>Ga0207029_10224_pt1 | contig 14636 bp, 12 predicted proteins | sample Alteio_BWMinCont_39_FD_153282 | JGI IMG/M metagenome (GOLD analysis project Ga0207029, IMG submission 153282) | Enriched cells from forest soil in Barre Woods Harvard Forest LTER site, Petersham, Massachusetts, United States -... | ecosystem: Environmental > Terrestrial > Soil > Temperate forest >...
GCGACGCGTCCTACGGCAAGCTGGGGGATGGAACCACTAAGTTCAGTCAACCCGTCCCAGAGGAAATAGTATCCACCAACGTGACGGCGATTGCTGCCGGAGCCAACCATAGCCTTTTTCTAATGTCTGATGGGAGCCTTTGGGCCATGGGTGCTAACGGCTACGACCAGTTTGGGGACGTCATCACCAGTACAAACATTCCCCAGCAGATCATATTCAGCAATGTGACGGCGATTGCTGCCGGAGGCAACCACAGCCTATTTGTAATGTCCGACGGCAGTCTCTGGGGAATGGGTTACAATTATTATGACCAATTAGGCGATGGTACTGCGAATTTCAACCAATCCACTCCAGAAGAGATTATGTCCGCGTTTGGGTTTGATCCAGGATTCATTGGCATCAGCTTGTCCGGGACTAATCTGGTGGTCACGGGTACCAATGGACTTTCAGGCAGGACATATTGCGTGTTGATGAACACCAACGCGACAGATCCATTCAGCAAATGGACGCCTATTACAACGAACGTGCTGGGCGCGGGAGGGAATTTCACCATCACCGCCACTAACGCGGTGAATCAAAACGAAACGCAACAATTCTACGTTTTACAGTTGCAGTAACTGGCACAACTGGATAACCCACAAGAAACGGAGTCAGTTAATGAGATTGTAATATTTGGGGCTGTCACGACTGATTGCCTGATGTCCACCGCCTCAGATCGAAATCGGGCTCTGGGTCGCAAAGAAATCGGTCCCCAATTCCATTTCGTGTATTTCGCCTTTTTCGTGGTTAAAAATCCCGGCCCTTATTCCGACCGCTTCTTCTTCAAACGGGTTCCCGGGTCGGCAGGTAAAAAAAGCTTGGCCGCGCGGTTCGTCTTCGGGCTTGCGCCCATCCTGAGAGCCTGATTTGTTATCATCGGCCAACTGTCAGGGGAGCCGTTCGGCCCCGACGATTCCCTGCTTGCCGCAGCAGTACTGCTGAAGCGATTCATCAACGCTGCCGACTGGAGTGGGCTCAGCCTCTGCTCTCCATTCGGCCCAATGCCAGTCTCTGGTATCGGGGAAAGTACGGACTTCATTTTTGCGCGCCCGCCGACAATAAAAGCTTGCTAAACCGCCCGGCCGCGTGCAATAAACGCAGTCTTGGTCAGCCACTCGGCGGCTCCCCTTTAATCCTCTGCGCCGTTTGAGTTTTGATGAGAAAACCCCGGCGGGCTTTCGACTGCGTGGCGGCCTGCTTGAGTGTTTGCGGAACTGGGCATTGCGGACAACGAAAGGCGATGTTTGATATGAAATCGATTTTAGAAATAACCAGCCCGATCAACTCTCTTGCGGCCATGCTATGTTCGCTGGTCGCCGCGATCATACTCACCCCCGCAGACGCCCGCGCACAAGGCGCCCTCACCAACGGCTGGACCTACCAGGGCAACATCGCCGTCCCGGGCCAGGCCGACACCTGGACCTTTAACGCCAACAAAGGGGACGCCATCGTGCTCCGCGTCGGCGAAATCTTCAATACCGCCTTTAGCCCCCAAATCCAGCTTTTGAACCCGACCAACGGTTCGGTTCTGTTAACCTCGGGTGCGTCTGCAGCCGAGATAGCTGTCACCGCGACAACCAACGGCACGTACACCGTCATTATCAGTGACAATGCCAACACTCACACCAACGCCTACCGGCTCACCCTCGCCAAGACGGGGGATCCGGTGGTGATTGCACCCGGTGAAGAAGGCGGTCCGATGACCAACGGCTTCATGCACACAGGGACGATTGACGTCGGCGGCCTGGACGTGTGGACCTTCACCGCTACTGCCGGGCAAGCCCTCGTGGTGCGCATGGGCCAGACTGTCGCCACCAACACTCTCACCCCCCAGGTGCGCTTATACGCTCCCAATGGGGCGCCTTTGGGCAATAATTCATTTGCATCGGCGGCGGAGGTCACCGCTACCGCTACCACCAACGGGACCTATCTGGTGGTCGCGAGTGATTTTTCGAGTGGCTACATTGGTTCAGGTGGATACCGGCTGACGCTGGCCAAGACGGGGGATCCGGTGGTGATTGCGCCTGGAGAAGAAGGCGGTCCCATGACCAACGCTTTTATGCACACGGGCACAATCGAAGTCGGTGGACTGGATGTTTGGACCTTCACCGCTACTGCCGGGCAGGCCCTCGTTGTGCGCATGGGCCAGACTGTCCCCACCGACACTTTGACCCCCGAAGTGCGCTTGTACGCTCCCAATGGAGCGTCTTTGGGCGACAATTCATTTGCATCGGCGGCGGAGGTCGCCGCGACCGCCACCACCACCGGGACCTATCTGGTGGTGGTGGATGATTTTTCGAGTGGCTATGGCGGTTCAGGCGGATACCGGTTGACGCTCGCCAAGACGGGGGATCCGGTGGTGATCGCGCCCGGTGAAGAAGGCGGTCCGATGACCAACGGCTTTATGCACACGGGCACAATCGAAGTCGGCAGCCTGGACGTGTGGACCTTCACCGCTACCGCCGGGCAGGCCCTCATTGTGCGCATGGGCCGGACAGTTGCCACCAACACACTGACCCCCGATGTGCGCGTGTACGCTCCCAATGGAGCGCTTTTGGGTAATGTTTCATTTACGACGGCCGCGGAGGTCGCTGCGACAGCCACGGGCAGTGGGACCTATCTGGTGGTGGCAAATGATTTTTCGAGTGGCTATGGTGGTTCAGGCGACTACCGGCTGACGCTCGCCAAGACGGGGGATCCGGTGGTGATTGCGCCCGGCGAAGAAGGCGGTCCGATGACCAACGGCTTCATGCATACGGGTAACATCGAAGTCGGCGCCTTGGACGTGTGGACCTTCACCGCCAATACCGGGGACGCCCTCGTGGTGCGCATGGGCCGGGCTGTTGCCACCAACACTCTCACCCCCGATGTGCGCGTGTACGCTCCCAATGGGACGCTTGTGGGCAATCTTTCATATCCAACGGCGGCGGAGGTCGCCGCGACCGCCACCGGCAGTGGGACTTATCTGGTGGTGGCGACTGATTTTTCGAGTGGCTATGGTGGTTCAGGTGGCTACCGGCTGACGTTGGCCAAGACCGGCAGTCCGGTGGTGACTGCCGCCGGTGATGAGGGCGGGCCGTTGACCGGCGCAGGCATTTATAATGGAGCCATTGACGTGGGTGATCTGGACGTGTGGACGTTCACGGCGTGCGCCGGTGACACCATTTCCCTGCAAATGCAGGCGCTTACCGGCAGCCCGTTCACGCCCTGGATTCGTCTCTATGGTCGCGATGGAACCTTGCTGAACACGATTGCCGGAACACCCTCCGTGCAGGTCGTTCGCAGTGCCCCGGCCACCGGGAATTATCTTCTGGTGTTGACTGATGACAGCAGCGCTTACGCCGGCAGCGGCACTTATCAACTGACGGTGAACAAACTGACTGACGGATTGAAGGAATGTACTCCCATACTCGCCGGCACCAACGTCCTTTTGAGTGAAGTGGGCGGCCAATCCGGCGCAACTTTCGTTTTGTATTCAGCCACCAATGTCACCACGCCGCTGGCATCGTGGAATCCGATTGCGACAAATCTGTTCGATGGGTTTGGCACCTTCACCATTACCAACGCAATCAATACCAACATCCCGCAGCAGTATTTCATCCTCAAGCTGCCCTGACCGATGTCGCAAGGCGTTTGTCCGGCAACTAAGGCATTGACTGCTCCGCCGCCTTATTTCTTCTCTTTGAAAACCAGCGAAGCGGAATTCAGGCAATAACGCAGTCCCGTCGGCGCCGGGCCGTCGTCAAAGACGTGCCCCAAATGCGCCTCACAACGCGCACACACGATTTCCGAGCGTTCCATGCCATAGCTCAGGTCCTTGTGTGTGATGACGTTCTCCGCCGCAATCGGGGCGTAGAAACTCGGCCAGCCCGTCCCGGAATGAAATTTCGTCCCGGCTTCAAACAACGGCAGGTCGCAACACACGCAATAATAAACCCCGGGCTTTTTCTGGTCGAGAAGCACGCCGCAAAACGCCTGCTCCGTGCCCTTGGCTCGGGCGATTTTGTATTGGTCGGGAGTCAATTGCTTCCGCCATTCGGCATCGGTCTTGATGACCTTGGGAACCGTGGTTACCGGCCCCAGTTCCCCATTCTCATCCAGCAGGCGCACCTGCACGGTCGTCTCTTTTGCCGCGGCGTCGGATTTCGCCGGCGCGCTGGTATCCGCGGCGCAAGCCGTTAACACGACTCCCAGGACCACGGTGCCCAACATCATTAAATGAATTGTCATGATATTTTCTTTCAATTTTCTGTTTCTAGTTCTTTAAACCCAGTTTTTTCAGTTTCGGCGCAATCACCATGCTGCAATAAGGATTCGAGTTCTTGTTGAGCCGGTAATAATTCTGATGATAGTCCTCCGCCGGATAAAATTCCCCCGCCTTCGTGATCTCAGTGACAATCGGCTTCGAGAATTCCTTGCCCGCTTCCGCTTTGGATTTCTCGGCAATCTCACGCTGCGCATCGGTATTGAAAAAAATCGCCGATCGATATTGCGTCCCGCTGTCCGCTCCCTGGCGGTTCAGCGAGGTCGGATCATGCGCCTCCCAGAAGACCGCCAGAATCTTCTCCAGGCTCGTCTTCTTCGGGTCAAAAACCACGCGCGAAACCTCCGCATGGCCTGTGTCGCCGGTGCAAACGTCATCATACGTGGGGTTTTTGGTCGCGCCGCCCATGTAACCGGAAGTCACGGACAGCACGCCCGGAATCTGTTGAAACACCGCTTCGGTGCACCAGAAGCAGCCTGCGCCGAGCGTCACATATTCCGCGCCCTCTGGTATGTTAGTCGTGACAGTCGTTTTCATATTGTTGGTTTTGGTTTCATCCGCCGCACACCCCGTTGTATACAGGGTAACGGCGGCCAGCAGCACAAGGGCAATGTTAATGCGTTTCATAATATCTATAACTTCTGATATGTTGTCGCGCCAGACTGCCTATTCCTTACACTATATTACGGTGGAAATCCAATCGCCAGCTTCACGGCCGCATACTCCGGGTGAATCTGCCCGTCCTTCCGCCGGATAATCAATGCCGGTTCCACCCACGTTTGACCCCGGAACCACGCCGGCAGGTGCTCTGCCACCATCATCCCAAACAGCGAAATCAGCGGTTCCTCGCCTTCCTTCAATACCACCGGCCTCCGGCGGACAATCACAAGGCCCGCCTTGCCCGCCGCCGCTTCCACCCGCGCCAGTTGTTCGGTGGGAAACACGCACGCGAACCATCCACCCAGGCTCAAGTGTCCCGCCGCCACCGCGCAATAATCCCCGATGTCCCCGCGCAGCTCAAATCGGCAGGCGATTTTCTGCGGATGGTCTCCCTCAATTCCCGTCCCGGACGGAAAGTAGGGCGGGCTTCCCAGCACCAGATCAAATTTTTCTTCCGATCCAATCAATGCCAGATCACGAAAATCCCCATGCCGAATCTCATAACGCGCCTCCAGCCCGTTGTATCTCACGGATTTTTTCGCCAGCCGCACGCTTTCTTCCTGCGCCTCAACCGTCACAAGGCGCGCACCCGGCAGCCGCCATGCCGCAATCATCCCCACCGAACCGATTCCACTGCCCAGATCCAGCGCTGTGCGCGCCGTCGGACACCACGATGTGCCGTACCACGCGGTCAATACATCATCCGTCGAGAACCGGTGTCCGTTGCGAAGTTGAAATAATCGGAAATGCCCGCTGATCGCATCCAGCGTTTCTCCTTCGCCAGGTTCGACCCCGCCCGGCGCCGCCGGTCCCGGTTTGGCCCAGCCCTTGAAAAATGGGCCCTTGACAGAATCAGAAATGATTTGAGGTTCTTTCATGCGGACAGGTTGCGAAATGGCGAATGTGAAATTAGAATGGCATAATTCATAAGATCAAAATAATCGCCACGGAGTTGCATTGTCGGCGGAATGAGTCAACGTTAGCACCGAACGACCTTAACCAAAAAATCATCCCATGGATAAACACAAATTTCCCCCGTTCAATCTCGCCCGGCTGCTGGACACCGTCTTTGCCCCCAAACCGGGGGAGCGCGTCGCCATACTCATCGACCTTCCCGACACCAGGCTCATGAAGGATTTCACATTCCTCCAGGACAACACCCTCGGCATCCAACGCCGCGCCCACGATGTTTTTTATCAGGGACTGAAAAACGGCGGCCTCGCCGCGCTGAAACTTTCCGGCGGCGACATCTATGCCTACCAAATCACCGGCGGCAGCAATCTTGACCTGCCCGACCTCGCCGTTGACCCCGCCGGCCGTCAACTGAGCCTGGAGAAGGACGTCTATCCAAACTACGACATCATTCTTTGCATTTCCACCTTCTCCGCCACCGCGCCGTTGACCGCCTTCGCCAAACGTTTCGGCTTTCGCGGCGCCACCCTGCACGGGTTGAATGACATTATCCTGCGAACCGGCCTCGCGGTGGATTACAACGAAGTCAGCCGCAACGGCGAAAAACTCCGCCTCGGATTGACCCGCGCCGATTCCTTCGACATTGATTTCGAAGTGGATGGCCAAAAGCACACACTGAAACTGCTGTGTAACCGCCAGGAAGCCCAAAAAAGCCACGGCCTTTGCCGCGGCGAAAAACCGGACGTCGCCAACCTGCCCGCAGGCGAAGTTTATTTTGTTCCCGAAGGCGCCGAGGGCGTTTTCCCCATGCGCTACGAAGACGGCACCCTCGGCCTCATGCGCGTCGCCCAGGGCCGCATCCAGAACGCCACGTTGTTGAGCGGCAACCAAAGCACCGTCGACGCCCACAATAAAAAGCTCAAATCCGATCCCGTCACCGGCGAAATCGGCGAGCTTGGCTTCGGCACACAGGAATTGCCACCGTCCGGTCGTGATATTCAGGACGAAAAAATCCTCGGCACCCTGCACGTGGCGACTGGTCGCAGCGATCATCTCGGCGGCAAATTGACGCCGGACAAATTTGCCAGCGCAAAAAACGCCACCCACGACGATATTCTGTTTTCCCCCACCAAGACCCCGGAGATCTCCGTCACTCAGGTGCGTATGCATCGAAATGGCCATAGCGAAATCGTCATCGAAAACTTCCAACCCTCCGCCTACCTGCGCGGCCTCCTCGCCGGTTGATTGAATTTTTTTATGCAGGAGAATTATTACGAAACCGATCGCGCCGCCGCCGAATACCTTCTATTCCACTACGGTTTGAACGAGCAAATGCTCCCGCCCGGTCTGCTTTCTGCCCCGGCTCTCGATTTTCCAGTTCGCTGCGTTACGGAATGTGTCGATGCGGCGCGGCTTCCCGCCCAACCGCGCGCCCTGGATCTCGGTTGCGCCGTCGGCCGCTCAGCCTTCGAACTTGCGCGCCGGTGCCCCCAGGTCATCGGTGTTGACTATTCCGAACGCTTCATCAAGGTCGCCGGTCATCTGCGAAAAAACGGTTCCTTCCTTTTTGGCTGCGTCGAAGAGGGCGAGTTGACGCGCCCGTGCCAGGCTGTGGTGCCCGAGGAAATCGACCGCAGCCGCGTCGGCTTCGAACAAGGCAACGCCATGAATTTGCGCCGCGATCTCGGCAACTTCGACGTGGTTTTAATGTCTAATTTGCTCGACCGCCTTGCCAATCCACACAGTTGCCTCGAACAGATGGCCGGGTTGCTCAAGCGTGGCGGCCAGTTGATCATCACCTCACCCTACACCTGGCTGCGGGAATTCACCGACCGAAAGCACTGGCTCGGCGGTTTTGAACACGGCGGCGCGCGGGTCAAAACGCTGGATACATTGAAGGGCATGCTCTCGCAGCATTTCGAATTGTCCTTTTGCAAAGACCTCCCATTTCTGATCCGCGAACACGCGCGTAAATTCCAGTTGGGCATCTCCGAGGCCAGCATCTGGATTCGGAAATAAACCGCGTTCCGTCCCGCCCGCTGGAATTGTTCTGTTCAATTCCCGCGGTTTCATTAAAAGCAACCTATGAAATACGTCTTGCGGGCCTTTCTCGCATTGCTGTGTCTCGCATCCGGATGCGCGCAGAAATCGCACGACCATTTGATCATCGGCATGGAATTGGCCTATCCGCCGTTTGAAATGACCGACCAGCAGGGCCGCCCCGCCGGTGTCAGCGTGGACCTGGCAAACGCACTCGGCCAATTCTTGGGACGCAAAGTCGAAATCCAAAACATTCCCTTCGACGGCCTCATTCCCTCCCTGCAAAGCGGCAAAATCGACCTGATTATTTCCTCCATGACCGCCACCGCTGAACGTGCGAAATCAATTTCCTTTTCCGATCCCTATCTGAAAACCGGTCTCTGCCTGCTCGTCGGAAAAAACTCCGCAATCCAATACATCCAGGACGCCGACCAACCGGACAAGACTGTCGCCGTTAAAAGGGGCACTACCGGTCACGTCTTTGCCGCGGCCAATATCAAGCACGCGAAACTTCTTGTTCTCGAAAAGGAGGAAGCTTGCGTCCTCGAAGTAATACAGGGAAAAGCCGACGCATTCATCTACGATCAAATCTCCACCTACGAAAACTGGCGCCGCAACCAGGAAACGACCCGCCCCATACTGAAACCCTTCCAGGAGGAATCCTGGGCCATCGGCTTGCGCCAAGGCGACGACGCGTTGCTGAAACAAGTGAATCAGTTCCTCAAGGATTATCAGGCCCGTGGTGGCTTCGATGAATTGGGCGGGCGATACCTCAAGGACCAAAAAGAGGCTTTCAGAAAATTGGGCTATCCCTTCTACTTCTGACTGTGAGTTGGTCACGCTATTTCGTCGCCTCCCATGAACTCGGCGCGCCGCCGCCTTCAGTGCGTGTGCGGATCCTCAATTTCACCGCCGTCATTCTGGTAGTTTCGCTGGTTTTTTATCTTTCCTTCCATCACCTTGCCTACAAGCTGCGCTGGAATTCCATTTACCAATACCGCCAGATGTTTCTCCACGGGTGGCTCGCCACCATTCTCATTTCGCTCGCCGCGCTGGGTCTCAGCACCATCATCGGTCTTTTCTTTGCCCTCGCCCAGCGCAGCCATTTTCTGCCCCTGCGCTATTTCAGCAAGATTTACATCGAAGTGGTCCGCGGAACCCCGCTCCTTGTGCAAATCCTCGTCTTCTTCTACGTCGTGTTCGACGCCATTGGCGTCACCAACCGCTATCTTGCGGGAGTCTTGATCCTCTCGTTCTTCAGCGGCGCCTACCTGTCCGAGATAATTCGCGCCGGCATCGAAAGCGTCGGCAAATCCCAGCTCGAATCCGCCCGCGCCATCGGCCTCACCCGCTCGCAAACCTACCGCTACGTCATTTTTCCCCAGGCCTTGCGCCAGACCCTGCCGCCGCTCGCGGGGCAATTCGTTTCCTTGATCAAGGATTCTTCCCTTCTCTCCGTCATTTCCATCAGCGAATTCACCTGGAACGCCCAGGCCGTCAGCTCGCTGACCTACAGCGCCTTTGAAGGCTACCTCCCGCTCGCCGTGGGTTATCTCGTCCTCACACTGCCCATTTCTCTCTGGACGCGCCATTTGGAGAAACGCCACGCGTATGAAACTTAGTCTGCGCGAAATTTCCAAGTCCTTCGGCGACCATCTCGTGCTCGACACCGTTTCGCTCAACCTCGAAAAAGTCCACACGCTCGTTCTCATCGGCCCCTCCGGCGGCGGCAAATCCACCCTCCTCAGAATCATCGCCGGGTTGGAATTCCCCGACTCCGGCGAAGTCGAAATCAACGGCCAGCCCGTGATCTTCCGCGAAGAAAACCTGTTGCGCCACCGCCGTACAGTCGGCACCGTGTTCCAGGCCTTCAATCTTTTTCCCCACCTGACCGCCCTCCAAAACATCACGTTGCCGCTCGAAAAAGTTCACGGCCATTCCACCGCCGAGGCCGAACAAATCGCCCGGCAATTCCTCGCGCGCTTCCGCCTGGAAAACCACGCCGCCAAGCGCCCCGCGGAGCTGTCCGGTGGCCAGCGCCAGCGCGTCGCCATCGCCCGCGCCGTATCGATCAAACCCAGCCTCCTCCTCTTCGACGAACCGACTTCGGCGCTCGACCCTGAGATGACTGCTGAAGTCCTCGACATGATCAAAGAGCTCCGCGACGAGGGCCGTGATTTTATTCTGGTCACGCATGAAATGGGCTTTGCCCGGCAGATCGCCGATCAGGTGGCTTTTCTCGCGGACGGTCGCATTGCCGAAGTCGGCGAGGTCCGGCGGGTATTTGAACAATCCGCAAGCGCCCAAACCCGTGACTTTCTGGCCCGGGTGCTCAAATATTAAGCGGAAAATAACTTTTGGAATCCAGACTTGGGAAAACTGAAGCCGTGACCAGGGGCAATTTGCCTGCGTTTATTCACCAGCGGTGACTGGAGTATCTGAGCAAGGCGTAAAATATTAATCTGCGTTCGGACGGGTTATTGTATGAGCCGGTAAAACCGGGGTGTGTTGAAGATCGGATTGGTTACGACGTTTAGTCCGCCGATGACGACCGGCGCGGTCAGATTGGTTTGCCAGACTGCGGACGAAGCAAGATTCGTCGCAAATTCCAAATTGAAAGTGGGAAAATTCGTCGGCCAGGTCAAAATCGCATTTGTGCGCGACGGCGTTATGGCCAGTTGCGGCAAACAGGAAAGACACCGGTCCGGGTTGAAGCCATAGGACAGGTTGATGTTGGTGCCGTTGGTGAACAGTCCGGCCACCGCCACGGCATTGGCGCTGGTGAGCGGGTTCACGGTTCCATCGGTCGCCTGTATGATCACGTTGCTGAAGCCGATGTTCATGCTTCCGCCGAGGGTAAAGGCGACGGCGTTAGTGTTGGTGACGCCCGAGGGGAATTCATATACGAAGCCCGCCGGAATGTTAAGGAAACCGATCGAGTTTGACCAGACCGAGGCCGGCGTGCAGAGATTTTCGATGTTGAGCTTCAGCACAGCCGGCAGGGTCAAGTCCGCGGGTGTGCAGGTGCCGTCCCGGGGGCTGTCGGGGTCATTGCATTCCGGGAACACAATCTTGAGGCTGAAAAGCACGTTGGGCGGGTCTTCCACCAGAATGTTCCGGAACAAAGGTGTTTTCACCTTCCCAAACACGGTGCCGGGAACCATCAACGAGTCAATGACCGCGTTGTTCTGGCCGTCGAGATTGGGCTTGTTGAAATTGGGAGGATGATTGGGGGTGTTCCAGTCCGTCTTCACCACGTAAAGACCGTCAATCAGACAGCCGTCTCCCGGCGAGAAGGCGTTCCAGCCCAGATTCACGACGCCGCCGTTGTAGTTTTGCCAGACCGTGGCGTTCCGGACGATGACATTGGAGCCCCACATCATCAGTGTATCGTCGCCGCAGCGCAGGAACACATTGGAAACCGTGGTGTTGTCGCCGAGCCTGAAACCGCCGTTGATGCTGTTCCAGCCGAGGCTCTTTACGTTGTTGACGGAGCCATTGACCAGCGTGTCGGCTACGGCGTGATTGTGATCGGTGATGACAATGCCATCCAGGCTGTACGTGTCCGCCGGTGAATTGGACGGCGTATTCGCAAACGACAGGCTGTTGTCGCCCGGATCGCCGGGGCAGGACCGGAGCGCGTAACAGAACAGGCTGCCATCCAGCACTCCCGGCCCATAGACCCGCTTGGGGACGCCGCCGCTGTATTTAAAATGCAGTTTTCCCTGCACCCAGGCGCCGGGCGCCAGGTAAATATTGTTGATATTGGTGGGCACGTTGTAATTCGAGTATCCGCCGTCAACCAGCGTAAAAGTTCCCTGAAAGATCAATGTGTCGTAATTGCGCAAGCTCGCGACATTCGTAAGGTCCGTGTTTGTGGTGATGATCGTCACGTTGGTACCGGCCGGCGCGGGGTATGGCGGATCGAGGAAGAAAACCAAAGACTGAACGCTCCCGCCATTCGTGCCGTCACTCCACCAGAGCAAAAACTGCTCCCCGTTGAAGTCAGATGCCGTCGTGGTCGAGAGCATTGCCGTGCCATCGGCCGCCACATTGACTGCCACCGGCTTGATGCTGGGCCGCACCGATACATTGTCGCTCGCGACAAAGCCGGAAATCAAATTGCTCACCTGGAGATAAACTGTGGTGCTCGCCGCGGCGGGAATGCTCACGAACGACATTGATGTTTTGTTGGAAATGTAACCGGAATTGGTGTTGAAGGGCGAAGCGAGCGTCCCGCCGTAGTAGCTGATATGGACCGGCGCATTCGACCAGTCTCCGTTGCCCAGCTTGTATTGCACCGCATACTGGTCCGAGATCATCGGATACGTCAACAGGTTCGTCGCATAATAAATGTTTGAATCAATGTCCGCGCAGCCGGTCGTATCCACGCACGCGGAATTTGTCTGCGCCAGGGCGGCCGAAGTGAATCCGGCCCAGAGCAGCAGGGCAAGCAAATGGCTTCGGTTCATTGCGAGGATCATACATCAAAAAGAGGCTCGTTACCATCCTGTCTTTGGGATTTGCCATTTGGTTTCTCCCCACGGCCCAGCGTGGGTCTTTTTTGCTGTTCTTCCTCTTGCAATTGATTCCAAAGTCCATTTTGTAGTCCGCACTCCGTAATTCTCCGGAAGCGCGGCTCAAAATTCGTGTCTGAAGTGGATTGGGAAATCCGACTTAAATTGTTATTTACCGTGGTCCAACCGCGCTTCCGCCAGATCCAGGTCGCGTTGGATGCTTCGCAGGGAGTTATCATTGATGGCCCGCTCATTGCGTAAATGCAGTATCGTGCGCCGCTCCACACGCAACGCCTCCTCCTGCAGGTGCGCATAGTCGCTCGAAAATAGGCCATGGTTCGGAGCCGTCTCGGAAGGGTCGCACGCCTCCAGTTGCCGGATGCGGTCCTCGTACTCCACGCGAAGACGTTGGAACAACTCCGTCGGATATTTCTTGTCCTCCTCCAGTTCCGACAGCCGGGCCATCGCCGCCAGGTTCGCCTTCAACCGCGCTTCACGCTCCTCCTTTTCCGTTTCACCGTTGTCCACCACTTTCAACCGCCGTATCAGCCACGGCAGGCTCAGCCCCTGTATCACGAGCGTCACCAGAATGACCACAAACGTGAAAAAAATGATCAAATCCCGGTCCGGAAATGGCGCGCCGTCCTTGATCGTGAATGGCAGTGCCAGTGCCGCCGCCAGGGACACCACGCCGCGCATTCCCGTCCAAGCCACGATCGTTACTGATTGCCACTGTGGGGACGGGTCCTTTTCTCGCAGCCGCCGGCTCAACATCCGCGGCAGATAGGTCACCGCAAACACCCAGACAAACCGGATTGCAATCACCACTCCGCTGATCATGATCGCGTCCCACACGATCCGTCCCACGGAAAAACGCTCGCCGCGGATTCCTTCCAGGACTTCGGGGAGTTGCAGCCCGATCAGGATGAACACCAGCCCATTCAGCAGGAATACGATCATTTCCCACACCGGGTAAGCTTGCAGTCGCATGCGTGAGTTGATGATTTCCGGCGCCCGCCATCCGAGATACACGCCGCACGTCACCACTGCGAGCACGCCCGACACATGGATTTGTTCAGCGGGCAGGTATGCCGCAAATGGCGTGAGAATCGAAATCGTAATTTGCACCGGCGGATCGTCCAGCCGTCGTTGCACCTGCGACGCCACCCATCCCACGACCAGCCCAATCAACACTCCTCCCACTCCCACGATGATAAATCGTAATCCCGCCTCGGCCAGCGAGAACGTGCCGGTCATCAAGGCCATGATGCCAAAACGATAGGCCACCAGAGCCGTCGCGTCGTTCACTAGGCTTTCGCCCTCGATGATTGTCGCGATGCGTTGCGGCACACGCAAGCGCTCGGTAATTGCCGTTGCAGCCACGGCGTCGGGTGGCGATACGATTGCTCCCAAGACAAACGCGGCGGCGAGCGGCAATTGCACCGCCAGATGGTGCGCAAAAAGTCCCACCAGGTAGGTCGTAAACAGCACCAATCCCACGGCCAGCCACGTAATCGGTCGGATATTTGCCTGAAAATCCCGCCATGAGGTGAACAGTGCCGCGGGATAGAGCAGGGGAGGCAGGAAGAACAGAAACACCAGCTCCGGTTCGAGGCGTATCCGCGGTAACCCCGGAATCAATCCCAGCCCCAATCCACCGATGACCAGCAAAATAGGGTAGGGGATCGAGATTTTCCGCGCGAGGTACGCCAGCGCCGCCACGGCCATCATCAGCCCTAAAACAATGTCTATTCGGTACATCATCCCAAATGACTCATGCAAATTGTCCCGCCGCATGGCCCGAAGCCCAGGCCCACTGAAAATTATAACCACCTAGCCAGCCGGTCACATCCACCACCTCGCCGATGAAATACAATCCCGGCACGCGCCGTGATTCCATCGTCTTCGAGGACAATTCGCCGGTGTCCACTCCGCCCAACGTCACCTCGGCCTTCGCATATCCCTCGGTGCCGGCCGGCTGAATCTCCCATGAATGAAGCCGTTGCGCAACCTCCTCCAGATCCTGTGTCGAAAAACGGTTCATTGGCCGCGAAGGCGCAAAGCGCTGGCACCATTGCTGCACGAATCGTTGCGGTAAATGTTGACCGAGCACGGTCTTCAATTCCTTGTTCGTCTGCCTCTCTGCCGTCAAAATCTTCTGCGCCTGTCCGTCTGGCAGAAGGTTTATGATGATCGGTTTCTTT
>Ga0207029_10227_pt1 | contig 14470 bp, 12 predicted proteins | sample Alteio_BWMinCont_39_FD_153282 | JGI IMG/M metagenome (GOLD analysis project Ga0207029, IMG submission 153282) | Enriched cells from forest soil in Barre Woods Harvard Forest LTER site, Petersham, Massachusetts, United States -... | ecosystem: Environmental > Terrestrial > Soil > Temperate forest >...
TCGCTTTAGTTGTCCCACAGCCACCTTGCCGAAGAGAAGGTGGTCAAGCGAAGCAAAGACCGGGTGAGTAAACTATGCGAGCGATATTGACGATAATGCAATGTTTATCCTTCTTCTGGCTTAGTAAAACACTAATACTTATACCGCTCACCCCAAAGCTTTTTCAATTTTTCCTTGGTTTCAAGTTCGCGGGCGTTGTTGCCGGGATTGTATATTTTTGCGCCTTTTATGGCATCTGGTAAAAAATCAAGGTCGGTAAAATTGCCTTCGTAGCTATGGGCGTATTTATAATCTTTACCGTAACCGATGTTTTTCATCAGCTTGGTTGGCGCATTGCGCAGGTGCAGGGGAACGGGCAGGTCGCCTGTTTGGCGTACCAGTTCCATTGCTGCACCAATGGCTGTAGTGGCCGAATTACTTTTGGCCGATGTTGCCAAATAAATAGCCGTTTGTGATAAAATAAGCTGCGACTCGGGCATGCCTATCACATTTACAGCATCAAAACAACTTTGCGCCAGCAAAAACGCATTGGGGTTGGCATTGCCAATATCTTCGGAAGCTAAAATAAGCATCCGCCGGGCAATAAACAGCGGGTCTTCGCCGCCTATGATCATCCGCGCCAGCCAGTAAACAGCACCATTAGGATCGCTGCCGCGCATGGATTTTATAAAGGCTGATATAATATCATAATGCTGCTCGCCGGCCTTATCATACAAAGCCATGTTTTGCTGTACGTGCGCCAAAACAGCCTCGTTGGTAATGGTGATTTTTTTGCTATCAAATGCATTTACAAGCAACTCGAAAATATTAAGCAGCTTGCGGGCATCGCCGCCGGACAGGCGAAGCAGTGCCTCGTTTTCTTTAATAATAATGTTTTTGGTGCGAATAACTTCATCTTCCTTTTTTGCTTTCTCCAGCAAGCTTACCAGGTCGCTTTCATCCAATGGTTGCAAAATATAAACATGGCAACGGGACAACAAGGCCGAGATCACCTCGAACGATGGGTTTTCCGTAGTGGCACCTATCAATGTGACTATACCGCGCTCCACTGCGCCCAATAATGAATCCTGCTGCGATTTGGAGAAACGGTGGATTTCATCGATAAACAAAATGGGCAGCGTTTGCCCTTCAGCTTTTAATATAGAAGCCTTTTCAATGACCTCCCGCACATCTTTAACACCTGAATTAATGGCGCTGAGCGAAAAAAACGGCCTGTCGAGCGTTTGTGAAATAATAAAGGCCAGGGTAGTTTTCCCAACGCCCGGCGGTCCCCAAAATATCATGGAGGGCAGCGCACCCGATTCAATGGCCTTGCGCAATACCGCGCCAGGTCCAACCAAATGTTTTTGGCCTACATAATCATCCAGGTTTTTTGGGCGCATGCGCTCGGCTAATGGCGGCAGGTTATTCATTCAGTAAAATTCAGAAAAGTAAATGCCAAATCCTAAAATTTTTAGTACGTTTATTTAATATTGCATGATATGAACAGAAGCGCACAATATATTTGAATATATGTAATGGTTAGCCATAAATATTAAACAATATTTTAATGAAATGTTTGGCACAAATGGAATTGAGAAGGCTTATCTGTTTGCTGATACAGTCTATAACTAAAATTGAGAAATTCACAAAATGAGTAAAATACATGTTAATGGTACGGAAATAACAATAATCACACAAAACGAAGAAGATTATTTGTGCTTAACCGACATGGTTGCTAAAATTGAAGATGGCACCAGGCTTATTGAAAGATGGCTGAATAGCAAAACTACTGTTGATTTTTTAGGGGTGTGGGAGCAATTAAACAATCCTGATTTTAAAACCCCGGAATTCCGGGGAATTAGAGAAAATGTAGGATCGAGTAGCTATTTTCTTTCAGTTAAAAAATGGGTAGAGCAAACCAATGCAATTGGGGTATATGCTAAAGCAGGCAGGCACGGCAGCGGTACATGGGCACAGGTAGATATAGCATTTGAATTTTGTACTTACATAAGCCCGGAATTTAAACTTTTATTAATAACTGAATTTAAAAATCTTAAAAAACGGGAGGCAAAGGGATTAGACCAGGTTTGGGATTTTAGGCGATTTCTTACAAAAGCCAATTGGAGAATTCAAACAGATGCAATACAACAGGTTTTAGTGCCACTAAGAAATTTACCTAAAGCAAAAGAAGGCATAATCTATGCGGAAGAAGCCGAACTTTTAAACAAAGTTGTTTTTAATAAAACCGCAAAAGAATGGAACGCGGAAAATCCTGATTTAGTAAAAAAAGGGCATAATATTCGTGATTATGGAAATACTCATCAATTAATAGTAATCGGCAACTTGGAGCCGTTGAATGCCGAACTAATAAGAAACAAGGTACAACAATACGATAGACTCCTTATGCTTCGGCAGGCAGCAGTTGAATGGCTTAAATCTCTATCCAAAAGCACAGCTATACAAGATACTTTTATTGATAGCCCTTTGGTTGATAAGCATAAACATGTAAATATCAAAAATATTGATACCAGCAAACAAACCCCAGATTTGAACAAATTCAATAGGAGATTACTTGACACTCCGCCAAAAAATGACAAAGAATCATCTAATAATAACGATGAATTGTTTTAATATGGCAAATCGCTTTACCCAATCCACGTACCGCCCCATCTGCGATGAATTAGCTGCAAATGACACCGATCTGGCAGCCATCATCAACACCTACGGCTACCCGCCATTTTGGTCGCGGCCAAATACTTTTGAAACTTTGGTGCATATTATTTTGGAGCAGCAGGTATCGCTGGCCTCAGCATTATCAGCCTTAAATAAACTGAAGGAACGCTTGCAGGAATTAACACCTGCCAGGCTGCTATTGCTTACCGACGCGGAAATGCGTGCCTGTTACGTGAGCCGCCAAAAATCGGGCTATATTAAATACCTTGCCGAAGCTTTACTAAGCGGACAATTAAATTTAAGTGCGTTGGAAGATATGCCAGATGATATTGTACGGGCAAAATTGGTCGCCCTAAAAGGCATAGGCAACTGGACAGCAGATGTTTATTTGATGTTTGTTTTACAGCACCCGGATGTATTCCCCATTGGCGATTTGGCGGCGGTAAACGCTTTAAAGCGGGTGAAAAATTTGCCTGCTGCAACACCCCGGGAGGAGGTGATTGAAGTTGCTGCCCAATGGCAACCGTATCGCACCATTGCTACTATGCTGCTTTGGCACTTTTATTTAGCATCGCCGAAAAACAGGGGTGTGGTTGTTTGAAGCATTATGAATATCTGCAATGCGTTTAAAGCGGAAAATCCGCACTTAACGCCCCCTCAATCTTTAAATCGCCTGTTTTCCTAAAAAAAATATGCTCAACAGTAACGCTCCGCACTATGCCGTTGACAGATCGGAAATCGATTTTTTGTTTTTTAGCAATAGCCGAAACCTTTTTGCCAAGCCAAAGCAAGTAGGTGGTATGCCTGCCGGGTATGGTGTCGTTGCCATTTTCATTGGACCCTTCTCCATAAGCTTTTTTCATAGCATCATCCATAAACTGTACCTGCTCTTCGCCCTGCATGTATACTTCAATTTTCGTTATAATCCCGTTTTCCGCCGTAAGGGTTAACTTGTCTATCTTGTGTTTTAGGCCGATGGCCTTATCCATTACTTCGTACTCGTTTAGAGTTGCCTTATGGTGATTATGTAAAACGGCTGTATAGTGTGAGATGCTATCGCCGAGCTTAAATTGCAAAAAGCCGTTTTTTATGTCCAGGTTTTTAATGGGTTGGGCGGTGGCGAAGACTGGTAAAAGGAATAGTAAAAATAAGGTCCTGGTCATATTTTCTCCATTATCTGGCAATTCAAATATAAAAATATTCCGGTTATTTCCGGATTGTAATTATAGCATTTGAATGTTTTCTATTTGTCTGATGATTCGTTTTTACCACGAAGTAAACAAAGTAAAAACCACAAAGGTCACAAAGTTCTTTTCTTGGTGGCCTTTGTGAAATCTTAGTGCACTTTGTGGTTTAAAATCAATCTTTAAATAACCTGGTTCCAGTCATTCGGATCCACTAAGTTTAAAATAATTTTAATGCGTCTACTCCATGATAACAGTGCATCCAAAAATAAATATCCTCCCAAATGCAACGTATCGTTTTAAATGCAGGTCTCATATCTAAACTAAAATAAAAATTATGAAAACTCTTTTCACATTACTCATTGTTGCCTGCCAGGCTGTTGTTGCCCTGGGGCAGGACTATGACCATCAAACACCATACCTCACCAAATCATTGGCAAGCGATGCTATTAACAGCGTGGTTGTATCTACATCAGCAGGGGGTATTTCGGTTAGCGGCGAAAGCGGGCAATCGCCAAGGATAGAGGTTTATATCAGGGGGAATAATAACCGCGAATTATCAAAAGAAGAGATCAAAAAACGCCTTGAGGAAGATTATGATATGAACATTTCGGTTAACGGGCACGAACTAAGCGCCACCGTAAAAAACAGGCATGAACTTTCAAACTGGCATAATTCGATAAGCATATCATTCAGGATATACGTTCCAGAGCAAGTTACGACCGACCTTAGGACAAGCGGCGGCGGCATAAACCTTGATCATTTAAAAGGGAATGAAACCTTTAAGACAAGCGGCGGCGGCTTAAATGTAGATAAACTGAGTGGGGTGATACGCGGCCATACATCGGGCGGCGGTATCAATGTGACAGATTCACATGACGACATAGACCTTGAAACCAGCGGCGGCGGCATAGTAGCAAAAAATTGCGATGGGAAAATAAAGCTGATAACCAGCGGCGGCGGGTTGATCCTTAATGATTTAAAAGGGTCTATCACTGCACATACCAGCGGCGGCGGCATCGAGGCTGATAATATAGAAGGAGAATTGATTACCGGCACATCAGGCGGTGGTATTAATATGAGGCATATGAAATGCAGTTTAGAGGCCTCGACGAGCGGCGGTAACCTGGATGCGCAAATAACCGAAGTAGGCAAGTACCTTAAATTAAATGCAAGCGCTGGAAATATCGACCTTGACCTTCCCGCAAAACAAGGTCTTGACCTTGACCTGCGAGGCGAACATATTGACGACCATATTGCCAGTGGCTTTAAAGGCGAATGGGAAAAAAGGCACGTGCAGGGAAGCGTGAACGGAGGCGGCGCATCAGTTACAGCGGACGCGCATGGCGGCGAGATATATTTGAGGTTCAATTAAAGAGGTAAGAAGCAAGAACCAAGATTTGGGAAAGGGTAGATTTGACAACTTTTAAAAAGTTGTCAAATCTTTTTGTTTTGGTTAAATGCTGCCTGTTTCCCAACCCATAATACCCATTGCCCTTAAAAATTCATCCTGTAGAGGCGCCTCAATATGCACCGGCATTTGCGTGACCGGGTGATCGAATGATAATTGCGAAGCATGCAGCAGCATGGTATCCAGTTCCCAGCGATCCTTAAATAATTTGTTTTGTTTATTGCACCCATGTGTACGGTCGCCGATGATGGGGTGAAATATATGGCTGAAATGTTTGCGCAACTGGTGCATCCGCCCTGTTTGCGGGTTAGCCTCCACCAGTGAGTAGCGCGATGTTGGATGATTACCCAGCGGCACGTCAAGCTCTGCCCGGACAAGGGTTTTATATTTGGTAAAAGCTTCCTGCAAAGTGCCATTCTCTTTGCGTAGCGGGTAATCTACTTCTCCTGCATCAACGGTATAGCCACGCACTATGGCCAGGTATTTTTTATCAACCAAATTTTCCTGGAATTGCTGCTGCATCAGTTTTTCTACATCCTTGCTCAAGGCAAATAAAAGTACGCCCCCTGTTTTACGGTCGAGGCGGTGGGCGGGAAATACCTTTTGGTTAAGCTGGTCGCGCAGTATTTGCAGGGCAAATTCAGTGGCATCGCTGGCGATTGAGGTTTGGTGAACCAGCAGGCCATGCGGCTTATTAATAGCTACGAGGTGGGTATCGTGGAATATGATGGAGAGATGAGGCATACTTAGCGGCTAAATTAAGGGCTTGGTTTATACTTTACCCTAATTGTGGCTCTTTAAATTAAATGTTTTTAAAAAGGTTATATTTGTATAAATGAAACTCTCATCGCAGCATATAAAAACTATCAGGCATTTTTTTTTCGGCCTCCCGGTGAAGAAGGCCTACCTGTTTGGTTCGTATTCGCGGAATGAGGCTGATGAAAACAGCGACATTGAATTCCTTGTAGAATTGGATCACACCATCCCAATCGGGATGTAGTTTTTTACCTATGGGGACGAACTTCAAACCATCCTGAAAAAAAAGGTTGATTTAGTTACCGATGAAGGCCTTTCAAAATATGTAAAACCCAACATTGACAAAGAGAAGGTACTGATCTATGAAAGGTAGGGCGCGCAGGTCAGATTCATACTCCAATTTAGCACATCCGTGCCTGCTGGTGATAATTCCAAAATGAGCGAAGCGAGTTATCCGACTTCGTTTTTAAAACTTTAATTCTTTCGTAATTTTTGTAGATTTGTTATATAGATAATAAAATATGGAACGGATAGTGTTAGAAGTGAACGATCAAACAGCAAAAGAGTGGCGAAATACTTCTGCTAAATTGCGTACTCAAATAGGTAAAAACGTGGAACTGATAATAAATGATTCATTAAGCAAAACTAAGGAAGCTAATTTTGAACTGCTTTTACAGGAAGCGCGTAAAGAAGCAGCTAAAAATGGTTTGACAGAAGAAATTCTGATGAATTTGCTAAATGAAGAAAAATAATACTTTAGTTCTGGACACAAACACGCTGATAGGTGCTTTCTTGCTTTCAGATAGTTCAGCAGCAGCCAAAGCTTATTATAAGGCCAAAACTACCGGGAAAATAGTTTATTCAGAGGAGACATTTAATGAGTTTAGCGATGTTTTCGTCCGGCCTAAATTTGACCGATATCTCCCATTGGCTAAACGACTGATTATTATTGAAGATTTAAAAGCTTTAGCTAAAATCATACCTATTACAAATACTGTAAGAGCTTGTCGCGACCCAAAAGACGACAAATATCTTGAATTGGCCGTTTCATCCGCCGCCTCATGTATCATCACTGGTGATAAAGATCTGCTTGTATTGAATCCTTTCGGAGATATCTCAATATTAACACCTGGAGATTTTATGAAAGCGTTTTAAAAAGCTGTCGCCCTTTTTCGCCTGTGTGGCTTAGATTTACACGCTAATTTACCTCGGTAGATTTATATGCTAATTTTTTAAAAAGGTTATATTTGTATAAATGAAACTCTCATCGCAGCATATAAACGATCAGGCATTTTTTTTCCGGCCTCCCGGTGAAGAAGGCATACCTGTTTGGTTCGTATTCGCGGAATGAGGCTGACGAAAACAGCGACATTGATATCTTGTAGAATTGGATCACACTACTCCAATCGGGATGCAGTTTTTTACCTATGGGGACGAACTTCAAACTATCCTGAAAAAGAAGGTTGATTTAGTTACCTATGAAGGCCTTTCAAAATATGTTAAACCCTACATTGATAAGGAGAAGGTGTTGATTTATGAAAGGTAGGCTTGGCGATAAGGTAAGGCTACAACATATCCTTGATGCTATTCATGAAATTGAAGAGTATTAGACGGCGTTTCTTACGAACAGTTCCTTGAGAATTCCGAAAAACGTTTTGCGACGATCAAGCAGGTGGAAATTATTGGAGAGGCGTGTAATGCCATAACAGATGAGTTAAAGTCTGCTTATCCATTAGTTCCGTGGAGGCCAATTAAAGGGTTTAGAAATATCTCTATACATGAATATTTTGGCGTAAACCTACAATTAGTATGGGAAATTGCTAAAAACAATCTGCCAGACTTAAAAGAAAAAATGCAGGCTATTCTTACATCAACAGCTAATCAATAATGCCTGAAATTCAAAGACTTACGAAGTTTTAAAAACTTCGTAAGTCTGACTATTACTAAATTCCGAAATCAAAAATCACACATTAAACAACCCATTTCTTTCCTGTTCCTGGTAATCCTGTACCGTTTCTATGGCGTTGTCTATCACATCACTTAGAGCTACTATGAAAGTGCCGGGGCGGGCAAGGCTCATGGAGTGTTTAATGGCATCAATTTCTTTGGGAACGATCTCAAATTTCTTTTCCGGGTCAACGGATTTGATCCCTTCTATTAATAAACTAAGGATATTTTCGGCGGTGCGACCACGCAGGTGTTTTTCCTGGCGCAGGATGATGTAATCAAACATTTCAGCAGATAACTTGCCAAGCTCGCGGATGTCTTCATCCCTCCTATCGCCTGTGCCGGCTATGATGCCGATCTTTAGCGGTGATTCTATATGGCTTAAAAACTCCTTTATACCCGTAAAACCTGCCGGGTTATGGGCAAAATCTATCATAAAGCGGAAATCCCTGAAATTAAAGATGTTCATCCTGCCTGGCGTTTGTGCCGCCGATGGGATAAAGGTTTCCAGTGATATTTTGATGTCTTCGGTTTTAAAATCATACAAAAACGTGGCAAGTGTTGCAGCCAGCACATTTTCTATCATAAATGGCACAGTCCCGCCGAAAGTAATAGGGATAAGGGTTGTCCGTTGCACCCTTATCTTCCAGTCGCCTTTTTGTATGGTGATAAATCCGTTCTCGTAAATGCAGGCTATTCCGCCTTTTTTGCAATGCGATTTAACGATAGGGTTATTTTCGTGGCGACTAAAGTAGGCTACTTTGCAGGATGCAGCTTTGCCCATTTGCACACAATATTCATTGTCGGCGTTCAATACCGCCCAGCCATCTTTTTTAACGGAATCAACCACAACGTTTTTTACCCGTTTAAGGTCATCGAGGGTATGGATGTCTGCCAGGCCCAAATGGTCTTCCTGTATATTGGTTACTACGCCAATATCACAAAAGCCAAAGCCCAACCCTGCACGTAAAATACCGCCGCGGGCGGTTTCCAATACGGCAAAATCAACGGTAGGGTCTTTTAATATAAACTCCGAGCTTACCGGGCCGGTGGTGTCGCCCTTTAGCATCATGGTGTTTTGTACGTAGATACCATCCGAAGTGGTAAAACCTACCCTGTGCCCGTTATTTTTTACAATATGCGCTATTAAACGCGTAGTGGTAGTTTTGCCATTGGTGCCTGTTACTGCAATAATAGGTATCCTTGCCGATTTGCCTGGTGGGTAAAGCATATCTATCACATGCCCCGCAACGTTACGCGGCAACCCCTCGCTTGGCGCTATGTGCATCCGGAAACCGGGCGCTGCATTTACTTCAAGCACTACGCCGCCGTTTTCGGTAAGGGGCTCGGTCAGGTTTTCGGCCATTATATCAATACCGCAAATATCAAGTCCTATTATTTTTGATATACGTTCGCAAATAAATACGTTTTGCGGGTGTACATGGTCGGTAACATCAACTGATGTGCCGCCGGTGCTTAAATTGGCGGTTGATTTTACAAATACTTTTTCGCCCTTTTTGGGGACGGTTTCAAGGGTATAATTTTTCTTTTCCAGCAGGTCGAGGGTATCCCTGTCAATGGTTATTAGGGTCAGTACCTTTTCATGCCCGTAACCCCGGCGCGGGTCTTCGTTTTCTTTGTCTATCAGATCCTTAATGGTCGAGTGGCCATCCCCTTTAACATGGGCGGGATCGCGCAATGCGGCGGCTACCATTTTATTATCAATCACCAGCACCCTGAAATCGTACCCGGTAACAAAACGCTCCACAATTACCCTGCGGGATATTTTTGCAGCATGTTCATACGCTGCAACAGCTTCTTCGTGTGTTTTAATATTGATAGAGATACCCCGCCCGTGGTTGCCGTCAAGCGGCTTAAATACTAATGGGAAACCAACCTTGCGTATCGCCTCATCCACCCCTTCGATTGATGAAATGGTGATGCCTTTGGCAACAGGTATGGCCTGTTCCTGCAATAGCCGTTTGGTTTCATCCTTATTACTGGCAATATCTACGGCTATACTGCTGGTTTTTTCGGTCATAGTAGCGCGGAAACGTACCTGGTTTTTCCCATAGCCTAATTGCACCAGCGATTGGTTGTTTAACCTGATCCACGGAATATCCCGCGCTATTGCTTCTTCAACTATTGACCCGGTGCTTGGCCCTAAACGGGTATTTTCGCGAATCTCGCGCATTTGCTGTATATCGTGTTCAAGGTTGTAATCTTCACCTTTAATCAATGCTTCTGCTATCCTTACAGCTGATTCGGCGGCAAAAACACCCACTTTTTCTTCAAGATAAGTAAATACCACGTTATAAACGCCGGGCGTTTTTGTTTCGCGGGTGCGGCCAAAACCGGTGTCCATCCCGGCAAGCGATTGTATCTCAAGTGCGATATGCTCAATCACATGCCCCATCCAGGTACCTGCTATTACCCTCTGAAAAAATCCCCCGGGAACACCAGGCGAACAACGATGAGAATGAAGGCTGGGCATAAGTTTTTCCATCCTTTCATAAAAGCCATCAATTAAATTTGTCGGTTGCTGCTCCATTTCCTGGAGGTCGATACGCATTTGTATTAACTTTTTACGGCTTACACTCCAGATGTTTGGGCCGCGCAATACTTGTATATTTTCAATTTTCATAAATCTCTGTAAATTTAAACGGGGGGAATTCTTTTCTAAAACTAAATAAGGTGACAATCTAATAAAATTTTTAGCGAAAAAAAGGTTTATTATCAAGATCGCTGGTCTTTAGGGTATTGTCCCTTTGTAGACCAAAAGTTGGATGAGAGAATTGCAAAAAACATATTCGGTGTGTAAATAAAACATCGTCCTGACACAAATAGAATTTAACAACCAACAAACTTTTGCACAAAACAGGCATTATTATTTACAAATGCCTGCCTTTATGATGGTTTTTATTTTAATTTGTAGTTAGTTAGTTGATTAGGTGAATGGTTGATTGGGTGAGTAGTTGAAAATACCAAACTCAATCAACTTAGTCCTACCTAATCAACTCGATCCAACTTAATCAACTAAAGACATGAATGTCCCGAAAGGTAAATTGATAATTATTGGCGGCGCCGTTGATATGAACACAAATTTGGGTAGCCAGGAAAACATTGTAAAACCTGACCATCTTAAATTTTTCGAAGAAGGTATATTAAAACGAATCATCACTGAATCGGCAAAGCAAACGGCGTCAACCGTTGAGGTAATTACCACTGCATCCCAGATCCCCGAATTGGTTGGCGTTGAGTATACCGATGCCTTTGGGCAGCTTAATATAAAAAACTTTGGGGTATTGGATATCAGGAAACGCGAGGATGCATCTAAACCCGAATATCTCGACCGCATACGCAAAGCCGATGTGGTAATGTTCAGCGGCGGCGACCAGCTAAGGTTAAGTTCTATTTTTGGCGGGACGGAATTTTTGCAGATTCTTAAAACACGTTACCAAAACGAAAATTTTGTAATTGCGGGGACGTCTGCGGGCGCGGCAGCGGCTTCAACTAATATGATATACCGCGGGCAAAGCGGCAAAGCACTTATCAAAGGCGAAGTGCAGATCACCGCTGGTCTTGGTTTTATTGACTCGGTAATTATCGATACCCATTTTGTACAGCGCGGGCGTATTGGCCGGCTTTTATATGCGGTAGCAAGTAACCCTGGCATGCTTGGAATAGGATTAGGGGAAGACGCAGGCCTGCTGATAACGGAAGGCACAATGATGGAGGCTATAGGATCGGGTTTAACCATTTTGGTTAATGGCCGGAAGATGGCCGAAACCAATATTTACGACGTGGAAATGGGCTCGCCGGTGTCCATTAAGAACATGAGGGTGAGCGTAATGTCGATCTTTGATAAATATGATCTCATCGAAAACCAATTAAATATCAAAAAAACCGTTAAGGTTGAAGAAGGTGTGGGTGTTGCGCCAGGAAGCTAAAAGCTGAAAGCACAAAGCAAAAAGCTTTTAGCTTTGGTCTTTCTGCTTTCAGCCGTATCAAAATTACTCTCATGAAGATTATAATCCACGGTGGTTTTTTTAGCGAATCGCAAACTAACCAGGAAATAAAAAAAGCAAAGCAGGAAGCGCTGGAAGGAATAGTGAAACTGGGCTATAAATATCTGCAAAACCATACCGCGGTTGAAACAGTGATTTATACCGTAAGCCTGCTCGAAGACAGCGAATTATTTAATGCTGGGACCGGTTCGCAAATTCAAAGTGATGGCAAGATAAGGCTCAGTGCCTCGTTAATGGATGGTAAATCCATGCGTTTTTCGGGTGTGATCAACATTGAAGAGGTTAAAAACCCTATCTGTATAGCCGAAAAACTTTTAACTTTTGACGACCGCGTTTTAAGCGGCAAAGGCGCCAAAGACTTTGCCCGCGAAAATGGCTTTAGCTATTATAACCCCGAAACACCGCAGCGCCGTAAAGAATATGATAAAAAATTAAGCGATTCTATCAGGCTGGGCACCGTTGGCTGTGTGGCGCTGGATGTTTTGGGCAACCTGGCTGCAGCAACCTCGACCGGCGGCAAAGGGTTTGAGATACCGGGCCGCGTAAGCGATTCGGCAACCACGGCTGGCAATTATGCCAATGCTTTTGCAGGCATATCATGTACGGGTGTTGGAGAAGATATAGTGAGTGGTGCAGTAGCCTCAAACATTGTGACACGTGTAACTGATGGTATGTCCCTGGCCTTGGCTACAGAAAAAACGTTCAATGAATTAAAGCCATTTGACGGCTTTGCCGGGATCATCGGCATTTCCGCAACAGGTGAAATTTATCACGCCGATACGCATCCCTATATGGTTTGGGCCTTGTGCGATGGGGATGTAGAGGTGTTTGCTTAGTTGGTGAGTGTTGATTGGGTTGGATTAGGTTGATTAAGTTAGTCATTCGAAAGCCCGGAAAAAGGAGATCGTATTCAATTAAAAACTTACGAAGCTCAAAGCCTCGTAAGTTTTTCTTCGTCCTTAATTATTCAAACCGCTGGTTATACAGCTTAAGCGCTCTGTCGGCATGAAACGCAATTTGTGAAAAATGGATAATCGATGATATTAAAAATGCCGACGCAACACCAGTTAAAACGTACGCCCCGGTAAGGCTGTGGTGCTGATAAATAAAAGCTGGCTGGCCATTAACAAAACCTGTTGTTTCCCCTGCATATTTATTGTTTTTCGCAAATTCAATGGCCGCAGCAAGGCCCGTTATGGCAAATCCGCCAAAAGAAACATAACTCCAGGTAATATTACTTTTAACGGCCTGGTATTCCGCAGCCGATGGCGCATAAGCCATTAGCCTGATAGCAACATCCTCGCGCGTTTGCAGTTTGCCCCCAATGGTATAAAGATAGAACGAATTCCTTCCTTCACCCGCAGGAATAATCTTAATAATGCTGTCTGGTTGTGCTTTTGGTTTAATGTCCTGGGCTTTTAACAAAAAGGACGAGCCGAATAGTAACAATGTACCAATAATGATCTTTTTCATTTTGATTTAGTTTAAATGTATGACTTAATATTTTTTGTTTAATAATTGACATACATAGTTACCAGTTGTCAATTTCATAATATGTAACAATTTGATACTGGGATACGAGATTATCGTAAAACAATGGTTACATAACTTGCTTGTAACAAGAATGTTAGCTATTGGGCTTTTGGCCGTTGTGGTAATATCCCGAATGGCAAATATTATGTGTAAAAATGGTATGAATATATATTATTTAGTCTTACCGGCAAGGTAAAGCAGGCTTTGAAAAATGCTGGAGAGGCCTTTATATATCCGTTGAGTCTGCCTTTTTCTTATACAACACCCAAACATAAAACGGTATCCCGGCAAGGATCAATAAAAACCCCCAGAAGACCGAACTTTCACCAGCCCCGGCAATTGCCCACAATGAATAGGCAAAAGCCATTATGGCAATAAAGATGGCAGCCGCCCATCCGCCGCTTTCAGGGCGTTTGCCGGTAAAACGTATAATGATGTAGGCCGCAGCACAAAATATATAAGGCACAAGCGTATTGATGGTAGCCAGCAACGATAAAAATTTAAATTGTTCTACAAGCCCCTTGGTATAATTCATTGCCATTAAAACCGATATCAGGATGCTCGAGATCAGAATGCCGAAATAGGGCGTGCCTTTTTTATTTAGCCAGCCAAAGGCGCCAGGGAATAATTTATCCTGTGCAATGGCAAATGGGATTTGTCCCTGTATCAGTATCCAGCCATTAAGACAGCCAAAGGCCGCAATTGCAGCTCCGGCACTGGCCCAGTAACGTGCGCCCTTGCCAAATATCATCTCCGCAGCATCGGCATAAGGCGTGGGCGAATGTTGTAATACATTTGCCGGGATAATGCCCATAATGCTCACGCTTCCCAATAAGTATACCGCTGTTGTAACCGCAAGGCCTATCATCGTTGCCTTAGCAATTGTTTTCCCGGGGTTTTCAATACTTTCGGCCGGTATGGTGGCGCTCTCGATCCCAACTAACGAAAACATGGCT
>Ga0207029_10231_pt1 | contig 14270 bp, 12 predicted proteins | sample Alteio_BWMinCont_39_FD_153282 | JGI IMG/M metagenome (GOLD analysis project Ga0207029, IMG submission 153282) | Enriched cells from forest soil in Barre Woods Harvard Forest LTER site, Petersham, Massachusetts, United States -... | ecosystem: Environmental > Terrestrial > Soil > Temperate forest >...
AGGGCAGTTCAGGCTGCATGAAGTATATGAAAATACAATCGAATCTCAATGCCGGTGGCCTCCAGGGACCGACTCCATCGCAGCGCCCCGCTTCTCCGGCCACGCCGGAAGGAGACGGCGTTTCCATTGACAGCTCGGCGGCGCTGGACAGCACTTTGAAGAGCCTGCCGGACAGCCGCCCGGAGGCGGTTGAACGCGCGAAGGCGCTGGTGGCGGACCCGGCTTACCCGTCCCCCGAGCTTATCCAGAAACTTTCACGGCATCTGGCCGCCCATCTGGCGTCCGAGGAATAACCGCAATTTCGAGATTTTATCTCAAAATGCAACATACCAATCCCTGGCAATCGTATCGCAAGGTGGCGACGCAAACGGCTTCTCCCGGACAACTGGTGCTGATGTTGTATGAGGGGGCCATTCGTTTTCTGGAAAAAAGCCTGTTGGGTTTCGCCCACGAGGACCCGCTGGAATTCAACCTGACCGTCAACAACAACGTGCTGCGGGCACAGGCGATCATCAGCGAAATGAACGGCGTGCTGAACATGGAGGCGGGCGGCGAGATCTCGGCGAATTTCCGGCGGCTCTACGATTATCTCAACCGGCGCCTGCAGGAGGCGAACGTGAAGAAGCAGAAGGAGCCGATCGAGGAAGTCCTGGCGCGCCTGCGCGTGCTGCGGGACAGCTGGGCGGAGATGTTGCAGAAGGGGCAGGAGAATGGGGAGCCGGTGCAGGAAGCATCACTTCAAGCCGCATAATAAAATACCATTTCAACATATGAGCGCACGACAAGACATGGCGGGATTGCTGGAGCAATGGCGTCGTTTGACGGAGGCCGAGGGCGAGGCGATCCGCATCGGGGCCTGGCCGTCGGTCAAGGAGCTGCAAGGGGCCAAAGCCGGGCTGCAACGCGACATCAACGCGGCGATGGAAAAATGGAAGCGGGAAAATCCCGGCGCCGCGCCGTGGAAACATCCCTTTCGCCGGGAAGTGGACCGGTTGATTTCATTGGAAGTGCGCAACAGCGAATTGCTGGCGCAGCAACAGCAGCGGTTGCATCTGGAAAAGGCGTCTTCGGACCGGGCGATCCTGACTTTGCGGAGAGTGCAAGGCTCTTACGCGCAAAAGCCGGACACGGGCTGGAACAGCTACTCGTAAGCGGGGCTGGGTCGGTGGGGTGAGTTTTTCCGTTGCGAAGGCTTTCACTTCGCGTTTTTTCCGTCTCGCGGCATGAGCAGATTATAATTTGTGCTGCGACCGCCTGCTTCATCCCTGGTCAGAATCCGGCGATCAAGCAGATCGCTTATGTCTCTCAGGGCCGTGTCCTGCGAGCACTTCGTCAGTTTTGCCCATTTGGAGGAGGTAAGTTTTCCATCGAATCCGTCAAGCAGTCGGTTGAGGATGGTTCGCTGGCGTTCATTGAACGATTCGCCGAAATGGCTTTTCCAGAATCGCGCCTTGGCGAGCACGGCTTCCAGCGTTGTTTCCGACGCGGCAATGGCGTGTTTCAAACAATTCAAAAACCACCCGATCCAGGGGGTGATGTCGAGCGGCCCTTTTTGGCAGCTTTCAAGAATCCGGTAGTATTCTTTTCGCTCGCGTTGAATCTGCCAGGACATGCTGTAAAAACGCTGCGAAGTTTTTTCGGATCGTGCCAGCGTCATATCGGCAATGGCGCGGGCAATCCTGCCATTCCCGTCGTCGAACGGATGAATGGTCACAAACCAAAAATGCGCGAGCGCGGATTTGATCACCGCGTCGGTTTCTGCCGATGTGTTGAACCACTTGAGGAATCGGGCCATTTCTTTTTTGAGCCGGTCATGAGCGGGCGCTTCAAAATGCACCCATTCGCGCCCGATGGCTCCGGACACGACCTGCATGGGGCCGCTTTCCGACGTGCGCCACCCTCCGACCGTGATGCGCCGCATGCCGCTCCTGCCGGTTGGGAACAGCGCGGAGTGCCAGCCGAAGAGCCTTTCTTCCGTGAGCGGCCGGCCATGGTTGCGCGTGGCATCGAGCATGACCTCGACAATGCCTTCCACGTTTCGGTCAATCTGAACCGCGGCGCCGGCATCCATGCCCAACCGCCGGGCAATTGAGGAACGCACCTGCCGCATGTCCAGTTTTTCACCTTCAATCTCGCTGGTTTTGACGACATCCTGGGTGAGGGTTTGCAGGGTTGCCTCCTCGCGCGACTCAAAACCCAGCGCTTCCATGCGCCCGAGCAGGCGGCCTTGCAAGTGGCGCACCTCGGCCAGCAGGCCGGCCAGTTTTGCCTGATTCCAGGCAAACTCCGGCCATTCCTTGCGTTCATGGATGTACATAAATATTCTCCGCAACTATCAAGGAGAATATAGATGTTATTCGCCGCAGAAGCAAGAATAATCACCGCAAATTATGCGGTGATTAAGAGGGCTATTTGCCGCATCGGAAGGGCTGGGGCACCGACGAAGCGCGAATCAGAGCAAGTGCGGTTGTGCGGGCCCGTTTACCATGCTTTCACGAGAGGTGAATTCCGTCAGGGGCCCGCACTACCCAAATCAACCAATAAGGTGAAAATACGTCTTCTCTCAATTTTTTAAGCATGAACGTGAAGGGCGTCTTCTATGGTGGAGACAAATACCTTTCCGCCGCTTTTCGCGGACGTTTTTGACCCCCTGGTGATGGCGGCGACCGCGGCGTCCAGGCTCTCGTTCTCGATCATCAGTTCGATTTTGATTTCGGGGAGATAATCCACCCTGTGTTCGGTCCCGCGAAAAACCTCCGTGTGCGATTCCTGGCGGCCAAATCCCCTGACTTCGCTCACGGTCATCCCTTCGATGCCGGCTTGCTCCAGGGCGTCCTTCACTTCATCGAGCTTGAACGGTTTTATGATGGCTTCAATTTTTTTCATATTTGTCCTTTGATATTGGCCGCGCGCCGGTTGGTTCGTTGTTTTATTTGCGGCGAACAAAGGGTGCGTGCCGTTGTTTGGTACGAGTCAAATATGTTCCCGCCGGTCTCCGGTGGGTAATAAAAACAAGGTCGAATAACGTTAAAAAAGTGTTAACGGGGAAAAGCCGGGTGACGGAGCTATTTTCGATGTTGTACGTCGGATTTGACAGGGGAAAGAAGCGTGCTAAAGTTTGGCTGTCCGCAAAAGGAGGACGAGCGAGAAGACGCGTGAAAACCACAATATTGAACCCATGAAGCTCATGAACGCAGGAATGGTAAATGAGGCGGCGCGAGGTTCCGTCGCCCCGTCGGGACGAACCGGTTTTTTGGCGGGTTTCCTAGGTAATTCGTCGCTGGCCAATCTCCGTGGTCGCTTCGCGACTCCGAACCGAGACGTAGAAGTGGGAAAGGTGGGAACCAGGACGCCCGGAGCTGGGAAAAGGCGGTACAGAACGGCGTTTTCTTCCCGGATGAGGAGTGTTTTTCCCGCCTCTTCGCAGCATTCCCCGGCTTTTCCCACCTTTTCCCACATCAATTTTTTTCGGGGCAAAAATACAGCAGGGAATCAGAAGGCGGACTTTTGCGGGAAAAATTACGGATTTTTACGCATTTTTCCGCGGTTTTCCACGATTTTCCGCACAGATCAGGGCCGTATTTACGCGATTTTACGCATTTTTACGGGTGAGAGTCTTTTTTAGACGCGAATTACACGAATGAGCGCGAATTTGTGAAAAGAAACACGTCAATGCGTAGTCAATTGAAGCGGCCTGAAGGCCGCGCTCCACAAAGGCGTCGCACGGGCTTCGCGCCAGACAAGGCCGAGATTTTGCGGTTGAGTTTGGGGAGGGCATCCCCCAATTTAGCGGTGTCAAATCAATCGCCCCGTGCAAACCGACGTTCACCTAATTGAATCCAGCAAAGGCGGGCCGAACCCCGTTGCGCCGTTGAGCTGGCTGGAGGGTGGAATGGCAATCCTGGATTCGGCGGGGCGGGTGCTGGAGGCGAATGAGGCGTTGCGTAACTGGCTGGAGCGGACGCCGTCGCAGCTTACCGGACATTCATTTTGGGAAACGATGGAGGGACTGGCGGCGGAATGGAAGGAACTGCTGGCGGAATTCCGCGAAGGCAAGGAGCCGTTTTCGACGCTCAACCTGAAACTCGTTGCTCCGGGAACCGGGACTTCGCATAGCCTGGTGTTGGAAGTGGCCCGCAACGGCGTGGCCGGCAGTTTTGCGCGGTTGAACTCGACGCTGCCGCCACTGGCGGAGCTGGCGGAGGGGGTATGGGATGAACATCTGGGGAATGATTCGGCGCGGCGGGAGATGTTCATGCGTTTGTTGCGGGCGGAGGCGCAACTGGACCGTTTGATGCGGCGGTGGCCATGCGTGGTTTTCAGCCAGCGGCCGGATTTCAGCGTGCAATTCGTAAGCCCAAACATCGAGGAATTGACGGGGATATCCGCGGCGGACTGGTCGTCGCAGCCGCGGCGGTTCTGGGAGGTGGTGCATGAACTGGATGCGGGCGAGTTGCAGCAGCAGTTTAAGCGCGCCTGGCAGGCGGGCGCGGACGTGATGAACACGTATCGCATCCGGCACGCGCACACGGGCCACGTGGCGTATGTGCTGGAGCACCGGCATCCGACGGTGAGCCAGAGCGGGTTGTTGCTGGGGTACGAGGTGGTGTGGCTGGATGTGACGCGGCAGACGATCGCGGAGCGGCGGCTGTCATCGGCGGCATGGAAGGAAACGCTGGGGGTATTGACGCTGGGGATGGCGCATGATTTTCGAAACATCATGGCGGGCATTCATTCGTTGAGCGAATCGTTCGTGTCGCAGGTGGACGGGAAGCATCCGTTTCGGGAGGGGCTGACCTTGATCCAGCGGAATTCGATGCAGGCGAGCCAACTGGTGCAGCGGATGATCAATCTTCATCTTGGACAGATTGGCGAACGGAGTTACCAGGATTTGAATGAATTGGTACGGGACCTGGCAGAACTGGTGGGCAAGATACTGCCGCGCCGGGTGCGGGTGGACACGAAGCCGACGCTGGTATCGCTGCCGGTTTACGCGGACGTGGTGGAATTGCGGCAGGTGGTGATCAATTTGCTGCTCAACGCGGCGGACGCGATGCCGCAGGGCGGGGAATTGACGTTGCGGACGTCGCGGCACGAGGAGTTGCCGGAGTTGAAGAACATGAAAGGGGTGGCGCCGCGGTTGCCATGCGTTTGCCTGACGATCCAGGACACGGGCTGCGGAATCAAGGAGCGTTACCTGGGGTCGATTTTCGATCCATTTTTCACGACGAAGGCGAAAGGGTCGGGGCTGGGGCTTTATAATGCGCGGCTGGCGATAGAAAAGCACCAGGGGGCGATATCGGTGGAGACGCAGGAGGGGAAGGGGACGAGTTTTCATCTGTGGTTGCCGGAAACGGATTTCACGGAGCCGGCGCAGAGCGAACCGGGGGCATCGCAAAGCGGAGCGGGGCGCCGGACTATTTTGCTGCTGGGGCAGGCGGGGGAGATGCTGGACAAGACGGCGGAGTTTTTGCGGTCGCACAATTACCATATAGTAATGGCGACGGCGCAGGACAGCCTGCCGGAGTTGCTGCAATCCGGCGATTATCAATTTGCGGGGGTGATGCTGATGGCGGAGCCGAATGATCCGGCGCCCGGATCGTGGCTGGAGGAGCTGCGCCAGCAGAGGAAAGGGTTGAAAGTGGCGTTGAAACTGGCGGGATGCAGCCCGGACGACGTGGATAGCGGGTTGGCGGGCGGGGTGGATTTGGTGCTAAACTCCGATTCATCGGAAGCCGATATATTAAGTAAGCTGGAATCCCTTTTGGGCTGACCGCGTCAATTTGCATGCTGCCGGAAACGAACATGGTGAAGAAAGAACCGAGCCACCCGATCCTGCTCGTGGATGACGAGGAGATCGTGCTGGTGGCGCTGCGGGACACGCTGGTGCGGGAGGGATACCAGGTGGTGGCGTCGCCGCACGCAGTGCATGCGTTGAGTGTGTTGAAGGAGCAGCCGTTTTCGGTGGTGATCACCGACCAGCAGATGCCGATGGTGACGGGGCTGGAATTCCTGGCGCAGGTCAAACAAATCCAGCCCGACGCGACGCGCATATTGATCACGGCGGTGCTGAATTTGAGCACGGTGATTGACGCGATCAACAAGGGGGAGATTTACCGGTTTGTGGTGAAGCCGTGGTTACGGGAGGAATTGCTGGCGACCGTGAAGAACGCGGTGCAACGGCATGAATTGATTTCGAGCAACAGCCGGTTGAACGCGGAAACGCGGGAAATGAACGAGAAGCTGACGCGGCTCAACCGGACGCTGGAGGAGCAGGCGGCGCGGGACTCGGAACAGAAGGCACGGCTGGAGCAACTGGCGCGGGCGCAGGAGGAGAATTTGCGGCAATCAGTGCAGCTTTGCGTGCAGACGATGCAGACGTTTTATCCCACGCTGGGCAGCCAGGCCCGGCGGGTGTATGAGTTATGCAAGACGATGGCCGAGGGGCTGGAACTGGCGCCGGAACAGCGGCAGACGCTGGAAATCAGCGCGTGGATACATGACATCGGGCTGGTGGGGATTTCGCGGACTTTGATCAAGCGCTGGGAAAAGATGCCGGAGAGCCTGAACGAGGCGGAACTTTTGCTGGTGCATCATCATCCGGTGCTGGGCGAGGAACTGGCGCGGTTCGCGCATGATTTGCAGGGAGTGGGCCCGACGATTCGCGCGCATCACGAGCGATTTGACGGGCGGGGTTATCCCGACGGGTTGAGCGGCGGAAATATTCCGTGGCTGGCGCGATTGCTGGCGGTGGCGGTGGCGTACGCGGAGAGCGATCTTGATCCGCAACACGCCGCGGAAATGATCAGCCGCGGGAGTGGATCGGAATTTGATCCGGAGGCGGTGCGGGCTTTTTTGAGATCGCTGCCGAAGACGGTGGTTCCGGGCAAGCAACGGGAGGTATTGCTATCGGACCTGGAGCCGGGAATGGTGCTGGCGCAGGGGATTTATACCGAGACGGGCATCCTGCTGATACCCGACGGGCAAAAACTGACCGCGACTTACATCGACAAACTGCTCAATCATAATCGCATCAACCCGATTTCGCAGTCGCTGCTGGTGTATTGCTAGCAGGTCGCGCGGACAATACTTCCACATCATTTTGATGCGCCGTTTATAAATGGGGAACCTCAATCGATTAACTATGAAAACCAAACTTGCACTCATCAAATACGCCGCACTCCTGCTGCTGCTCTCCACCCTCATCGCTCAACCACCTGCCGCATCCGCACAGGGCACGGCGTTTACCTACCAAGGCAGCCTCAACGACAACGGCGGCCCCGCCAACGGCACCAACTACGGCATGGTTTTCTACCTGTACGACGCGCCCACCAGTGGCAGCCAACTCAGCAACCTCGGCATTGCCTCGGTTCCCGTCAGCAACGGCCTCTTTACCGTCACGCTCGACTTCGGCACGAACTTTCCCGGCGCCGATCGCTGGCTGGAAATCACTGTCCAGAAAAACGGCGGCAGTTTCTCCACGCTGGCTCCCCGCCAAAAACTCACTCCCTCCCCTTACGCCATCACCGCCGCCAATCTCTCTGGCTCCCTGCCCGCCGGACAACTGACGGGTAACATCCCATCCGCTTCAATCGCCGGTCCCTACACCGGCGCGGTGACCATGAACAACCCGGCCAATAATTTCACCGGCGCATTCACGGGCAATGGCGCGGGGCTTACAAACATCCCCACCTCCGGCAGCGCGTGGCAATTGACCGGCAATGCCAGTACCACCGCGGGCGTCAATTTCCTCGGCACCACCGATAATCAACCGCTGGAGTTGCACGTCAATGGAGTGCGCGGATTACGACTGGAACCCACAGCCATCGATGTCAATCACTCCGGCATTGTGAATGTCGTGAGCGGTTCACCGGCAAATTCTGCCATCCCCGGCACCTATGGAGCGACCATCGCTGGTGGAGGCGCTGCCAACTATTTTGGCTCCAGCCCCAATACCGTCGCGGCAAACTTCAGTTCCGTTAGCGGCGGCGCTCTCAACACGATTCAATCTGGTGCCAATGGAGCGACCATCGGCGGGGGCAACGATAATATGATTCAGACAAATGCCTACAATTCAACGATCGCAGGCGGCAACGGTAACACGATTCAGATCGATGCCAACCGTTGTGTAATCGGCGGGGGCACCCTCAACACGATTCAGACCAATACGCAGAACTGCACCATCGGTGGGGGCTTTTATAACGCGATTCAGAACCAGGGCAGCTTCGCAAATGTGGCGTCCACTATCGCCGGGGGGTATAGCAACATAATTCAGTACGGTTCGGGTCAATCGACGATTGGCGGAGGTACCGCCAACCTAATTCAGGCCAATACGCTCAATTCCACCATCGGCGGCGGCAACGCTAACGCGATTCAAACAGATGCAGGCACTTCCACCATCGGTGGGGGAAGGAACAACACAATTCAGGGCAACGATAGCGTTCCCAGCCCTTTCTTAGACTCCACCATCAGCGGGGGCAACGGCAACACGATTCAGAGCAACGCACTATCTTCCACCATCGGCGGCGGCGGCGGCAACGTGATTCAGACCAATACTGTTGGCTCCTTCATTGGCGGGGGCAATGGGAACACGATTCAGAGCCGGAACGACGGCCAAATCGACAGTTCCGTCATAGTCGGAGGCTTCCAAAACACGATCCAGACCAATGCCCACCTCTCCGTCATCAGCGGCGGTTATATCAACACGATTCAGACCGATTCCCACGGTGCTGTCATTGGCGGCGGCACATTTAACACGAATCAGGCAAGTGGTTCGAGCATAGGTGGCGGGTTGTTCAATTCCATTCAGATCAATGCCCTCTATTCCGTCATTGGCGGCGGCTCTGCCAACACGATTCAAGGCAATGGCGGCGGTCCCGGCGTCAATTCCACCATCGCAGGTGGCGGAGCCAATACGATTCTCACCAATGCCGTCGCCTCCACTATTGGTGGCGGCAGAATTAACACGGTCCAAGCCAATGCCAGTTGGTCCACCCTTGGCGGCGGTATATCCAACACAGCAACCGGCAATTTCGCAACTGTCCCGGGCGGCGATCAAAACGTCGCCGGTACCAACAGCTTCGCCGCCGGCCACCGCGCCAAGGCCACCAACACCGGCGCCTTCGTCTGGGCTGATTCCACCGACGCCGATTTCGCTTCCACGGCGGACAACCAATTCCTCATTCGTGCCTCCGGCGGTGTCGGCATCGGCGCCAATAATCCCGACGCCATGCTCACCGTCAACGGCACCGCCGATAAACCCGGCGGTGGTTCCTGGACCGTTTTCTCCGACGCTCGACTCAAGAAAAACATCGAACCCCTCACCGGCGCGCTCAACCGGCTCTTGGAATTGCGCGCGGTCACGTTCGAGTATAAAGACCCGCAGTCCATTCACGAACTGCCCGGCGTCCAAATCGGCATGATAGCCCAGGAAGTAGAGAAGGTCTTCCCCGATTGGGTGGATACCGCTCCCAATGGCATGAAACGCCTCAGCATTCATGGCTTTGAAGCCCTCACGGTGGAAGCCCTCCGCGAACTGCGCGCGGAAAAGGACGCCAAAATCTCTAACCTGGAAAAAGCCAACGCCGAAATGCAGAAGCAACTCGCCGTGCAGAAGGAACTCAACAGCCAGATGGTCGCGCGGTTCGAAGCCTTGGAAAAAACCGTCACCCGCCTCGCCGACCAATCCTCCGTCCCCCTTGCTGCAACCGAACAAGCCGCGAGATGACCTGCGAATCGCAAGCATTATGACTTGTCAAACGCCCCGAAATGCTATGTTATAACAATGAGTGTTAAGCCCATGTCTGGAGTCTGATTGAAAAAATTGTTCGTCATTGTTTGTCTCGGATTGTTCGTTTGGGAGGCTGGCGCCCAGGTCAATTTGCCGGAGGCATTCCGGAGCAACCTCAAGCGGGCGGCGGCCGGTCCACGTTCCAGCTATTCCGGCCAGTTTGTCATCTACGAGCCCACGGACACGTTCCAGCGTTCCGTCCCGCTGGATGGCGCAGTCAGGTCCAATTATGTGCGCGTGGACTCGTCACTGCTGGCGGTAACCTGCGAGCGCGTCAAAAAGGCCATGCTCGCCGAACTTCAAATGCCCGACAAATGGTGCGGCAAAATCAACCTCTCCCTCCATCGCGCTCGAAGCCTGGACGAGATGGTCGTCATCGGCTCATCGCAAAACGGAACCGACTGGCAGTACTACATGGACATGCCCGATACGATTACACCATCCCGATTGGTTGTGGCCGTGGTGAACGTGCTCCTGCTGGAATTGGCCAACCGCAATTCGGAGCGTTCCGCTGAAATTCCCACCTGGCTCGTCGAGGGCTTGGCGCGGCAATTGGTTCTTTCCAGCGAGATCCCGCTCGTTCTGGACCAGCCCGCCCAGGGCCGTGCCGGAGCCGGCGCAAGCTTCCTGCAATCGGAGGGCGTCCGGCGCAGCCCGCTCGCCACCGCCAACGAGGAATTGCGCGCCCACCCGCCGCTCACCCTGGAGGAATTGACCTGGCCGGCGGATGGACAACTGGAGGGCGATGCCGGTGAGGCCTACCGCAGCAGCGCCCAATTGTTCGTCCATGAGTTGACCCAGCTTGATGGGGGACGCGCCAGCCTCCGCGACATGATTGGAGAACTCGCCCGGTACCTGAACTGGCAGATGGCGTTCCTCGACGCCTTTAACTCCCATTTCAAAACCCAGCTTGAACTCGAAAAATGGTGGGACCTCCGCGTCGTCACCTTCACCGGGCGCGACCTCACCCAAACCTGGCCGGCCGCGGAGAGCTGGGACAAACTGGATGAAATAATCCGCCCCGCCGTCGAAGTCCGCACTGCCATAAACGAGCTTCCCCTGCGCACTCAGCTCAGTCTCCAGGCCATCATCCGGCAATGGGACTTCGCCCAACAGGCCGATGTCTTCACTCAGAGGATTCAGCAGCTATTTATCCTGCGCACGTTTGTATCGCAGGACTTGATCTCGCTCGTGGATGGTTACCGCCAGGTGCTGGATGGTTATATGAAGGCACGCGCGAAAACCAGCACCGGCCGCCGGGTGGTTTTGGGCCTCGACAGCATCGCCAAGGAAACCATCGCCCAGTTGGACACCCTCGATGCCCGCCGCGAGCAACTACGCCCCGTGCAACAATCTGTCCAATCCGCCGACGCGAATATAGTTTTAACTCATTGAATATAAGCGTGTTAAGTATTTATTAAGATTTTATCTGCCGTTCCCTTGACACTGCCCCGGCTCAACTTATAGTTCGCTCGTAATGTCAAACGACACTTCAGAAGGCAACGGGTCCGACCGGGACGAGCCTGCCAGTTTAAACTCCCTGAAACAATTCAACTCCGCCGGACGAGGCTTTTGGAGCCATGTTTCGGACGCGGATTGGAACGACTGGCACTGGCAGCTCCGAAACCGCATCACCACGCTCGAACAACTCGAGCGGTTCATGCCCACGCTCTCCCCGGAGGAACACGCCGGCACACTCCTGGCCAACTCCAAGCTGGCGCTGGCCATCACGCCGTACTTTTTCAACCTCATCGACCCCACGGACGAAAATTGCCCCATCCGCCGCCAGGTCATCCCGCGCATCGAGGAAACCAACACCGCCCCCTGGGAGATGAGCGACCCCTGCGGTGAGGATGCCCATTCGCCCGTGCCAGGGTTGGTGCACCGTTATCCCGACCGCGTTTTGTTCCTCGTCACCGACCGCTGCGCGGCCTATTGCCGTTATTGCACCCGGTCGCGGCTCGTCAGTAACGCCAGCGGCTATGATTTCCATCCCGAGTTTGACCGGCAGATTGATTACATCCGCCGCACCCCCGCCATCCGCGACGTCCTGTTGAGCGGCGGTGATCCACTGCTCTTGAGCGACGACAAGCTGGAATACCTGCTCAAGCAATTGCGCGCGATTCCGCACGTGGAGTTCTTGCGCATCGGTTCGCGCATCCCCATTTTTCTCCCGCAACGCATCACGCCCGCCCTTTGCGCGATGCTCAAGAAATATCACCCGCTCTTCATGAGCATCCACAGCAATCATCCGCGCGAACTGACCACCGAGGTCCGCGATGCCCTCGGCCGCCTCGCCGATGCCGGCATCCCCCTCGGCAACCAGTCCGTGCTGCTCCGCCACGTGAACGACGACGTCACCGTCATGCGTGCGCTGATGCAAAAGCTCCTCATGTGCCGCGTGAAACCGTATTACATCTACCAATGCGATTTGATCGCCGGTTCGGCCCATCTTCGCGCGAGCGTCCGCAAGGGCCTCGAAGTCATGGAAGGCTTGCGCGGCCACACTACCGGTTACGCGGTGCCGCAATATGTCATCGACGCACCCGGCGGCGGCGGCAAGGTCCCCGTGAACCCTGATTATGTTCTGAGCCGTAATGCCGACCGTGTCGTCATCCGCAATTTCGAGGGCAAAATCTTCGAGTATCCCGAGGCCGCCGACGGCACGCCCCTCGTCAAGGCGCCGGTGGAAATCGAAGAGCCCGAGCTGGTTTGATCGCGCGATGCCGAGCGAATCAAATCAAGCGTTGCATGCGCGTGTTGGGAAAATCATCGCCGGTCTCAAAAAAACCTACCCCGATGCCCATTGCGAGTTGAATTATTCCCACCCGCTCGAACTCCTCGTCGCCACCATCCTTTCCGCGCAGTGCAATGACAAGCAGGTCAACATCGTCACCGAATCGCTCTTCAAAAAATATCAATCCGCAGCGGATTACGCGAACGCCAATCCCGCCGCGCTCGAGCAGGAAATCAGGCGCATCGGCCTTTTTCGCAACAAGGCGAAGAACATCCAGGCCTGCTGCCGCAAGCTCGTGGAGCGCCACGGCGGCGAAGTGCCCGGTTCCATGGACGAATTGATCGAGCTCGACGGCGTCGGCCGCAAGACGGCGAACGTCGTGCTCGGCAACGCCTTCAACCTCAATCACGGCATCGTGGTGGACACGCACGTGGCGCGGCTTTCCGCGCGCCTCGGTTTGACCCGCGAAAAAACGCCGGAAAAAATCGAGCGCGCGCTGATGAAGCTTGTGCCGCAATCCGAGTGGACGCTGTTCAGCCATTGGCTGATCTGGCACGGCCGCCGGCGTTGCTTTGCCCGCAGTCCGGATTGCCCGAATTGCGAAATCAAAAAACTTTGCCCGCGCATCGGGCTGCCCAAACTCCCGCCTCCGTGAATTCTGCTTCGCTCAATTCCTGGCATCTGCTCCGCTCCAGCGCAGGCGATGCCGCCCACAACATGGCGCTCGACGCCGCGTTACTGGAGGCTGCTTCCGTGTTGCGCCGCCCGGTGCTGCGGTTTTATAGTTGGACCGAACCCGCCGCCACCTTCGGTTATTCCCAAAAATACGCCGACGTCGCGCAAATGACCCTGCTGCGCCCGCTCGTGCGCCGACCAACCGGCGGTGGCCTCGTCCCGCACGATGCCGACTGGACCTACAGCCTGGTGTTTCCTCCGGGTAGCGCATGGTATGCGCTCAAGGCCGTCGAGAGTTATCACCGTGTCCACGAATGGATTCAGGCGGCCTTTCGCAATCTGTACGTCGAAACCGAGCTCGCGTCTGATTGCCGCAAGGCATTGCCGGGCCAGTGTTTCGTCGGCCACGAGAAGTCTGACGTCCTCTGGCACGGCAAAAAAATCGCCGGTGCCGCCCAACGCCGCACCCGCGACGGCCTCCTGATCCAGGGCTCCTTGCAACCCCCGCCCATAATAATTTCCCGCGCGGATTGGGAACAAGCCATGTGCGTTACCGCCACGGCGCGCGACGGCGTTTCGTGGGAACAGCTTAACCCCGCGGGCACACTGCTCCACCACGCCGCCGAACTGGCCCGCACCACCTTTTCCCAGCCCGCCTATAATCAGCGGCGCTAAGCTATTCATCGCTTTCACCTGATTCCCCCCTTGTTCCTGCTTGATTTTCTGCGTCCAGGCCACTAGTGTTGCACCGTCCCAGGCCGGATGCAGTCAAAAGGCGGTTTTCCGGAAAAAACCAGAATAGAAATGCCATGAACTTCAAAGCTTTCCCCCTGTTCACCGCGACTCTCACCGCGTTGCTGGCCGTCCCGGAATTCGCCCCCGCCCAGGGCAACACCTTCACCTATCAGGGCGCGCTCAACAACAACGGCACCCCGGTCAACGGCACTTACGATTTGAGCTTCGGTCTTTTTACCACCAGTTCCGGCGGCTCGGCGACGGCTGCCCTGACCAATGCCGGCGTCGCGGTTTCCAACGGCCTGTTCACGACCACGCTCGATTTCGGCACGG
>Ga0207029_10114_pt1 | contig 14202 bp, 17 predicted proteins | sample Alteio_BWMinCont_39_FD_153282 | JGI IMG/M metagenome (GOLD analysis project Ga0207029, IMG submission 153282) | Enriched cells from forest soil in Barre Woods Harvard Forest LTER site, Petersham, Massachusetts, United States -... | ecosystem: Environmental > Terrestrial > Soil > Temperate forest >...
TCAGGAAGCGCAGGTCTTCATCGGTATAGCCAAAGGCCCGCTGGCGCTGAACGATAGTGGCGTGTTCCATACCGTGGACACGCACAGGTTCAGGTAGCGTATCGAGCGTGATCTGGTTTTCTTTGACCCACTGGGCGTAGGGCTGGCGATTGGCCAGTTGGTCTTTGATTTCTTTATCGGAAACGATGCGGCCCTGTTCGAGATCGATCAGGAACATCTTGCCGGGCTGCAGGCGGCCCTTGAGTTTGACGTCTTCGGGCTTGATGGAGAGGACGCCGGTTTCAGAAGCCAGCACTGCGAGGCCGTCATGGGTCACAACGTAACGGGCGGGGCGCAGACCATTGCGATCAAGCGTGGCGCCAATAACGCGGCCGTCCGTGAAGGTGATGGCCGCAGGACCATCCCATGGCTCCATGAGGGAGCAGTGGTATTCATAGAAGGCTTTCTTGCTGTCTTCCATGTGCGGATTGCCATCCCAGGCTTCGGGAATGAGCATTGCCATGGCGTGCGGGAGAGAGCGGCCCGACTGGACGAGCAGTTCGAGGGCATTATCGAACGCGGCGGAATCGCTGCCGCCGGGCTGAATTATCGGAAAGAGTTTCTTGATGTCATCGCCAAAGAGAGGCGATTCGAGAATGGACTGGCGGGCGTGCATCCAGTTGACGTTGCCGCGCACGGTGTTGATTTCGCCGTTGTGGGCGACGAAACGGAACGGATGCGCCAGTTGCCAGGTGGGAAACGTGTTGGTGGAAAAGCGCTGATGGACGAGGCAGAGTGCGCTCATCACTTCGGGATCGGAAAGCTCCGGATAAAACTTCGCAATTTGAGGGGCTAACAGCAGACCCTTATAAACGATGGTGCGCGAGGAAAGCGAGGGCAGGTAGAACATGGCCCGGTTGACCATGCCTTCGGCGGCGGGGACTTCGATTTCTGCGCGCTTGCGAATGATGTAAAGTTTGCGTTCGAGTTCGTCCGAGGTCAGGGGTTCCTCATGTCCGACGAAGATCTGTTCGATATACGGCTGTGATGCGCGGGCAACGCGACCGATGGAATTGATGTTGATTGGGGTATCGCGCCAGCCAAGAACAGTGAGGCCCTCTTCGCGGACAATGCGTTCGAGAATGCCTTCGGCTTCGAGACGTTCGTGGGGTTCCACGGGGAGGAAGACCATGCCAACACCATATTCACCAGCCGCAGGGAGGGTGAAACCAAGCTTGGCCGTTTCGCGCGTAAAGAACTTGTGGGGAATCTGAATGAGCAGACCTGCGCCGTCGCCGGTTTCCGCATCGCAGCCGCATGCGCCGCGATGGGTCAGATTGATGAGGATCTGAATGCCTTTTTCGATGATGTCGTGGGACTTCTGACCCTTGATGTTGGCGACGAAACCAATCCCACAGGCATCGTGTTCCTGATTCGGGTGGTAAAGGCCTTGTTCTTCCGGGAGTCCGGATACAACTCGACCGCTGGCGACGTTGGGTTGACTCATGTTGCTGCTCTCTCTTGAACCTGCGACTACAAAAAGATGGCGGACCGCAGTAGCTGGTGAGCTGAGTGCCGGTTGCCGTGACGAAGCTATCCCCTAGGCTACAGACGGGGTAGGTTTCCCAATATTAGCAGGATTCGGAACTATAATGCAATCGAAATTCACATGCTTGACATTATCATTAAAACTTATGATACTCAGGGGGTGATCTTTGAGGAATGCAAATTGTTCCGCGATGTCGCGCATCTGCGGAGTTTGAGCCGCGCGGCGCAACTGAATGGCATCAGCCAGTCGGCGGCGACGCAGCATATCCAACAACTGGAAGGCCGGATGGGGGTGGAGTTGCTGGATCGCACGACGCGTCCTCTGGGGCTCACGGCTGCAGGTAAGTTGTATGCGGATCTTTGCCGCGACGTGCTGCGAAGGGCGGAAGATTTCTCGGCGTCGATGGCGGATCTGAAAGGCGCGATTGAGGGCACGTTCCGGGTGGCGTCGATTTATTCGATCGGGTTGACGGAGATGCCGCGGTTGCGGGAAGAGTTTGCGCAAGTTTGTCCCGATGTTCAGTTGCATGTGGAATATCTTCGTCCCAATAAGGTATATGAAGCGGTGTTGGGCGATCAGGCCGATATCGGTTTCATCAGCTATCCGGAAGGGAATCGCGATTTGACCGTGATTCCGTGGCGCGAAGAGCGGATGACGGTAGCGGCGCATCCTTCGCATCCATTTGCCGGGCGGACGTTGCTGCAGCCGAGTGAACTGAATCACCAGAACTTTATCGCGTTCGATGAAGAAGTGATTATTCAGCGCGAGCTGGATCGTTTCTTCCGGGATAACCAGATAGAAGTGGCGATCACGATGCAGTTCGACAATATTCAGTCGATTAAGGAAGCTGTGGCGTTGGGGTCCGGGATCAGCATTTTGCCGGAACGGACGATGGCGGCGGAAGTGGAGCAGCATCGGCTGGTGTCGATTCCGCTGGATGCGCCGGAGTTGGTGCGGCCGACGGGGATTATTCACCGGAAGAAGAAAAAGCTGACGCGGGCCGGGTTGGAGTTTTTGCAGTTGGTGCATGGCCGGGTGGCTTCGGGCGCAGTTGTGGCGTAGGTGAAAAGTCAAAGGCTCAGAGGGCCACGGATAAACACAAATCAGACACAGATGGACGCCGATAAGAACACTGCTTAGGCTCTACTAGGCTGCCTGGAGCAGGGGTGCTGCCTGCCGGCCACAGCAGCGTTTGTGTTTTTGGCCCGAGCCGCATGGGCACGGAGCGTTTCTGGCTGCGCCGCGGGGTTTAGATTGGGTTTGCTGTGTCAACGGCGTTTCTGATGATTCCAATTGTGTTGCGGCAGGAATTCGGCCGTCGGTTTGGAGTTTGCGGAGTTCGGCGGTGCACTTGTGAAGCAGGCGATGGGCTTGGGAGCGCGCGCGGTCGACGGAGCGCTGGATATCTTCGGCTGATCGGCTGGAACCTTCCATTGGATCGAGAATGTAGACGTCGCCGTCTTTGAGGCGGAGGACGAGATTCGTTTCCACTTCACCGCAGCGACGGAGCCGCCAGGTGGCGCGCTGGATTTCATCCACAAGCGTTGCTTCGAGGACTCCGCGCGGATTGAGTTCCTGTTGAAGGGCGGCCTTGAGGGCTTCGTGAATGGGCTCTTCTCCGGGACGGACGAAGTCTCCTGAATAAAGACCGAAGACCACTGAGTTTTTGGAAGAGGTTGCCTTCCCGATTTCACTGCGCGGCCCCGATGAGAGTTGCGCATTTGCGATGTTGGCGTTGATTTGTGCTGATGATGTTGCCATGGCGTTTAGTTCCTTTTCTGTTCTTACCGTGCTTCCCACTCTGAGGAGACCATAGGGAAACAAGGCAATTTGGCACTTTTGCTGCAAGTGATTGAAAACATTCTGTCGATTTCGTGTATTTCCTTGTGACTCAACGTTTGCCTTGTAAATTGTCCAAATTGTGGATAAAATGCATGGTTGTGATTGAGCGCCGGGTAATTGAGACTATTCGGAGTAGTTTGGCCCGCCAGCCTGCGGTTGCCATCGTTGGTCCGCGCCAGGTTGGGAAGACCACGCTGGCTCAGGATATTGCCGACACTGTCCCATCGATATATCTGGATCTGGAAGACAAGTCGGATCGAAGCAAGCTCGAAGATCCCTCATTATTCCTTGAGAAGTTTGAGGATCGCCTCGTGGTGTTGGATGAGATCCACCGGGTGCCGGAGCTGTTTCCGGCATTGCGGGGAATTATCGACCGGGGTCGCCGCCACGGGCACCGAACCGGGCGTTTCCTGATTCTCGGTTCGGCGTCGATGGAGTTGTTGCAACAAGCGGGCGAGTCGCTCGCGGGCCGGATTGCCTACGTGGAGATGGGGCCGTTCGACGTGCTGGAAACCGCCGCAAGCGATGGTGACCCTGGCCGGTTGTGGGTGCGGGGGGGATTTCCGGAAAGCTACCTGGCGGCCAATGATGCGGATAGTCTGGAATGGCGCACTGATTTCATTCGCAGCTATCTGGAGCGCGACGTTCCGATGCTGGGGCCGCGAATTCCGGCGGAGACGCTGGAGCGGCTCTGGACGATGCTTGCGCATGGGCAGGCGAGCCTGCTGAATGCGTCGCGCTTAGCTACGGCGCTGATGGTCAGCGCCCAGACAGCAACGCGATATATCGATCTGTTGGCGGACCTGCTGTTGGTTCGTCGGCTGCGGCCGTTTCACGGCAATGCGGGAAAGCGGATCGTGAAGTCGCCGAAAGTGTATGTGCGTGACAGCGGAATCGTTCATGCGTTGCTGGGGATTCGCGATTTCAATGGGCTGGCGGGACATCCTGTGGTGGGCGGGAGTTGGGAAGGGTTTGTGATCGAGAATCTGATTGCGGCTGCGCCGGTGCGCACGGTGCCTGGCTTTTACCGAACGGCGGCGGGGGCGGAGATTGATTTGCTGCTGGAGATTCCGGGGCATGGGCTGTGGGCTATCGAGATTAAACGCAGTTTGGCGGCGCGGCCGGACAAGGGGTTTTATATTGCTTGCGGGGATTTGAAACCGAATCGGCGGTTTTTGGTAAATGGGGGGCGTGAGCGGTATCCGGTTGGGGATGGGCTGGAGGCTATCGGGATGGTGGAATTGGCGGGGATGCTGGCGGGGTTGGAGAGTGCGGCGCCTGAATGAGCATCTTGTCGGGGCGACTCCGCGCGGGCTGTGCGTTCTCTTTCGAGACAAACGACGACGGAGGCCAAGGTGACTGCCGCAATCGGGACGTTATTTATTTGTGAGATCCGGATGGGGTTGGTTTGGACTTATCGCCAATCCTGCGCTCCGTGGTGGATGTGCAGGATCTCCACAGCCTCGCTTTTGACCGAGTACACCACAACATATGGCAGGGGTGTCAACGCCAGTTCTCTTGTGCCGCTGCGATTCCCGGGGCGGCCCTTAAACGGCGCAGATTTTAGAGCACGAACCCCTGCATAGATTGCACGCACCGTCGGCTCCGCGAATTGCGGATAGAGCCGGTCAAGGTACGTTTTGATGTTGGCTAAATCGTCGGCGGCTGGAACGGTCCAACGAATGCGGGTCAAGTTCTGAACATCGATTCAAGCCGCGCGTCCATTTCTTCTTCCTCAATGAATTCACCGCGGCCTGCAGCGGCGAGGCCTCTCTCCACAGCAGCGAGAAACAGGGCTTCTTCGTCGAGATAGCGGGAAACAACGCTTGTTACCAGCCGCTCGGGGATAGTCCCGGTCTGGTTCGCGATTTGGGAAATCTTCGTTTCCTGCTCAGGCGTGAAATGGACTTCCATGCGTTCAGGGTACGCGATACCGGAAACTTACGCAACGTAGCCCGTAATCCGGTTGCGAATAGCGGGAGTCTGTCAATCGGGTTTAGCTCGATCTGGAAGGGGTTGAAACCGGATCGACGAGCGGGGGGCGATCCACGCATTATCGGGCGCTTAATTCGTAAACAAGGCGGCTGTCGGCAAACTCTAATGTTCGGAAAAACTAACTCTTAGGTATTGTGGGCGGGATAGTTTTGGCTTTCAGCTTTTCCAGCTTCTTCCTGACCCCGGAAGTGTTCTTCGTGTTCGGCGCGAGATGAAGATACTTTTCGTAGGACTCCCTTGCAGTCTTAAACTCGAGATTCTTTTCCTCAGTTTCAGCCAGCCGCAGCCACGCTTGGGAATTCCCGTCGTCCCACTTCGTTGCCTCCCGGAATCGTCCGGCGGCGGCTCTGAAATCACCGTTTCTGAAGTAGAATTCCCCTACCCTCACTTCGCCATTCGACTGCAACGGGTTAAACGTGTATTTCTTCGGCTGCTGCGCGTTGTCCTCTTCCGGCGGCAGTTGCCCTTGTTCGTCCACTGAAAGTGTTGGGGCGGGGGCTTGCTGAGCCGCGGACACCCCAGCGAGGATTAGCAATATCGACCAACGCCACATGATCCAAGCATATAGGTTCTATGCGTCCCCCGTTCAGCACATAGCCTGACAATCTGCCCGCCAGCTCTGCGATCCCCGTAAATAGCTGAACATAATCTCCTTTGTGTCTGGTGATCCGGGCTGCATGCCGACCTACGAACGTGAACACCCCTCAGTTCGGAGACGGCTTTTCCGCATGGTCGATCACGATGGTCTCCACCCGGGCCTTGCTAGTTTCCAGCTTCAGCCCGATCGCCTCGGCCGATGTGACGATCGAAGAGAGGACTTCGGGACTTCTCAGAAGCCTCGAACTAGTTATGGGCGGTCCCTCCAAAGGCAATTCATACCTGAAATCAAAAGAGCCTTCGATCCCGGTTTTGTCGAACACGGGACGTTCAAAATACCACATCAGACTCTCAGCCAAAAGAGGCATGGAGGCGTTAATGCCGTGTATGCCGGTTCCAGTCATCATACCTTGGTCCGTGGCGCTCCCGACCCACGGGAATGCGTCTTTATCCTTGGGGGCCGCCAGCTTGAGCGGCTTATTGCCCTTCATCAAGAGGAAGATGGGGCCTTCACTTGTTTCGCGGTGGAATTTCAGCTGAAATCGATCCGCCAGCAGCGTCAGGACCATCTGAAGTTGCTCCTCATTGAGGTCTGCTTTTGGGGAAGATGGGTTAGACTTGCTCGATTCCGCCGAAGCCGGAGGGCGAGCATCGATATCGTAGATGTAACGCTGGTCGTCGATCCAAGCCGGACCATTTGAGATCTGAAAGGACTGGACTTTGAGCGCTCCGGCGATCATTGCTTTCAACGTCAGGTGGCTGATCCGAATCCTGCCGCCGGGATAAGTCGAAAACAGAACGCTGCCGTGTAAGGGGTCTGACGGTTTGATCGAAGCCACCTCAAATGCGGGCGGCACGGCCGCTGTCTGTCCCGACAATCCCCCAGTCGCTACAAGTACAAAGGCGATTGCCAAACACATTGGAGTTCGCGCAACTGCCGGAAGTCGCTTCAATACGCTGAACTCCTCCGGCGACATCGGCATGAGATTAATCCTACCAGTTTTTTCCGGGAGCGAACCGCTCAGGCTATGAGCTCAGCTTCTTTCAAACGGGTGTTACGTCAAATGCTTAACAATTGGCTGAGATAGCAGCTATGCTTCACGAAGAACCCAGCTGCGAATTCATACGCCAAGCACCCGCCTTCCCCGCGCCTGGCAGTTACGGGGCTTCCAAGATAAAGGCCACCATGCCGCGCTTAGAGGATCGCGGGCCCTCGCCCTGAACGTTACTCCCGCGATGCCCGGCCCCAGCGATCCAAATCATCGATCTCTGTAAGGTCGAAGTCGTTCCACGGAATCATATCTCCGCACTGCCGGTTCAGATCCATCGTTTTTCCCGTCCTCAGCACGGTGACTACGCTCGCCAGTTGAACCGACGCTGCGCCCTGATATACCCGGAAGTGGCAGGAACCCCCGTGCAGATCGAGCCGGAAAAGGCCGTTATCCGACAGCGTCACCGTGTCTTCGCAAACCACCAGGCCGGCACCGTCGCTCGTCGAGACCACAGCCGACCCGTTCAATATCTCAAGTCGATTGTAGTTGTAAGGTCGATTGTCGAGTACCCGGATGGAACTGTTCGCGCCGAGAAACACCGTTCCCGTGCGCAGACGAATCTCCGCCCGGCCGTCTTCGGTTCGAACCACGCTGTTTCGATTCAGAACCACCGGCGCCGCTATAGGTTTCTCGTCCAGATAGGCCTTACCCTCGATGCGGGTAATTGCCACGACAGCATCTGGCTGCGCTCCGGCGACAAGCGTCATGGCCAGGGCAAAGCATACAATCCGGATCAGATGATTCATGGAAGATCCTCCATGAGCGTTAGACGTGCTGAGCCGGCGTTTTCTTCCGGTCTGGATCCCCTTGATTTCTCACGGGGGAGAGCGTTACGCGTGCGCCTGTGGCGGTCGCGGACGATAGAATCCATAATCGGAGCAACGATGACAGAATTTTCCTACCCTTATGTGTCTGCCGAAAGCTCAGGCGAGTATTTCCAGGTGTTGTTTGCGGAGAGCGGGGACAGCGAAGGAGCCTATTTTCTGATTCAAGGCGAATCAGAATCCTGCGATGGCGACCTTTTTTACATTGAACGCCACGACGCCCGACTGTGCGGTCACTTCAAGGTTAGGTGGGCGGAACTCGGGAGAGATATTTTTCGACTCGAAGTTGCATGCGAACCGGCAGAAACGGTTCAAGTCAGATTTCAGGCGGATGACACTCTATACAGACGACTCAAATGTAACCTCAGAATCATGATGCCCGTTCCAATTCTCACCATCGAAGGAGAGCGCAACGGGCCGGCCGGCGTAAAGCGATAAGGATTAATCTTCGACAGGCCCGCGCTGGTCGTCCCGGCGACCTTGCGTCCGGGCGTCTGGAACGGTCCAACGAATCCGCATCAAGTCGTGAACATCGCTTCCAGACGGGCGTCAATTTCTTCTTCCTCAACGAATTCGCCGCGGTTCGCCGCTGCCAAGCCTCTCTCCACTGCAGCCAGGAAGCGGGCTTGTTCGTCGAGGTAGCGGGAAACAACGTTCGTGACCAACTGTTCGGGGACAGTCCCGGCTTGGGTAGCGATTTGGGAAACCTTCGTTTCCTGCTCAGGCGTGAAATGGACTTCCGTGCCTTCAGCGTAAGCCAAATCCGGAGGGTAAGCAAATGTGCGATCCACGGCGCGCCCAGTACCTATTTGCGAAGGTTTTGCGCACCGCTCCCTTGCGGTCGCGGCTCTGAAACACGTACCTTATCCACTGCAAATCCGTACGGCAATTAATGCAACTAAGCACTACAATGACCTCATGTGGCGGGTTCGCGAGTTCGAGATAGTGGGGCCGTACACGTTGCGGATTGTTTTTGACGACGCCGCGGAACGGGTTATCGATTTCGAGCCAGTACTGCGCGGGGAGCTGTTTGGTCCGTTTCGGGATTAGAGTCTGTTCAACCGGGTTGCGCTCGATCCGGAGGTCCACACACTGGTCTGGCCGAACGGGGCGGACTTCGATCCTGCCACCCTTCATGAGTGGCCGAATTGTGGCGCTGATTTTGCCGAGATGGCATCGCGCTGGTAATGCGCGCAGGGTAACCGTTACGCACATGCTCTGTGGCAGTCGCGGGCGTTACACTTAAACAGATGCGCAAACAGTGGACAGATCCCCGCTGGTCCGACCCTATCCGGACCCAGATGCACTATGCCCGCAAGGGCCAGATTACCGGCGAAATGCAGTTCGTGGCTACCCGCGAACGGCTGACGCCGGAACTGGTACGCGATGAAGTTGCGCGCGGGCGCATGATCATTCCCGCCAATATTAACCACGCTTCGCTCGAGCCGATGTGTATCGGGATTGCGTCGTTGTGCAAGATCAACGCGAATATCGGGAATTCGGCGACGACGTCGGATATCGCGGGCGAGTTGGACAAGCTCGACTACGCGGTGAAGTTTGGCGCTGATACGGTGATGGATTTATCGACGGGCGGTGACATACCAGAAATCCGGAAGGCGATCATCGCGAAATCGCCGGTGCCGATCGGGACGGTGCCGATTTACGAAGCGCTCAATCGCGTGCGCCGGGTGGAGGATCTCAACATCAACGTGATGCTTGAGGTTATCGAAGAGCAGGCGCAGCAGGGTGTGGATTATATGACGATCCACGCGGGCGTGCTGATTCAATATGTGCCGCTGGCGTCGAAACGCATTACCGGGATTGTGAGCCGCGGTGGGGCGATTCTGGCGGAGTGGATGGTGAAGAATCACCGGCAGAATCTGCTGTATGAGCATTTCGACGAAATTACGAAGATTTTCCAGAAGTACGATGTCAGCTATTCGCTGGGCGACGGGCTGCGGCCTGGCTGCATTGCGGACGCGAGCGATGCCGCGCAGTTCGCAGAACTGAAGACGCTGGGCGAGTTGACGAAGAAGGCGTGGGAATCGGATGTGCAGGTGATGATCGAAGGGCCGGGACATATTCCGCTCGATCAGATTGAAATGCAGGTTATTAAAGAGCGCGAGATGTGTCACGAGGCTCCGTTCTACACGCTGGGGCCGCTGGTGACGGATATTGCGCCAGGGTATGACCACATCACGTCGGCTATTGGCGCCGCGATGATTGGATGGCACGGGGCGTCGATGCTTTGCTACGTGACGCCGAAGGAGCATCTGGGGCTGCCAAATCGCGAGGATGTGAAGCAGGGGATTATCGCGTACAAGATTGCGGCGCATGCGGCGGATCTGGCGCGGCATCGTCCGGGCGCACGGGATCGGGATGACGCATTGTCGCGGGCGCGGTATAGCTTTGACTGGAATAAGCAGTTTGAGCTGTCGCTGGATCCGGAAACGGCGCGGGCGATGCACGATGAGACGCTGCCGGAAGAGGGTTTCAAGGACGCAGCGTTTTGTTCGATGTGCGGACCGAAGTTCTGCTCGATGAACCATTCTTCGAAGGTGGAAGGGTTTACCGCGGAGCAGGCGGACGAAGTGCTACACAGTATTTCGGGCGCTGATTAGCGGTTTGCATGCGAGTGGGTGTTGCATTTCTGCTGGTTGTTGGCGCCTTCGGGTTGTTTTCGCAGACACGCCCGGTATCGGTTGTGATCGTAACGAAGCTGGGGATCATTGAGGCGGAGATCGACACGGTTCACGCGCCGGTCACTGCCGCCAATTTTCTGAAGTATGTGGATTCCAGGAAGTACAACACCGGCGCACAGTTTCATCGAACGGTCAAGCTGGATAATCAACCGAACAATGCGGTCAAAATCGAAGTGATTCAGGGTGGGGCTGCGCCGGACACACCGGTTTTTCCCGCTATTCCGCTGGAGCGGACTTCTGTCACTGGGTTGCTGCACTTGGACGGAACGCTGTCGATGGCTCGCGACGGGCCGGACACTGCGACTTCCGATTTTTTCATTTGCATTGGGGATCAGCCATCGCTGGATTTTGCAGGCAAGAGGAATCCCGATGGGCAGGGGTTTGCTGCGTTTGGGCGTGTCGTCCGGGGGATGGATATCGTCCGGAAGATTCAGATGGCACCGGCCCAGGAGCAGAAGCTGATGCCGCCCGTCCAGATTTTGAGGATTAGCAGGAAATAGTTCTGTGGTCACCGTTCATGGTAGAATACTGAAATAAAGGTAGAATACATGCTGAACGTAAAAGATCCGGTTGCTCACGATCTGGCGAAGCGCCTGGCACAGACAACTGGTCGCAGCATGACTGGTGCCGTGATTTACGCCTTGAGTGAACAGCTTCGCAGGGAAGAAGGCAGGCAATCCGCCCCTTCTGTGGCGGAGGAATTGCTTGAAATCGGCAGACGGTGCGCCGCACTCCCCGATCTGGACAAGCGCAGCGACAACCAGATTCTCGGTTACAACGAGTTCGGCGCGTGGTGATCGATAGCTCGGCAATCGTCGCGATCATGACTGGCGAACCGGAAGCGGCTGGCTTTGCGCGCGCGATCGAAGAGGACCGGGTTCGACTCCTGTCGGCCGTCTCCGCGCTTGAGATTAATCTCGTCATGGGAAGCCGGAAGGGTCCGTCCGCGATTCGCGAATTTGATCTCGCGCTCTATCGCGCTTCGATCGAGATCGTGCCTTTCAATGTGGAACAGTTTGAGATCGCACGGTCGGCGTGGTTCAAATTTGGCAAAGGCCGCCATCCCGCAGCGTTGAATCTGGGCGATTGTTGTTCGTATGCATTAGCCAGGGTATCCGGGGAGCCGCTGTTGGCGAAGGGTAACGATTTTGTGAAGACCGATCTGCGTCTGGTCGCTCGCGGCAGTAGCGACTCCCCGATTCCCCGGCCGGTACGCAGGCGGACGAATTGAGGCTGTGTCTCATGCCCGGGCGGCTCGGACCAGTTCTTCGGCGTTGCGCAAGGCTTCCGGCGTGAGTTGTTCGCCGCTGAGCATACGTCCGATTTCTTCGGTGCTGGCCTTGGCGTCGAGCTCCGACATCTCGGCTATCGTGCGGCCGTTGCGTTCGAATTTGCCGACCACATAATGATGGTCCGCGAAGCAGGCGATTTGAGGAAGGTGCGTCACGCAGATCACTTGATTTTCCGACGCCAGACCCTTGAGGCGGCGGGCAACGCCTTCTGCGGCGCGTCCGCCGATGCCAGTGTCGATTTCATCGAAGACCAGGGTGCGCGGCGGCGCTGAGCTGTGTCCGGCGGGGCCAACCAGGCAAGTCTTTAGCGCCAAGGCGATTCGCGACAGTTCGCCGCCGGATGCGATACGCTCCATCGGTTTGGGCTCCTCGCCGACGTTGGCGGAAACCAGGAACTGCACGCGGTCGGCTCCGGTTTCGCTCCATTCCGCGGCGGGTTCTACGGTGACCCGAAATACTGTTCGGTCCATTGCGAGGGGTTTCAGTTCCTGTTCTACGCGCTGCCCCAGTTGCGTGGCTGCGGCCTTGCGGCGGGCTGTCAATTCAGCGGCTGCTTTCTCGTATTCCGATGCGTTGCGGGTTTGCTCGCGCTTAAGTTCGCTGAGACGTTCGCCGGTGGTTTCGATGTCGCTTAGTTTACGTGTGACGTCGGCGAGGAAGGTGAGGATCTCGTCCACGGTTGCTCCATATTTGCGTTTGAGCTTGTCCAGGGCGGCGAGCCGGTTCTCGATCTCTTCGAGTCTGGCAGGATTGGCTTCCATGCGCCCGAGGTAATCGCGCAGGGAGTAAGAAACGTCCTGCATGGCGATGAGAGCGGGCTCAAGGGCTTGGCGGACAGGCTCCATCACGGCGTCGATACGCGCGAGTTCATCGAGTTTCTTGGCTACCGCGCGCGCCGTGGTCCACGCGGATTCGGGGGCTTCGTAGAGTGCGTCGTAGGCCGCGCCGGCGGTTTCGAGGAGCTTGCCTGCATTCTGCTGGATGCGGCGCTCGGTCTCGAGTTCAACGTCCTCACCTGGGCGGAGAGACGAGCCTTCGATTTCGCGACGCTGGAACTGCCAGAGATCGAGGAGGCGGGCTTTCTCCTGCTCGGAGCCTTCCAGTTGTGCAATTTCGGCGGTTACGCGACGCCAACTGCCAAAGAGTTCGCGCACTTTGCTGCGCAGATCGCGGGTGCGGCCGAACGCGTCGAGCATGGCAAGTTGCGCGGTCGGTTCAAAGAGCAATTGCTGATCGTGTTGACCGTGAATGTCGCCGAGGTGTGGGGCAAGATCTTTGAGGACAGCCACGGTTGATGGCCTGCTATTCACGAAAACGCGGCTCTTGCCGTTCGACAGGATTTCGCGCTCGATGAGGAGTTCGCCGTCTTCGGTCTCGAAACCTGCATTGGCCAGAACTTTGGCGGCGCGGTCGCCGGCATCGAAAACGCCGGAGACGCGGGCGCGCTCCTGGCCGGAACGGATCATGTCGGCGGAGGCCCGGCCACCTAACAAAAGCCCAAGGGCATCGACGACGATGGATTTGCCGCTGCCAGTTTCGCCTGTGAGCAGATTCAGGCCTGTATGGAAGCGCACACGCAACCGATCGACCACCGCATAATTTTCAACCACAAGCTCATGCAGCATCCGTAGAGATTATAGGTTAAAGCATGACGTGTGTGAGGTTTCTGCAATATTGCGGTGGCACAATAAGTGCGAATCAACGCTGTGGCTGTTGCATTTGCGTGATAGATTGAAGTTTAGGAGCCATATTGCAGGGTCCGATCGCGGCACTGATAGTTCAAACAGAGATTTTGGAATTTGTTAAGCAGGGCACGGTATTTACATTCGCCGTTCTCGGAGTCCTGGCGTGTTTCTCGATTTTTTCGCTGGCGATCGTTCTTTCAAAATGGGTGGCGTTCTCTTCTGCGGCTCGTTTGGATTCCAGGTTTGTGAGGGCATTCCGCAAAGCGAGTTCGCTCGATTCCATGGTGACGGCGGCGGAGAGTTTCCGGCCTGCGCCGCTGGTATCGATCTTCGAAGACGCCCACGCAGAGGTTTACCGCCAGGCGAAAACGCCACGCGGGCTTTCAAACCCCAATGCGGTTACGCGGGTATTGCAGGTTGGTGTCAGCGAGCAGTTGTCGCGCTACGAACAGAATTTGAACTGGTTGGCGACGATTGCCTCGGTTTCGCCCTTTATCGGACTGTTTGGCACAGTTATGGGAATTGTGCGCGTTTTTAGTAATCTGTCGTCGGGTGGCGGAGCTACCAGTCTGACTGCGGTGGGGCCGGGTGTGGCGGATGCGCTGATTACTACGGGAGTCGGGTTGATCGCGGCGATTCCAGCGGCGATTTTCTACAACTTGTTCGGTCGCAAACTGAAAGAGAT
>Ga0207029_10044_pt3 | contig 14175 bp, 7 predicted proteins | sample Alteio_BWMinCont_39_FD_153282 | JGI IMG/M metagenome (GOLD analysis project Ga0207029, IMG submission 153282) | Enriched cells from forest soil in Barre Woods Harvard Forest LTER site, Petersham, Massachusetts, United States -... | ecosystem: Environmental > Terrestrial > Soil > Temperate forest >...
GGGCTCTCTAACGCAACCCATCTTCACCGCCGGAAGGGGAAAAGGAGAAGGCGATGCCTTCGGGAATTTGGCTGAGCTCGCGGTTGACGTTCTGCTTGATTTGCTGGAACTGTTCGTCGCGGGATTTGCGGTCGTCCCAGGGCTTCAGAGTGACAAAGAAAAAGCCGTTGTAGCTGGTGCGCACGAAGCTGAGAAGGCTGAAGCCAACGACGCTGGTGGTGTATTGGACGCCGGGCGTGTGAGCCAGAGCCGTTTCAATTTTGCGTGCGACTTCGTCGGTGCGTTGAAGAGAAGCAGCGTTGGGCAGTTGCAGGTTGATGTAGAGGTAGCCTTGGTCTTCATCGGGAAGAAAGCTGGAAGGGACTTTCGAGCTGAAAAAGCCCTCGGCACCTCCAAAAAGCGCCAAGAGCACGAGAGCGAAAGCGCTTTTGCGGACCAGGAAGCCGCAGACGCGTACGTAGGCGTTGGTGGCGCTGCTGAAGGTACGGTTAAACCCGTTGAAGAATTTCTTGAGTAAGCCCCCGCGGGTCGCGTCTTTGGGGCGCAATAGCAAGGCGGAGAGAGCCGGGCTGAGCGTAAGGGCATTGAAGGCGGAGAGCGCCACCGAGATCGCGATGGTGACGGCGAACTGTTGATAGAGGCGGCCGGTGATGCCAGGGATGAAGGCCGTGGGGATGAACACCGCGGAGAGAACCAGCGCGATGCCGACAACGGGGCCGGATATCTCCGTCATGGCCTTGAGGGCGGCTTCCTTTGGCGAAAGACCGTCTTCGATGTGGCGCTCGACGGCTTCGACGACGACGATGGCGTCATCGACAACCAGGCCGATGGCGAGAACCAAACCAAAGAGGGAAAGCGTGTTGATGGAGAAGCCGAACAAGGGAAAGAAAATGAATGTGCCAACCAGAGAAACCGGCACTGCCAGTAGAGGAATGAGCGTGGCGCGCCAGCCTTGGAGAAAGATGTACACCACGATGATGACCAGGACGATGGCGATCAACAGCGTGATGACTATTTCTTTGATGCCCTGCGTGACGGCCAGCGTGGTGTCCAGGGAAATGACGTAATCGATGTCGCCGGGGAAGCGCGACTTGGCCTCGGCCATCAGTTTTTTGAGGGCGTCGGCGGCTTGCACGGCGTTGGAGCCCGGCAATTGGTAGGCGGCGACGATGGCGCCGGGTTTTCCGTTGAGGCGGCCGAGGACGCTGTAATTCTGGGCGCCGAGTTCGACGCGCGCCACATCTTTGACACGGACCACACCGCCGAGACTCGTTTCGCGGACGACAATTTCACCGAACTCTTCGGGCGAGGAGAGACGGCCGCGGGCGCGGACGGAGTAGGTAAACTCCTGACCTTTGGGGGCCGGTTCACTGCCAACCTGACCGGCGGGATTGACGGTGTTTTGTGTTTGGATGGCACTGACGATTTCCGGAACGGTGATGGCGAGCTTGGCCAATTGATCGGGCTTTACCCACAGACGCATGGCGTACTGGCCAGCGCCGAAAATCTGGACGCTGCCGATGCCGTAGAGACGCGTGATCTGGTCGCTGAGATTGATGTACGCGAAGTTTGAAAGGAACTGGGCATCGTAGGTGCCGTTCGGGGAAAACAGAGTGATGAGCATGAGCGGCGCGGTGACGGTTTTTTGGACCGTTAGGCCATAGTTGGTCACGTCAACAGGCAACTGCGACGTGGCTTGCGTGGAACGTATCTGGGTGAGAATAAGATCGGTATTCGGATCGGTCTTCACATCGTAATCGACGATCAAGCGCATGCCGCCATCGGCAGTGGAATTCAGCGAATACATGTAGTTCATGTTGTCGACGCCGCTCATTTGCTGTTCGATGGGCGTGGCCACGGATTGCTCGATGGTGCCAGCGTCGGCTCCGACGTAGGTGGCCAGCACCTGAACTTCGGGAGGAACGATGTTCGGAAACAGAGCGACCGGGAGAGTAAGGATAGTGATGGCGCCAATGATGACCATGACGATGGAGATCACCATGGCGACGATCGGGCGATTGATGAAGAATTTTGACATGGTCAGTCCCCTCCCGCGGTTGCGGTCAGCAGTTTAGGATTGACAGCCGATCCGTCCCGCACTTTTTGCACACCCTCGACAATGACCATCTCGCCGGGCTTCACCCCGTTGTCGATGATCCATTCCGTGCCGACACGCTCGCCGACTTTGACGATGCGGACGCTGACTTTGTTATCGGCGCCGACCACGGCTAGTTGAAAGCTGCCTTGCAGTTCGATCACGGCGCGCTGCGGAACGAGAAGCGCGGCAGTCCGTGTGTAGGTAGAGGCCCGCACGCGGCCGAATTGTCCGGGACGCAGGAAATTTTTGGGGTTGGGAAATGCCGAGACGACCCGGATGGTGCCGGTGGTTATGTCCACTTGGCGATCGGTGTAAAGGACGCGGCCCCTGGATGGGTAGATGGTTCCGTCGGCAAGAATCAACTCCAGGGGAGGAGCGTCTTTGGGAGCGTCCACATGGTCTTGTGGGGCGTTGATGCGGTCAGCCAGACGCAAATACTCCTGCTCGCTGATGGGGAAATACGCTTTGATGGGATTAACCTGAGACACGGAGGTGAGGACAGTGCTGGGGTTGACCAAATTGCCGAGCTGGACTTGAGCAATGCCGGCAATGCCGTCGAAAAGCGACGTGACATGAGTGAATCCCAAATTCAACTGAGCTTGTTCCACTTGCGCTTCTGAAGATTGCACGGCGGCTTTTGCGGCAAGATTCGCTTGAACGTCATTGTCCAGCTGGCTTTGCGCGATGGCGCGCTCTTTGGCGAGAGGCGTGTCGCGGTCAACGTCCAGCTGGGTCTTGCCCATCTGCGCCACAGCTTGCGCCAATTGGGCCTTGGCCTGGTCGAGGAGGGCCTGGAAGGGACGCGGATCAATCTCGAAGAGGACATCCCCTTTGGGAACGGGCGAACCCTCTTTGTAGGTTTGTTTGACGATGTAGCCGGTGACTTGAGGCTGGATCTGGGCGTTGACGTAGCCGTCGAGGGTGGCAACCCACTCGCTTACGATGGGCACGTCTCTTTGTGCTACGGGAATGACTTTCACTTCTGGCGGCGCCATGGGGGGCCCCGCAGCTCTCCCGCCGCAGCCAGCAAGGATCGCTACGGCCGAGAGAACGCTGACCAGCAGGGGCGTGGAGGCACCGGTGGAGTGAGCGGAACGGGAATTACGGAGGTGCTGCCGGTGGTGGAAAGATGGCCCAACGGAGACCGTAAAATGGAGCGACATGAATACTCCTTGGACGACGAGCATAGGCACACCCATACATCATGGGGATGGTTGGCATCGGCTTCATCGAACGCTTCACGAATACCGCGCGGTGTCGAGATGGTACACGATTTCGAATCTGCCGTCAGCGTCCCCCTTAGATGTAAGCGGGGTGCCAGCGGATACAAGAGAAAGTCAGGCGGAAAGGGCCGTCGGTCGATGAGGGGCAGGGGCCTACCGTACATCTCGGGGCCGCGCGGAGCATGACCGTGGGTCGCACGCATTGGGGGTAGAGCTGAAGCAGCCCAAGATGTTCCGGAGAACCATAGGAACATGGTCGGTCGAAAGCGTCACCCGCTCTCCTTTTGAACCTCGTGCTAGAATTCACTCGCACCACCGGCTGTGCGCTCCGAGCCCCCTTCTGGTTTGCTGATGATTTTGTACGGACTAAATCTTAAAGGTCGCTTGTTTTGCCTTTCCGGCCTGCTGGTATTTGGTCTTGCTTTTCCGGTTCCTTCTGCGCTTCCCTCTCAGGACAGTCCCTCCGTGATGCTCAATCTGCAGGTAATCGTTGTGGATTCGCCTGGCAAGGCACAGCAGATTTTGGATCGCCTTAAAAAAGGCGAAGATTTTGCCGCCATCGCCAAGTCCGAATCGATCGATCCAAGCGCCGCGCCGGGCGGCTACCTCGAACTTGTTGATCCTCGAACACTCCGGCCGGAGTTGCGAGAAGCTTTGCAAGGACTCCGTCCGGGGCAGACTACCAAGGTCATTGCGGTGCCTTCCGGATACGTCATTCTCAAGCTTCTGCCGGAGACGCAGCCCGGGGTTGCGCAGGGCATGGGTCCGGGCCAAGGTCGGGATCTCCCTCTCGCGGGTCAAGGAGCCGTGCGCTATCCAGCCGATGTGGCCGGGCAGGTTCTTGCCGACATGCTGTTCCAAAAATTCCCCAAGCCGTCGAATTGGGAGCAAGACTTGCAGGGAATTTGCGAGATTCGCAAACGCTCCCTGGCGGCGGGAATCGCGCGACTCGACGAGCTGTTCGAACCCGCGAACAAGGCGCTCGTAGCGATGAAGCCATTTGACGTAATCCAGTCACATTACGCATTGGCGCAACTCGAGGCCTATCAGGGCAACATGGACGAGGCCGTCACGCACTGGGAGGCTGCTTACAAAATTGCGCTTGCTGAAATTCCAACGGGAATTCCGCAACTGACGGAAGTGCTCGGCGTGGCTTATCTCCACAAATCGGAAATGAAGAACAGTATCTATAGCCACCCGGGAGACTGGTGCCTCTTTCCGCCGCGGCTCGCCAAGCCTTATCGCCTGACAGACGATTCCGATAAGGCCGTTCAATATTTTCTGAAGTATTTGGCGATAAAACCGGAACGGCCTGATCAGTTGCAGGTGAAGTGGCTTCTGAATCTCGCCTACATGACGATCGGAAAGTATCCGTCGGGTGTTCCCGAGGAATACCGCATATCGCCATCGGCGTTCGAATCGAAACAGGACATCGGCAGATTTGTGGACGTGGCTCCCGCGGCCGGCTTGGATTTTGCTTCCATGGCGAATGGCGTGATCGCCGACGATTTTGAGAACAACGGGCTCCTGGACTTGGCCGTATCGAGTTACGACGTGTGCGCCCCGATGCGTTTCTTCCGCAACAATGCCGACGGAACGTTCACTGACCGAGCCGCGCAGGCTGGGCTTTCCGCTCAACTGGGCGGGCTAAATATGATTCAAGCCGACTACAACAACGACGGCTGCACGGATCTGCTCGTTTTGCGCGGGGCTTGGGAATTTCCGATGCGAAAATCTTTGCTCCGAAACAATTGCGACGGCACCTTTACCGACGTAACGCGCGAGGCGGGCCTGGCGGAACCCGCTACGCGCACGCAAACGGCCGTCTGGGCAGACATCGACAACGATGGCCTGCTCGACCTATTTGTGGGCAATGAAAATGGCCCCAGCCAGCTTTTCCATAACAAGGGCGACGGAACGTTTGAAGATATCTCACACTCCGCTGGCGTTGACAGAATGGCCTTCACAAAAGGCGTGGTCGCCGCGGATTACGACAACGATGGCTTCGTGGACTTTTACGTCTCCAACCTTTACGGTGGCAATTTTCTCTATCACAACAATCACGATGGCACGTTCACCGAGGTTTCGGCGAAAGCCGGCGTGCACCAGCCACAGTCGCAAAGCTTTGCCACTTGGTTTTTCGACTACGACAACGATGGCTGGTCCGATCTCTTTGTTACTTCGTATTTCTTTTCCGCCGACGAAACTCTGCGCAGCTATCTTGCTCTTCCGCACAACGTCGAGACGTTCAAGCTCTACCGGAATATGAAGAACGGAACTTTCAAAGATGTGACCGTCGAAGTTGGCCTCGATAGAATCAATACGCCCATGGGCGCCAATTTTGGCGACATCGATAACGACGGTTTTCTGGACATTTTTCTCGCTACCGGCGGCCCTGAGTATGGCGCTCTGGTTCCCAAGATGCTTTTTCGCAACAACGAAGGAAAGAGTTTTGTGGATATCACGGCCTCTTCGGGCACCGGCGAGCTCCACAAAGGTCACGGTGTGGCCTTCGCTGACCTCGGCAACAACGGACGGGAAGACCTCCTGGTTTCTGTGGGGGGCGCTACGCCCGGTGATGCCCACGCCTTTCGCGTTTTCGAGAATCCGGGAAACGACAACGGCTGGATCACCGTGAAGCTGGTCGGCGTAAAAACGAACCGCTCGGCCATCGGGGCACGCATCCATCTGACCGTGGACCAGGATGGCCAGCCGCCGCGCTCCATCTATCGAACCGTCGGGAGCGGAGGATCGTTTGGCGCTTCGCCACTCGAGCAACACATGGGGTTGGGCCCGTCCGCGAAGATCGCCAGTCTGGAGATTCGGTGGCCTGCGAGCGGCACGATACAGAACTTCTCGAATGTCGGCACAAATCAATTTATCGAAATTAAAGAATTCGCCAAGGATTACACTAGGCTTAAGCGCGTATCATTTCGTCTGGGAAGCGCGAAACCGGATGCTACAAAGTTGCCAAGTCGAACCCCTCCGAACCCAGGCGCGAACAGGTAGCCGGTCCGCAATGAAATCTATGAGCCGGACGCACAGCAAGAGGCTAATACTACTGGTACTCTATTTGTTCTGTTGTGTGCCGCTGGGTTTCGCTCGAGAGCGCCACCCAGCATTCGGAGTTGTTCTCGAAGTCGATCGCACGCATCCTTCCATTCGAGTTTCCTGCCACGAGATCCCCGGCTACATGGAAGCCACGGTGATGGAATTTCCAGTTCAGAACGCCATGGACCTGGAGGGCTTGGAACCGGGCACGCTGATCGATTTCACGATTGTCGCGGCAAAAGACTCCGCCCATGCGGAGGGCATTCGGATCCATCAGTTCCAGAGCACCGATCCGGAACCCATGGCGGTTCGTCAGCTTAACCTCCTCGAGGGGCTCGTCGGTCGAAGCTCCGATGCGACTAAGAAGATAAATATCGGAGAGCACGTCCCGGATTTCTCCCTTATCGACCAAAACAGCCAGTCCGTTTCCCTCGCTTCATTCACGGGCAAGGTGGTCGGCATCACGTTCATGTACACCCACTGTCCACTTCCGAATTACTGCTTTCGGCTGTCCAATAATTTCGGGATGGTCCGAAAGCGTTTCGCGGATCAATTGGGACGCGACTTGATCCTGTTAAATATTAGTTTTGATCCCGTACACGATCAGCCCGAGGTTCTCGCTCAGTATGCGCGGCACTGGAATGCGGCCGGCGTTTCCGGCTGGTATTTCTTAACCGGCCCGGTGATCGAGGTTCAAAAAGTCTGTCATGAGTTCGGCATGAATTTCTGGCAAGACGAAGGCTTCATCACCCACGCCCTGCATACGGTTATCCTCGACCGGCAAGGAAAGGTGGTTGCCAACCTTGAAGGCAACGAGTTCACCGCCAAGCAACTGGGCGACCTTTTCGAAGCCCTGCTGCGCGCGCCGCAATAGCCCGGCTCAATTCCCGCGCGATCCCTACTCTCCGGCGAAGCGAACCCGAATGGTCTTGATTTCGTAGGGTTTCGTGTGAACCGCTACAACCCCACCTGGAACAGCCAGGTCCGCGATCGGCCTTTCCATCAAGTCAGTTTCGGAAGCCGATTGCGCGCCAACGGGTAGCACGATCCTCACGTCCGATTCTTTTCCCGCCCATTCGTAAAATCGCAGGATGAGCGAGCCGTCATCCTCCGCTTTCTTAATCGCCGTCATGACGACATTCTCCGCCTGGACTTCGAAGAAAGAGTGCTCCTCTTTCATCGTGCCGGGGTGCTTTGCCGTTCCCATCGCCAAGAGATCGTAGTTCAGTTCATAACCCCGGCGAACGGTCTCTGCCTCTCGCCAGGTTCCCGGATGTGCGTACATTGAATAAGTGAATTCATGAAGGCCTTCATCGGCGTGCGGGTCCGGCCATTCCGGCGAGCGCAGCAAGGAAAGCCGCAAAACGTTGCCCTTCGCGTCATAGCCATACTTCGAGTCGTTCAGCAGACTGAACCCGTGCTTGGCGTCGGAGATGTCCCCCCAGGCGAGCGCGGGGACCTCGAACTTGGCCTGTTCGGCAGGGGTGTTGCGCGTGGTCGGGCGTTCGATCGAGCCGTAGGGAATTTCAAACGCGGCTTTTTGACTATGCGCGCTGAGCGGAAACGCAACTTTCAGCAAGATGTGCTTTTCGTACCAATCGGCAATCATCCGCACGTCAACGCGTGGACTTCCGGCAGTGAGTGTGATGTTCCGGATAAACGTGGAATTCTCGAAGTGCTGTTTCACCTGGATGATGGCGCGCAGCGGGCCGCTCTCCATCAGCTTCACCTCGTCCACCTGAGTCAGATCCCAATGCTCTTTCTCGAAATCAGCGTCGATGTTCCACGCGTCCCAGGCCTTTGGTTTGTCTCGAAAAGCTTGCAGGAGATTTCCGCAGATAGCGTCTTTCGGACCGCCGGTATCCGTTTCTGCCGGTGCCAGGGATTCCGTGTTGCTCCGTTTGTCAAAGAAGCTCGAAACGCAACCTGTGTGCGCATCTATTTTTACGAGTACAAATTCGTTTTCCAGCGTGTCCGCGGAACTTTTCACCGCGGGGGTTTGCGGCATGACCTTTTCCGCCGCGCGAACATAGTAGGTCTTGTAACCAAGTGCGGGAACGCTGGCTTCGACCAGTAAACGAGCGCGACTGGTTTCGCTGTCGTGCGTCAGCAATTGCGACGGCACAATCTTCCCGGAAAAATCTCGAACCTCGATGTGCTTAGCAATGCCGGGAAGTTGCACCTCGACTTCTATCACTTCCTTCCGCGGCCACGACAGGGAGTTGAAGATCACCACTGGCACGCCGGGTCCCAGGGTATTGATGCGAGCAGCAAGTTCTTCGAGGGATCCATGCAAGATAGCGTGGCCTGCTCGGCCGACATCTTCAAGATTGCGCTTGGCATCAAGATAGTTCACGGCAATCCCCGACCCTGGCATGATGTCGTGGAAATCGTCGAACAGCAGCCGTTTCCACCCGCGGTCGAAATCTTCCGAGGGGTATTTGCGCCCGTACAAAGTGGCGAGTGAAGAGAATTTCTCGGCATTGAGGAGCAGCTCTTCCGTTTTGCGAATGCGCTTTTTCGTTTCCGCCTGCGTGGTCATGACGCCGCGGTGATATTCAAAGTAGAGTTCGTCGCGCCAGGTGGGGACCTGCATGCCCGGAAGTTTCTTTTGCAGATCATCGAAGAAGGAAGACGCCGTGGTGAACTGCAAATTGGGATACACGACATCGGGCTTCATCCAGCGCGTGGCGGTATCGAGCATGATTCGCGTCGGGCCGCCGCCATGATCGCCAACTCCGTAGAGGTGCAGCATGTCGGAATGCTGGTTCGCGTCGGTGCCGTAGAGCGAGGGAATCCAAATGGACAGGTCTCTGGCCATGCCGACGGGATCGGTATTCGCGGCATAATCGTGCGGAAAATACGTCAGCAGACGGCTCCCGTCGGGAGACTCCCACCAGAACAATTTGTAGGGGAAGGTAGTAAATTCGTGCGCCCACATCAGTTTTTGCGTCACGAAATAATCCATGCCGGACTTCTTGTAAATCTGCGGCAATTGCCAGTTATAACCGAAGGAATCCGGATTCCAGCCTATTTTTACGTCCACGCCGAATTTTTCATGGAAATAGCGTTTCCCCACAAGGATTTGGCGCACCAGCGACTCGCCGCCCGGCATGTTGAGATCCGGTTCGACCCACATTCCCCCAATCGCTTCCCAGCGGCCTTCGCGCACACGCTGCGCGATCTCCTTAAAGAGATCGGGATACTTTTCCTCCATCCAGACGTAGGTTCGCGCCGATGACATGCTGAATTTGAAATCGGGGTATTCGCGCATCAGGTCGAGAGCGCTGCGGAACGTATTGCGCACCACTTCCACGGTTTCCGTCCAGGGCCAGAGCCAAGCCATGTCGATGTGCGAGTTTCCGGCGGCGCGAATGGTGAACTGTTTCAGGAACGGCCGGAGCGGTTCGAGCTTGGCCTGCGATTGCCGCAGCGATTCGTCAAAGGCCCCCTGATCTCCGCGGTCAAGCGCCAGAAAATCAATGGCCTTCACAGCGGCGTCGAGCTGGCTTTCCCGCAGAGATTGGCCATCTGGAAACGCCGCGATCATCGGCCGCGCCGAAAGGATCTCCGCTCGCAAAATCCCGGCGTCGGGACGATTAGCGGGGGGCTCGATACGCAGCCGGCTTTCTGCAATTCGTGTATTCACTTGCGACGCATTCAAGCGCACCGCCATCAGGAATTTTTGGCCTGGCTGGGCATTCGAGGTGAGCGCTATCGGCTGTTGCGTGTCGTCGTCGCCGCGGGCCACCAGCGCGCCGTTTGAGAACACCGTAATCCCCAGCCGGTCGTCGGTATCGAAGAAAAGCTCCAGGTTCACCCGCGAACCCTCGGTAGCGTAGCCATTAATCTTCGCGGGAATCTCAATCCACCGGCGCAAAACACGCGAGCCGGTCTTCCACTCTTCGCGGGTCTTCACCTGCGGCCAATCCTCGTCACTCAATGCCGGGTCTTCGGGATGCGGCAGGTCCGCGTGGTAACGCCAATCTGGCAATGGCAGCGTGGTAAGCGACTCGAGACGATCGAGTATCGGCTGATAAGCGTCCGGCGGCTGGTTCGCTTGGCCGGAGCGGACTCCGCCACACGAAAGTGCGGCGAAAACAGTAGCGACGATGACTTTTCTCACTGGCGTATTCACCCGGTTAGGGCCGGATTTGTGGCTTCGAAGGAGATTCCCAAATTTGCGAAGTCCACTCTTTCCGATCGAGAGTCGTCCTGTCAATCCGTCCCCATGTCATTTATGCCTTCCTACGCATGTCATTCACGTCTTTATGGATAGAGGCCGTTCTTCCCCGCCGCAATGGCCCCGGATGCGCGTTTTCACCGGACTGCGCTCGTTTTAGGCTGTAATATGAAATCGTATGCGTTTGCTTTCAGGCCTTCCCTTTCTTGCGCTGCTGTTCTTGGCGCTGCCTGGCCGGCAGGCTTCTAAGGCTCCTGACCAGCCCCAGCCATTGCCTGGCAAGTTCACCGATGCTACGGCCACGCTTGGCCTGCACTTCCAATACTTCGCCTCCCACACTGCCAAACACTATTTGCCGGAAACCATGGGAGCAGGCGTGGCACTGTTCGATTACGACAATGATGGACGTCTGGACATTTTCCTGGTGAACGGCGCTCCTCTCCGTGATCCCACTCCGAAAGGCAGCATCCCGCAGAAATCCGGTCCGCAATACTGGAATCGACTTTTTCATCAGAAGCCCGACGGCACGTTTGTGGACGTAACCGAGAAGGCCGGGCTCGAGGGTTCCGGCTACGGCATGGGAGTGGCCGTTGGGGATTACGATAACGATGGCTACGAGGATTTGTATGTGACCGCCTATGGCGGAAACAAGCTCTACCACAACAATGGTAATGGCACTTTCACCGATGTAACCGAGAAGGCCGGTGTTGCGGGCAGCGGTTGGTCCACCAGCGCCGCCTGGGTCGATCTGGATGGAGATGGTCTGCTGGATCTTGTTGTTCTGCGCTACGTTCAGTGGGATTTTGATGACATCTGGTGTGGCGAACACAAAGAAGGTTACCGCTCCTATTGCCATCCCGACATCTTCCAGCCGGCTTCTCCGCTGGTCTATCACAATGACGGAAACGGCCATTTCACCGAGGTCTCCCAAAGAATTGGCCTCGCCAACCCCGGAAAAGGGCTCGGCATTGCACTGGCGGACTACGATCGCGATGGCCACGTCGATGTGTTTGTCGCCAACGACTCCATGGTCCAATTCCTGTACCACAACAAGGGTGATGGCACGTTTGAAGAGGTGGGCCTGCTATCTCAGGTGGCTGTCGATGGCGACGGACGCACCTATGCCGGGATGGGCGTCGATTTCGCCGATTACAATAACGACGGCTGGCCTGATGTGGTGATCACCGATCTCGCCAACCAGCGCTACGCTCTCTACCAAAACAATGGCGACTCGACGTTCACGTATGCCAGCTTCAGTGCCGGCCTGGCGCGCTCTACCATGCAGCATTCCGGCTGGGGCGTGCGCTTCCTCGACTATGATAATGATGGCTGGAAGGATCTCCTCATCGCCCAAGGCCATGATCTCGAAACCATTGAGCTGAATTATCCCAACCTGCACTACCGCGAGCCGATGCTGCTGCTGCGCAATAGCGGCCGCGATTTCGCCGACGTTTCAAGGGACTCAGGTGCTGTTTTTCACGAGCCCTGGGTGGCCCGCGGCATGGCTATCGGCGATATTGACAACGATGGCCGCATCGATGCCGTGGTAACCACGAACGACGGTGCCGCCTACATTCTCAGAAACGAAACGCCCACGCAAAATCATTGGCTCACCTTGAAGCTGGTCGGACACAAGAGCAACCGCGACGCCATCGGCGCCGAAGTCAAACTTGTCACCGCGAAAGGCCAGCAATTCGCCACCGTTTCAACCGCAGGCAGCTACCTGTCATCGAGCGACAAACGCGTGCATTTCGGATTGGGTTCCGAATCCGTCGCTCAAACCATCGAAATCCGCTGGCCCAGCGGCATTCTCGAAACGCTCAAAGACATTCGCTCCGATCAGATTCTCGAGGTCGACGAGGCGCCAGCAGGAACCGCGGGCAAATGAAGCTGCGCTCTTTTTCTCATCGCTCCCCCCTATCGGCTCTTTTCCTCTGCCTCTTTCTTTCCATCTTCGCCCCAAGCCGTCCCGCCTTAACGCAGCAACCAACTCCACCGGCCAGTCAAACGCCCGCAACTTCCCCGCCCTCCAAACCGACCGGCATGGCCACTGGCGGCGCTCACGCTCCCGTTAGGGACTCACGCTCGCGGCCCATCACCGCCGGCGGCTTCGTCGATGGCGCTCCCATCGTCTTTCTCGACATCACGAAACAATCCGGCCTCGATAAATTCCGTCATCGCTCCGGCACGCCGGAGAAATCCACGATCCTCGACGCGCCCGGCTCAGGCGTCGCGCTGATCGATTACGACAACGACGGCTGGCTCGACATCTACCTTCTCAACGGCTCTACCGTCCCCGCGATAAAGGGAAAGGAAGCACCGCCGCGCGCCATGCTCTTCCACAACAATCACGACGGCACCTTTAGCGATGTCACCGATAAAGCCGGCGTCGCCAATGAGCGCTGGGGATTCGGCGTGGCCGTGGCCGACTACGACAACGACGGCTGGCCCGACATCTATGTCGCCAACTACGGCAAGAATCGCCTCTACCACAACAACCACGATGGCACCTTCACCGACGTTGCCGAAAAAGCGGGCGTCGCGCTAGGAGGTTGGTCCACAGGCCCAACCTGGGGCGACTATGATCACGACGGTCTCCTCGACCTCTTCGTTCCTGGCTATGTCAAATACGATCTCGATCGGCCCGTCTTCGCCGGAAAAGGAGGCGTCCCCGAAGGGGCGTGCCAATTCCGCGGCGTCGATGTTTTCTGCGGACCTCTGGGCTTCGTCGGCGAGGGCGACCATCTCTTCCATAACAATGGCGACGGCACTTTTACCGACGTCAGTGTTAAAGCTGGCGTTTCCGATCCGCAGGGACGCTATGGGTTTGCTTCGGTGTTTGTCGATCTGGACGACGATGGCTGGCTCGATTTAGTCGTCGCCAACGATTCCGTGCCCAATTACTTCTACCGCAATCAGCATGATGGCACGTTCGCCGACGTCAGTTATATGTCCGGATTCGCCGTCAACGGAGATGGCCGCGCGCAATCGTCCATGGGAATCGGCGTCGGCGATTACAATCGCGACGGAAAACTCGATCTTTTCATCACCACCTTCTCTGACGATTACAAAGCCCTTTATCGCAACGATGGCGATGCCGCCTTCACGGACGTCTCTTTCAAAGCCGGACTCGGCAGTCCCACCATTCCTTTCCTCAGCTGGGGCGCCGGCTTCCTCGACTTCGACAACGATGGCCTGCTCGATATCTTCATCGCCAATGGCCACGTCTATCCGGTAGCGGACAGGGCCGAATGGGGCACAACTTGGGCCGAGCGCCCTCTGCTCTTTCGCAACCTCGATGGTGCCAAGTTCGAGGAAGTCCCGCCCGCCACCGGCAGCGGTCTTGCCGTCGTTATCCCCGCCCGTGGCGCCGCTTTCGGCGATCTTTTCAATGACGGCCACATCGACGTGGTGCTCAACAACATAGACGCTCCGCCAACGCTGCTCCGCAATGCGGTGAACAATTCGAATCACTGGCTCACGTTGAAATTGGTGGGCGGCCCCAAAAGCCCGCGCGATGCCATGGGGGCCAAAGTATTTGTGACCGCGGGAAGCGTTCGCCAGCGCGCCGATGTCTCTAGCGGTGGCAGCTACGCTTCAAGTTCTGACCCGCGCGTCCA
>Ga0207029_10234_pt1 | contig 14165 bp, 11 predicted proteins | sample Alteio_BWMinCont_39_FD_153282 | JGI IMG/M metagenome (GOLD analysis project Ga0207029, IMG submission 153282) | Enriched cells from forest soil in Barre Woods Harvard Forest LTER site, Petersham, Massachusetts, United States -... | ecosystem: Environmental > Terrestrial > Soil > Temperate forest >...
TTGCGCGAATGATGGTGGCTCCCGCCAGCGCGAAGCGTCTTGGAGATCTGCCCCACCGGTCCGGAGAACGTCAACTGGAACCCATTCGCGCCAAGCGTCATTTGTCCACTAGTTAAAGGAAATAATTGCCCGCAGATAAATATCTGGACAACGGTGCCAAAGGTAATCTGAGAATCCGCACCAGCAAGTAACGATTCGGTGACACCATTCCACATCAAACAGGGACCGGCAAACAAAAGGCGGCAGTCTTCAGGACTGCCGCCGCGCGAAAAAGACAGGGATTTTACCGATGATACGTGTTATTTACGGCGAACCAAAGCCAGCAAAGCCAAGGCGCCGGCGCCGATAAAGCCGAAGCTCGCCGGTTCGGGAACGGTGCTGACGGAAATGGGAATGAATTCTGCGACCGGCTGCGCGCCGCCGCTGTAAACATCAACAATACCGCTGACATCAACCGGTCCCGTTGGAATCGCCAAACCGCCAAGTGCGGCGGCGGCGGAGTAGGAGGTAACCCAGTCATATAACACCATGCTATTGCCGCTGCCATCAGTCACGGTATAACTCTCAGTGGCACCGTCGGCGTAAGCCTGATCGTAATTCGGAAAAGCACCATTGTAGCCGGCGCCTGAGATCGTGACATTGTTCAATTCGAGCAATTGGCCAGCGATACCGGGAAACGGAAGCGGGGACAAGTTGACCTGCGGAATTGTAACCACCGATGCCCCGGTGAACGCATTTCCAGAAGTGACTCCTGAAACGCTGGTGACAGTTCCAATTTCCGGAATTTGGTTGTAAGGAGAATAGGTTCCGTTCACGGTAAGGCCATCGCCAAGGTTCGGAATATAAGTCCTGGATGACATTCCGTAAACGTCCAGGGAACCGGTCGCGTCCTGAACAAGAAATGAAGAAGTGGAATATGTGTGGCTGCCAGAAACGTAGCCCGCTTTCGAAAGTATGGCGCTAACGACCCCGCTGTAAGTGACAACAGTGCCGCTTGGATCATTATAAATGGTTGCAGCCGACTGGGCCAAGGCACTCGAACCCGTCACAGCCGTTGCCGCTGCAATGGTTGTTGCCACGATTATTTTTTTGCCGTGCTTGATTTCATAGTTAGGTTTAGTTTGATTGATTGTTTCTACTTTACATGTTGGTTGGTTTGATTTGAAAGAGCCGGTGTGAATCATACGCTGCCCCAAATTGTTTGGTCATTGCCTATAAACTCCTTTTTGCCGGTTCAAAATGTTCCAGCCTGGCAATAAACATGTTCTGCTCATTCGAGCCATAACCTTCTTATTTAGGTTCGTTTTTTCTGATCGGGCAAACGAACACTCGGCATTCTCCCAATAACATGTTACAATTTCATGAAACCACGGTTACAAACTTGAAAACTCTTTCAGGGATGTTATGCAAACCCCAAATCAAGTCCCCATGTTTATTGATAAGAGCATAATAGATAGACACTTGTTGATTGATCCTGCATCACGTTCTTGTGACGAAGACGAGCAGTTCACAGGAATAGCGACTCAAGGCTTGATTACTCCGCCCCGCGATAAGGGGCATCCCAGATGACGTCCGGCAGCCAGGGCTCGCTTTCGCCCCCGGTGGTGGGGTTTGATTGAATGTAGGCCGTCTTGAAGTAGGCGGCATGACCATCCAGAAAATTGATATTTCCTCCAAGCGCGTGGCGCGAACCAAAGCTGTGCTGGCGATCGGCCGGATTCACCGAGTTGTATTGCGGAGAGCCGTTGACCACTTCGGAGACCGGGTCAAATACCTGATCAAACATGAAAACGGTGGCGGAAGTATTTTTGAAAACCGTGATTTTCGGCATTCGGGGATAGGGAACCGGAGAGACACCATCGGAGGCGCGCTTAAGATCAATGTTCATGGCGTAACTGAAAAAGCCGGCCCCCCCGGGCAGCAAATTGGGGGAATCATCACAGGGGCTTAAACCATTCTGAATCGTACTGGTAAGCATATTGGCACTCGGACATTCCCACATGGGCGCGCGCTGGCCGGGAAAAGGCATATAGCGATAGGCCTTGAGGTTATCGCCTCCCCGGCCGCTTTGCATGTTATTAAAGTAGTACTGCAAAGTTCTCTCTCCCACAAATCCTGGCAATCCATTGAACCAGGCAAATGGGTCATTAGGGGTGCCGCTGGTTTGGTTCGGCGGACCGCACCACATGGGTCCGTGGGATACAAGTTCCGAAGAATACCCATCACGAACGACGCCATCATTATTGTCAGGTGAGTAAAGCTGAATGGACAAACCCCACTGCCTGAGGTTGGAAATGCAATTGATCCGTTTGGCCCTTTCCTTGGCCTTTCCCAGGGCGGGCAAAAGCATGGCCGCGAGGATTGCGATGATGGCGATTACCACCAGTAATTCGATGAGGGTGAAGGCATCCGCCCGCTGGGCGGATGCCTTCACGTTGATGTCTAATTTGTTGATGGTCATTTTCTTGCCAGAAACTCCACCTCAAGGCGTGGTCAATTGATAGAACTTGGCAGAGCTGTTTTTGGTATCAAGGTAAGCGCCGTTGGTGGGAATATATCCCAAACCGGAAATAACCTTGGCCCACGGGCTAGACAGGTTGGTGGAACTCAAAAGGCTGTAGGTCTGGCCTGTGACCGCAGGCCAGGTGATCGTGGCCGTTTTATTAGATGAGATGAGTCCGACAGGGAAATTTGTCGGAGTGTAGGTCACATAATCAGCCAGGCGGGAGGGTATTATCTCAGGCGATGATCCACTTGGGACGAAGGCCGCAGTCAATTCCGAGCAATAAGCAGGAACTTGTTGGCCCCCGAATTGGGAGGATCCAGTGACGCCGCCATACAGCGGGCAGCGTTGATAGATCTCCCAATAATGGCTATTGGTGGTGGCGTCGTATTGACCGATGGTGCAATACAAAGGAAGCGTGCCACCCGTGGTCGGGAAGGTTAATCCCTGAACCGGAGCGCCAAACGGAGCGGAATGGTTGGTGTAAATGTAAACATTCGTGAGGGTCACAATCGACGCCGCAAGATTGAGGAAGTTCGGATCAAGAAAGTTGGTTTTACCGTTGATGGCAAATTCGTTAAAGTACGGATTAGCCAAATGGGGTGAAATGGGTGCGGTGGCCAGATTACTCACAGTTACAGCACTGACACCAACAGGATCGATTTCCAAAATTCCATTGTAAACTTGAACCGAGCCTTGAACTGTGACGGAAGCACCAAAGGGAGGCGTATTGGAATCATCAATGTTTCCGTTGTTCGCATTCTTAAGATAAACGGCAATACCATTTCCGTTGGTGTCTTGAACCATAAATTCATCGTATGAGGAGCCTCCATAGCCCCCATTGAAGGAAACATAACCAGAAATGGTTACGTTGTTTTGATTAACATATGGGTTCGAAGCAAGCACGTTGGTGAGGGACAAAGCAAGGGCGTGCAATTGCGCGAGTGAAGCGACGACGGGAGCGATTTCGGTAATCGAGTTGGTCGGACCATATGCCGTGCCAAGTGCGCTGGTGACTTGGACATAGTACAGACCATTAAAAGTGTAGTCAGCCAGGTCTAAATTGATGGCGGGATTGGTTTGGCCAGCCAGCGCAGCAAAGGGGGTGATGGCAACACCGTTTGAGAGAGTTTCATGATACCACTGATAATTCAGCGGACCAGTGCCCAGAGCGACGTTGTTAAAGCCAGCGGTCAAAAACAGGTTGTTGGTCACATTCAACGGCACCAAAGAAGTGAAGAATGGAGATGTCGGGGTGGTATTGACGGTGCTTACGGCCGATTGGCTGGTAATCGAATTACCATACGCATCGGTCGCGACGACGTAATAGCTATCCGAATTTGCCAGATTAAGAATGGCAAGAATATTACTGGTGGAGCCAAGGTAATTAACACCGTCATCGGTCAAAGCACCATTGGAATTATACCATTGGTAAGTCATGTCGCTGCCGGCTGCAACCGCATAAAGCGTCTCGCTATTACCGGAATAATAATTGCCCGAGAGAGGTTGAACCCCGAAAACCGGAGGATTGGTTGTGTTTACTTCCGCGAAGCTGCTTGCCGCGACCACATTGCTGATGCTGGCGTTGACATAATGGCTGAAGGCTATCTGAGATGCTGCACCCGGGCCATAAATTGGAATATTCTGCTGGCTCGGCGAAGGAACATCGTCCGTGGGATAAATAAAGCTTGGACCAGTGATGTTGCCTTCTTCAGATAAAGGTCCGTCGTTTCCGCTGGGATCCACATAAAGGGTTGCACCGAAAAAGGCGCTACTTTCATCAGCATCCCACGCCAACACTACAGTGTAGGTCACATCCGTGACCAGATCCAACGGCAAATTAACAGGAACACCATACGCACCACCAAATGAAGTGGCGTAATTGCCTATACCTAAACGATATGTGCCCGGCACAACTGTGCCCAGCGTGTCGATAAAGAGGTGCGCAACGCTGACGCCGTCGTTCGTGGTCTGCAACTGACAGAAGTAAGAGCCATTAGGATCGGAGGGAACCCTGGAAACATTGATTTGAAAGCTGACAAAATTAAATTCCGAGCTGTTTAGCCAGCCATTGGTTGGCGCGGCCACAGAGTCGTTTTCGTTGGTGCTTAAAATCAAGTTATCGTTAATCACCATTACGTCATTGGATTGATCTGCGGCGGTTGCAGGGGAATAGATATACCATTGGCCCTGGCCACTGATCGGACCGTTGACGTAGGGATAATTGGTGGAGTCTTGGAACAGGATGTCGGCCCGCATGGACATGGCCGCCAGGGCTAGAAGCGTGAGGATTACTGATATTTTTCGCATATGATACGATTAGGGTTGTTGGGTTAAACGTTTGTTTGCTGAATGATTATCTAATCAGATAGCAACACCTTCAGCGTATAATACCTGAACATTGTTGATGCGTGTGTTACATCTCTGAAACGTTTCGTAAGGTTAAGGACTATTACCCCCTCAGGGAAAAGATGATCCGGCAGTAAAGTCGCCGCCTTAATGGAAAACTCCGTAATCTTTCACAATTTGGCGTCAATCTGTGTTTTATTTGATATTCTTCCCGCTTCGAGTTTGGATCATTGCACCGCGATCGGGCCCGTGCGGCGCACTGAGCTTGAAAACAGTTCACGGTTTTGTCACAATTCGGATCCAGACTCGCGGACGGCATTTACGGCCGGCGCGATATTTTGAACGGGCGGTGAAAACCGAGTCGAAGTGATTTGAGTCGTGGACGAATAACCAAACAAATTAAAAAAGGATCGAATGAAAATGTTTCTGACCACCGCATGTCTGGCGATTGTGCTGGCAACGCGCGGCGAGGCCGCGGACAGCGCCCCAACCAATGCACCGGACACCAACGTTCTTGGCCTGGCCCGGATTCCCGACGCCTCCCGCCAACCAGTGCACATCACGAACACGGTCACGATCGTCGGCGAACCGGTGACGTACACGGCGGAGACCGGCATGTTGCCAATCCTGCAGGCGGACGGCAGCTCGCGGGCATCTGTTTTTTATGTCGCATACACACGCACGGGCATCACGAACATGGGCTCGCGTCCGGTGACCTTTTGCTTCAATGGCGGGCCCGGGTCGGCCTCGGTCTGGCTGCATCTGGGGGCGCTTGGCCCGCGACGGGTGAAAATGAACCCGGATGGCTCACTCCCGGCCCCTCCCTTTTCCATGGTGGATAACGAGTATTCCCCGTTGAACGTGAGTGATCTCGTTTTTATCGACCCGGTGGCGACCGGTTTCAGCCGGGCCGCAAAAGACCACAAGCCGGACGAATTTTTCGGGGACGAAGCGGATTTGGACAGCGTGGGGGAATTCATCCGCCTGTGGACGACCCGACACGAGCGATGGCTGTCCCCCAAATACCTATGCGGGGAGAGTTACGGTGTCTTCCGGGCGGCGGGTTTGGCCGATGCGTTGCGGGGACATTATGGCCTGTATTTGAACGGCCTCATCCTGGTGTCAGGCGTATTGGATTTTTCGACCCTCAGCGGCGATACGGGCAATGATTTGCCCTATCCTCTGATTTTGCCGGCATACACCGCGGCCGCGTATTACCACCATAAACTGCCGCCGGATCTGCAGTCGGATCTGGCCGGCGCCCTCAAGGAATCCCGGGCGTTTGCCGGCGGCGAATTCACCACCGACCTGCAACAGGGCGAAGCACTGCCAACGGGCGAACGCGAAAAGGCGATTGCTGAACTGACGCGCTTGACCGGCCTGAAACCGCAGGTCATTCGTGACAATAATTTGCGGATCGATGAGGGTGTGTTCCGCAAACAATTGCTTCACGACGAGGGCCTGATTCTCGGGGCTTATGATGCCCGCCTGACCGGACGCGACGGCGACCCGGCATCGCCGTACCCTGGATTCGATCCGTCCAGCACGGCGGTGATGGGGCCGTTCTCAGCGGCAATGAATTACTACGTGCGGAGTGAATTAAAATTCGAGGATGACCTGCCTTATGAATTGCTGGCCGGGGTGCAACCCTGGAATTACGGCGCCCGCAACCAGTACGCCAACGCCAGCGCCAAGCTGGCGGACGTGATGAACCAGAATTCCTACCTGAAGATCCTGGTGCTCGGTGGCCGTTGCGACCTGGTCTGCCCGATCGACACCATCAAGCACAGCCTCAGCCACATGCCGCTGGCACCCGAGCAGCGCACCAACATTCGCTACGCGGAATTCGATGCCGGCCATATGATGTACATCAACCTGCCGGACCTGCAAAAGATGCAGCGTGATCTCACGGATTTTCTGAAACCGTGACCTCGCTCGGATTCGGCGACGGGGTAGATCGGGATTTCAGTTGATCCCCGTCGTGATTGAGCCTGGCGGCGGCTGGAGCCAGTTGAAGCGGATCGGCACCAGGGCGGTGGGGATGCCTGGCGGTTCCCGGGCGGGATTATAAAAAGTCGGATCGAATCCCCAGAATCGATTGGGCGGATAATAATAAGATGCGGGCTGTCCGGGCATTAGAAACTGGTTGGTGGCCATCTGGCTGGAGTAAAGACAAACGATCGAGGTATTGTAAATCAGGTTGTATCCCTGCCAGTTTTCGAGCAACCGGGTCAAATTGTGAACCCCGCCGCTGTAGGTGGTGGTGGAGATGCCGGTGGACGGAACATTCCCCGCGATAATCGCGGCATTCATCGTGGTGTTGGCGGCCGGGCGCGAATTATAGGAACCAGCACTCGCACTATCGTTCCAATTGGACGAGAGAATTGTAATGGCATCCGCCATCAGGGCGGAAGGGATGGTAAACCCGTTGGTGGTCGAGCCAACCGCCCGCGAATAATGGAATGGAGCGCTCCGATTGGTGGTAATGTTATAATCACCCCAAACATAAAGCGGATTTTGGGTCGCCACCGAAAAGCCAATGTTATTGTTGTAGGGCAATCGCGCGGCATTTGCCAATCGCACCACGGAAAGTTTGTTGGTTCCGATGTTTCGCGTGTCCGCGACATAAAGAATCAACGGAAAAGTACCGAAACTGGGAACCATCTTGTTGGTGAGCACCGTGTTGGTCATAGCCCAATCCGCATAGCCGCCGATGTCAATCTGCGTGACATACATGTTGGTTTGAAATTCCCGCTCGTCGGTAAATGTGTTCGTGAGCGTCAGGAACGGCAGCGAAATCTGGTTTTGTGTGATATTGTTGGTGCTGTTCCATTGATTAAGATTGGTCTGCAACAGCCCGGTGGTGGCGTTAGTAATCAGAAAAGCCTCAAACGCTGGATCGTTGGCGGGAATGGTCTGATTGTAGGATGTTTGCAGCGACACGTACACCGCCGGATTCGTGCCGGCGGAGGCAGAGGGCGAATTTGACACGAGCAGGACAACCTGGGCCTGGTAGTATTCCATTGTCTGACCCGCGATGGAGGTCGGGGAAATCACGGACGGCGATTGGACCTGGATGATGGAGTGGGTGTTCGCCATGGGGATGGAGATCCCGACACTGACCACGTCAGTGGAAGAGCCCGCATTGTAGGTGGTGTTCTGGTTAAAGCTATAGGTCAAACCGCCTTTGGGCGGAGATTGAATCACGGAACTGCAGGTTACCGCACCATTGAAGGTGAGGGACGCGCTGGTGGCCGCCCCGGTACAAATATCAGCATTGGAATGGGTCCGGCCACTGATGACCATCGTCGCGCAGTCACTGAACTCGAGCTCGCCATTGTAGAAGATCGCGTAAGTATTGATGGGAACGAGGGCCAGCAAAACATCCTCCTGCGCCGTGCCCACCACCGAGCTGGCGTACGAATTCGGCATGCTGGCATTGGAAACAATTCGATAAATAATCGAGTTGCTGGAGGCATAGTCATTCGTGTACTGAGTCGGGAGCGGACCGGAATAATTGGTCAAATACCCCACGTAAACAAAGTCATTGCTCGCACTTGGAGCGGCCGGGTCATAAAAATGGAATTGCCCGAAAAAACTGCTTTCATTCGTGCCCGGGACCAATTGCCGGTAGGAGTTATTGGCGATATTATTACTCACCGCTTGAAGCCCCCCATTCGCCTCAAAATCATAGGCCAGCTTGGCATATGCCTTTTCCGTGGCAGCCTCGGCCGCATTCTGGCACAAGGCGAGCTGATTGCTGCGCATGTTCAAGTTGGAGGTGGTGAAAGTATAGCTGAGAACGCCGGCGAGGATGACCAGGCTGGCCGCGCACATGCACATCACCATCAAGATGATGTATCCACGGGTGCGCTTGGGATATAAGGTGTTTAATTTCATGGTCCGTCAGGCAGGTGGGGAGTTGCCCGGCAATCAATCCGGTAGTATTCGAATACTTGATTCGATCCAACCATCGTCACTGGATAAACAAATTCGCAGAATTGCAAGGTCGTGTGGATGACATTTTTGTAGGTCGGCAGGTACTGGTTCGTTCCACTATAGTTCTCGCTGGAAAAGACGAAGGAGTTCAAGCCGCCGGCGGGGATGTTGATGAGGTTGGAGGCCACGACCGAACTGACCTGGTTGGTGCTGACATAGCGCCACAACCGGCCATTGCTCACATTGGTCTGGCTCAAATCATAGGCGTAAAGGATGTATTTGGTGTAATCAATCGAATCATTTGTGCTTATCAGAATCGGGTAAAGCTGCATGGCGGAGCCCTGATAAAGCCCGCTGGTGATGGCCGAAAACGAGGTAAAGTTCGTCCCGGAAATGGTGCCGATGGCAAAACCTTTGGCCATGCGAATGTCGTTAAGCATTCGATTCACCGCGTTACGCGAGGTATTCGTTGCCCCGGCCTTGGCCACAAGATATTGATTTTCCTGGAATCCGATCAGATTTGCCGCCACCAGAGCTCCCATGACCACCACCATCAGCGACATCGCGATCATGATCTCGACCAGCGTCATGCCCGAAAGACGGGACCGCTGTCGTTTGCGCTGACCGAATTGACGGGGAAATATTCTCATGAACTCAGAAGCTGCTTGGCGCGCGATTATCCGGGGAAACAATGGTGCTGACAGTGTTGGTGAAGCAAAGGTTGCTGGACCGGACGACGAACGGCCATACCGTTTGCACCGTGACCACCTGCTCTTGGACGTTCGTATTACCGTTAACACTGAACATTTGAATCGTCACAAAATTGGTGGCCATCACGTAGTTCGTGGATTCATAGGGAATATCGAGAATGTTGGTGGTGAAACCGGTGAGCGTCAGAGTTGCAGAATTGTAGCTCGCACCCATTAAATTGAGATTGGTCAACTCGTTCACTGGCGGGGTTTGCGCCGGATCCCAGACCGTCGCGCGCGCCTGTTCAATCGTTTGCATCGCCAAGGCCTCGGCCGCCAGGGAATAACCCGTCCATTGCAGGCGCTGCCCCGACTGAACGTAGGCCTTGATAATTCCGGCAAAAACCATAACCACGACCGCCGACGAAATCACGACTTCCAGGAGGGTGAATGCCACGCAACCGCGATCCCACGTCTGCCTGAGGCCCAGTCCGATGGACCGTGAGCCATGACAATGCCATCGCCGTCCGTCTCCCGCACCCCTGATATGTAATTGCATACAACGAATACCCGCCAAATCATGAGCAGAAATGAGGCCAACCTCCGAAAAGGCAATTTCGGATTAGCGGCAACAAAGCTTTCCCATAGCGGCACTGGTGCCCCGCTACAGCGCCTGGGATAAAGTTCAATGCGGCTTGCCGCACTGAAGCGTTTAAGAGGCTGGAATCCGGACGCCATGGAGGGAGAACCGTGGTGTAAAATCGCACCAGCCAATAATTACCAAGCCGACCACGATCCCCGAATCATTCCTTTGATCTTGGGGGTAAGCGGCGGCATTAAACTGGCGTTATTAAAATTCAAGTCAAACCCCCACGCGCGGATGGGGGGGTTGTAAACCACTCCTGTGTTCGGCCAAAAACCGGTGGCATACTGGCTGGGAAACAGCACGATAATGGAGCCGTTGTAGGTCAGTGTACTGCCGCCCCAATCTTCCAGCAAACGGAGGAAATTTTCAACCCCGCCACTGTAATGGGCACCGTTGGACGGCACGATCCCTTCCAGCGTGGCAGCATTAATGGTTGTATTGGCAGCAGTCCGTGAGCCGATGGCGGTGCCCGAGTTGTAGCTGTCCGACCAACTCGGGGAAAGAATGGTTACGGCGTCACCCATCAGGGCCGCAGGCGAGGTGTTGGTGGTGTCGCCCAGGGTAGTCGAGGTTTGGCTGCCATTCGTGGTGATATTGTAATTTCCCCAAACGTAAAGCGGTTCGGGGGTGGCCACGGTCAGACCCGACGGCGGCAGCCGCGAGCCATTAATCACCCGCACCGCCGGCAATTGACTGGCGGTTCGCGGAACACTGCTAAAAACATAGATTGAGTTGATACTTTGGGGGGAGATTTGCGTGCTGCCGCTGGTTTTTAAGCTGTTGAAATAGCTTCCCGAGTGAAAGATGCCGAGGGAATTGGTAAAGTAATTGGTATTGGCCACCCAAAGATCGAGATTCGTCACGTTGATTTGAACCGCTTGCACCGTGTTGGATTCACGATAGTCGTAGAAACTCACGTTGGTGACGAAAGAATAAAAGGCGAACGTATTGGTTACCCGCACCGCCCCGTTGGTGGTGATGCTATTTGTAACCATCACATCCGGTTGCACAAAAGTCAGGTAATTAGGACTATTATTGGGATTCTGGTAGTAAACGCAAATATTGGTATAGGAGACGCCATTGGTGGTGAGGATGGCGATGCCGTTGGTGGCGCTGACAGAATTGGAAACCACCAGGTCGGCCTCGTTCGCGAGATAATTGCTTCCGACGCCGTGATAAGCGGCACCAAAATTCGGCGCGGCGTAGGCGGCGGGCGGCGGATCCAGGATGGCCAGCACGTTGGTGGGGTTGTTGTTGCCGGTATTCGCCCCGACGGGCAGCGTCAGCACATTCGCACTGGCCAGCGGATTATTGTTCGTTATGTTGAAGACGACATTCCCGGTGCGGGCCGGGCTGGGATCATTCGTGCTGCGCTGGAGAAACACTCCCGAAGCTGCCTCCACCAAATTGCTAAACACCAGCTCTGAACCGGAGCTGGCACCCGTGGCCCAGATGGCATTATTGGAGTGCACATGACCATTAACGTTCATTCCTCTCCCCGGATTAATCTCGAGGTCCATGTTATAAAAGATGGCGAATTGGAACAACGGAATGAGGGCAAACTGAATCGTCTGACAAATCGTGGCAGAGAGAGTCGGTACCTGGCCGAGCGGCGTGGCCGTGCTGGCGACCGTGCACGGCATGATGAAACCGTATAATCCGGCAAATTGCGAACCCAAATTCGTGGCGGCGGTGGATTGCTGGCCAATATAGACGGACGCAGCCACGTTCGCCGCGGCGCTCGGATCACCGTTGGTGGCGCTGAATTGAAAATAAACCGGCCAGCCGTTGGTGGGCGGGAAGTTGGTATAATAAGCGGCTGCGGAGCCCAGGTTCCCATAACTGAAATCGCGCATCATGTAGGCCATGATATTTTCCGTGGCCGACTCGGCCGCATTCTCCGATTGATTGAAAAGATTGTTCCGGGCGGTGAGCCGGGCATTGGTGGTGCTCCAGGACAGCAGGCTGGCGAATACAATCAGCAAAACGACCAGCAAAGCCATGACCACGAGCAGGCCGTAACCGGACTGGCAACGTCGGCGGAGTGAGTTTAAGTTGATGTGCATTGCCGTAACGATCAGTCGCCATCCCGGCGGTCAATCCGGGTGTTGAGACTGTAATAATTGTAGGAGTTCGCCGAACTGCCGCCAGCGATACCAATGGGAAACTGCCGCTGATAAAATTGCAGCATGACGTGAATGACCGAATTGTTCACGTAGTTGGTCTGGACCGCCCCCAGATAGTTTTCCGCAAAGAAACAATAATAATTCGTCACGTAATGCGCCACCGCAACATCGGCGGTGTTGGCAAAAGAGGTCGCCGGGCTGTTGCTGAAACTGTACATGTTCGTTGTCGTCTGATCCTGATAATAGATCAGAAAATTGGTGCTCGAGGAGTTCGTATATTCGATTTCCAAAGCGTTGCCCTCTTGCAACGCACCCAGGGGGGCCTGGCTGAAAACAGCGCCGTTGGTGCCGTTAAACGTCCCCACCAGTACGATTTTTCCGGCGCGAATGTGATCCCGGATATCGTTCATCGTCTGCCTTCCGCTGGTGGTGGCGCTCAACATCGTGGCGCCCAGGGTGTAGACTCGCATGGCATAAAGCTGAAGACCAATGACAGCCAGCACAACGAAAGAAAATATGACCATCGTGACCATCATTTCCACCAGCGTGAAGGCAACACGACCTCGATGGCGACGCGCGAATCGAAATATTGAATCCGGGTTCATTGGTTGGACGTACGCAGGATGATGGTCGTATTAGTGTAAAGCGTCCCGGTCAGATAAAATCGCCAAACAGCATCCGAGCGGATTTGCCGCAAATTCGGGTTGACTGAAAGACTCGTGACAGTGACGTAATTTGTGACATAAAAACAAAAATCGCTGGATCCGGGCATTCCCTTTGAGGGGACGTCCAGAACGTAGTTGGCACCGCTGAAAACCTCGTTGGTCGGGGCTAATTCATCAAACGCACCTGGAAAATTAGAGGTCATCGGATAGCCGTTGGGATTCCAATTCGCCGCGCGCGCCTGTTCGGCTCCCTGCGACGCGAAGGACTGCGCCGCCAATGAAATCGAGGACCATTGCACCATCCGGTTGGCCTGCACATAACCGTAAATGATGCCGCTGGAAACCATCATGAAAACAAAAAGGGCGACCAGAATTTCCACCAAGGTAAAACCTGCCCAAGCCGCGCGCGCTTTCTGTTTAACTAAAATAAATAACATACGATTAGGTCCAAAAAGACCTCTTCAAACAGATGAAAGCAGCCCATGTGCCAAGAACTGAAGGAGTCTTTCTTAGTCCAGTTTCAAGACTGCCCACGAACATGACAGACACTGTCCCGTTCGAAGAGCCGGTTCAATTTCGGGGAGGCAAAGCCTTGACGAAACTGGTTTCGCGCAGGTAAATCGGAGCGAGTTTTTCGCCGGGAATAAAGTCCTTGCGACTTTCCCCCAGCAGTGCCACCGCCGAGGCCACGGGAAATAATACTTTGCCGGGGTCGGACGCGGCCGGCCCGGCGACCACTTCTCCGGCTCGCTGTCGCTGTTCGACTTCGGCGGCCGGGACGATGACTAACGGTGAGATCTCACGACATTGTTCCGCGGAAATTTCCCATCTGGCCAGATAGAATTCACCGCGCTGGGCATCGACCACCAGATTCACCTGACCGAAAAGGTTTACCGCCTGGGCGCGGGCCGCGATGGCATCCATGCTGGACACCGCCAGTAAATGGATATCGCGCGCCAATTGCCAGCCTTGCGCCAGGGCAATGGCGGCGCGGATCCCCGTGTAAGAGCCCGGCCCCATCCCCACCGCGATCACCCGGATTTCGTCGCGATGAACTTTTGAAGCCGCCAGCACTTGCTCGATGAGCCCGAACGCATGGGTGGCGCGGCCGCCCGCGGCATCCGCCTCGGCCAGAACCACGCCGCCGTGCGCCAGGGCGACGCTCCGTCGGGCTGAAGAGAATTCAATCGCCAGGATCGTCATAAATAATCTTTCGCTCAGTATCGCCGATGATTTCAAATCGCACGC
>Ga0207029_10236_pt1 | contig 14105 bp, 17 predicted proteins | sample Alteio_BWMinCont_39_FD_153282 | JGI IMG/M metagenome (GOLD analysis project Ga0207029, IMG submission 153282) | Enriched cells from forest soil in Barre Woods Harvard Forest LTER site, Petersham, Massachusetts, United States -... | ecosystem: Environmental > Terrestrial > Soil > Temperate forest >...
CTCGAACGCGCACCTGATCTCCACCCCCAGCCGATTTGGAAATCGGCGATACAGCAGGTTGGAAACCTGCGGTACCTCCGAACTCCTCGCCATCCAGCTCTTTGCTCAAAAACAGCACCCCGCGGAATTTTCAGACGGACTCTTAGATTTTTACTTGCGGCCGATATTTCTGTGACGCAGTTTTGAAGTTGGTTCTGAGGGCTCTGAACGAGCCGGATTGTGGTTGTCCGTCCGCAAGCCAGGTCAATCGAAAAGATGCGATGAAACGCGGACATTAAATCGAGGCTATCCACTGTTTATGCGGCGGTTAGTCTCAAAAAAAGGAATATGGATATGATAGCCAACGACGAAATTCGATATATGAGAATTCCTGTTCGCCACGGATCCGGTGCGCTGCCAGCCGTTGGGTTTGGCACACTGATCCCGGATCCTCTCGCAACCAGGCAAGCGGTTAAGGCTGCCTTGGAAACGGGGTTTCGACACTTCGATTGTGCAGAACGCTACCGCAACGAACAAGCGATTGGCGAAGCGATGCAGGAAGTGTTCAAGGCGGGAGCGATCAATCGGGAGGACGTCTTCATTACCACCAAGCTATGGAACACGAATCATCGTCCTGAGCGGGTCAGGCCGGCCTTCGAGGCGAGTTGCCGTCGATTACAGATCGACACCGTGGATTGCTACATTATCCATACTCCTTTTGCCTTTCGAGCCGGCGACGATCAAGACCCGAGGGACGAGCACGGTCAGGTAGTCTATGATTCCGGAGTGACGTTAATCGAAACATGGCGGGCCATGGAGAGCCTCGTGGACGGCGGTCACTCCAAGTCGATCGGCTTGTCGGACATAACCTTGGAGAAGTTGCGAGAGATCGTTGCGGTTTCGCGAATCAAACCTGCCGCGATACAAGTCGAGTCCCATCCGTATCTCCCTGAATGGGACCTGCTCAGTTTCTGCCGGGAGCACGGGATCATTGTGCAAGCGTTTGCGCCATTGGGACATGCCATGGAACCCAAATTACTTGACGACCCCGTAATCACGGGCATCGCAAAGCGCATCAACAAGACGCCGGCCCAAGTGGCGCTGGCGTGGGCTGTGCAGCGCGGGACCGCCTTCCTGACCACCTCGACCAACCTTCGCCGTATCCAGGAAAATTTCGACATTACGGCCCTGCCTGAAGACGCCATGCGGGAGATTAGGGACAACATCAAGACGAGCGTCCGGTTCAACTCCGTGGTTGGAACCGGCGTGCCCGGCTTTATTCCGCGGGCCAAGTGAAGCCACTGCGTGGCGGCCAGGAAAGAGTCGCGAGCGGCAATAATGCTTTTTTGGTTCCTCGCTATTTTCGGTGGAATACCAAGCAATCCTGATGGGTTGTTGTCATTTGGTTTCCCAATCCCAACGGGATTGAAATCAATCAGCCCAGCGTTGACGCGCCCTCGTCGCGGCTACGCTGGGTAGCCGCACCAATCAAAATCTACTCCGAAGGAGTTGAATCACTCCCATGCATAGCATCGCTTTAACCTTTCAGATTCAAATTTTCTATAATCGTTCGAAACGAGATGCCAAAACCTAACAGAATTGAAAACACACAATTCACTCAATAAAATATAGGGTCCACAAAATTAATTCGGAAACATCTTCCCTTCAGGATTAAGGAGTGGATTTTACAGCGCATCGAGACACAAATCATTTTGATTCCACTGTAAATAGCGAAGCCTCCCCGCTAACCCCCGACCTGACCCGCAACAGCGACCCGGCCAGCGCCATCAACCCCCGCTCCGAAGCTGCCGCCTGACAGGACTGCGGTTGGTTCAGGTGAAAGGTTGGGCAACGGTTTCATTTCAAATCTTTCATCTCGATGTCTGAATCAGGCGCCGGATAATAAACCATGTTGGTGCAATAAAAACCATCAAACCAATCCTTGCCCATCAAAATCACACACCTGACATCCTTCGACGGCAAAAACTCCACATCAGCCGAGTATGGAGTCCCGGGATAAGTATGAAAATGCTGCTCCCCATCCCGCCAGGTAAACAATGCCACTGGCTCGCCATGATGACAGAACTGGTGACTCCGAAAAACCACGATTCCTCCGACTGTCTTCGTGATACGAATAAGATTCGTTTGCCCGCGGCGCGTAAAGGTCTCGCTCGTCAAAATAGCGCCCGTTTCAGCATTGGTGCTGACAGTTGAAGAAACCTGAATGCCAGTCTCTGCGGCAACTGCCGACACGCACCACAGGACTAAAATGATGAATACTCGCATGGTGTAAACGAGGCGTACCGTCGGACTGATCCCCCGCCAACGCGGGGCAGCGGCCCAGCCAGCGCCATCAGCCTCCGCTCCGAAGCTACGGCCTGACAGGACGCCTGGTGGTTCCGGTGACTTGTTACGTGCTTCTTTCGTCATTTATTTTGAATCTTATCAATTGCTCGTTGTGCAAATTGGCGCACATCCTTGCTTGGATCATTCAGAGCATTCCGCAGTGCCGGCAGCGCCTCAATGGCTACCGGGCCAATGTCACCCAGAGCCATACAACCATCATTGCGAGCCCCCTCATCAGGATCTTTCAGCAGCCTGATCAACGCAGGAACGGCGTCTTTGGCATCCGGGCCAATTTCTGCCAGCGCATGAGCAGCCCATGCTCTCACACTGCTGTCTTTGTCCATTGTTGCTTCGATCAACGCGGGTATGGCTCCGCGTATGTCCATCCTTGGTTCGCAGTCATATCCTCGAGCCAAGGTAATCAAAACCAACTCCGCGTTTCGCCTCATCTGCACGTTCGAGTCCTTGAGGGCGTCAATCAAGGCCGGAATCGCTTCTTTCCCAATCGAGTGTAACTGCTTTGTTATGTCCTGCCTGCGCTGCTCCTTCGGGTTGATTGTTCCATCATCCATTTGCGAACGTCCTGGCTGCATGTCGACACCTCGCATTTGCTCCACAACTGTTTCCGCCCGGGAGCGGGCGGTTGAACTATCATTTGTCGTTTCGGCGCACAGCGGATTCAAATTCGAAAACATGAACAATGCCGCAAGGTTCAGTATAAATAGCTTCATAAACCGATGTCTTGCACCTGACGCAGAAAGCTGAGCCACTTGCCGACCCGGGACAGCGGACCGGCCAGCGCCATCAGTCTCCGCTCTGGTACTACAGTCTGATAGGACGGCGGCTGGCTGGGGCGAATTGTCAGGCACGATTTTCATTTCTAAGCTTTATGACCATCTCTGCAACAGATGAAGCAAAGACTTTTGTCTTCGGTTCGTCATGGTAAGTAATGTAAACCGTGTCTGTCTCGGCTGCTCCTGGACGTAAATAAATGGAATCGCCGCAAGCGCTACAGGCGAATGGCACGATGTCAAAGTCAATACCACCGACCGCATCTTGCAAGCTATGCTCATCCAGTGGGTTGAACGTACTGATGCCGCCGAACTTCTCGTAAGACAAGCCGCAAGCCATGACCAACTCTCGGTCAGCAAAAAGCCCGCGCAGAGCCGCTGGTGCAGGCCGTCGAAGATGTCGCTCGTAAAACGCCCAATCCGGGCGTAGCAATCGCTCAATGATCGCCCGACGCTTGATTGCGCCATCCCTCGCTTTGCGGCGCTCTCGCACCCGCCACCAGACATACAAGGTAATGACGAGTCCCCAGAAACCGATGACAAGGACTAAACGCACTAATCTGTCCGCGCTCATAAAAAGGTGATTTGCCGCCTCACCTCAAGACTGAGCTCCCGCCAACCCCCGGCGCTGAGCCGTCGCCGACCCGGGGCCAGTGGCCCGGCCAGCGCCATCAGCCTCCGCGCCGAAGCTACGGCCTGACAGGACGGCGGTGGCTCTGGAGACGGGTTAACCTGCATGTTTTCTCCTCTCAATCATCCACTCAAAAAAGCGAAGCAAAGGAAACACTGCCTTTTCAACATCCGTGAGTGTGACCGATGAACCATCGCGAAGCGCAAACTCAATATGGTCGAAGTCCTCGCGCTTGCGTTTAGCTTTGACTCCAAAAGGCTCGAACGAAATCCAATCTGCTGCTGTTATGTCTTCGTAGGGAATAAAACCATGGCCGGGAAGGGTGAAACCGCTTCCCGTGAAAAATAAGCCCTGACCGCTCCGGTCAACAATCTCCGCAATCACTGTCTCGCCTGCTGGCACGGATGGGTGCGAGCATGTCGGACTCAGCTTGACGTTGTGAATGTTTCTCTTGCAGATCCACTTTCGGAGTTGAATCTCAACCATGTCGGCGTTGGATATGGCAGGTGCTCTCATGCAAGTTTAAGAAAAAAGAAGAGCCGCCGCCGACCCAGAGCAGGACCCACGACACCGGCCAGCGCCATCAGCCTCCGCTCCGAAGCTACATCCTGACGGGACGGCGGTTGGTTCCGGGGACTGGTCAGACATGGTGGTCACTCTTTTTGATGCCGATAAATGCAAAAGCAGCCCACCCCAAGATGGAAAGCCAAAATATCAGCAAGGAGGCATATCCGTTCACTGTCCAAACACCGGGCCTAGGGTCGCTAAAGACGATAATCGCAGTAGTGGCAACTCTGACGCCTAGCGAGAGAATCGCGGTTGCTGCCAGAAACCACAAGCCAATCAACCTATGGCGGCGCGCGGCTATTACTATAAGCACAACGAGTATCAACTGTGGAAGTCCCCACGTGATAGCGTGGCCGGTGGTAATCCCCAACTGGTGTAATGTGTCTGCGTTCATATTTGACGTTGTAGTTCAGGCGGTCCCCACTGTCAACATGGGTTTCCCGAGTGCCCAACCAGGCGCCAAAACACCGGTTGGAGCAATGACTTTGAGAATCTTGTCAGAAGAACAGGACATCGAAGAGAGGCGTATCCACGTAAACCCTTGATTTTAAATGGAGCCAATGAGTGGGATTGAACCACCGACCTACGGTTTACGAAACCGTTGCTCTACCACTGAGCTACATTGGCTTAAACTATTTAACTTAAACCACTTAATCCAACAACAGCCTTGGCGATATCGTCACGCTGCAACCCGTTTTTACCACAAGCCATCGGAAATATATTATGGCTTGGCCAAACGCAGCGGCAAGCAATTTCGGGTATTGGGCTACTTTGAAATCGGACGCTTTAAGGTTTCCATGAAATTGGGGTCTCCATATGAAACCAAGTATCGCCTCCTCCTCCACAATCTGGTGGTGGGCTTTCCATGTCTGCCTGTTGAATTTGATGTGGAGTTACCGGAAAGGATGCGCATCCAGAACAGATCAAAACCGAGCATAAACACAGAAACGCTAAAAAGCATCGCTGCATCCATGATGTTGGAATCAAGTTCATCCGGTCAGCCTGACGATTTAAATATGAACCCGCCAAAGGCGAAAATCAAAGCAATTTCGGCGTTCGCTCTGACGCCTTGGCGGGACGGGAGGGCGGTTGAGCGGGCGCAATCAGACGGTCATTTGAAGCAGTCCCTGAACTTTGTTCAAATCAGTTTGCGTCTGGCTGATGAGCGCGGGAAAATCGTCCGGTGTCAGTTTGAATAAAATCAATGCGTCCGGTCGGCCTGAAAGCGATTCACGCTTTGCGACATTTTGGCTGGCCGTCTGATGGGCCAACAGGATGTCGCCCGAAAGTTTCCAAAGTTGTGATTACCTCAACCCGTTCGCGGCGCGTTGGGGACAACGCGTCCTGCCAACGCAGGTTTCAGGTTGGGCTCGCTGTCCCAAGCGAGCCGTGGTTGCCAGAATCAAAAGCTGAGCCGCCGCCGCAACCGTGCAAACCTTCACGTGTGCGGCAATGTGTAAGCGAAAAACCTTAGAGCCTGTCTGAAAATTGCGTGGGATGCTGCGGCGAGGGATTTTGGTTGTGGGCAAGGCGGCGAGGGAGGAGCATCCCCATAGTGGGCTGTAACGACCGAGCCAACGCGGCCCACAAACAAAAGACCCGCCGCCCGGAGGGTTTTCGAACAAAGAGCCGCCTGCCTTCGTTGCTCCTCGGTCGAAGACCCATGAAGGGTATTCTCCCTCGTCGCGCCTCGCCATTCAGCTCTTTGCTCGAAAACAGCACCCCTCGGAATTTTCAGACAGGCTCTGAGCAAAGACGGCAGCAAGCCAAGCGCAGCAACGACCCGATGCGTCTTCCATGAAAGCAAACAAACCAGCGTGGCGGCTGGAATCAAAATCGCGCAAGTGAGCGGAACATCACCATAAATGTTCGGGCTCAACCGCGAGAAGAACATGCTTAAATATTCCGCCGGCACCAGGATAAACAATGCCAGTCTTAAAACTTTTCGTGATGACGCAGTTTCCATGACAAGTTTCATCGCCAAACCGGTTCCTGGACGCAAGAAAAATACCTCCATAATTTTAGTTACGTGACAATTCTTGTTACAAAAAATATCCTTGGGAAATGAATAAGCCCGAGCTCAAAAATGACGGCACCAATCGCCGCACTTTTCTCTCCCAAACGGCCGGAATTGCCGCCATGGTGGCGGCCGCTGGTATGACACCCGCGATCGTCCAAGCCCAATCGGAAAAACCCATGAGAATCTGGCCGGATCGATTTTCCTTCCCGCCCGATTTCGGCTGGGGTGTGGCGACGGCGGCCTACCAGGTCGAAGGCGCGGCGAATGAGGACGGGCGCAAACCCAGCGTTTGGGACACCTTCAGCCGCGTTCCCGGCCATGTGAAAAACGGCGACACCGGCGACATCGCCTGTGATCATTATCATCGCTATGCCGATGACGTGAAGCTCATGGCGGAGCTGGGGGTGAAGCATTATCGCTTCAGCATTGCCTGGCCGCGCGTGATCCCCGACGGACGGGGCGCGGTGAACGAGAAAGGGGTGGACTTTTACCGTCGACTTACCGACACGCTTCTGAACCATGGCATCACGCCCCACGCCACGTTGTTTCACTGGGACGGACCGCAGGCGCTGGAAGATCTGTATGGCTCCTGGCGCAGCCGCGAGATGGCGAAGGATTTTGCCGAATATTGCAGCCAGACCGTGAAGCGACTCGGCGACCGCATCACGAACTGGATGACGATCAATGAAATTTATTGCTTCACCTACCTGGGCTACGGCGTTGGAAAGACGCCGCAGCACGCGCCGGGCACCATCGTCCAATCGCGCCAGGAAGTTTTGCAGACGGTGCACCATGCCCTGCTGGCGCACGGGTTGGGCACGCAGGCGATTCGCGCGGCGACGCCGAAACCGGCCAGCGTTTCCCTCGTGGTCAATTTTGATTCCTATATTCCCGTCATTGAGACGCCGGAAAATATTGAGGCGACCAAACGCGCTTTCGTTGCCGAGGAACACAATGGCACCGTACTGGTGCCGGCGCTGACCGGTGCTTACAATGCCACAACGATTGAAACGCTCGGGGCGAATGCACCCAAGATCGAGGACGGCGACATGAAAATCATCGGCCAGCCGCTGGATGTCCTGGGGTTCAATATTTACACCGGATCATACGTGCGCGCCGCCGACAATGCGCGCGGGTATGAAATCCTGCCCCTGCCGCGCGAGTACCCGCAAATGCACATGCCCTGGCTTAATTTTGTCCCCGAATCCCTGTACTGGGGCGTGCGGATGATTTCCGACGCGCTGGGCAAGAATGATCTGCCCATTGTCATCAGTGAAAATGGTTGTGCCACGGATGACGAAGTCACGGCCGGGGGCGAAGTGCTGGATCTCAGCCGCATCATGTATCTGCGATCGTATCTGAAAAGCGCGCACCGGGCGGTCAGCGAGGGTTACCCGCTCAAGGGATATTTTCACTGGAGCTTCATGGATAATTTCGAATGGAGTTGGGGATACACCCGCCGTTTTGGAATCACGCGCGTGGATTACGCGACCCTCAGCCGCACGCCCAAGGAAAGCTTTCGCTGGTATCAAAAATGCGTTGCGGAAAACCGGATCGTGTAGAAAAGTGGGGCCACCGGGCAAGCAAGTGATGATTACGCGAATATTCATCCCCTTGGGCAATTTGGTGCTGCTGCCGGACAGAATACCTGGAAAACCCTTAAGATAAGGTGGTTAAAATAAAAGAAAAACCCCGGACACTACTCCGGGGTCTTCAAAAACAAACACTTAAACTAACAACACTTTTTAAAAATCTTCGTTGAACCACTACGTCCAACTGAAGACATCATACCACGACCCCGGTTTTCGTCATGTAACCAGTTATGGGTACAATTGGGGACGGGATTATGTCTTTCACAAACCCACAAAGTTCTTCAATAAAATCAAGGGTTGTATGAAGTTTTACGATATGGAAAAGGCGATATTTTTAAGGCTTTATGGGAATGAAAATTTCAAATTCATTAGATTTAACCCATTGATTTTCAGGAACCCATGGAACGTTGAGCCCTATTTGTTTCAAGCCAAGTCCAATAGCGTTAAAGGTCTGCTTGGACGAATCGGAGTCAAGTACGACGGGGATATTTTCAAAATTTGTAAACGGAGATTTATGATAATTATATGGCATAATAAATTCCCCACCGTTCGTTCGGGTAAAATCCGCTTCATTCGTGGAGTAAAAGATTATTTCAGCATCTGGGATCGTCAAGTTGGTGTCACCAGTTGGAATGGCAATACATCGTGTTGCATCTCGATACAACCCCCATACTCCGCACTCTGGAGTATTTGTAAATCCAGCATAGGAAAGCGTATCTCTCAACTGTTTTCCGAAGGTTTCAGTATCGAAACCTTCTGGCCCAATCGAAATGCGAACTGGCGTTTTTTTACTCACAAAAGTCATGTATAATTTAAAATCCTCCATCTGTTTCGTGGTGATGATTCTGGGCAGCAGTTCTTTTTGCAATACAAGGTTGTTGGATGTCAAAATGGCGACCTGCAATTCATTCGACGTGGATAAAAGGTTGGCTTGGGCTGTTTGTGCCCGTAATGATTCCGTCAGACTATCGGATGCAATATATGCCTTATGGCTTGCGCCAAACTCAATGACCAGCCCGCCAAAGACAAGCACAATGGAAAAAAACTCAATGCGGAGTTTTCTTGATTTGCACCATTTTAAAATCCAACCCCAAATCGGGTTAAAAAGCTTTGGATTAAGTCTAAAATCCCACCATTCCCTAAGATATTGTTTTTCATTGGATTCCAGCAAAATCCCAATAATTTCGCCCAATATGCCAACAACGACAATGCTAGCGCCCAATTCGGCGAAGCGCCGCCAAAATTCAAAAGAAAATGCCAATTCCGAGTCGGCCATTGATAAAGAGTATGATGCAATGGGGCGCTTTGAGGAAATCCAAATTTATGGGGCTTTTTTTGTCATTATTTTAACTTTTATATGGGTGATTTCTCCAGTAAAAGAAAACAATAAAGGTGACACACAAACACTTGACGAAAAGAAATAAATGTGTCACATTAATTATATGAAAGAGATTGAAGAAAAAGAAGAGTTGAACCTGATAACGTTGGCTCAGGAATACTCTGACGAAGACAAGGCGCGTGGCTTGCTGGAATCCATTCTCTGGCCGGACGGTGCAATCTGCCCGCACTGCAAAAATCATAAGGAAAAGCCGATTTACAAGCTCCAGCCGAAACTCACCAGTAAATCAGCCGCCCGTAAGGGCGTTCACAAATGCGGGGCTTGCCGCAAGCAATTCACTGTGACAGTTGGTACCATTTTCGAGGATTCGCATTTGCCAATCAGCAAATGGCTGATGGCGATCTTCATCATTTGTTCCAGCAAAAAGTCTGTCAGTGCCCTGCAATTGAGCCGGATGCTTAAAATGACGTACAAAGCCGCTTGGTTTATGGCGCACCGGCTTCGCTTTGCTGTAGGTTCGGAAATGCCGCTGAACAAGCTTCTGCAAGGTGTTGTGGAGGTGGATGAGACTTACGTCGGCGGAAAGGGCGTTCGCTGCTCGCGACTGCGCCGTTTGACTCCTGTGGTGGCTTTGATTGAGCGTGGCGGCAACATGCAGGCCAGAGTGGTGAGCAACGTATCTCAGCACAATATCGGCAAGGTTTTGAATGAATGTGTGAGCAAGAAAGCCACTTTGAACACCGATGAGCACGATGCTTACAAGCCTGCTGGCAAAGAATTCAAGGGCCACCAGACTGTTGTTCACTCAAAAAAGGAATACAGTCGCCGCAATGCTGACGGGAGCATTTCGGGGATTAATCACTGCGAATCATTTTTCAGCTTGCTAAAGCGCGGCGTTTTCGGTTCTTGGCATCATGTCAGCCGTGAGCATTTGCCGAAATACGCCAATGAGTTTGCCTTCCGCTGGAACACACGCGGCCAGACCGATGGCGAGCGCATGGAAACGGCCATTGGAATGGTCACTGGAAAGCGTTTAACCTATCGGGAGGTAGTTTGAGGGAACAGGCTTTGCCGCCTGCAAGACTGCCTTGTAAAACCAAAAGTCCCGCATGTTCCATGGGGCAGAAAGAGAAATCGTGCCAAAACCAAAGCGAGCAAAACACAGCAAGCGACCAGCACTAGTGATGCTGCCAAACCTGAGCGGGGTAAAGTTTGAGGATGCCTTGAAGGCATTACTCAAAACTCCTTTGCCGCCAGATACCAAGAAACCAAAGTAAATGAGCGAGACACCAAAAGTCGGTAGGCCAGCGCTCCCAAACAAGCAAAAGCGAGGCAGATTCATTTCAACCAGGCTGTCACCACCTGAATATGCGGAGATCGAGGCGGCCATTAAATCTTCTGGCGAATCCAAGACGGAATGGGTTCGGAAAAAGCTGATTGCCGCCGCCCGTCGAGCTTAAAAAACCATCAAAACATGAACAAATCAGCCATTAAACTTTATGGGTTTGTGAAAGACATAATCCCGATTGGGGACGGGACTGGGGACACACCAAAACGGGGGAAGGCTAAATTCTAAATGCTAAATGCTTCCGCCGTCGCCTTTTGGGCAGTGGCGCGACAAGAAAGGCTGAAGGCAGGGCTGATGGATACTGAAAAGGCAGAGTTGACGCCATTTTCACTCGTCTGGCCAAGGTGATGCTGCCAACCTGAGCACCGTTAAGGTTGAGGTTGCCATGCGGGCCGTGCTGCAATCGCCGGCGGCAGAACAAAAAGAAACCGAAACCCGTTCAGCTCTGTTTCATCAGTTGCACACCTCCATTTGCCTAATTTATCCAAATAAGCCATGCATCTGAAGCCTTCAAATTGAACCAATTGATGTTTTTGGGCATTCACGCCCGGAAGATATTTTTCAGCCATAGGGCATACTATCAGAAAAAACCCAAGCGACCTACGCTTAAATTGCACTGTTTCAAAATATCCCCGGATTTGAAACTGCACCACTGCCGCGAAATCGATATTTATGCAATCTTGTGATTCTGGCTCACGGCCAGGCGGATGTCGCGTCGTTTAATGGCGGCACGAAGCGCAATTTGCTTGTCTTCGATTTTCTTAAGATCTTCCAGCAGTTTACTGGTTTTCTTCAGCGTCTTTTTGATGGGATTGGCCATGAGACCACTTTGCGCCTGAATAAATCACATTCCAAGCACTGATTTGGTTTATTAAATATCAAGAACTGCCCGCGACACTGGCGATAAGGTGCGCATCCACTGGTGGCAAGCGGTCGCAAACGGCCACTCTCGGGATTATGCAGGCGGCCAAAAACTGATGCACGCGCGGGTCGGGGTTGCGTCTGATTTCGTCGGGGGTTCCAATGGCGACGATCCGGCCTTCATCGAGCATCGCAATGCGATGGGCTATTCGGAACGCCAGCTCACGATCGTGCGATACGACCACGGTGGTGGCATGCGTAAGCCCATTTATCCGGACAATGTTTTCGGCGATGCCGGCCGCTGACACCGGGTCAAGCGCGCTGGTGGGCTTGTCATAGAACATCAACTGTGGTTCGACGACCAGCGCCCGGGCGATGGCCACGCGTTTCCGCATGCCGTCGGATAGTTCGTAGGGCATTTTGCCTTCCAGTCCTTTCAAGCCGACCTGCTCCAGGTCCCGGGCAACGATCTCGGCGATTTCTTCGGGCGGTTTCAAACGGTGCGCGGTCAAATAAATGCCAACGTTTTCCCCAACGGTCATCGAAGCCAGCAGCGCACACGATTGAAAAACCATGGCCACCCGATAGCTGGTTGGCGAGTCGGGCGGTTGAATGGGCTGGCCGTCGATCATGACGTTTCCCTGGTCCGGCGCTTCCAGACCGATGAGTTGTTTGAGCAACACCGACTTGCCACTGCCGCTCGGCCCGATGATGACAAAAATCTCGCCCGGGTGGACTTCGAAATCAATGCCCTTAAGCACGGCGACTCCGTCATAACTTTTCCACAGCCCGTGGACGGATAAGCGGACCCCAAGCTGACGTGTGGGATCGCAGGTAAAACTCATAAATGGATCAAGCATTCAACCGATCATCCAGACAGGACAATCCACCGGCAACTTCGGTGGGTGTGAAGCAGTTCGCATCCTGAATCGCGACAATGGGAAATCGATTCGGCATTCATTTTCTTCACGATAGCCGGAAATATTTTGCCCGCGCCATGGGGTCTTCACCTGATTCGGCTTTCGATCGGGGCATTTTGCCGCTGGTTCGGGGGAGCAATTAAAATTGCGAAGCATGCGGTTTTTCCGCTATTTTGATCGCAAGGACAACTTCATTGCATACCGCCTCGTGGGAAAAATTACTGGACGGACGGTTTGATTCGAAGCATCCGCGCCGGACGCTTTGGAACCTGTTTGCCGACCAGCGGGGACGCGTTTTCGGGGCGGTGGCGCTGTACATCATCAAACAAACGCCGGCGTCGCTGCTGCCGCTGGCGGTGGGCATGATTGTGGATGCGCTCACCAAGGGTGGCGAGGGAGCCTTCCGCAAGATTCTCTGGATCGCGGGCGTCTACTTCCTGCTGCTGCTGCAAAATCCGCTGGTGCATACAAGCTTTGTGCGGCTGATGAGCACGGCACTAAGGCACATGCAATTCAATCTCCGGAGCGCGCTGGTCGAACGGCTGCACCAGTTGTCGATCAATTATTACGAGGAAAAACAGGCCGGGACGCTGCAGACCAAATTAATGCGGGACGTGGACGCGATTGACAGTCTTTGCCGGCATCTCATGAACACGGGTTTGAACGGCATGCTGATTATCACCTATGTCACGGTCATCGCCCTGGTAAAACAGCCGTTCCTCGCGTTGTATTTTCTGATCACGGTGCCGGCCGGAGTGGCCCTGTTGAAATTGTTTGAACGCCGGTTCAAGGAGCAATACCAGGCCTTGCGCACGGAGACGGAGCAGATGAACGCGCGCGTCGGTGAAATGTTGCAAATGCTGCCGGTGACGCGCGCGCACGGGCTCGAATCGATCGAGGCCCGCAGCGTGCGCGGCGTGTTTGAACGCATCCGGGAACGCGGCTTGCAGGTGGACACGTTGACGGAGTTTTTCGCGTCGAGTTCGTGGTTCACGTTCATGTGTTTTCAGCTCGCCTGCCTGGTCTTTTCGGCCTGGTTGGTGGTGCATCATCGCATCAGCGTGGGCGACGCGGTGATGTACCAGACGTATTTCGGGATGTTGATCGGCGCGGTGCAGCAGTTTCTCAGCATCTTTCCGGCGCTGGCGCAAGGCGCGGATGCCATCCGTTCCCTGGGGGAAATCCTGGAGGCCGATCATTTGGAAAATAACGAGGGCAAACCGGCGGCGCCGGAACCATTGCGGGGGGAGATTGTGCTGGAACACGTCACGTTCAGCTATCCACAAGGCCGCGAGGTGGCTTTGCAGGATATCTCGCTGACCATCGCGGCAGGCGAGACGGTGGCGTTTGTGGGAGAATCCGGCGCAGGCAAATCGACCCTGGTGAATCTCGCCATCGGTTTTCGCCAACCCACGGCGGGTTGTGTAAAACTGGACGGCCATAACCTGCGCGAGTTGGATTTGCGGACGTATCGACGCCAGATCGGGGTTGTGCCGCAAACGACATTGCTCTTCAACGGCTCGTTGCGCGAAAATGTGAGTTACGGCCTGGAATCCGTTTCGGATGAGACCCTCTGGCAAGTGCTGGCGGATGCCAATCTGGCGGAGTTTGTGCGTTCATTACCCCGGGGCCTGGATACGCCGCTCGGGGAAAGCGGTACGAGGCTTTCCGGCGGGCAGCGTCAGCGCCTGGCGATCGCCCGCGCGCTGGT
>Ga0207029_10238_pt1 | contig 14091 bp, 8 predicted proteins | sample Alteio_BWMinCont_39_FD_153282 | JGI IMG/M metagenome (GOLD analysis project Ga0207029, IMG submission 153282) | Enriched cells from forest soil in Barre Woods Harvard Forest LTER site, Petersham, Massachusetts, United States -... | ecosystem: Environmental > Terrestrial > Soil > Temperate forest >...
AGATCCGAAGCCGGGATGGCAAAGTAGAAGAGATTGGCGACAGCACCATTTGCCTGCCCCTGGGAACTATAAGCGGGAGGATAGGTGTGGCCATTCGCCGCCGCCGAAACGTTTCCAGTGGGATAGAGCGCGATGCTGTCCGTCTGCAGAATTGCCGCCAACGTCACCTGCCCGACAGGGTTCACGGCGACTGGACTGGCTTGCAACTGGAAAGAAGTGAACCCCTTGGCGATCGTCAATGTCTGAGACGTACTGGCGCTCGGCGCAAAACTTGCGTCGCCAGGGTAGCTTGCCTGGTAGGTATATGTTCCCGGAGAAAGTGAGCTGATGGAAAGCTGCGCGATGCCCACACTGTTGATCGCAGCGGATTCAGTTTTTCCACCGCTTGACGTAAAGGTCACGCTGCCAGTGGCGAGTCCATCGGCGAGCAGGTTCCCGGTCCCGTCGACGGTCGAGCTGTTTCCAAATGGCTGCGCGTTGACGTAGGCGCCTATGCCGTACAGCACGGTGCTGACTCCTTCGTTCACGGCATGGGTGATCGGATCGTAGGCGCCAAACGAGAGCGTCGTCGTGCTTGACTCGGGCGTGATTGTCACACTGATGCCGTTCGAGGATCGGCTGCCGGTATGGCTCGTGTCGCCGGCGTAATACCCGTATACCGTGTACGTTCCGCCGGGCAAGTCGTTGGTAGTCAGATTTCCGGTACCGGTGCCATCGAGAATCCCAAAGTCGGAAAAGCTCGCAGCAGTCGCGCTACTCGTGGAAACGATGCTGAACTGTCCCGTTGCATCCGCAGGCGTTACGGTAGTCGCGAAAGAGAGCGGCGTACCATGCACCACGCTGATCGGTGCGCCCGACATCGAGTCGCTCGAAGTGCCTGCGGTGAGGGCACTACTGGTACTTGTAAAATTTGTCGCTGTCCACAGGTTAATCAGCTGCGAAAGATCGATACTGCCGAGACCTGTGGCCATATCGTAGCTTGGCGTTGCGTTATAGCCTTCGAGGAAATTGTTTGTACCGCAATTCAGCGAGCCACTCGCACAATAAACCGAGTTGTTGCCGATCGCGATGTCGTGGAAAGCTCTCTGGTACTTGCCTGGGCTGCTCGGTGATGGGTTATAGTCCTGCGCGAGGTTATAGAGAACCGTGTCAGCCTGTCCCAGGCGAGCGCCGCCCTGCGACTGCGAGATCATTGCCAGCATTCCGGCGAAGGCCGGGGCCGCGGCCGAGGTGCCGCCGATCAGCCCGATGCGGCCACCGTCAATGAGATGTCCGTTCGCGTCTGACTGACAATCGGTATAGACGCCTCCTTGCTCGTCAACTGTCGAGTCGGAACAGAAAACCCAGGACGCGCCATAGAATCCGTTAGCAGACAGAAGAGACACATCCGGAATAGAACGAACGGGATTCACTTGCTGAAAGCCTGTTTGGTAAGGGGGCTGCGGGTAGCCGGAGAGGCTTTGTGAGCAACTGCCATCGGAATTGAAATATCCCAGGCAGGTTGCCTGGCTGCTGAGTCCGCCACCGCCGCCAATGATGTTGGTCTCTCCGATTTGATCGTAAGTAGGCAAGTTTTGAGTGAAGCTGTTCCCCACCACGGTAGAGGAGTCGTTCCACGGATTCTCAGGAATATAGCTGAGTGCAGTAGCGTAATACGGATAGTTTCCGGCATTAGCCGTATCGACGTAGCTACTGAAGTTGTTGGCTAGCGCGTAGAAGTCCGTTCCGCCTACAGCAATGTTGTAGGGCGTTGAAGCGAGGCCGCTCACAGCAAGTCCGCGCGTAGCCGCAAGTGGCGTCACCGAGGTGTCCCCGTCGCAGGAAGCTGATCCGGAATCACCGGTGGAAACCGTTACCGAGATTCCCTGTGCTGCTGCCTGCTGCCAAAGCTCTGACCATACAAGATTGCCGCCGGTGCCCAGATCGGCTTCGCATTCACCGTAACTCACGCTCAGAATGTTGACCTTGTTGTCTTCGAGCGCGCGAAGGCCTGCAAGGATAAGCCCATCGGACAAATCAGTGGAAGCAGCGTAATAGTAGTCGATCGCCGCACCCGGCGCGAGTCCGCCGGCGATCTCAACATCCAGGAGCGCTTCGGAAGCGACATTCCCATTGAGTACACCGGGGTCCGTGCCGCCGTCCAGAATCTGCGTGGGCAGATTACTGGCCGCGGCCGTCGGCAGGAAGGCCGTACGATAGTTCTGCACATCGGCCATGGCAAGTGCCGAGTATCCGATGATACCGATCGTGACTCCAGTTCCATCCAGCGTCTGCGTCGCCACAGGGTTGAAGTTCTTGTTAGGCGTGTCATAGATGACCGATGCATCCGCCGGCGTGACATACAGCGAATAGCCATTCGTTGCATTGCCGCCGGTCATCGCCGGCTGTAAACGGTGCGAGGTAGCATCATAACGAGCTGGCTTCCCAAGCACGTGCAGAGGCGTGGCGCGAAAGTCATTCATCGGCGAAACGCCGGCGATGACCGGAGCGAGGGCCGTCGGAACCTCAGGGTCGGTGGAGTTGGCGAAGTGTCGTTGCTGGCCAACAGCGTAGCTGTGAATGCTGGTGTGAAAGGCATTCGCCAAGTCTCCAGCAGTGCCGGAAAAGAAAATGGCATTGTGTGCCGCTGAAATCTTTTCCACCTTGAACCCGTTCGATTGCAGCCACTGTTCCACCGCCGCCAGATCGTGATCCGAGATGCCATAGGCTGCGCCATAACTCGCCGGGGTCATCCAATGGCGATAATTCGCCGAGCCCGGGTCCTGCACCTTGCTGAGGAATTGGCCAAGATGAGCCTGCTGTTCGGCACTTCGGCGGAGCCACAGCACCATCCTCCCGGTGGACAAGGAAGACAGTACCTCACCGAGATCCACTGCGGTGCGGTCCATTCGACGCGTTTGGCCCTTGAGTAAAGTGCGCTGCTCGTCCGTCACCGGACCCCGAACGCGATCTTGCGGAGCTGCGGGTGCAGGAACAAGTTGAGAGTCAAGAGCGTTGGATTGTGCAAGCGCCGAAGCCGCGCAAAATGCCATACCCAGGCAAAGCCGAAGGAGTCGCACACGGAATGAAAAAGCTTTCACGTTGTATATCCTTGCAAGAAATTAATTAGTCAGCGGTGTATCGAGTTGGACCGGGTATGGTGAACAGATCGGGCATCGTTCGGCCGGTTGAAAAAAATCAGCGGTTGCGCAAATGGTTCGAGCGCGGACGGTACACGACGGTTTGTTTCAAGGGGTAAAGGAGTCGCGAAGCTGAATCCAGAAAAACGCTTTATCTCTATATAGTCAACAAAACTTATACTTAAGGGATTCTTAACCGATAACTTTCTTATTTTCATTTACTTATATGCACAAGACCGCTTCGATAGCGCTGGTAAAACCTCGCCTCAACAGAGCTGGAGTTGATTTTCGGACCTTGTTATCATGAGAAGGTTATTTCATCCGAGACGCCAAAATCCGCTCATGACGGCTATCGCTTCGACCGATTTGAGGTGTGGCCTCGAAACGGCCTCCTGCTGCGCGATCAAAAGCGTATAAGGATCGAAGAGTTGCCCCTTCAGCTTCTGCTTGTCCTGCTTGAGTCGCCTGGCGAGGTGGTCTCCAAAGAAACCCTGCGAAGTCGGCTATGGAGCGACAGGATCTTCGGGGAACTCGACAACGGCCTCCATGTCGCCGCCGCCAAGCTGCGCGAAGCGTTAGGGGAGAAAGCAGGCGCTGCGCGATACATCGAGACCATACGCGGGCGCGGCTACAGGTTTAATGGCAAAGTCGAACCCGTCTCCAACTCTGCCTCCGCTAAGGCTCCCGACATAGTTGCCAGCAACGCTGGAGCCGCGCTCGACAGCGCGCCGCCCGACATTTCCGAACTCCCCAGCCGACAAGAGTCGATACAGGCAGAAGTCCGAGCTCGCGTGCACCCTCGCCGGGTCGGAGCACTTTCACTTTTACTCTTGTTCGTGGTCACAGCCGCTGCGCTTTTCTTCTACCGTCACCAGCGCAGCCCGTTGGTCAGCGGTTCGGACGAGGTCGTGCTCGGTGGCTTCACCAACGATTCCGGCGATGACTCATATAACGGGCTAGGGCATGCCTTTCGAGTCAAGCTCGAGGAATCACCCTACCTCAATCTGATGCCCGGTCAGAACTTGTTACAGCTAGTTCCGGAGCCGGCTTCGGCGTCGCTCCGGCAACTGCTCAAGGGCTGCGCTTCCCTCGGCGGAAAGGTGTTGATCACCGGGGCTATCATGGCCCGGCCACCTGGATACGAGATCACAACCGCTGCGCGAAATTGCGCGGACGGCAGCCTGCTCACCAGCCAGACAGCCAAGGCAGGGAGCCGAGAGACAGTACTTGCGGCTCTTGACCAGGCGACCGATCAACTGCGCAAGAGGCTCGGCGAACCCGGCGCCTCGTTGGAGAGATTTAATGTGCCGCTTGCTCAGGCAACAACCTCCTCCCTGGCTGCTCTCAGAGCCTTTACCCTCGGAGAGGAGAAGCGCGCCAATGGCCAGGAATTTGAGGCCATCCATGACTACAAACTTGCGGTCGACCTCGACCCTCAGTTCGCATTAGCTTATGCCCGCCTCGGCACTATTTACTCCAATGCCGCCGAAATGACGCAGAGCAGCTTTTACTACCAGAAGGCGTTCGACCTTCGAGAACACACGACGGACCGCGAGCGTCTCTATATCGCGGCGCACTACTACTCAATTTCGGGACAGATCCGGCGTACGATTGAAGCCTACGAACTATGGCGCTCGCTCTATCCCCGGGACTCTTCACCGTACGGCAATCTAGCCATCCAATATCTTGACCTCGGCCAACCGGAGAAAGCCGCAAGTGTCGCGCGCACCGCTGCACAGTTGGATGCAGCATCCTCCCTGTCCCAGGCAACACTTGCGCGTGTTTACCTCGAGACAGGCGAACAGGGACAGTTGCGCACTCTCTGCAGCAATGCGCAAGGCAGGAAAGGCGACAGCGCCATGCTGCATGCATCCTGTTTCCTGCTCGCCTTTTTACAGAACGATGAAGCCGCGATGGAAGCCCAGATCCGATGGTCGCGCGGGAACACTGCGGAAAGCGAACTGCTGGATGATGTGGCATGGGTCGCAATGTATCAAGGAAAGCTCAACTCGGGTAGAAGGTTGTTCGCTCAAGCCCGCCGCGCGGCCCTGGCCCAGGGATTCTCCGAACTTGCGGCAACGGTCGATGTGGACGAAGCTACTCTGGAAGCTGAATTCGGCTATGCGCGCGAGGCACATACGCTCTCCCTCGACGCGTTGCGACTCGCTCCTGACAACGTAAATATCCAGGCCTTGGCGGCCCTGGCGCTGGGGCGTAGCGGAGACACCGCGCTCGCAGAATCAACGGCAGCAAAAGCTGCAGCACAAGCTCCGCTCGACACAATTCTCAATGACGCTGAACTTCCATCGATACAGGCTGCTATCCAGATGCAAAAGGGAGATCCTCAAGCGGCGATCCAGGCACTCGAACGGGCCCGTCCTTATGATGCGTGTAGCGCCCTGGCTCTGGCGCCTGCCTACTATCGCGGTCTCGCATATCAAAACGCTGGACATACTGACAAGGCAGCGGCTGAATATCGTAGCGTGTTGGAACATCGAGCCATGGTGCCGGATTCGCCGTATATTCCTCTGGCCGCACTGCAGCTAAGCAGGGCGCTTCGGCGATTGGGCGACTCCGCAGGTGCTGCCAAAGCCGAACGCGAGGTAGAGGAGGCATGGCTACACGCCGACCCGGACTTCCTCCCCCTTCGCCAGTACCAAAGCAACCACTCCGAATTATCGCGTGCCCCTCAAAACCGCTGATAGGGACCATGTTGGTGTGAACCGAGGGCATGTGAGTTAGCGATTCGAGCCGGCAAAGTTGAGAAGTTGTTGGAGACTTCGATATCACGCAACTCCTGAGTTGTCGGCGATCCGGAAGTTATCGGTAATTGTCTCGGATCGTCACAAATCGCCACTGCATTCATCCAGTTCACGAATTGCTACTGAGATGCCGACTTCCGAATACCGATCTCGTCACGATAAAGCCGTCGAAAAAGGGCTTGAGTTGCAATCGGTAAGCCACCCACTTCTGGGGATCGTGCAGGAGTTCTGTACCGGAAAGATACGATCGGTGCGAAGCTGGCTGATTAGAGCAGTTTCTGTTTTACTGTAGACTGTCGAGAGCCAGCCTGAACCAAGCCCTTACGTTAGCAGGAGTGATGCATGGTAGCGCCTCGGTGATGGCTTGATCGAGAGTTTCCTTGGTTCGTGCCTGGGCTGCGCGAAGTAGTTGCTTGAGTTTGGCCCAAGCCTTTTCGATGGGATTCAGATCGGGAGAATAGGGCGGCAGGTAGAGCGCCTCGGCACCGGCTTTTTCGATCCATTCGCGGACCGCTGGCGCCTTATGCGCGCTCAGATTGTCCATTACTACCACGTCGCCGGGTTTCAGTACCGGGTACAGTAGATGTTCGACGTAGGCCAGGAAAATATCGGTGTCGGTGGGCTCTTCGATAGTCATCGTCGCAACCATGCCGCTCAGGCTCATGGCACCCAGAATCGTCATGATTTTCCAGTGGCCGCCAGGCGTCGCTTCATGGATGCGCCTGCCTCCCATGGCGCGCGCATAGAACCGCGTCATGGAGGTCGTGACGCCGCTCTCATCCAGGAAAATCAACCTCTCCGGCGAGATCGACTGGATGCGTGCGGCGAACTCTTTGCGCCGCTCGCGGTTGGCTTCCGTATCCCGCTCAACTGCGTAGAGTGACTTTTTTTCAGCCGCAGACCCAACCTCTTCAACAGATGCCAGATCCGTCCCAAGCTGAGCGAAATGCCAGCATCGCTGTGCAACCTGGCTTGCAGTTGAGCCAATGTCAGATCAGGCTTCAAGGCCACCCAATCCATCACCTGACGCTGCGCCTCGGCACCGGCCCGCAACTTACGCCCCGGTTGGTGTGGCACCCGCTCGGCCTGTCCGGTACGGTTCCGTTGTGCAGAAACCTTCTTCGCCCAGCCCACGCTCACCAAAAACCGATCCGCTAGCTCCTCCAGCGTCTCCTCGCCTTGATCGTAGGCCAAAAGAAACTTACGGCGCAGGTCATCCCCATATGCATTCGCCATCGATTTACTCGCCGAAGAGTCTCGCCAATATAAGTCTACACCATTACGGAAAATGCTCTAGACCACAGCAACGCGCTTGTTGACGCAGGTCCCGGTCTCTATGAGGTAGTGTTGACACAGAATGCATGATCGAATCAGGGGGCTACTTTATTGCAGCCCCCAAGCACGAACAGCTTTCAGGATGGTCGCGCCCAGCGCTGAACGGAGTGACCACTAACACTTATTAGCGGAAGCGATTGTTTTCTTTCGGAAGTAGCTGATCAGGTAAAAGGACCCTCCGAGGGAGATAACATCCTTGAAAAGAAATCAGGGCAATGCACTCATGGATCAGCCAACCGGCGAGGCGTGCCGTTACCTTGCGGTTTTTTCGATTGGATGATCTGAGCACTCAATGCGCTCAGGAGAGCCATGCCAATGGAGATCCAGATCACATCCCGATATCCGGATACGAACGCCTCATCGAACGCGTGCTTGACCAGAACATCGCCGATCTGAGCGCCGGCCAATTTTGAGCGTTGGCTGTCCGCGCTCTGGCGCACTGCAGCAGAGAGCTGCATCTGTGCAAGGCTGCGGTCAAGCGTGCGATTGAATCCCGCCGACAGCACGAGACCAAAAACCGCGACGGCCAGCAGCCCCGCAATTCGTGACACTGCGTTGTTGACTCCCGAAGCGACACCGGCCTCGCTGGAAGGAACCGACTCCATCACCGCCGTCGTCAATGGAGCGACGCTGATCGCCATGCCGATGCCCAGCACAACCACCGCCGGGAAAAACGTGCTCCAGTACGAGCCACCGATTCCCGGCCTCAAGAAGAGTGCGAAGCCCGCGGCCGCGACCAGCGGTCCAATTGTGAGCGGCAGCCTCGCGCCATAGCGAGTCACCAAGCCACCGGACCAGCGCGAGAGAATGAATATCAACAAAATTAGCGGAAGCAGAGCCGCGCCGGCTCGAGTTGCCGGGTAGTGCTGGACTTGAATCAGATCCAGTGGAAAGAAAAACAGGATGCCGCCTAGCGGCGCATACAGCAGAAATGTAAGCAGGTTCGCCCCGGAAAACTCGCTGGACCGGAAGAGGCGCAAAGAAACCATGGGAGCAGCCGAACGTGCCTCTACGAGAAGAAGGCAAAGCAGCGCGCCCACCCCTGCCAGACTCAATCCCCACACAACGGCTTCGTGCCCTGATGTCGCGGCTGAACCACCTGAACTATTGATAAGAGCATACGTAATCGCGCCCAGACCAAAAGTAGCGAGCGCTGCCCCCGGCCAATCGAGACTCTTACTAGCCGCTTCATTGCGGCTCTCCGGGACACGCCATAACGAAAGCAAAATCACTATGCCCGCGATTGGAAGATTGATAAAGAAGACCCAACGCCACGACGCGTTCTCCACCAGCCATCCACCCAGCACCGGCCCGATAGATGCGGTAATCGCCGTGAAGCCGGACCATGTTCCGATGGCCCGCCCGCGCTTGTCCTCCGCATACGAGGCGCTAATAATGGCAAGGCTTCCCGGCACCAGAAATGCCGCCCCTATCCCTTGCAGCCCGCGCGCGGCAATGAGCGAAGTGATCGACGAGGCGAAGCCACACCACGAAGATCCGATAGCAAACAGCAGCACTCCCGAGAGGAAGATTTTGCGCCGTCCATAAAGATCGCCAAGCGAGCCGCCCAACAACAGCAGCGATGCAAGCAGCAGGGCATAGGACTCGACCACCCATTGAATATCCGTCACCGAAGCATGAAGAGCGGTCTGCAGAGCCGGCAATGCTACGTTGACAACAGTTCCATCGATAAACGCCATGCTGGAAGCAAGAATCGTCGCGATCAACACCCATGGCCCACTGCATGGCTTCACCACACCGCGAGCAGCACGGGCTGCCGATTCCTCACACGGTGCTTGGATAGGTATCGTCATTCACAGCTCAACATTCGCGAATCAATCCTGACCTTCTATACTCACGCCAGACCACGCCCACGGCCAGTGAAATCTCAAAAGAACCAAGCGCTGGAAAGCCCGCTCATGGCCACAGCAAGGAGCCTCAAAGAACGAGTGCCGCGCACCCTCTGAATCTTGCAACCGAATCTAATGATTCATCGACGAAGCCTCCAGGCACTTGACGCCGAGGTTCCAGGGGGCAAAAAGAGCGCTTGGACTCGGCTTCCAGGTCCAGACGTGAAGGAATCAGAAGCCGATCGAAGCCTTCCAGAACTACGTCCGGCTCCACGCGGTTCCGGCAACTTACCTATTACACGTACCGATGAACACCATTAAGGGCGTGCTCGATTCCAACCGCTTCCTGCGTATCCATCGATCTCACATCGTCAACGTCCGGAGTATCGCGCAGCTGTGGTCGATCGCGCACGGTCAGTATGCGGTCGAACTCAAGTCGGGGCAACGTCTGCAATCGGGGCGCACATACAACGAGCGCATCCGCCGCGCGCTTACAAATCCATTCTGACTGCATCGCGGATTTCCGTGGAGGGACTTCGGCGGGTCGCGAGTTCGCCAAAGCGCCAAAGTGCTCCTTCGAACCAACGTTTGATCTATTCGATCATGGCCTCGTCAGCACTAACACGTATCTGCTCGTGAGACAATCATGCGCGAAACACAATTTAGCGCGATCTGGGCCTCACTGGCGACGACGGAACTGATCTCTACAACGCTACCGAGAAGGGATTTGACGGCAGTTGCCGATTTGGCGGAATCAATTCCTCCTGCTCAGAACGTTCGCTAAAAAGCCGACCTATTCACAGGCGGCCACGGGAGAATGGCGGGTCGAAACCAAGATGGCAGCACATGGACGTAAAGTCGCCTAGGCGGACCTGTGGCAGCCAGGGATGAATACAGCAGTAACTTGAATGGATAGCCGGTTAACCGACCAGAGCCGAAAAGAGGCCCCAATCCAAGCTTGTAGGAAGGCTGTCTCCGAGTCGAGCTACACCTTTCAACTAGACGTCAGATCGCGTAATCTTGTACCCAGCTTGGGTGCCCCAGGATCTTAGTCGCAACGTGGGAATCTGCGCGATCAAAAACCGAACTGACATACTCTTTCGAAGTGAGGCAGATGAGTTTCTTACGAAATTCTCATATCCGCTTAGGTGTTTTCTTTCTTTTTTCGCTACAACTGGGCGTTGCGCAACAGGCCAGCTTCCGTATCACTCCACTGCGTCCGGTAGAGGAGCTGCGGGCCGAGGCACTCAAAGCGCAACCGCCAATTGAGCAGGGACCGTTCCTCAAGCCCGATCTGGTGGAACTGGTCACACTCGATCCCACGATCAAGCTCGACATTCGCTATGCCACGACGAACAATTTTCTCGGCACGCCGGTATACACGCAGGCGCGGGCCTTTTTGCAACGGCCGGCGGCGGAAGCACTGATTCGCGCCAATCGTGAACTTCATGCGTCCGGGTATGGTCTGATCATTCATGATGGCTATCGTCCGTGGTACGTTACGAAAATCTTTTGGGACGCTACGCCCAACGACAAAAAGTTTTTTGTCGCCAATCCGGCTTCGGGATCGATGCACAACCGTGGATGTGCCGTGGACCTGTCTTTGTACGATTTGAAGACGGGGAGGGAAGTAGAGATGCCGAGCGGCTACGACGAGATGACTGAACGCGCTTATGCCGACTACGCCGGTGGCACTGACGAACAGCGCGCTCGCCGCGCTCTTCTGCGCCAAGCCATGGAAAAACAGGGGTTCGCGGTTATCCCCAAGGAGTGGTGGCACTTCGACTATAAGGATTGGAAGCAATATCCGATTCTGAACGTGAAGTTCGAAGATCTCGGACTCTAGTGACGCGACTGGCGCTCAATGCGACGGAATTTCGGATAACTTCGGAAATCTCCAGCGGCGAATAAGCCGTTCGTATGTTCTTTCCGGTAATTGCACCAATAATGGCTTGCGCTCTGGATCAAGCCACGTGAGCAAGATTTCAACGTTGGCTTGCTCCATGGCAGTGCATCCGGCTGTGCCCTGATCGCTGCTATGCCAAATGTGGAGAAATACGCACGAGCCGCCTCCCGGAACAGGTGGCTTCGAATTGGGACCCACAACCGTGCCATTGTGATCAACGACAATCCCCCAGCGATACGACTCGCCGGTGTTTCGCATGTGCTCTGAGCTATTCCAGTCAGGAACGACAGAAGCCCGTTCCAGTACCTGGTTATAATGCTTCGAATGAATATCGTCTACGCACTCGATTGATGGAGTTAGACTGAGATAGGGTATCTTCAGTCCGGGCAGGGGCTGTGAAGCGTAGCCGAATGCAGTGCCCAAGGCGAAGATACCTGCAGGCGACTTGCCATCTCCTTCCCTCTTGACCGGCTCGTCCGCGGCGCGGACATTGCGGCCCTCGGTCGCAATAACGCCGATGCCCCATCCGAGGCCATTCTTGCCCACAACAATCGGGATGGGATCGCCTACGGGGTGCCACGCTCCATGAACAGTAGTGCGCTCAAATCGTTGCAACCGTCCTTCGACTGATTTCCATCCCGGAGTCGTGACCACGATCAACTGAGAAGAAGAGGTCAAAGCGTCGTTTCTGGAAGCGCTGGGCTGAGCCGAGCTCGACGCACACTCGCCGGCGATGGCCAATAGGCAAACAAGAAAAAGCGCGGGTTTCATCAACAGTAGTGTAAGACAAAGGCCGTCAACAAAGCAGTAAAGCGCAGGGAGGAGTGGCGCAGCAGTCTGAAGGATGTACTTTGTGTCGATGGCGAATTGAAGATGATCGCGTACAAGAGCAGTCGCTTGCTCTGGGGTTTCGGTATCTGGAATATGGATGTTATTGGGGACAACCCGATATAACCCGACGAAGTTTCCCAAATTAACGAATCCCGGCGTATCTCAGCTTATGGGTGCAGTCCAGTTTTCCCTGGTTCGTCTCATTGGAGAGCTTATTTCACCGAGGGGCTATCGTCCGCTTTCAGGTCGCCCAGCGCATATTGAATCCCAGCTCGAAGGTGTTCCAGCATCGGCGTCATGGCATATACACGATCGCTGTGGCCATGCCCTTCGTAGAACACTCGCCCCTTGCCCTCGCGGCGAATATAGCTCAAAGCATAATCGGCATCGGTTCGCGGATGCGCTTCCTTTGCCTTATCTTCAGCGCTCATCTTGTCGTAGTCGATACTCGTCAGCACATGCACATTCTTGCGCGAAAACGACTCCTGTTCGAAGGTATATGTCTCGTCATGGATCTCGAACTCCTTGCCATGGAACATAGCTGTCAAAGGACTGTTCGGATCATCGATCTTGACAGAAATCAGTTGCGGATCGGGCCAGTGAAATTTGAAGTAACCGCCAATCAGTGTGTTGAACTCCGGCCATTGCAGCACAGGCTTCGATTCCAAGCCTAGACGACGCATGTCCAGCGGGGGCAACAACGAATTGAAGTGCGCCACAAAATCGGCGCGGGTGACATTCCCCGTATTGCCTGTATCCAACTTTTGGAACCAATCTCCTGCAAGGGCGGCCCACTCCTGCTGGCTGACTGTTTCGTCATTATCCTTGTCGGCTGCTGTGACGAGCCGGGCAGCTAAAACCAACGCGCCTAGATTCATCCCCGGACCGCCGCTCGTTGCAGCGGCTTCACTTGCCAGGCAATCTGTGTGATACGAGTCTGTCGCCGCGTGTATTGCGGCAATCCCTTTTCCGTCTCTCACAAAATCCAGGAACGCCGCTCGCCGCGCGGCCGTCACGGCGGGATCCGGATCGTCAAGAAAACACGCAGTTGTGCTGTCCAGGAAAATGGCGTCGTATTTCTTGAGGTTATCGGTGTTGATATCCGCCGCGTCGTAACTGACGGTCGTGGTCCATAAACCGCCCTGATTTCCCATTGCTTCCACCGCCTTCGCAGCCAGCGGGATGGAGGCATGCACGAACCCTCCCGCGCCCGTATGCGCCATCACCAGCAGCTTGCGCTGGTGCATCGGCTTCGTACCGGGGGCTGTGGGTAAGGCTGCCATCATGGCGTCCACAGTGATCGGCGTCGAATTACCGGCCGGGTTGAAAGTGTTGGCCTGCCCAGGTTTGACTGGGGGCGGGGCAGGCAATAATTTACTGATTCCGGCCAAAATTTGAGGCTGGGTGAGGGTCCCGCTATGAGTGTTGTCCCAGGCTGTAAACCAGGACTTGAAGCCAGACTCCAGCTCGGGCCGTGTCAGCGTTCCATCCTTATCGGTATCGAGGGCAGCAAATAGCGCCTGAGCAGTTCGGCCGCCGTCCTGTCCCTGCGCTCGCAAGCTGGCGATACCAGTCACGAGTAGCACAGCAGCGCCAGCCCAGATATATGTCGTTGCGATTGATCCGTTTTGTCTCATAAATTCCGTCGGAATGAGTCTACCTCGAATGTGATCCTCGCGTCGCGTCAAAATGGCAGGTCAAGTCGCTCGTTGACACATGCAGAGCGGAATTTTGCCAACTGCGAGGTTTAGCGAATTTTGGCCCAGAGGGGCTTCGTTCGTTGCTGTCCGCATCGCTCGACGTGCCAGATATAATTCCCCAGGCAACTGACCCGATCGAACGATCGCGCCAAATATAGGAGACGAAGGCTATGGAGAGCGAAAGCTCGTTTTGGAATCGGCGCGATTTCTTGAAGGTGGGCGGTACATCCGCGGCGGTACTGGGCATGGCGGGAGCAAAGGCTGCGACGGCGCAGGACCATGCAGGGCAGACGACCATGCCTGCAGATACACCCTATCCAAAGCTCTCCATCATCACCCCGTACTCGCCGGAGAAGCTCGCCTTTGCAGCGCATGCCGGTTACGAAGGCGTGGTGGTGACGCCGGGTCCGGACTTCAACCCGGATCTAAGCGACAGCGCCATCGATCGGATTCTGGCTGCGGCGCGCAATGTGGGCATTCGCATTGTCAGCATTGAATACTTCGGTCCCAACCATACCGACCTCGATGCGGGCAAGCGCGCGACTGCGAATGCAGAATTTGTTCGCGCTCTGGAATTTTGCCATCGCC
>Ga0207029_10242_pt1 | contig 13926 bp, 15 predicted proteins | sample Alteio_BWMinCont_39_FD_153282 | JGI IMG/M metagenome (GOLD analysis project Ga0207029, IMG submission 153282) | Enriched cells from forest soil in Barre Woods Harvard Forest LTER site, Petersham, Massachusetts, United States -... | ecosystem: Environmental > Terrestrial > Soil > Temperate forest >...
GCTCGCTCCAGTCAGAAAGTGCAGTCTGATTCTCGTCTCACGGGAAGAGCCAGGCCATGAAGTTCACTGCGGCAATGGCCATGCCAACGCCAAAGAGCACACCGGCAAGGACTCGTTTCGAGCCGCCTTCGCCAAAGGCGAAGGTCAACCCAGACACGACGATTGCGACGAGAGAAAGACCGCGCGCAATCGTGCTGGTGAACGCTGTCATCAAAACGTTGACGGCGTTTTCCCAAGGAGAACTACCCGTCGCCTGCGCGAAAGCGGGGGCAGCAAGAAGCAGGCCCACCGCGACCGCGAGAGCTTGTCGGGAAACGGCATTGAACCGAATTGCGTTTTGCCAAATTGTTCTCATGTTTCGTTATCTCCTTTGGTCGCATTCTTGAATCGCCGTTAGGCGGGAGAGTTCTCGCGTGCTTCCTGGTTGTCAGTGGCACACCCGGCCCGAAGGAGAAGAAACCACTGTCCTGGTTTGCTGTGCCATGCATGGTGTCAAGGCACACTTGGAGCATGCGCTCCTACCAGAGGGTTTCAACCTTCGCGGCCGGCTCGTCGTCTGTCAGCCGTATGCGACGCCGGGTGGGTCACGCTTGTGGTTCGCGTCCGCCTGGCTCGCGGGGGAAATTCCAGCGAGAACTCCCCTCACTATAGAGAGGCAACAAAAGTGACAAATGTCAGGGATGAGATTGAAAAAAGTTTCGACTCCAAAATCAGAATATTCGAGGCGAACTTAGCGGTTTCTACTTCCCCTTGTCTTTGCCTTTACACGAGCAAGCAAACGGCGACACTCCTTGTAACAGGGGGAGCAATGAAAAACGTGGAAGGCAACGGAAGGATCGACTTGGTGGGGTTGTTTGGCCAGCCGTTCTAGTGTCAACTTTGGCGGACACCCCTCTCGTCGGGGGTTAGGGTAGTCTTTCGAGAGATGCTCTTTCATGAATTTGACAAGAGTCTTTTCGGAAAAAACTCCTTGCCCTGCTCTGTTCGCCTTTTTTCCTACGGTCCCCACCACGGAAAACCCTCCTCATGGGACTCGTCCTCTACGCTGGAATATACTTCGGAGACGGTGGAGCGTCGCGCTGAATCTTTGCCGCGCCGCATGGGCGGAAACATCGCAAAGCAGTTCAATTTCCTTCCACGAAAACCCTTCCAACCGGCGAAGGACGATATTTTGAGAGACTGTATCACAGGTTGCAAGCGCTTCAGCCATTATGAGATTTCTTTCCACAGCTTGCGTTTCCATATATTGCGCTGGGCGCGCCAAGTCAAGGCTCTTCGGATCGTTGAGAACAGGTTCGGCCCGCTTCTCCCTTCTGACGCGCCTGATGTAGGCGAGGAAGAGGTATCCACGCATGTCCTTCACATCCGGCGTGCCACGGCTCGTTCTCTCCCTTTGGGTTTGAGAAACGGTGGCTGCCGCTTCTTCAAATAGGGTGATTGCCAAGGCGGGATCGCCAAGCACTTTTTCAGCATAGCGGACAGCACTGGGGCCTATTTCTTGGGCTACGGACAATACGGCAGGATCGATCCGTCTTCCGAGGCGGTCTACAGAGTTGACCCAAAAAACGGGAATGGCTTTTCTTTGTCGCTGTGGGTGCATGGGTTCCCCACGATTACCCGCCGCACACCGGTATGGAGGTTCGGATGCAAGTGGCTGGCTAAAGGTTTCACTAAGTTGCTAGTACTAAAGTACTAACGGGCGTTTGGACGCCCGCGTGGAAGGTACGCACGCGCCGGAGAGAAACGTTGAGTCCAGTCAGCGCGCAAGAGCGAGAGAATACAAGCAATGAAGGCACTGATGGGGGTACGATGAGGAGCTGTGCCAGGTCGGGATGGGGCTTGGGAGGGACGCCGGGCTGGTTCACTCGGGCGTCCACCAGTGCTCCAATTTGGCGCGAAGAGCCTGAAGGCTAGCTCACGGTGCTGGGAAAGGGCGTCCCACGGGCAATCAACGTTCAGCGAGACATGGCCAATCAATCGTCGAAATTCAATCTAGGTGACTATGTCCAGAGGGTAAATCAGCCTGAGCTGGTGGGCGTAGTCCGCGAACTTCGCTGGGATAATCAGGTAGAAGGGTGGAATTACGTCGTGCAATTGGGTGCGCAGCTGCGGGCGCTCCCTGAAGAAGCACTTGAAACCGTAACAGTCGTTCAGAGTCCATGGGAATCATTCGAGCAAGGCAAGCTCTCTGGGAAAACGCATTTTGTCTTCACTCTTACTTACGAACGACTGAAAAGCCCGCCTGCACGCATAGCTCATTCATTTGCGACGGCACGCACACAGTTTTACCCTTACCAGTTCAAGCCGCTGCTGAAATTTCTCGATAATCCAGGCAAGTCCATTTTAATCGCTGACGACGTAGGCTTAGGAAAAACCATTGAGGCAGGATATATCCTGCGAGAATTGGATGCTCATCAGGCAATTGAGCGTGTGCTGGTTGTGGTTCCGGCACGTCTGCGATCTAAGTGGGAGAAAGAACTGCGACAGCGCTTTGGCGAACAATTCAAGATCGTCAAGGGAGCAGACCTGATCGAGCAAGCAAGCCGAATGGGGAAAGGCCGTGAGTTGGAGGAGTTTCGTTGGATTACTTCCTTTGAAAGCACGAGATCAGACGCAGTTCGAGCCGCGCTAGATGCAGTGCTGCTTCCTATCGATGTGTTGATCGTGGACGAAGCACACCGCCTCCGCAATCCTGAAACGCTCCAACACAAAGTCGGCGGGGTGCTGACACGGTCTGCGAATGCGATTGTGTTTTTGACCGCAACCCCGGTGCAAAACAAACTCGAAGATTTGTGGAATCTCCTAAAGCTACTTTCGCCCGAGGAGTTCAGCGAATGGCCTCTGTTTCAGGAACAAATCAAAGGTAATCGGCTTATTTTGGCGGCTCAAAGGGCGCTCTCCGCACATCCGCCCGACTACGAAGCGGCAACAAAAGCAGTTGGATCGTTCGTTCAAATGTACTCGCCGGAACGCGCCGGTAGGCAATTCCTATCGTCGATTTCCGACCGCCTGGCCAGTGCTTCGCCCGACCGCCGCGAGTGTTTGGAACTTCAAGCCGACATTTCTAGGCTGAGCCCTACGAGCCATATTGTTTCCAGAACTCGCAAAGTCGAAGCACTGCCTAACCGCCCGAAACGTGAACCGCACTGGCAACGCGTTCGGCTTAGCGAACAGGAGCGCACGGTCTACGACAGCGTGGAATCCATTTGTCGAAGAAAGTGGCCCGGAACAGCGGATTCATGGGGCTTCCAGATGAGCCTCATAATGGCCTATCGAATGACGGCTAGTTGCATTCCTGCGGCACTTGAGTATTTCTCGGACAAGCTAAAGCAAACAGAGCAGGTTATGAAACCCGTCCCCGGTGAAGAGACCACTGAGTGGGAGGAGGCGGAAGAATTGACCGCCTGGACTGGACCAGCGCGACAGGCATTGGCCGAAATCGTCGAATCCGCCTACCATGTCCCCAAACATGATTCCAAGCTTGAAGAACTGCTCAGCGCTTTCAAGGGAATTTGGCAGGACGATGAAAGGAACACTCTCCCTCAACGGAAGATCATCGTATTTTCCTTCTTTCGCCGGACGCTCGATTATCTGGCACGCGCACTAGCAGACCGAAAAATAGCAAACCGTAAAATTCATGGCGGCGTTCGTGTAGAGGAGCGCGAGCGTGCAATCGACGACTTCTTGGAGCGTAGTGACGTTCCGGTATTGCTGACCTCGGAGGTCGGCGGTGAGGGCATAGACCTTCAAGCTGCATCCGTACTCTTTAACTACGACTTGCCTTGGAATCCCATGGTTGTTGAGCAGAGGATCGGCAGAATCGACAGGATTGGGCAGCAGGCAAAACGTCTTGTGATTCTCAACTTTGTTGTTGAAAACTCAATCGAAGAGCGTGTGCTTAAGCGCTTACTGACCAAGATAGAGATTTTCAAAGAATCAATTGGAGAGCCTGATCCGATCATTGGCGAGGAGATTGAGCGACTTGCCGGTCGAGCGTTAAAAGGTGATTTGTCGCCAGAAGAACTCGACAGTATCGTCGAGGACCAAGGCGATGCACTCGCGCGGCGAGTACTGGAAGCTAAGAGAATGCTTACGCGTGTGGATGGCCTGCTTGCGGCGGACCAGGCACTCATAGACGAAATCAATGCTGTCATTGGAGAACGGCAGCTTCCATCGGAGCACGAGCTGATCTTGTTTCTCAACTCGTTCCTTGCAAACCGCTATCCCGGGACTCAACTACCTCCTCGTGTAGTTAAGGAGGTTGTCTCAGTTAACCTGGGAACCGGCCTTGGCTTTGCTATTGAAAAGAAAGCCGCAGAATTGGGTCACGATGCGGCGATTTTCGGCAGAAGGATTAGCACAGGCCCTGTCGAGATAACGTTATCCCGCGAAACTGGCTATCGTCACCCACGCGCGGAGATGATTCATCTCCAGCATCCCCTGACTCGATTTGCTGTCCTAGAAGCCACAAAGGAACAGAGCTTGAAAAATGCGGCTTTCGCGCTCTCGTTAGCGACGAACCGCTTGCCCCCTGGACAATACGGATTTTTAGTATCGTTGATCCACGCTCATACCCAACGATCTTGGACCAAGTTGGTCGCTTTATTCGCCGACTGGCACGGGAACAGGATCTGGGCTGAGCCCGATGAAGCTACCGCTTTGCTAATCGAGATGTTGGAGAACGCCACGGACCTCAGAAATCCGCCTCACTTGGAAGGCATTCGCACAATCAAGGATCGCTTGGTGAACGCGATCAACGAGCTGAAGCGCGATTGGGAGAAGCGTGAGTCCAAACTAGAGCAGGCCAGACGTGAGCAGCAATCTGTTTCCCGCCTCGCAATCCTCGACTTTCGTGTGAAGCGAATTGAAGAAAGGTTCAGGAAGCTAGAAGCGAGCGGCGCGAACGAATTCGCGATCAGGATGGCGAGAGCTCAGCTCGTAAAGGCTGAACAGGAAAGGGAATCATCGCTCGCGACCCAAAAAAATCAGAGTTGGGGCGCAATCGAGCACGAGGAAATTGCCGTAGGTTTCTTGGAAGTGATAGGAGCCAGCCCAAATGTCGCCTAAACGCCGATTTCACCTTGGGATCGATTACGGAACGAGCGCCTCGAAAATTGTCTTTCGTGATTACGGTGCGCCTGGCGGTGAAGCTGCAATCATCGTTCTGAGAAATGGATCGATTCGGATTCCGTCGAGAGTCTGCATCACACCAGCAGAGTTCCTGTTCGGCGACGACCAGAAAAAGTCTGATGACTGCGACATTCGTGAAAGCCTGAAAATGCGGGTAGCTACGGAGGTTACAGGAAACCCCACGTACTACTTAGGGCCGTTAGACGACCTTCCGACCGGGTTCAGCGCTTGCGATCTTGCCACTCTTACAGTCTGGCACCTAATCTCGGAAGGGCACCGCGCCATCGAGAAATATCTCGTGGGTCGAACTGAGAGTTTCACCGTCGGCATGACAATGGGCGTGCCGATGGCGTTTTATAAGGACGAAAAGCTAAGGTCGAATTTTCTCGCAATCGCTAGGAAGGCATGGGCGCTATACCGTAATGAAGGACTTGCACACTCATCCATTCTCATTGAGAGGGCTCAAAGCTTGCTACACAAGTACTCAGCCGCTGCGCTCTCTCCGATCCCGGAGTATGAGGTTCGCGATTGGATACGATCCGAGGCTGAGGCAGCCATGTGGTGGCCGTTTCAGTCGCCTGCTATCTCTGAGGGTCGGTACGCCAAAGTAGACATTGGAGCGGGAACGACGCACGCTAGTTTATTCCAGATATATTCAAATTCGGCAGGGCTCAAATCAGGCATGGCATTCTCCGGTGCGGTCTCGATTCCGGTGGGTATGGATGCAGTTGATCGCGCGATAGCAGATTACAAGGGTTTGGGGAGTGATTTCTTTTCGATGCGCGGACTCGAAGAAGAGATTATCCGCTCAGACGCCGCAGTTCGAGGGGCATTGCTTCCTGTGCAGGAGGAGATTTGCGAAGCGTATCGAAAGTCCTGGATTGAGACGTATCAAAAGATCAGGGAATATGTAGCGGAGCGGACGGCCTGGAATACTCACAAGGTCTTTGTCATTGGCGGTGGCAGTTTGGTGTCCACATTAGTTGAAGCTGTGAGGATTCATCCAGGTAGAAGGGAGCGTCTTGAGCTTGCAGTGCTGGAAGAGCCTGCAAGCCTACGGCGTGCCGACAATACAAAGGTCCCAAAAAACGAACTGCCGTTTGTTGCTGTGGCTCACGGTTTGTCAGTGATCGGACTGTCAATTCCCGAAGTCTATACGCCTGACGAGGTCCCACCAATGCCCGAAATAAATGAACGCCGCGAGCGCCTTGACCACGAGGACATATACGCCAAATAGGATCACCTGTTTTGCTGAACGTAGGTTGCCGAGGTCGGTACCAAAGCGAACAGAAAGCTGATCGGCGACCACTCCCGCGCGACTCCCATAAAGTATCGTTTGAGGGGGCGGGTGTCTTACACGCCGGGACGCGGCAATCTCAAAGCGGCGAAAAGAGGAGTGCTGGCCCAATCTTCCCCAGGCCGAAAGACACGGGGAGGAGGGTCTGGTGTGGGTTCGGGGGGCGACAGCTCGAAAGGCTGAAAGGCTTCTCGCAACATGGCTGCATATTTCTTGCGGTCGTAGCCGTGCCATCCTTCCCACAATGCAACGGCGCGGACTCGATCATTTGGAACGGCGGATTCGCTGTCCGTAATGATGTATTCGATGGTCTGGCCCGGGCGCAATTTCACGCCACTTCCAAAAAGCTGCTGTGCGGCAATCGCAGTGACACCAGCCTTTTGATAGTCACGCGGCTCCTTTGTGATCCGCTTACTGACGACAAGGTCCTTGATTTCGACATCTCCGCTGGCTAGCCGTTCTTCATAGCGAGCCAAGACGATACGTGCAATTTCTAGTTTTTGCAGATAGGAATCATGGTCGTAGGCTTCCGCCAATATCAAGAGAACCTCTCGCTGCATTTGGTTTATCAAGGGAGGCGTGTCGTGGCGACGACATTCGAGCCCCCTGACTTTGACCTCACCGTCCTCCCCGACCGCGAAGAAGCGATTCGGGACCGGAACTTCCTCGTATTGCTTCGACGGAAGGAAGATAACGTATCGGTAGACAGACTCTATTGCTAAAGGAAGGTGCGTTCGCTCTTCGATTTCCTTGGCAAGTCGCTCGAAGTCTTCATGTGTTGCACCTTCTCTGCACACATAGACGGAATCAACGATTGCATGCACCAAATCGAAGCCGCGACTCTCAGCGATTTCTTTCGCTACAAGGAGAGTTTCCCTCGCCACAGCGTTTATGGCTTCGTGGGCCTCGATCTTTCCAAACCGCGCATTCTTATAGCCCGTGTATCCGAAACAACAGACGAGGAGCCATTTCAGCGAGTCACGTTGCAACTTGAATCGTGCTGCGATAGTTGGTTCAGACGCCTTTTGAAGTTTTTTTAATTGCGTGCGCTTGGCAATCAGGCGTTCGACCACGCGGCTCGTGATACCTCGTCTCTTCTGGCAGATGCGATAGCCCAATTCTGGTATGCGAGGTGCATCTGGGCAGCACGGACAATTGACCGTTTCGGGAGAGATATTGAAATGAGACATGATGCTTGGGAACTGGCTGACAAAATCTAGCTCTGCGACATTCGCTGTGAAGCCTAGCTTGGGCACAAAAATTAATCCGCCTCGATCAGCGGCCAGTAGTTCATCTGGCTGTTTTGGGTCTTCCGGCTCGGCCTTCTGCTCCGGTATCAACACCCCATCGCGGTGTGCCAGTTCCATTTGCATGTACGAAATGCCTGTGCCTGTCGTTGTTCGGGCAGCGTATTGAATCGGCAGTTTGGTGACACGGGCCAATTCCCAGAGTCCCGCGAAATCACACTTTTCTGAGATAAACGAATTCTGCTTGTCCACATGAACGCGACCGAAGAGAGTTATCGCGCTCGCTTTGAAAAGTATCCGGCCATAGCTCGTGTAGCTCCGTGGTTTTGACCGCTGAACCGCAACTCCTAAGTCTCGGTTCAGGTTTAACGCAAACTTCAATCGCTCTGCTTGCTGGCCCAGCAGAGGCAGAATAGTTGAGTCTCCCCACTCGGAAAGAATTACGTCGGGGTCTTCGCGTTTGAGCAATCGAGCAAAACCGAATGCCGGAGGCTCTCCCGATTCATCGAGTTCCCAGCAAGTTCCATCCACTTCTATTTCAAGGGCAGCTCTCCGTCCATGTGTCGGGTCAATGCGCGACAACCCCGCAAGGCGAATCTGCATGATCTTGAGTGGAGGCATCTCGTAGTCGAGCGTCCATTCATCGTCGCGGCAGTCAATGGCAAGGATTCTTCCTTCGTTGTCCGCTTCGACTTCAACATAGGCGAGTGGAAAAAGTCCCTTCTCCCAGCAATAGAGCGAAGCAACCATGAGGTCGCTGTCGTAAAGCTGTAGGCGTGAATCGAAACGATGGACCCACCGTCCCCAGCCGACGAAATCAATGGGGCGATGAACGGACACTTTGAGAACTGGTCGAGTGGCATTCAGCCACAGGTCGATCCTTTCGGTCAGTTGAGTCCGAAGATCTGTGGTTTGCTTCTGCGCGGCATCCTGAAGCCGAGCAAGCTTTTCCGCACTCCCGGACACATAGAAAGCGGGGGCGAACGTGTCAGTCAAACGGCAGCGCTTCTGATTCGTGTCGATCAGCCACAGCGTCACTCCGTGCTGGTTCGGGTAGAGGTCTAGAATCCATCCTTGCAATTTCACAAAGCACCCCTGCGTTCTGAAGAACCTTCTCGATGGCGTACAAACGTTTTTCCTGGTCGAGTGCGATAGAAAGAAGAATGGCTTCCATTGGGTTGTCGTGACATTGGTATGTGGCCGCCTGCGTGTAGCAACGCACCCGAACAAAGAGTCTGTCAAAATGCGGCTGATCCTCCCGGCGCAGTGCACGTCTAAACTTTTTCCATCGCTCTGCTGCTTGTTGAACGAGTTGAACAAATGTAGGGACGGTTCTGCCCATATTGCGCCTCCGGTGAATCAGTTCACTGAGGTAAGAGTGGCGCGGTTTTCTCGCAGGAAAAGGAGAGTTCGCTATCGGATCGCGCTTCGACCCTCAACACTTGGCTTGCCTGTTTGCAAAGCTCCTGGAAGAAATCCCGTCTTTTTGTTTTGAACGAAGTCGCGTCCGAAAATACGGCAATTGAGATCGGAAGCATCGCAATCTCCAGTAGCCCTTCGAGTGCATGCTCGAACGATGCACGGGCTTCTCGATCCCGGACATCCTCATCGAAAAACAAATCAGGCAAGGCAGTGACGATAAGAACGTCGGCAGCAAACGCTTCAAGAATTTTCGGGACACGCCGGATCAGTTCCGTCAGTTGAAAGCAGGTAAACGCTCGGGACACCCGAATGAGGGTGTTGAAAGCCGAAGGGTCAAGTCCGCGTTCCCTCGCGAAACGCGCGATCAAGAGCGGGCTGATCTGGTTCGCACCGTCGAGATAAAGAACGCGCCCCTGGTTGAGCAAGATTCTCGGAAGAAAGTAGTGCGAGAGTCGCGGCAATTCCGGGCAGCCGTAGAGAACGGTAAATGCCCGGTCGGGCAATATCCACGGATTAAACGCGGCGGGTCGCCCCGTGTGCCTTGACGCGATGGGTAATCTCATGATGACGAACCATTGGCCCCTGGAAGCTGGTACCATTATAGGCGAACAAAAAGCGAACGTCAAGAACAGGGTGCGGTCAGTTTAGAATCATGCGACCGCTTGGGTACTTGGCTAATTGTGTGCTGCTGAGTCGAGGTATACAATCCGCCCACAATGAAACAAATTCCCGAAAAGTTTCGCCCGTGGATCATTGGCGGTTGGCTCGTTGCCCTCTATGGCTGGAATCTGTATTCCGTCTGGCCCGCCGATATCGCGTCTTCCGATCCGAACCGCATCTTTCTATCCGCCCTCTCGTTGTGCCTCACGCCTGTCAACATTTTCCTGTCCGCCGCAGTGATTGGTGCCTGCTTCATCAAGTGGAAGTGGTAGGCCGTGCCGCTGAATCGCCCGGCCAAGGAGCGCCCTCCTCGATAGCTTCTTTGAACGTTTGGGCCGCCTTCATGCTTTCAATCTTGCGCTCACATTTGGCAATTGTGTCTTGAGCGTCCTCAACTGCCTGATTCCATCTCTTCGAATCACTTTTCTGCTTGACGGCGGTGTTCTACATAGTGTATAACTCATTGTAGAAAATGACCGACAAACTCAAAAGCAACACACATCGAGACGATTTGACGGCGGCTCGCAATACGCTCGCTGAAAAGCTGGCTGCGCGAGAACAGCTTGATGTGGAAATCGCGAAGGAACAGCGTCGTATTGCCGCCCTTACTGCGCTTGTCAATGAAAGCGAAGAAATTGATGAACTGCTGGATTTGAATCTCGGGGGGCTGACTGATACCGTTCGCAGCGTGTTTATGGCGTCCAGCCGATATGGGCTCACCCCGATAGAAGTCCGGGACAGGCTGGTTCAATTGTACTTTCCCGTGAATGAGTATAAAAACTTCATGGCATCGTTGCACGCCGTCTTGAATCGACTTAAAGAAAGCGGAGAAATTAAACCCGCTATCATAGATCGGCACGATGGTCGGGATGAATCGGTCTATCAGTGGGTTCCCAAGTACGGCGCGACTAATTCTTTGGCAAACACAATTCTCCGGGAAGACAAAAACGATCCGAAGAACAATAAGTGGGTCAAACCTAAGTGGATAAGAAAACGGTGAGTTCGCTCTAGAAGCGAATCCGGCCAGCGCGCTCACACACTGGCCGGAAGTGAGCAGAAAGGCGATTGAAATGAGCAGATCGCCACCACGTGAGTAGTAAGCAAGACCCCCGTACTCGGCGCTAACCGGGTACGGGAGAAAAGATTCAAACGCGGAGTTGACCCGCACTTGAACCCGAGAACGTCATTTTCGGACTTCTCCGCGCAAAACACAAGAGGAGAAGCCGCATGACCTGCCTGGTATGCCAGCACGGAACAGCTAAGAGATTCGGAACCTACGGACGCTTGCGGATTCAGCGATTCCGCTGCAAGTCCTGCAAGGCTACATTTACGCAACCCCACCAGAGACCGCTTGGACGGCACTACATTCAAACTGAGAAGGCCGTCCAAGTCATTACACCTCTCACCGAAGGGATGAGCATACGCGCCGTCTCCCGCATAACGGTCGTACAAAAGACCACGTTTGGAGTATCATCTGCCGCGACAGAGGAAAATCAAATGTATTATCCCCTTCGTGTCACAATCCACAAACGGTCTTGCCCGGACTGCGGACACGTATTTTCATCCAGTCTCTTTACCCCTGCAATTCGCCTCGGTCCAGGGAAACGCTTCTGTAGGCGCTGTTACGCTACATTTTTGGACGAAACCAAAGAGTGGGACAACCTAAGCCCTAAGGACAAGAGAGCGTATGTCTTTCAAGGAATTGGTTTTCTAGGATTGTTTTTCTTGCTATTCCTTGTGGTAGGAAGCATAGACCACTTCAAAAATTACAACCCAGATCCTTGGTACTTTGGCTTAATCTTTGCGCTCGGAATTTGTTTCCTGATTGCGTGCTCCGTACTTCCTGTTCGTCTAATCAAGATTATGGCATCTAACCAACGTACGTCAGTGGGCGGCTTGGCACGTCAGCAGACCGAGTTGTCCAAGCAGCGTAAGTTGAAAGAACAAGCTGACTATAATCAGCAACTCCAGATCGACAAAATCTTGAAAGCAAGAGCTCCTGCTCTTTTCAATACAGTGTGCACCGCAATGGAAAAAACTGTTACTGAACTCAATGCCGCCAGCAATCAAAACCGGAAAATCGAATTTCAAAGAACTCCAGAAGATCATGTAATAGTTAGCTTGCCTCTCTATCCGTTAGTACGATTGGAACTGTGGCTCGATCTCGACTCTCGGCTTGTTCGGTTCACAACAATGGCCAAAAAGAGCTACGAAACCTCCCCACGATTGAACGTAGGCGATCTAAAAATCCACGCGTCTTCAGATGGAACTCTTCACCTTGTAAATATTGAAACTCTCCTAAACACAGAAGAGACCTGCACGCTATTTCTCTCTCCATTTTTCTCCAAACAATAGACTTTGACTTAAGGGTTAGAATGGGTGCGTGGGCGAAAAAGAAATCTCGATCCGGTTCAATGAGTTGTCCAACTTGGAGATTTATTGTTCCTGTAAAGCAGGTGTGATCCTAGATATGGACCAAGAAAACTTCCGAATGCCCGAGCGATGCCCCTCCTGCGACGAGCCATACTCAAATGAAGCAAAGACGGCATTAGCCGCTTACGTTCGGTTTTACAATGCATCAAAAAACGGAAAACTAAATGTACAGTTTCGGGTGAAAGCACCGTAAGCAAACTTCCAATCTCTACTTCTCTATACTCTGACTGCTTTCAAATGACACCACTACCCTCTCCCGATCAAACACGTTTTTGCATTCTCTTTTAAATATTCGACCGTTCGGGGTTCTCGGAAATGCACTCGATCCGAGCACTTTTATCGCAACCTCTTCAAAAGTCAGCGTCGGATTTTCCCAAGCGTAGTCATTGAATTGACCGACGACTTCGATTTGCGCGAAGGACAGTCTTGGGTGGCCCTTGGATTTCTTCTCTTTCGAGGCTGCCATGTCGAGAGTGTACCACTAGCCGGGCCGGTGTAGAATCGCGGGACGATGGCAGACATTCGCATAGGCACAAGCGCCTTCACCGCCGAAGGTTGGGTTCGCTCTTTTTATCCCGAAGGAACGCAGCCTCGGGATTTCCTGAGCTACTACGCGACGAAGTTCGACACCGTTGAACTAGACAACACATTTTATCGCACGCCTGCGCTCACCACAGTCCAAGGCTGGAATGCTAAAACACCTTCGGGATTCATCTTTGCTGCAAAAGTGCCGCAAGTTATCACTCACGAAAAAGTACTCGTCGATTGCGAAGATGATCTCAAACATTTTCTGAAAACGATGGATGCCCTCGGTGACAAGCTGGGTCCACTCCTCTTTCAATTCGGATACTTCAATAAATCAAAATTCAAGAGCGGCGCGGAATTCCTGGCACTCCTGAAGCCGTTTTTGAAGAAGCTGCCGAAGGGTTACAAGTTTGCAGTCGAGATTCGGAATAAAAATTGGCTCGATCTGCGGTTTGTGGATTTGCCGGGCGCTCTTATCCATCCGGCCAAGGTGTCTGCGCAAATGATTTAATAGACGAGCATCTTTTCCCGAATTTCCCCATGCAATTTCGTCGGAGGTTTTCCGCTTTGGAAGGTTCGGAAGGGCGGGTGGTTCTTCACCATCATAGAACAGCTGATACAGGGGGACTTCCAGAGCGCGAGCCAACTTTTCTAGCGTTTCGACGGCGGGAACCGTATGCCCATTCTCCACGCGCGAAATATAGCAGCGCAACAAACCAGTGCGCTTTTCAATGTCCCCTTGGGAAAGCTTTTTCTCTTCGCGCATCTCGCGTAAATGGTCACCGATAATCATGTGGGACTCCGTTTCGTGTACAAATATACAACGAGCGCTCGTTGTTTTACAATGAGCTTTTTACCGAGGTTTCTTGGACTTGGGAGGGCGACCGCCTTTGTGCTTCTTGCGCTTGGCTTGTAACTGCCTGAAGTATTCAGGGCCGCGCTTGGCGATCTCCTTCCCACCCTTCCGTCCAAGCTTAACGGCGGCGGGATCTTTCGCTTTTGCCAAAATTCAGAAGAGGTGCGTTCAACTTCCGACGGTATTATGCACGACGGATGTGGCTGCGTCATAGAGCAACGGTTTCTAGAAATCTGCGCTCTCGATTAAATGTTCATGGCGACGTTAACCCAACTCTACCTGTATCCTCACGACGGCGCTCGGTCTGGGGCCTATGAACTAGGTTTGTGCCATAGTTCCAAGAAGAGGTTTACCGT
>Ga0207029_10106_pt1 | contig 13908 bp, 16 predicted proteins | sample Alteio_BWMinCont_39_FD_153282 | JGI IMG/M metagenome (GOLD analysis project Ga0207029, IMG submission 153282) | Enriched cells from forest soil in Barre Woods Harvard Forest LTER site, Petersham, Massachusetts, United States -... | ecosystem: Environmental > Terrestrial > Soil > Temperate forest >...
ACGACGATTTATGAATTGCGGATGCATCCCGAGGACGTGGGCAAGGTGATCGGGCGGCAGGGGATGACGATCAATGCGATCCGGGCGCTGTTGCTGGCAGGGAGCGCGAAGAAGGGTTTGCGTTGCAGCCTTGAGATTGTCGAGGACAAGCCGGCGGGCCGAGGCGCGTGAGTTTTAGGATGGTGCGCGGTGGTTGAATGGCCGCGGAACCGGCGCTCGTGGAGCGTGCGACACGATGAAGATTGACGTGCTGACTTTGTTTCCGGCGATGTTTGCGGGGCCGCTGGATGAGAGCATCGTGCAGCGGGCGCGGGAGAAGGGCGTGCTGGAGCTGGCGATGCATAATCTGCGGGATTACACGCATGACCGGCACAAGACGGTGGACGACCGGCCATTTGGCGGCGGGCCGGGGATGTTGCTGAAGCCGGAGCCGGTTTTTGAGGCGATCGAGAGCCTGGCGGAAGTTCGACCAGGCGACGGCGCGGGAACTTTCGGGGCGGGCGCATTTGCTGCTGGTGTGCGGAAGTTACGAAGGGTTCGATGAGCGGATCCACGAGCACGCGGCGGATGATGAGTTGTCGATCGGCGATTATGTGCTGACGAACGGGGCGCTGCCGGCGATGGTGGTGATCGACGCGGTGACGCGGTTGTTGCCGGGTGTTTTGGGCGATGACGAGAGTTCGCGGGACGAGTCGTTCAGCGAGAATTTGCTGGAATATCCGCACTACACGCGGCCGGCGGATTTCCGGGGCATGAAGGTGCCGGAAGTGCTGCTCTCGGGCAACCACGCGGAGATCGCGAAGTGGCGCGCGGAGCAGGCGCGGCGGCGGACGCAGGAACGAAGGCCAGATTTGTCGGAATAGGGACGCAGAGGCGCCCCAAAAGCGCGGGCGGAAAAACGCCCGGCGGAAGATGATTTTATGAACCAGGCAATACTAGATAAAATTGAATCGGAACAGTTTCGGAAAAACCCGGTTGATTTCGGGGTTGGAGATTCTGTGAAAGTACACACAAAGGTGGTCGAAGGCGACAAGGAACGCATCCAGATTTTCGCGGGTGTGGTGATCGGCCGGCGGGGCCGGGGGTTGAATTCGACGTTTACGGTGCGGCGTATCAGCTACGGCGAAGGCGTGGAGCGCGTTTTCCCGGTGCATTCGCCGCGCGTGGAGAAGGTGGAAGTGGAGCGCAAGGGCTCGGTGCGGCGCGCGAAGCTGACGTACCTGCGGAAACGGCTGGGCAAGGGCGCGACGCTGGTGAAGGAAAAGGAAGGGCGCGCGACGGGGACAGGCTCCGCAAAAGGGAAGGCGGCAAAGCCAGAGGCAGCGGCGGTTGCCTGAGTGTAACGATGAGATTTTCAGAGCGGGGCTACGGCCCCGCTTTTTTATTGCGCGATCAGGATGACAGACGGCCATAATAAACCGTGGTGTCGTATTCGAAGGTGACTTTACCCCCGGTCTGGTGTTCGCGGAAAATTGCATCGAGGGCGTCCAACATGGGCAGGTGTTTGGGATGGCCCGCTTCGGGTGCATAAGAGGAGGACAGGAGCCGTCCTTTCAAACCGTCGAAATCGAACACTTGTTTATTTGGAAAGACGGCCTGCTTGAATCCGATTGAGCCGAAAAAGGAACCAATCACATCGGCGTCAACATGCTTGTGACCGACAGATTCGTAGTCGGTTCCGTAGGTCAGCAACAATTCCTCGTAGGCTTTAAGAAAGGGGCGGGAGGTGATGTCTCGATCATTCCAAATCAGCGCGACCCATCCGCGGGGTTTGAGGATACGGAGAAATTCCCGGTGCGCGGCGTCGCGGTCGAACCAATGAAAAGCCTGGCTGGCGGTAATCATGTCAACCGAATGTTCGGGGAGGGTGGTGGCTTCGGCGGTGCCGGGGACGCTTTGGAAGGCTAAGTATTTTTGCAGGAGATTTTCGGCGGCTTCGCGCATTTCGCGATTGGGTTCGACACCGAAGACAGGATTGCCGTTCTTGAGGAACAGATCGGTGAGAATGCCGGTGCCCGAAACGATATCCGTAATCACTGAGGTGCTGGCAAGGCCGCATTCTTTCCGGAGCAGGTCGAGGATAGCCGCGGGATAGTCCGGGCGATATTTGATGTAGTTGGCAACGCGGCTGGAGAAGCGCTGGGTTGAATTCAACATGGCACTGGTTTCGACAGTCATCGCCGCGAAACTATCAATCTATTTCCGGGAGAATTGCAACACGGCTTGCGCAGGAGTGACGGTTTGTTCAGCGCGGGTCTGGAGATTTCTAATTTTGACGGTGAGTTCGCCCGACGGGTTGCGCTCCAGTTTTGCGGTGTGAGCCGCCTTGATTTCCTGGGCGCGTTTGAATTGTTTGTCGGGCTTCGCAGGGGTGAGGGAATAGTCCACGGCGCAACCGGCATCACGCAAATCGTGAATGAGCTTGAGCGATGGCGGGCGGAGGGTTTCGTCCTCGATTAACACAAAGACATCGATGGCGGCGTCGAATTTCGGGAGCAAGTCGCGGGCCCTGAGCAGTTCCAGGAGGACGACGTCGCCGAAGCCGAAGCCGAGGGCGGGGAGATCGACCTTGCCGCCGCTGATGAGCTTGATGAGGTTATCGTAGCGCCCGCCGCCGGCGATGGCGCGGAATTCGCCCTGTTGGTCGAAGGCCTCGAACACGACGCCGGTGTAATAGGCGAGGCCGCGAATGACGTGGTAATCCACCTTGACGAAGTCCTTGAGGCCGCGGGCGGCGAGATTCTGAAGGATCGATTCCAATTCAGGGGTTGGCGTTCCGGCGTTGATGAAGGAGTTGATCTCATCGAGAGAGAAGCCGAGCTTGGCGAGCTTTTCGGAGCTGGCGGTGGGTTGCTCACGTTCGAGTTTGTCGATGATTTGGTAGAATTCGTACGCCCTGGCGGTGTCGGGACAGCGTTGATTGAAGAAATCCTGCCAGGCATTGCGGCTGCTGAGGCGGATGACAAAGTCCTTCGAGGTGAGGCCAAAGGAGCGAAGCGTGTCTATCAACAGCGCGATCAATTCGGCGTCTGCGGCGAGATCATTTTCGCCGATGATGTCGGCATTAAACTGGAAGTGTTCGCGCAAGCGGCCCTTTTGGTGGCGTTCGTAACGGAAGAGCTGCGGGATGGCGAACCACTTGATGGGTTTTTTATAATTGCGCTCGTGGGCGGCGACCATGCGCGCGAGGGTGGGGGTCATTTCCGGGCGCAGGGCGATTTCGCGCTGGCCCTTGTCGGTAAAATTGTAGAGCTGGCCGACGATTTCGTCGCCGCTTTTGAGGGTGTAGAGTTCGAGCGGTTCGAGGGGCGGGCCGTCGTATTCACGAAAGCCATAACGGCGGGCGACGGCGCGCCATTTGTCGAAGATGTATTGGCGCGCGTCGGCGCTCCAAACGTCGGAGTGTGGGAGCGGTTCGGGATAAAAATCCCGGAATCCAGGCAAACGATCCATATCAGTGGCAAGAGCTAAACGGTAAAGGGGCGGGAGTGGCAACCCTCATTTTCGGACAGAAAAAAAGGCGCTCCCGTCAGAGATGAGCGCCGGTGAAAGAAACGGCCCGCTCAAGTGGCGGGTTTATCATTGACCTGGCCGGGAGTGAGCTTGAGGACTTCGGCGCGCATTTCCTTGCCGGGCTTGAATTTAACGACGGCGCGTTGGGGGATGGGAACATCGGTGGCAGGTGCATTTGGGTTGCGCCCAATGCGCGCGCGACGGACTTTGACTTCGAAAACACCGAAATTGCGCAGTTCGACCTTGTCGCCCTTGGAGACAGCCTCCGCGATGTAATCAAGGGTTTTCTGAACAACATCCAGAACCTGTTGCTGTACAAGGCCCGTTTCGGTGCTGATCCGGATTACCAAGTCACGCTTTGTCATAGTCATACTGGGTTGGCGAGAGTTGAGCGTTTAACCACTAGTGTTCTACCCATGGGTATAACGTTCCGGTGTCAAACGGTCAAGTACATAATATACAGAAACTTAGCGGTAAAAATACGGATGTCAGCTCAGTCAGATTGTGACCCAACGGCCTGCGAAAGCGAGTTGAAGCCACTCGATTTCAATTTCAACCGCAATCCGTCAACAATTTTCCTTGTGACTCCGGGGCCTTCGAAGACGAGGCCGGTGTAAATCTGTACGAGAGAAGCGCCTGCGATGATTTTTTCCCAGGCGTCGTCGGCATTAAAAATTCCACCGGAGCCGACGATGGGCAACTGACCGCGGGTCTGACGGCGAATGTGGCGGATGACTTCGGTGCTGCGCGCGGACAAAGGGCGCCCACTTAATCCGCCGGCTTCGGAATATATCCGTTGCAAACGCGGGTCTCTTGCAGCAGGACGAGAGATGGTGGTATTCGTGGCGACGATGCCGGCGATGTGACGAGGGCTGGCGAGTTCGAGGATTTCGTCCAAGGCTTCGAAGGAAAGGTCCGGCGCGACCTTGACGAGAATCGGAAGAGCCGCGCGCGAAGTGGGATGTTTTTTGGCGAGGGCGTTATTGGTTTCCTGCAATGTGGCGAGAATTTCGTCGAGTGCGGTTTTGTCCTGGAGTTGACGGAGGTTGGGAGTATTGGGAGAGCTGACATTCACGACGAAGAAATCCGCGTGCGGCCAGAGTGCGCGCAGAGAGTAGGCGTAATCCCCGGCGGCTTCGGCGAGCGGTGTGATTTTGGATTTGCCGAGATTGATGCCGACGGGATGCGCGGGCCAGCGGTTTTGAGTGCGCCATTCGGCGAGCCGCGCGGCCATGGCATCAGCACCGTCGTTGTTAAAGCCCATGCGGTTGACCAGCGCCTGGTCCGCAACGGCGCGGAACATGCGCGGAGCGGGGTTGCCGGGCTGGGCGTGACGGGTGACGCCGCCAAGCTCGCTGAAACCGAAGCCCAGAGCAGACCAGACGGGCACGGCGGCGGCGTGCTTGTCCATCCCAGCCGCGAGACCGATGGGATTGGGAAATTTCAGGCCGAACAATTCGACGGGCAAATCGGCAGGGTGAAAGAGCGAGGCGAGGAGTTGGCAAATTGTTTTGTGCCGGCTGGCCCAGGCCAGCGCGCGCAAAGTGCGGTCGTGAATTTTTTCCGAGTCCTGGCAGAAGAGTGCAGGCCGGAGCAGGGTTCGGTAAGCCCAAGTCATCGCGGAGAGCGTAGCAGAAGGTGAAACGGTGGCGAGAATTGTCTGATTAGCCAGCGGCAGGGCCTTTGACGTTCAGCATCTGAGGAAGATGATGCGAGGCGCCATTGGTGTGGCCGTTCAAGTCGCCGGAAGCCTGGTTGAGGATATTGCGGTAGGTGGCTAGGGCGAGGAGCGGCCAGCTATTGCGATACATGTCGTATTTCAAATAGAACACGCGCGGGAACCCAGTGCCGGTGATTTCGTGCTCCGTCCACGAGCCGTCGGGATTCTGGGTTTGCATGAGGTATTGAATGCCGCGGACGACGCTGGGGCGGTACGGGTCATCGAACGCGCAGAGGCCCATGACGGCCCACGCGGTTTGTGACGCGGTGCTGACCGGGCCCTGGCCCTTGAAGACGGGGTCGTCATAGGTGTTACAACGTTCGCCCCAGCCGCCGTCTTCGCGCTGGACGCTTTCGAGCCAGTCTCGGCCCCTGAGGAGCCAGGGCTGATTCATGTTGACTCCGAGCGCGCGCATGCCGCGCAAGACCTGCCAGGTGCCGTAGATGTAGTTGACGCCCCAGCGGCCATACCAGGAACCATCGTCCTCCTGTTCTTCGCGCAGAAATTCGATGGCCTTCTTGACCTGGGGATGGTCCACGTGGAAGCCGAGGTAACCGAGTAATTCAAGGATGCGGGCGGTGATGTCGGCGCACTCAGGATCGAGCATGGCGTTGTGGTCGGCAAAGGGAACTTTTTCGAGGATGCCCTTGGTGCAGTCCTTGTCGAAGGCCGCCCAGCCTCCGTCCTTGCATTGGAAGGTGAGCATCCATCTCAAAGCGCGCTGGAAACATTCCTCCCGGCGTTTCGGATCGTCGGAGGAGGCACGGCGCAAGGCGAGCAGCACCATGGCGGTGTCGTCCACGTCTGTGTTCCATTTATTTTCAAACTCGAAGACCCAGCCGCTGGGTTCGACGTCCACCGGGTTCTTGTAATACCAGTCGCCGCGGAAACGGATTTCCTTGTCAAGGAGCCAGTCGGTGGTCTTTTTCATGGCCGGATGGTCGGCCGGGACGCCGGATTCCAGCAGGCAATTGGCGACGATGGCGGTGTCCCAGACCGGCGAGAAGCAGGGTTCAATGCGGACACTGTGCTCGGTTTCGTGCTCGAGTTTTTTCAGTTCGAATTCCGCGCGCTTGACCTGGGCGTGATCGTCGGGATAGCCGAGGGCTTTCAGGGCGATCAGGGAATTGAGCATGGCGGGAAAGATGGCGGCGAGGCCGTTGGTACCCTCGAACCGTTCGAGCATCCATTCCTCGCACTTTTTCAAGGCGCGGCGGCGGAAGGGATGAATGCCGGCATGCACAAACAATTCGGCGAATTTGTGCAATTTATCGAGCCAGATGAAAAAGTTACGCCAGGTGAGGGGCTCGGGGTCGGGAGGCAGGGCCAGGTCGCGTTCGTGATAGCCTTCGGGGTATAATTCGTCAAGGGTGACAGGCGTCTGGAGCGGGCGCGTGGGTTTAAAGTGGTTGATGATGGCGAGTGGCACGAGCATGGAGCGGCTCCAGGAGCTCATTTCGTAGAAATTAACATGAAACCATTTGCCGATAAGGATGACCTCGCAGGGAATGGTGGGGACGTAATCCCACGGGTAAAGCCCGAGCAAGGCGAGGTAGAGCTTGGAAAAGGTGTTCATGCGCGGGACGCCGCCGAGGCTCAAGGCCATGGAACGGGCGCGCAGCATGCGTGGGTCGGTGGCGGGAACGCCCGCGAGTTTCAGGGCGAGATAGGCCTTGATGGTGGCGTTAACCTCGGACGGGCCGCCGTGATAGATGTTCCAGCCGCCGTCGGGCAACTGCATGGAGAAGATGTGATTTACCGCCTTGCGCTGCCACTTGCGGTCCACCTTGCCGTTCCAATGGTGGTAGGCGATGGTGTCGGAAACGATGGTGGAATCCACCATGAGCTCGCCGATCCAATAACCCTCGGGCTTTTGCTCGCGAAGGAGGTAGTCCTGTGACCGCCGGATGGTTGTTTCCAAGTCGAGACGGGCACGAAAACCAAAGTCCTGTTGTTCCAGCGGTTGATTTTCCGGTTGAGTATCCTGAGTTGACGTAACTGACACGCCAAATACTGTGCTTAGAGGCCCTGAAACTGTAAAGTTTTTAATCACCCTTCAACCTCAGCTCTTTGGTTAATCTGACCGGTCAGAAACGACAGACCATCAACAACATAACTTAAAACTTTGAATTTTCAACCGGGGACGGTTATGGTAGCCGGATGGTTTTGGAATTCACCAAGATGAACGGGGCCGGGAATGACTTTGTGATGCTGGACAACCGGGCGCAAAAGGTCAGGTTGACGCGCGATCAGATATCGCGTTTATGCGATCGGCAATGGGGAGTGGGGGCGGACGGCGTGGTGCTGTTGATTCCGTGCGCGTCCGGGAAGGCGGATTGGGCGTGGGACTTTTACAATAATGATGGAAGCACGGCGGAGATGTGCGGGAACGCGGCGCGTTGCTTTGGCCGTTTCGTGCAGAAACTAACGGGGAACGACCGGGGGTTTAGTTTTGAGACGGGGGCGGGGATCATCGCGGTCGATTTCCAGGGTGAACGTGTGACCGTGAGCCTGACCAAGCCGAAGGATTTGAGATTGAACGAGCAGGTGGCGCTTGCCACGGGAACGCAGACGATTCATTCGCTGAATACCGGGGTGCCGCACGCGGTGATGTTCGTGCCGGACGCCGATCTGGCGATGGTTCAGGAGCTGGGGCAGGAAATCCGGCGGCATCCGCATTTTGCGCCGAGGGGCACGAATGTGAATTTCGTGCAACCGTTGGGATCGGGAAGCATCCGGGTGCGCACTTATGAACGCGGGGTGGAGGGTGAGACACTGGCGTGCGGGACGGGGTTGACAGCCTCGGCGCTGATTACGGCCAAACTGCATAAATACAGCTCACCAGTGACAGTCCAGGTGCAGGGCGGGGACGAGCTGGAAGTGAGTTTCAAGCAAGACAACGGGGATTTTACCGACGTGCGGCTGAGCGGGCCGGCAGATTTTGTTTTTCAAGGAAAGATTGAATTGTAATCGCGGGACTGTCCGGCGATTGCAAAAATGGACTGGCCAAACCCGGCCCTTTCGCCGAATTTAATCCGCATCTAAAGAAATGCACACGTTTACCGGAACCTATACCGCCATTGTCACCCCGTTCAAGAATGGGAAAGTAGATGAGCCCGCGTTCGAACGGCTGATCAAGGCCCAGATCAAGGGCAGCGTGGACGGCATAGTGCCCGTGGGCACAACCGGGGAATCACCGACGCTGACCTATGAAGAGCACGTGCATGTCATCGCGCAGGCGGTGAGGTTTGCCGGGGGGAAAATAAAGGTTCTGGCGGGTACCGGTGCGAACGCTACGAAGGAGGCGATTTATCTCACGCAACACGCCGAAGAGGCGGGAGCGGACGGGTCGCTGCAAGTGGCGCCGTATTACAACAAACCGACGCAGGAGGGGTTGTTTCAGCATTTTCACGCGATTGCACGGGCGACGAAGCTGCCGATCGTGCTATACAGTATTCCGGGGCGTTGCGGGGTGGAGATCGGGGTGGATACCGTCAACCGGCTGGCGCACGACAGCGTGAACATCGTCGGGATCAAGGAATCCGGCGGGAATCCCGAGCGGGTGAGCCAGCTTCGCGCGGCGCTGGGGCCGAACTTTACGATTTTGAGCGGCGACGACGCGCTGACGCTTCCGTTCATGGCCGTGGGGGCGCAAGGCGTGGTGAGCGTGGCGTCGAATATTATTCCGCGGGAAATCGCGCAGATGGTGAGGATGTATCAATTGGGCCGGACGCCGATGGCGCTGAAGCTGCACGACAAATATTACCGGCTGATGAAGGACCTGTTCATCGAGTCAAACCCGGGGCCCATCAAGGCGGCGCTGGCGATGATGGGGATGATCCAGGAGGAATACCGGCTGCCGATGGCGCCGATGAGCGCGAAAAACCGGGATACCTTGAGGGCGTCGATGAAAGCCTGCGGCGTTTTGAAGTAAAGCGGGCGCGGCGTGGCTAATATTATGGTTAAAATCATCATTACCGGCTCGAAAGGGCGGATGGGGCAGGCGCTGATTTCGTGCGCGGCGCGGAACCCGGAGTTGAAGGTCACCGGCCAGATTGACGCGGGCGACGATCTGCGTTCCCTGATAGAGCAGGGGGACGTGGTGATTGATTTCAGCGCGCACGATGCGACGGTGGGGATTGCGGCGATTTGCGCGGAAAATGGAAAACCGGTGGTGATTGGCACGACGGGGCACGGCGAGGCGGCAAAATGGGACATAGTAAAGCACAAGGCAATGATTCCGATTGTGTGGGCGTCGAATTATTCGACCGGAGTGAACACGCTGTTCTGGCTGACGCGGAAAGCGGCGGAAATCCTGGGGCCGGACTTCGATCTAGAAGTGGTGGAAATGCATCACCGGATGAAGATTGACGCACCGAGCGGCACGGCGGTGACGCTGGCGAAAATCCTGGCGGAAGTGCGCAAGCAGCAATTGAGCGAAGTCATCCGGCACGGACGCAAGGGAATTGTGGGCGAGCGCACGGCGGCGGAGATTGGAATGCATGCGTTACGCGGCGGCGACGTGGTGGGGGACCACACGGTGATGTTTGCGACGAACGGCGAGCGGCTGGAGCTGACGCACAAGGCGTCGAGCCGGGACACGTTTGCGAACGGGGCATTGCGGGCGGCGGAATGGGTGGTCAAACAGAGACCGGGGCTTTACGACATGCAGGACGTGCTGGGGCTCAAGTAAACACCGGATTGATCGGATTTGTTCATGCGCGACTTTGCCTTCATCGCATTGGGGTCGAACCTCGGAAAATCGCGTGAGGTGATTCGACGGGCGATGGAGCGTTTGCAGGGATTGTCGGACGAGCCGTTGGTGAGGTCATCCTTGTGGGAAACGACGCCGGTGGATTGCCCGGCGGGGTCGCCAATGTTTGTGAATGCGGCGGCGGGCTTGCGGCCGCGACCGGGTGAGACGCCGGAATCGCTAATCAGCAAGTTGCAATCGCTGGAGAAGGAATTTGGCCGGCAGCCTAAGAAAGTGCTGAACGAGGCGCGGGCACTGGACCTGGATTTAATTGCGTTTGGAAAGGAGATCCGGAGGACGGAGACGCTGGTTATACCGCATCCGAGGGCGCATGAACGGCGGTTTGTGCTACAACCGTTGAGCGAGATAGCGGCGGATTTGATTTTACCGGGCCAAACGAAGACGGTGGCGCAATTGCTTGCAGAAATGCAGCCTGACGCGGCGATGAGGAAGATCTAGAGCGGTTCAAGAAATACCATGGCCATTCGGTGAGAGCGGTCTTTTTTGGTTTTGGCATCGTTTCGGCTCGGTTATCCCGACGGGTCGGGACTGCGGGCATGCTCCTTCGCCAAAGCCTCGCCAAAACCCAAAAAATCCTCGCTCCGAACGGCCATACTATTTCTTGAAACGCTCTAACGGTCGATCAAGGCGGTTCGAAGGCATTGGCGGTGCGGTCAGCGTCACTGATGGCCCACAAATCCAAGGGCCAAACCGAGCGTCCATATTTCAAGAAGCGCGCGCTGCCATCCACGAAGGCAAAGTTTGATCCGCCGCGGAGGCCGGCGTGGGCGCCGTGTTCCAGACGGTCCACGTCGTTGCCCACGACATTTCCCTCGAGCAGGTCCATAAAGTAATCCTCGGCCGCGTTTTTCTTTTCGCCGAAAATGATGGTGGCGGAGGGATTCACCACGACGGATTCCTTGAGGGCCCCGGCGGGATAGAGGCCATCCATGTATAGATTGAAATCGCCCGGACTCAGGCTCTCGACAAAGTAATCGTTCCAGCCGTTGATGAAATAACTGCGCGGAGCGCCATCGGCACCGGGCGAGTTGGTGAATGTGGCCGGGACGCCCTTGTGCGAATCGGTGGGGCAAATGAGGATGGCGAGACTCTGGTAGCCGCTCTGCAAACGGGAGGGCCAGCGCGTCGCGTCAAGCCTGGGAGGATAGAGGTCCGAGTTATCCCCGGCATACATTTTGAGGGAGAGCCCCAATTGGCGCATATTGTTCACGCATTGGATGCGCCGGCCGGACTCCTTGGCGGCGCCCAGCGCGGGGAGGAGCAATGCCGCCAGGATCGCAATGATAGCAATCACCACGAGTAATTCGATCAGGGTAAAGCCCCGCAAAGGCGCCACCGGGCACCGGCGCATTTTCACGCGCGGAGGGGGAGCGGCGTCAGAAAGGTCATTTCTCATATGTAACTATCGGCACATTCTTGCATTTTTTTACTTCGCTGGCACGTTAAAATTCGGTAAAGTTCAAGCGTTCACATTTTTAACGACCGATGAAACCGAGGCGCCGAAAACCATGACCAAGAAAAATCTTTTCCAAATTGCGCTTGTCGTCGTGCTCGGCGGCTTCTGCCTTTACGTCTATAGAGACCGTTTTGGCGCTCCACCTATTCAAATCAGTCATCGTTCGCTTGGGCAACGAGGGGCCCGGTTCCGCCACGTGAACGATTCCGCCACGGAAGCGGTCGTTTTTTTATTGAGCCGGCCCGTAGCCCTGACCTCGGTCAAAGTTGTTCCCATCAAGGACCTGACGGCGAACACCCAGCCGATCTGGGAAATGGTCGCCAGTACTCATCCACAACCGGTGCAGGATTTCGCGTACGGGTTGAGCATCCCGGGAATGCATCCCGTGGTGCAGGGCGCCGTCCCCGGTTCGCTTGAGCCGGGAGTCCAATACCGCGTTTTGATCACCGCCGGGCATGACAAGGCGCAGCATGATTTCACCCCTGTGCCGCCGCCGCCGAACTCGCCGTAAAGGCGACAGGGCTGCATCCCAACAGTTCAGATGCGCCTGGTACCATGCGGAACGTGGCGCGCTCGACTTTGCCCGCGCCAATGGATAGACTTCCGGCGTGCGTTTTGCGTTCAAAGAATGGGCGGTGGTTGTGGATGCGCTGGGCCGGGGCGGGCAGATTTTAATTCTGCGCAAGGGCGGCATCAGCGAGGGGCGGGGTGGATTCAAGATGGAGCACGAGCGTTTTCTGCTGTTCCCGACATTATTTCATCAACAGCGGGAGTCGGTAATTGAAGCCGCGCAGGAGCGTTACGACGTGATTGCGCCGCTGTTTCCGTCGCCGGACGAATTGAGGCTGGAATTTTTTGCCGAAGTCAAGCTGGCGAAGCGATTGAATTCACTCGCTGAGGCCGAGGCTTTGCGAGGGCAGCATATCTGGTGGGACGAGGTGATTGCGGAGCGATTTGATTGGGGGAAGGAGAAGGCGATTTTTGCCCTGGGGACGCGGGTGTATCGACTGCCGCAGCCGATTGAACTAAAGATGCTGCCGGCGTATGGCGGGTGCAAATCGTGGATAGAGCTGGAGCGGGAAATTGAAACGGAGGGGGCGAAGCCGGTGCTGACGGATGGGGAGTTTGAGAGCAGGTTGGGGCGGATGAGGGAGGCGCTAGGGGAGAACGGTTGAGGGGGACTTTTTTCGTTTCATAATATTGCCACGGTGCCGACTTCTTTTCGCGCGTACCTTGAAGCACCACTGTTTTCAGATGGAAAGCCGAAGGGCGGCATGAGCCGAACAGGGCGGTGACGAATGCCGATTTGGATCCTTCAAGTTCTAATTTTGGTTCAATACAAAACCGGGAGCATCTTGCTTTTATGGTTCCGATAGGCGGAAGAACCGCTGGGGCTCGGCGGGGTTGAAGACATTCGAGTAATTAAACACACCGAACTGGTCGAACTGGTTGGTGAGGATTGGTGTCCAAAGCGCGGCGGGCGTCGTGAGGTTTGTCGTGGTCAAGAGGACGGCGTTGGTGCCCGGCGTTCCCCCAACTGCGGAAACACTAATACTTGTTCCAGAGATGATCGGACTGCATGCCTTGAATCCGTCGGAAAGGCCGTTCGCAGTCAGTTGATAACCGCCGTCACCACCATCAGAGCTGCTGTCGTAATTGGCCGCAATCACGGTAAACGTCCCGCTGTTCGTCGCCTGGGCAGTGACTTCCGTGGTGGACGTGCCAATTCCCGAACCCAGCAGCGCGCCGTCCGGGCCATAAAGACGCAGATACGGATCGAGGTCGCCGGCGGGGCGATTCAGATCACTCATGCCCACCACCATGCTATCCCCGGCGCACGCCGTGAACTTCCACACATCGAGTTCACCAGCGAGGAGCGATCCATTGTAGGCGCCAGCTCCAGTCAGTGAGCCACCTTGGTCTCCCGGTGCCACCACGATTGGACTGCCCGACTTGCCCATGGTAACCTGATTGGTGCCATTGCCACCATCAGAGCTGCTGTCGTAATTGGCCGCAATCACGGTGAACGTCCCGCTGTTGGTCGCCCGGGCGGTGGCTTCCGTGGCGAAGGTGCCAATCCCTGAAGCCAGCAGCGCGCCGTCCGGGCCATAAAGCCGCAGGTACGGATCGAGATCGCCGGCAGTGCGGTTGGCATCGCCCATGCCCACTACCATGCTGTCCCCTGTGTTGGCAGTGAAACTCCAGACACTCAATTGGCCCGCCAGCAGGTTGCCCTGATACGTGAACCCGTTGGTCATTGACCCACCCATGCTGCCCGGTGCCAGCACGATTGGACTGCCCGACTTGCCCATGGTAACCTGGTTGGTGCCATTGCCACCATCAGAGCTGCTGTCGTAATTGGCCGCAATCACGGTGAATGTCCCGCTGTTGGTCGCCCGGGCGGTGGCTTCCGTGGCGAAGGTGCCAATCCCTGAAGCCAGCAGC
>Ga0207029_10243_pt1 | contig 13848 bp, 9 predicted proteins | sample Alteio_BWMinCont_39_FD_153282 | JGI IMG/M metagenome (GOLD analysis project Ga0207029, IMG submission 153282) | Enriched cells from forest soil in Barre Woods Harvard Forest LTER site, Petersham, Massachusetts, United States -... | ecosystem: Environmental > Terrestrial > Soil > Temperate forest >...
CGCGCGCAATGTAGATGCGCTTTGTGTCGGGATCGACCCGCAGATAATCCCAACCGCCGTCGCCTCCAACCGGGATTCTGCGGATCACTTTGTAATTGTTCTGAGCGGATGCTGTGCCCGTGAACACAAAGACTAACGAAGAAGAAAGAATGCAGGCCCAGCACAACGTTCCTAAGAAACCTCGACGCAACATATACTCCTCCTCACTTGAATTACTGGAATGAGCCCCGATACATCATTTTCGGAACCCTCTTTCCGATCGTTTCCCGCACACTGAATAGAGACTTCGTCCCTCACCTTTACGCCTCGGCCACGGGGTGGCCCTTCCGAGTCATGAAGAACTCCATCGCCGGGGTAATGACGAGCGACAGGACCATCGAAATCAAAATGCCACCAATAACTGCGATGGCCAAAGGTTGAAGCATCTGCGAACCCGCGCCGATCGCCAGCGACAACGGTAACATGCCAGCTACGGCGGCCATTGCTGTCATCACGATGGGGCGAAGCCGGCGCCGTCCGGCCTGTACCATGGCCTCCTCGGCGGAGAAGCCCACCGAACGGAATTTCTGGTTCGCATCGAGTAATAAGATACCGTTCTTCGCTACGATACCGATCACCATGATCAGTCCCATAAACGAAGACACGTTGAATGTCGTCCTCGTGATCAACAGGGCGAAGAAAACGCCAGAGGTGGAGAGCACTGCCGACGACAAAATCGCCAAAGGCGCCGAAAACGCCCGGAATTCCAGCAACAGTACGACAAAAACGAGCACCAGAGCCAGCAGCAGTACCGTTTCCAACTCGCGGAACGATTTCTGCTGCTCCTTAAAGGTGCCCGCGTATTCCACTCGTATCGGCAGTTTCAGGTCGTTTACGGCCTTCTGCACCGCGTTAACGCCGGTCCCTAGATCGATTCCTTCCAGTCGAGCCGCCACCACCACGTCTCGCTGCAAGTTATCGCGAATGACTTCGATCTGCCCCGGAAGTTCAGTGATATCCGCCACTGCGCTCAGAGTCGCGGTACCCCCATTTGAATTCACCAGCAGCGTATTTTTCATGGATTCCAGCGAAGAGCGGCTCTGCTTGGGGTAACGCACCCGCACCACGTACGGCCGATCGTTAATTACCACGGGAGTGCTTGCCGGTTCCCCGTCGATGATCGCGGAGGTCACGACAGAAAGTTGGTCCGTCGTGAATCCTGCCTTCGCCGATCGTACGGGATCTACCGTGAAAACCACGGCTGGTCCGCTCGCGGTACTGTCTATGCCGTTGTCCACGTCGACGATGGGTTTTTTATTGTTGATATAAACACCTTCGAGGGTATCCGCCACGCGTGGCGCCCATTGCTTTAACGCTTCCACATCGTCGGAGTAGAGCCTGATCATTACCGGCTTCGGGTCCCCGGTCAAATCGCCAATCATGTCCTCCAATACCTGGTGGAAATCGACGTCCACGGCGGGCTCAGCTGCCGTAACTTTCCCCCGCACGTCCGCGATGATTTCGTCGACAGTGCGGCTGCGCTGATCCTTGAGCTTAACCGAGATGTCGCCCGTGTTCGCTTCAGTGACCGCCGCGAGGCCAAGCTGCAAGCCGGTGCGCCGCGAAGTGCTCTCCACTTCCGGCAGCGTTCGCACGATTTGTTCCATGTGCGCAACCATACGGCTAGTCTCCTGGAGTGAACTGCCCGGGGGCGTCACATAATCGATAATGAAGCCACCCTCGTCCATGTGCGGAAGCAAATCGCTGCCCAGTGCCTTGTAGCTGAAGTACGAGATGACGATCAGAATTGCGCACAACCCTCCTAAAACAAAGGGATGCGCAAACGCCCGGCGCAGCCAACGCTCATAGAACCGGATAATGCCCTCGAACCAGCCCCCTTTCAGAGAGGCCTCCTCCGCCGCCATCATGCGCCGGATCTGTTCCATCTCAGCGGAGTCGGCGCCGGCCGGTTCCATGCCCGGAGCAGCGCCCCGCAGCCTGTCGGCGCCACTACCAAATTCCTCCGGGCCTCCGTTCGTTCCACTCGTTCCGTTTGTTTCGGGTACTGTGCCATGCTTGCCCCGGCGGATCAGAAAGGTTGCCAAATTCGTCGTCCAGCAAAGTGCCAGGACCAGCGACGTCAATAGAGAAACGCTCATGGCGATGGCCAGAGCGCGAAAGAACGTTCCCGTCACACCCGTTATGCTGATCAGCGGCAAGAAAACCACAATCGGAGTCAGCGTCGAACCGATCAGAGGAATCGTGAGTTCTTTCAGCGCGCTCGCGGTGGCTTGCAGTGGGCCTTCACCGCCGTCGCGGTGGAGGACGATATTCTCCACGACCACGATCGCGTCATCGATCACCAACCCCCCGGCGGCGGCCAGCCCGCCTAAGGTCATCATGTTGAAGCTCTGGCCCATGATCTTCATCACGATGAAGGTGACCATGATCGTAACCGGCACGACTAGGCCGGTCATGATGGCCGTGCCCCAATCGCGCAGGAAGAGCCAGATGATCAGCCCGGACAGGAAAAGCCCGATGATGATCGCGTCCCGCACGCTGCCGATGGACCCCTTGACTATATTGGACTGGTCGTAAAAGACCCGCACGTCCACACCCGACGGCAGACTTGGCGTTATATTCTGAATCTCCTGGTGAACTTCGTTGGCGACTTGCACCGTGTTGCTGGTGGGTTGCCGGTTGATGCTCACCAGAATAGCCGGTTTTCCATTCGCTGTGACCACGGTGTACGCCGGCGCCGACGAAGGCGATACCTCGCCGATATCCCTTATTCGTACCGGGACGTCGCCGTTGGTCTTGATCACGATATCGCCGATTTGATCGGGATTCTGCGCTTGTGCCGTCACGAGGCCCAGGAAAAGCTGATGGTTGCGGGTGAGCAAGCCAGGAGAATCAATCAAATTCGTGTGATTCACCGCATCGAGAATGTCCTGCAGCGCCACGTGGGCCCGCAACATTCGCGCCGGGTCGGGGACGATCTGAAATTCCGGCTGCTGCCCGCCCTGCACCAAAACGCTAGCCACGCCGTCCAGCCGGTTTAGTCGCGGCTTGAGGTCGTAAGTGGCCAGTTCCCAGAGCTGGGTCTGTGGAACTTTGTCCGATGTGATGCTGTAGCCCAGAATCGGAAAGCTCGCAAAATCCAGCCGATGCGCGTCGATCTGGGCCGTTGAAGGCAGCGTGGTCTGGACACGCGAAATGGCAGACTGCACTTGCTGAAGCGTCAAGACCATGTCAACGTCCCAGCTAAAGTCCAGATCGATTTCTGCCGAACCGCGGCTCGTAATCGAGCGCACGTTTTGGAGACCGGGCACGCTATTGACCGCCTCTTCAATAGGCCGCGTAATCGTCACTTCCATTTGATTGATGGGCATCACGCCATTGTCCACGCCTACGATGATTCGCGGAAAGTTCGTGGTGGGAAACACGGCGATGGGAAGCGTAAAAGCTTCGTAGATTCCAATCGCCGCCAGTGTGAGGATCATGAAGATGATCGATTTGGAATGGCGCGAAAACCAGTAGTGGTTCGGATCATCTGTCGGCGCAATACGTGGAGGAGGGGGCAAAGTCACCGTCTTGATTGTTGTCGTTGTCTTATTTTCCATGGAAGTACCGTCGAGCTGTCGGTTAATTCTTAAATTCTAGGAACGAGGTGCCCGCCATCCGCTCATTGATCCTCGTCATCCTCGTCTGGAATATTCGGGGGAGCCTGAACCTGGATGTTTGTCTTCGCCAGGACCGGATCGTCCTCTTGCGAAAGCGCAAAGGCGCCCACTGTCACTACCCGCTCTCCGCCTTGCAGACCATCTGTGACCTGCACGTCGCCGCCATCTCGAATCCCCACTTTCACCTTTTTCTTATGCGGCTTGTTGTCGGTATCCAGAACAATTACGGAGGTCGTTCCATCCGAACCTGTCAGAAGGGCTTCGGCGGGAATCACGATGGCGTGCTGGACTGCCTGGGCCACCATTTGTGCCTGCACGCTGCTTCCCGGTTTCAAACGGTCGCCCGGATTCGGAGCCTGCACCCACACTTCCACCGTTGTACTGTTGGGATCGAGTGCCGGGCTAACCAGGCTGACTTTGCCTTTCAGCGCACCGGGCTGACCCGGCACGGAAATCGTCGCGGGATCACCCACCTTGAGCTGCGCTGCCTCGGACTGATCGATGTGTGCGCGAGCAACGATTTGCGACAAATTCATTATGGTAATAATAGGCCCGGAATTCGAAGCCATTTCCCCCGGATAAACAGGCCGGTCGGTGACCACGCCGTCAATCGGGCTCACGATTTTAGAATAATTCACACTTGCTTCGATCCCTGCGCTATGACCTTTCGCCGCTGCCAATTGACCTTCAGCCATTTTGAGGTCGAGCTGCTTCTGCGATGCTTCATATCCATTCCGTGCCTGAATCAATGCCACGTTTGCGTCATCGACGTCTTTAGCGGAGACCGCTCCCTGTTTATAAAGTTCCTGCCGCGCGCTATAGAGTTTCTGAGCTGCGTCCAACGTTTCCTTCGCCAGCGTGCGGTCTTGTTCCGCCTTCTGAACTGCCTGCTCATAGCTTGCTTCAGCCTGAGCATAGGTGCCTTCGCTTTCCTTTTGGCTCGCGAGTAAGTCCGAATTCTCGAGTTCGGCCAACAGTTGGCCAGCATGCACCCTGCTGCCCTTTTCCACGTAGAACTTCCTGACCGGCGCGCTGATCTTTGGCACGATCGCCGACTGTTCCAACGGGTAGAGGGTCCCCTCGGCGGACACTTTCCGCTCAATTGTCTGATTCTCCGCGGCGCCCACCTGCACGGTAACTGTCGGCGCCGCTTCCACTTCTGTGCCTTTGGAGCAGCCGGATGCCACCAAACCAAACGCCACTACCGAGCCGAGCAGGATGCCAGTCCCCCAGCCGTAAACACCACGAGCCTTCACCTGGTGAAGTGATTTATATATTGCGTTTTTATCCGCGCTCATTTTCCTGTCTCTACCTTTTCTTCCTAGAAATTTCCCGTGAACGTTTGCAAATTCGCCAGCGCGTTTCGATAACGAACCTGCGCATCGTCGTAAGCATTGCGGGCCGTAATTAAAGTCGTCTGCGCATCGACCACTTCCAGTGACGTGGATGATCCTCCCTGGTACCGCAAGGTAACCAGGCGCAAACTTTCCCCCGCGAGGTCCGCAGTCTGCCGGAGTTTATCAACCTCCTCGCGCGCTACAAGGGCCTCATTATATGCTGCATAGAGCTCCGCGAGTATACGCCGCTGGGTCTGACTCAGCGAGACTTGGGCCTGCTCCTGTTTGAAGTCGGCTTGGCGCAGCTTACTTCGCAACGTTCCCCAGTCCCAAAGGGGAACAGTCAAAGAAGCCTGAATATAGTAGCCCAGGGTCGGCGTCGCCCCAGCCTCTGGAATGGCCGTGTATACGCAGTGTGTCGCGACGCAATTCGCCTCAAGACCCCAGACAGGATCGAGCGATATCGCTGGCAGAAATGCGTTTTTCGCATTCCTGACGTCCAGATTCGATTGCCGGAGAGTTTCCGTCGCCACGCGGATGTCCGGATTCATCCTCCCTGCCATCTCCTGCACCTCTCCTAGCGTCGGCAGGGGCCGCGGCGTATTCAAATCGTCTACCGCCGTGAAATTCTCGTCTAAGCTCGGAAAGATAAGCACCGAAAGATCCAGCCGCGCATTTTCCATTCCTAGATTAGCTTCCGTAAACGCCGCCTCTTGCTGCTGAGCCTGAATTTGCGCCTTGATCACGTCGCTATGAGCAGCCTGACCCACCCGCTCCGTGTCCTCCGTTAACTGGAGAAAACGCCGTGCCTGTGCCAAGGCTTCTTGCGCCGTTGCATACTTACGCTGCGCAACCACCAGAGCATAGAAACTCTTTGTCACCGTGACCGTCAGCCCACGGCGGGCTATTTCTGCCTTGGCTGTCGCGATCGCCTCCGCGGCCTGAGACCGCTTGTAATCGGTCCCTATCAGTATGTTCGCGGTGAGATCCTGATGCACGGTAGCCCACTCTCGGTAGACGTGCACGCCGTCATTCGTGACAAATCTTCCGTTCGGAGTAATTCCGTTTCCCTGCGTCCCCAGATACTCGCTACGGAAGCCGATCTGTGGCAGCCGTGCATTCCTTGATTGCAAGCGGTCTTGTTGTGCCACTCTTTGATCGGAGAGAGCCGACAAGAATTCGGCATTATTCTTCTGCGCCCTTTGCAGCGCATCCGCCAGGGTAATGGTGGCTGGCGGACCGGTTTCCCCCGCCGGTTTCGGCGGATAGACAAGCTGTACCGGCGCCTCCGGAGTGGTCTGAGGGGCCGCAGTCTGCGCATTGCCAAGCGACGTCCCCATGCAAATCACAACGAATGCCAGAAGCGAATAAAAGCCTGGACGAGGATGAGCCTTGCGGCGCGCTCCCGTAGAATTCGTCTCGGCAACCAAAAAACTCTCACGCGCAGCAATCACGTCGCCCTTCCTCCCATTCCCAAAATTTGTGCCACGAATTCTCCCACCTCTTACGGATTCTGTCTCGTTCTACATGAACGCAACATGAATGCTCGCTCGAATCCGAGCCTCTGCAGGCCACATAGCCCAAACTATTCTAGATTAAGCCAACCTTAAGACGTATAATCCGCCCCTTCGTACAAGACGCCCCGTCCGGCACAGGGACCGAACGGGGCGTCATTTACCGGGGTCTCAATGCAGTGGAATTTGCCATCGCCGACGTTAAGCGGAGCTTAACCCAGAGTGAAATCGATCTTAATCTCAACGGGAGTGGAATTTAGCTAGACGTACTCGCAAATCCGACCGGCAGCTCAACTTTTATATCCGTCCCATTATCATTGCGATTCGTGGCCTGAATTTGCCCGCCATAGGCTGTTACTATTGCCTTGCAAATCGCCAGCCCCAGGCCAAATCCTCCTGTAGCACGAGATCGCGATGGATCGCCCCGGTAGAATCGCTGAAAAACGTGGGGCAACTGTTCCTCTGGAATGCCGGGCCCTGAATCCTGCACGGAAACGCACACAGTGCTCCCGCCATTGCGGTTCACGTGAATCGCCACTTTCGATCCCACGGGGCTGTATTGCAATGCATTTTCAAGCAGGTTCACCCAGATCAGTTCCAGATCCTCTGGATCTGCCTGCAATTGAACCTCTTGCGGAGCGATCAGTTCAATTTGAATATCGCGTGCCTCGGCCAGCGCCTGGATTCGTGAAATTGCCGCCTCACAAGTGGAAGTGACTTCGGTAACGCCCAACCTGCGATTCATCCCGTTCTCAACCCATTGCTCGATCCGGGCCAGTCGCAATAAGCGCCCGAGTAAATCTTCCAGCCGCGTGCAATCTTCCAGCATGCTCTCCAGGCCCGTCCGATATTCCTGCTCCGGGCGTGGCCGTTGTAGCAGTGTTTGCAACGTCGATTTGACGATCGCCACGGAAGTCTTCAGCTCATGAGCGGCATCGCTGGTGAAATCGCGTTGTTGCCGAAAGGACTCCCGCAGCCGTTCGAGTACAGTTTCAATCGCGCTCGTCAGAGGAGCCAACTCCCTCGCCATAGACGCCTCAGCGGGCGGCCGGAACTCCCAGTTCAGCACCGATATTGCTCCCGCCTGGCCGGCCAGTTCTCGTAGCGGCTCTAGCGCCCGGCGCACGCCCCAGGCAGCCACTACGCTGACGACAAAAAGCAAAAGCAAACTGACTCCTACGACAGAAAAGCCCAGTTCCACAAGTTGCTCGTGCATGGCTCTCTGCGACGCGGCGTAAACGACCGTGACTCGCTGCTGCACGCTAAGATTGTCTTCCCGATCAAGCACCGGCACTTGGCGCAAAACAATCGCCCTGTAAGGAACGCCGCGAATTACAAAATTGGTGAACGTGCTGCTTCCTTGCCCCAATTCCTTGGGAAGTGACCCACCGGATCGAGCCAGTATCTCGCCATTGCTTCTGCGAATTTCGAAAAGATCGGGATGCCTCACGCTGGACGATTCAGGAATAAGTGCGGGGTCGAAAAGGAGATCGGGAACCGCGGATTCCGTATAACGCACGGCAGCGAGTGTATTAACGGCCCATCCATTCAACGCCACGTCGAATCCGCGACCCAACTCGCGTCGCGCATAGAGCATGGCAACGATCGTGACCGCGGCGGTCAAAACCAGTTGGCAGATAATAACGCCGGCGATGATGCGACCTGTCAGCGAGAAGGGTTTGGCCGTAATTTTCGTTTTCCGCCGCAGCCAGGCGAATGTGCCGGGCACGATTTTGCCATTGGCGCTCGCCTCAGTTACCGCCCGTTCAGTTTGGGTCCAGCTTCCCGATGCCACTGAATCCTTCCTCCTGAATTCTCCTGATCTTCCTGAACAGAATGGTGCGCTGTTAACGATCGGGCCGCAGCACGTAACCATGCCCGCGCACCGTATGAATCAGCTTGACGGGATGGTTGCTATCGATCTTGCGCCGTAGGCCGGAAATGTAAACTTCAATCACATTGCTGAATTTCTCCCAATTGTAATCGTAGAGATGCTCCAGCAGTTCACTCTTGGAAATAACCGCGCGCGGCCTGTGCGCCAGATACTCCAGAACACGATATTCCATCGGGACGAGCGCGATCTCTTTCTGCCCGCGCCGCACGGTTCGCTCAATAGTGTTCAGTTGAAGATCCGCTACGGAAAGCACTGGTGACCTTTGCCCCTTCCCGCGTCGCACCAAAGCTTTGGCTCGCGCCAGAAATTCGCCTAAATCAAAAGGCTTCGACACGTAGTCGTCGGCGCCTGCGTTGAGCAGGCGCACCACATTCTCCTTTTCGTCCCGGGCGGTCAAAACCAAAACAGGAGTGGCATGGCCCTTCTTACGGTATTGCGTGAGCAAACTCTGCCCGTCGAGCTTGGGTAGCATGAGATCCAGAACCATGAGGTCGTAGGCGCTGGATTCAGCCAGGTACAAACCCTCTTCGCCGTCGCTGGCTATATCCACGGCGTAGCCGGCACTCTCTCGTAGCGCGCGCGCCACGTTCTCCGCCAGCCGTTTCTCGTCCTCGACCACCAGTACTCGCAAGTTCGCACCTATAGACTGCCGGCCCCTGCCCTACGCGTCAAAACCACGACCCTGGATACTTCACCGAACAGCCATATGGCCGGCTCGTCGGCGTACTCACCGCCTTGCCCGCCGTAGCCTCCGCGAGGGCCTGAGAAAGATAATTCTTCGCCCGCCCGATATCCGCGCGATCGGTTGAGGGCTTATCGTCGATCGCCCCATCATAAACGAGCGTTCCTTGTGGACTGATTACAAACATTTGAGGCGTTGTTTTCGCGTCATAGAGATGCCCCAAAGTTCCCGTTGGATCTAGAAGCACCGCCGTCGGCGCGGCTTTGATCTGCTTGAGCCAGGAATTTTCATCCGCTGCCGTTACATATCCCTGCTTGCCGGGCGCGGAGGAAATCACTGTCAGCCAGATTACTCCCTTTTGGGTCCACTCCTGCTGCAGCCTCTGCATATTCCCGCTGTTGTAATGTTTCTGCGTGTAAGGGCAACCGCGGTTGCTCCATTCCAGAACTACAAACTTCCCTGCGTACTCGGAAAGCTTCTCCACTTTGCCATTCGTGTCCGTAACAGAAAAATCGGGGGCGTGTTCGCCCACGCGCGCAGCGCGCGCCAAAGGCAACGCACAGAGCAAAGCCGCAGCCACAATCATCCACGAAGTCGCCGCACGTTTCATCCTCGCACCTCCCAAACGGCTTCGAGCCTCACTTTTGAACCTCTGCAGATAAATTCCTCGATTACTTCTTTCCCGTTACCGGCCCCGTGAGCGGCGCCGATACTTCATACGCGCGGCCCGGACTAAAAACTACTACGCCTTTTAGCGCGGCGATCGGCTTCAAGAGCTGATCCGATTTCTTTAGCTTGAGCTGCACTCCTCGAGGTGTCGCCGTCACACCCTGAGGGGCGGCATTATCGACCTGATCTTCCTCTAACGGGAAAAACGCCGCCTTGCTCTCGCTCGTTCCCGTATCCAGCGAAAGCTGGAAGAAGCCCCCCATGTCGCTAGCCTGCGCCTTCCACCCAGCAGGCAGGGGTTTCGGCGAATTCTCAAAGGTGCTTCTGAAGAGTTCGCGATCGGCAGCAACGCCGTTCGCATTGCCTGACGGAATCGCGAGGCTTGCCTGAGCTTTCGCCGGGATGCATACTTCGCGGCAGATCAGATAACGGATATCTGCGGATAGCATCGCCGGCTTGCCGGATTTGTAGTCGGCCGGTATCTGCATCGGCACGGGAAGCAGCACGCGGCCCTCATAGCCGTAATCGATTACCGTCCCGGTGCCCAGCCTGACCGGCGTCGGCCAGCGAATCTCTTTGGCTTGAAAGCCGGCAGGAAGCTGCCATTGAATTTTTGGCCGCTCTCCGGAATCGCCGGGATTCACCCAATAAATGTGCCAGCCTTTCTCAAGGTCGAATAAGACGCCCACCCAGGCACTTTGTCCCGGCTGCAGCGAGTTATTTTCGGCAATGAGGCTCACCTTCGCATGAGCCGCCGTGAACGACTGCGCCGCGGCGATTCCACCACAAGCGAAACCTAATACCAGGACCACTAAAGGAATTGAAAAACGCCGTGAATTCAAAAACATGTCCATAATCCTTCCGGGAACACTACAATCCTCCAGCCGCCGGCCGACTTGTCTGAGAATTCTCCGTAAGCAGCCGCTGCACCAGGCTGCGCACTTCGCCCTTCAGCCGCACATACTCCTGGCCTGTGGCTTGGCTCGCAAATCCCGCATGCACGCTCCGCACGCGGCCGTCACGTCCGAGAAAAATGCTTGTGGGGTAGGCCCCAAAGTTCACTAGTTGCGGAATTCTCTGACTGATATCATCCGGAGTTCCCGCCAGCAGCATAGGATACGGTATCCCGAAGCGCCTGATGAAAGTCTGCACGCGTGGCCGCGCCAACATCGGATCTGCATCCGCCTCAAACATCAAGCCGATGATTTCAAGTCCTTGGGAGTGAAATTCCTTGTACAGATCAACCAGAAACGGAGCCTCGTCCTGACAATTCGGACACCAGCTTCCGCCGATCGCCAAAATCACCACCTTGCCCTTGAATTGCGGATCGGTATTCGAAACGATTTTGCCGTCGAGGCCCGGAAAACTGAACCGGAAAGGTACGGTTGGATCTTTCACGCTGGTGTAGCGCGTAGGATCAGGAGGATCGGGAACGCCTTTTGCCCTCGCTTCGCTCTTACGCACAGCGATGTAGTTGGCGCCGCGATTCAAGGCAATCGCAAGCGTGCCGTCTGCATTCAGTTTGGCTTCAAAGAGCAGCGGACCTTGCCCGGCAAAGTGGCTTAGAACGAGCCTGCCGCTTTGCCAGCGCCCAATCAGAAATCCGGTGTCGCCGTCCACCCGTAGAATCGAACCCGAAATTTCGGCTCCTGACTGGCGCAGGAACAAATTCCAAGTCTGATTATCACTGGCAGTTTTTACTTCCTGAGGTACGCGCCGCATATCCCAACTGCCCGAAATCTGCGGAGCAGCCGCCGTATCCGCCGAAGCCGGCGTAAAGCGATGCGCACGGATCAGCAGTGCGTTTCCAGATCGGTTGAACCTGTACGTACCCGCGAACTGGTCGTCCAGGAACGTAACCTCCAGGGTCGTTTCCAGAATGTCGTATTCAAGTATCAGATGCCCGCCGGAAAAGCTGCCCGAACTCGATCCGATTTTCCGGTCGCCTTCGAAGAAAAAGCCTTGCACCTGATTGCCGTTTTGCGCGATCTCGAAACGGAACGGAATTTCGAGTTGATTCGCTACGATCTTCGCATCCCACAGACCGGCAAGGGTTGAGGCGGAAAAAGCACTTGGCGGCGATAACAAAGATATTCCGAGGGCGGAAACACAGAGGGCTAAAAGCGTTCTCACGATAGTAAAATTATAACACCGGCTTAATCGCTCAAATCCACTACGCGAGCGTTTTCATGGCATTGTGATCATTTCCGCAAAGTGGCAAACGCAGGCAGTCTGAAAGACCGGAGGCGAAAAGCGCGCGGTAGAATGTCAGCGCCGCCTAGTGGGTCATGGGATAGATGATGTAGTTGATGCCCATGCGATAGGCAAAGGAAGAAAATCGTTCCGGATAGCGCGGATCATCGGCATGTTCCCATGCATCGCCGATGTGCATATTGAAACAGATGGCCACCATGATGCGGCCATTTTCGTCGCGAATGGCCTTCCATTCCGGATAGATACCGTCGTTCTCGTAGGTCCTGCCCGTATAGATGTATTGATACCCGGGAACCTGTGGCCGCTCGTCCAAATCGTAAAGCACGTGAAAAATCTCGTCTTTATTCGTCAAATCCTCGATAGGTCGGTCGGGCAGGACTTTGCGCATTCCTATCATGAAGCTTGCCCAGGCCGCGGCGCCATGGAAGCTGTCCACGATCAGGAAACCACCGCGCTGCAGGTAGCTGCGCATGCGCTTGGCCTGATCGTCATTGAAGTCCCAATCGGCCACGTTGACGGCGTAGAGCCAGGGCCAATTGAAAATTTCGTCGCTATCGGGATCGATCACTTCTTGGTAGGGACGCGCGTCGATGCGCGTCAGACGAAGAACGCCTTGCACAAACTGCCGATCCGCTCTGGGATAATCTTCGGACCAGCCGCCGTTGCGGAAATATCCGAAGCCGCCAAAACCTCCGTAGCTGGCCATGCGGACGGGATACCGGAGGCGGGCAAAAGCGAATTCGTCTTTCTGTTCTACGCCATTATCGCGATAGCCGCGGCCGCCATAGCTCCCGCCGCCATAGTATCCCTGCTGCAGCGCCAACAACGTGGCACCGGTACCCACAAACATCAGCAGCAGCAAACCGCGCGCCAGCAACCTCATAATGGAAGCTCTCCCCGCAGGGTATCAAAATCCGGCGCTTTTCTTCAACCTATCGCGTCAGGCATCCTGCAATCGCTCACTATCGGATTCCAGTTCACGAATAACGGAACAAAGCCTTGAAGCCGAAATCCATGTGCATCTGATTGTGACAGTGGAAAAGCGTCAAGCCAGGCTGATCGGCCATAAGGTCCACGGCCACGCGCCCGAAACTGGGCACCACCACGGTATCTTTTATAACGCCGCTCGTCGGCTTTCCGTTTACTTCCACTATCTCGAAAAGATGCCGATGGATGTGCAGAGGATGGTCGTCGTCCGTTCGATTTCGAAAGAAGATGCGATATTTCGAGCCTGGCCGAAGCACGAATTCGTCTTCGTGCGGAAATTCCTTGCTGTTGATGGTCCAGTGGTTGAACCCGTGCACACCGCCAGGGATCTTTTCGAAAATCATGTCGATCGTTTCCGCGGGCGCAGCCGGCGCGGTAGGACGGCCAAAAACTGTGTAGTCCCAGACCCGATTCGCTGGCCGCAAAAATTGCGGCTGGCCCTTCTGATTTTCGTACTCGACGATGATGCCCAAGCCCGCGTTACGATCAGCATCAGCGGTCGCACCAAGAGCCCATACGCCCGGCCGGTTCATATCCACAAAACAATCCACGCGCTCACCAGGACCCATCGCGATGACATCTACCGCTTGCGGATTAGCTACCGGATTACCATCGAGCGCAAAAACCTGAAATTTGTGGCCGGTCAAGGCGATCTTCCGGTTAGAGGTAGCGCAGGCATTTAAGAAGTGAAACAGGAGCCGTTGCCCTTGCTTCACCTGAATCGGCGGCCCACCACCCATAAGCTTGTCATTCATCGAGACGACCCGATACACCGCCTCGTAGCCATTGGCGCCGCGAGGCATGCGCTCTGGCTTCTCCGGCTTCGGCGCGTTGGGATCTTCGTCCTCGTCATCTTCGTCTTCGTTTGCCAGAAAAGGTTCCCAATCCC
>Ga0207029_10244_pt1 | contig 13791 bp, 10 predicted proteins | sample Alteio_BWMinCont_39_FD_153282 | JGI IMG/M metagenome (GOLD analysis project Ga0207029, IMG submission 153282) | Enriched cells from forest soil in Barre Woods Harvard Forest LTER site, Petersham, Massachusetts, United States -... | ecosystem: Environmental > Terrestrial > Soil > Temperate forest >...
GCGACGAACGCCGTTTGCCATTCTATTTGCTGGCCATTATTGGCGGGGCGTTTCTATGCCGATTAGTAATGCTTCCGCTGGTGGGAGCAGATAACATATTCTGGTTTTCCCCGTGTCGGATGGATGCTCTCGCTCTGGGAGCGCTGCTGTCCGTGGGGGTTCGAAGACCGGAATATGCCCAGAACGTCCTTAAAGCCTGTCGATGGGTTTTATTGGTGATGGGTCCGCTATTGCTGGTGCTCTATTCCCTGACCTCCGGCAAGTCGTTCTACATCATGCAGACGCTCAAATATCTGCTCGTGGCGGTTGCCTTCACCGCGCTGCTGGGAACCGTTCTCGGTCCCAATAAATGGACGTGGCTTGAACAGTTTTTTAGAACCGGATTCTTGCGCTGGTGCGGCAAATACAGTTACGCCATTTATGTATTTCATCCGTTTCTTTACGATTATATCACCAGCAGACTGCGACCCATTGTGCCGCTGGCCAAAACTCACCTCGAATTATATCTGGCATGCGAATTTGTGCTGCTAATTACAGTCGTGCTTTTCGTCAGTTGGGCAAGCTGGCATTTGTTTGAAAAACACTTCTTAAAACTAAAGCGGTTCTTTGAATATTCGGTCAGCCGGGCCTGAGCCATGGATCATTCGAACTTTACATGGATCTCACCGTATGATCCCAGCGATGGGCGTGGGGGCTGGAAGGCAATGCAGTTTCATTTGCTCCGGGCATTGGAGGCAAAACTGGGCCCAGCCCGGCGCATTGCCCCGGTCGAGATACCGGAGGAATTATTTGGCAAGTGGATCAGCCGGGGGCAAAAGAAGCTCGGGATTCCCCGCCGCTACACCTATTACTCGGATGCCCGACTCGCCGCATTTGGTGAGGCTGTTAGCTCACAATTGCCCAAAAATGGCAACCAGCCCGTCGTCTTCTTTGGTCCCTTGCCATTTGTCAAATGCCGTCCGAACGGACCTTATTATATTTACACCGACGGAGCCTTCTTCATTCACTACTGGGAATACAATCAGGATCATTCCCACAGCCGGAACGACATTGCTCGAATTACGGAAGCGGAGGCGGAATTTATGCGCCATGCCGCCCGAGTTTGGTGCTCGTCCCAGAAGGTGGCCGACCGCGTCACCCGCGAATACCGCCTCGCGCCCGGCCAGGCAATGTTCGTGGGTACCGGTCCCGGCAATGTGCCGCTCCCCGTCGCAACTGCGCATTACGAAAATTATCTGGTATTGATTGGTGCGGATTTTGAGCGGAAAGGCGGCAGGCTGGCAGTTGAATCCGTTGCGGAGGCGCGGAAGTTGGGCGCGGACATCACCATCAAGTTTATCGGGGCAAAACCCCCGGCCGACGTCCTGGTTCTGCCATTTGTGGAATGGTGCGGCTGGCTGGACATGAAAAAAGAATCGGACCGGAACCGGTTTGCCGAGGTAATGTCCGGTGCCGGTGCGCAGATTTTATTGAGCCGTCACGACTTGACGCCGCTGGCTATCGCGGAGGCGTCGGTTTATTCCAAGGCCACAATGGCCGCCGCCGTCGGGGGTATCCCCGAGATGATCCGGGATGAGCGGACTGGCTGGCTCATTGGGCCCGAGGCGACTGCAAAGGAGATAGGGGGACGCGTTGCCAGTTTGTTCCTGGAACCAAATGCTCTGGCGCTTGCAGGGGAGGCCGCATTTGACTTTTACGCGACTGGATGGAATTGGGAGACGGTGGCGACGCGTTGCATCTCTTCCATGCGAACGAGAAACCCGGGGTTGCCAGACTAACTTCGCAAACAAATGTTATTGACTAACCATGAAACCCCATAGGATCGTTGCAAAGAAATCTGCGAGGTAAAACAAAGCAGGCAGGCAGTAGTAAACAAGGGGGCAAGACCTCAACAATTATTGTAATCATGAAACCTAATGAACTATATGATGGTTATTATTCACAGGGCGATGATACAGATTTTCACTCGGAAGAATACCTGCTGCTAAAGTTGCTGGAATCGGAAAAGCGAGGAAGGCTTCTGGACATCGGCTGCGGCAGCGGAAGAACAGGCGCAGAATTACTAAGACTTGGCTTTGAGGTTATGGGGGTAGACCATTCAGCCGAGGCGGTCGAGTTGGCGAAGAAACGTGGGATTGCCGCACAGATTGCGGATTTGGACGGTGATGGGATTCCTTTTTCCGACGCGGCCTTTGATTTGGCCTGGGCTGGGGACGTTTTGGAACATGTCTTTGATCCGATGTTTACGTTAAAGGAGAGCCATCGAATTTTGCGGCCGGAAGGGAAAATCTATTTGAATGTGCCAAATGAATTTGAACTTCGGACTCGACTCGCCATTTTGTTTAGAAGCCGATCCTGCCAATCATTCATGTATCGAACGGTTGGAATGGATCACCATCATACCCACTTTAGCCGCGAACTGTTGGATTTCATGCTGGAGAAGACCGGATTCGAAACGGTCTGGCAAGGTTCAATGATTCGTTGGCCATTGCGCTTTATCCGCGGAGAACGGCTCAGCCAGTCCAGGTTTTTGGCAAAGGAATTTGGCCGTAATTTTTTTCTGGTTGCCAAGAAAAGAGCCTGATTGGCGGGTCCGATCAGCGATTAAGCCCATATGCGGCAAAACCCATCAATTGGCGTTTGCATTCCGACGAGAAATCAATCGGAGTTTGTGACTGACGCATTAAGCTCTGCGTTTGCACAAACGGTTTTGCCGGTGGATGTGGTGGTTTCTGATGACGCAGGGACAGACGATACGGCAAAGGTTGTCGAACAATTTCGGGCCACCCTATCGCCGGAATTAAGCTCACGGCTACGCTATAGTCGCAGCCAGGAGCCACTGGGCATTGGTGGCAATTTTGACCGCGCCGTCCGTCTGGCAGAAGGAGATTTTGTGGTCAAACTGGATTCGGACGACATTTTGGAACCGGACTTCATCAAAATCCTGGCCGACCAATTGGAAGCCAATCCTCGCGCGGGGTGGGCACATTGCAACGTGTTCAATGTGCGTTCTGACCTGTCACTTATCGGTTTGGCGCATACTCGTAAAAAAGCCGGATTCTATGCGGCGAGCGATGCATTGCCAGCCTATCTTAACCACAACGATACCTGTCACTGTGTGCTGCTTCGGAAGTCTGCCTACGTCGCTGTGGGCGGCTATCGTTCCCAGATGAAAACGGCCGAGGACTGGTTGCTGTGGCTGGAGATGTTGTTTGCCGGCTGGGGCTATGTTTTTGATGAGCGCCCACTGGCGCGGATGAGAAAATATGAAGCGCGCAGTGAATTGATGACCCGGCGGCGGCAGGCCTTTGTCGAATCAGCCTATTTCATGGTTCCCCGCATGGAGGCACTTTGCCGACAAGTTTCGGTTGACGGGCTGCCAGCCGAAAAAGCCAGCTCCCGTTTCCGCGCCACGCTCGCCTGGCTCTGCGTCTCGTCCGGTTGTGATGAGGCAGATTCTCAGGTGCGGCGGAAGCTTTTCGAATCGGGGTATGAGTTCCACCCCTCATGGGGCAACCGAATATGGCGCGAGGCCGGATTGCGCCTGCCAGCAAGCAGCACCAGGAGATTGTTGCGCTGGGCTGGGCTGCCCCGTGATTGCGCGCGCGCGGTCATTCAAAAATTGCGCCGGAAATAAAGTCCTTGTCGTGCAAAAAGGCGCTCGTGAACACTAGGTGGTGGCGAGGGCGTTGCATCAGCAGTGAATGTTGGCCAGGCTGGTTGCCGATTGGTATGCGCCCGTGTGGGGCGGAAGGCGACGTTAAAGATCCGGGAGGACAACAATGCGAAGCTCTTTGCCACACCGCGAGGCTAAGAATGAAAGCGGCTCGTTTTTTTCATGGTGGTGGAGTTCAAAAATTTAGCAGTTCTTCACGTTGCACTCAACCCCGTGACCGGGGCCTGGAGCGTGATGCGGGGGCTGGCGCAGGCCCAGGCGGCCAGCGGGATTTACCAAGCGACCGGACTTGGCGTCATTGCCGATCCGAGATGGCCTGTTCTATACCGGGAAGAGTTGGAAAAGTCAGGGCTGACGCATTACCTGGCGCCCACGCCCAAAATGTTTGGCACGGCGCAATATTTCTGGCAACGCCTCAAACGTCCTCCGATCGACCGATGGGTGGATGACTTGCTGGCGCGGTCCGGGGCGGATCACTGCATTGTCCATTTCCACAATGCCTGGATTAGCGGAATTTTCCTGCCGTTGAAATGCGTCCAGCAGAAACGCGCGACGGCGGTGGCCACGTTTCATGGAGTCAATGCGCTATTCCAAGGCGAGCCGTTAAGACAACGATTGCACCAGTGGATGACAAGAAGGTTGGAACGGCATCACGCGACCTTGACTTCGGTAGACCGGGCAAATCTTTCGCGGGCGCAAACTATTCTGGGGATGGATCCCAAGAGTTTTCAAGTGGTGCCCAATGGCGTCACTGACACTGGTCGGCGCGGTTGCCCATCATTGGCAAATCCCGGGAGTTTTACTGTCGGCCATGTCGGCAACATTGTGCCTGCCAAAGGCTGGCAAATGGTAGTCGATGCCGCCCGCAAGTTGCGCGAAGCGGGCCGCGACGTCCGGGTGATACTTGCCGGAAGGGGAGCGGAGGCGGAATTGGCCCAAGCCATGGCCAGGCAGAATGAGGGATGGCTATCCTACGAAGGGTTCGTCGCCAATCCGCGGGAAATGGTGCTGCCAAAGGTAGACGCTCTGGTCTTGATGTCCGAGCAGGAGGGCTTGCCCATGGCTATTATTGAGGCGCTATCCATGGGGGTGCCGGTGATTGCGACGGCGGTGGGCGGCGTTCCCGAAGCGGTGGTTCATGGCCAAAACGGTCTGCTCGTCGAACGGTCGGTCGAGGCGCTGGCGGCTGCGATCCAATCGCTGGCGGCGGGGCAGGAACGGTTGCGACAAATGAGCATCAATGCTCGGCGCATTTTTGAAGAGCGCTTCGAAATTTCCCGTGTCGTGGCAATGTACGACAAGGTTTACCGAAAGAAAGAATGAACCAAGCCTTCGACAATCTGGCGATTCTCATTCCCACGCGAAATCGGCCGGGGATACTGGCCACGACGTTGAAAGAACTTCAAAACGCCGGTTTGGGCGAGGTGCCATTGTGGATTTATGACGACTGCTCTGCCGACGCGGCCGCAATCCCCAAAGCCGTGGAGGGTTGGCCGGGAGTGCGCGTCATCACCGGCAAGCAACGGGTTGGACAGGCGGAAGGGCGAAATGTGCTGATGCGGGTTTGTGGCAAGGAATTCGGGCTGTTCCTGGACGACGACAGTTTTCCAAGGTCGTCAGCGGGTTTGCAAAAACATCTGGTTCATCAGCCGGAATTGCGCCGGGCAGTGGTTACTTTCCAATATATGGATGTACCGACGCAAAGATACTCGACCCCGCTTGATTTGCCCGAGGGAATAGCCCGCTCGTTCCAAGGCGGCGGAAGCCTCTTTCATATTCCAACCGTTCTTGGTTTGGGTGGCTTTCGGAGTTTCTTTATTTATGGCTATGAAGAGCCGGAACTCTCCTGCCGTTTGCAAATGAATGGGTTTCATATCTGGTACGAGCCTTCAATGGTGGTGCTTCACAACCACTTCGAAACACCGGCGGAGTTCCGGAATTACGCGGAGTATCATTATCTTTATGCCCGCAACAGCATTCTGATGTCGTCACTTAACATGCCGCTATGGCTGGGTTTGCCCCATGGTTTGGTCCGTTCCGTGCGGCGCTCCTTCTTTCAACGAAAATTTTTCCGGTCGAAAATTCGTGGGACTGCCGATGGGATCTGGCAATCTTTCACCTTATGGAGGGAAAGGACGCCCGGTACCGTCGCCCGGGCAAAGGATTGGATCCGATTTTCCAGAACATGTTCGCGATAAGTAACATCGGTGATCGTGGCCGAAGTCCTTCAGTTGGCACGCGGCGCGTTGGCGGCGCAAAAACCGTCACATCAATGTCGTTTTGGGATTGCCGTCTGACCAAAAAGGAATTCATTTTGCTCGTCACCGCCACCCTGGTCGCTGCCACGTTGCATCTGGCACCAGTGCTGCATTCCGGCTTGGGCACGGTCCTCACGTATCTGCTCCCGGCGGTGTCTTATTTCAGTCCGATGACTAGTTTCTTCTTCTTCGCCTGCAGCCAGTTTCTTCCTTTCCCGGCCGGTTCGCCCCACAACCCCGCACAAGCGGGCGTCCTGGTATGGTTACCTATTGTCCTGCTCTGCTATCGTCGCGTTAATCTGAGAAAATTGTGGTTCTTATGGCCGGTACTGCCGTTCTTGATCTGGTTTGCTTTGTTGACCGGCCAGGCGATTTATCTGCCGAATACCGATTATGTGAAATCGCTTGTCTATTCGGTTATGGCATGCCAGATGGTCAACGAATCCAAGGGTCAGCATCTGAAATGCCTCATCGGGCTCTGTTTTGGAGCACTGCTGGTCATGACCGCATATTGGGCCTCAGAACTGGGCCTCCCCGTCGAGGTCAGCGACTGGGGTGGCGATCGCGAGGGCTTTCAGAGAATGGGCAGTGTGCGTGCGGACGCGGTCATGGTGTGGCCAGCGCTTTTGATCGGCCTATCCGGGCTACTGGGAGCGCAGATCGCGTTTGCCTCTCGCAGCAGTCCGACCTCCTCGCCCAAATGGCTTACCTATGCGACGCTCATTCTTACCGTCTTGTCGTTACCTCCCCTGGTCTCGACCATGTCCCACGGTGCTTTTGCCGGGTTTGCGATGCTGATGATGGCGGTGGTTTGGGCTCTCTGGACGGCTGGTAAAGGCGGAGCATTTGCCAATCCCAGGTTTCAACTATTGCTGCGTGGTTGCGCGGCCGGTGTCGCCGCCGTCGTATTTTTGTTCGCGATCGACGCGTTCCAATTACAAACCAAGGTGCTCAGCATGAAGACCTATTACAAAAGCACGAGTGATAAAGAGGGTGCCGCCGCCTCCCGTACGGGAGTCTGGCATGATTCGATCAATACGATCTTGAGCTATCCCCTCTTTGGGATTGCCGTGACCGGAGACCAGGAAGTCATTACCTCGGAATACGCGGCGCAAGGATGGTATCTCTCGCACAATATCTTTCTGGATTTTGGCCGGGCGACTGGAATAACGGGCATGGCCTTGCTGGCATTCTTCTTTTTTAATCCCGCGTGGAGAATGTGGCGCTCAGGCGATCATCTCCGATATCTTCCGTTCCTATTGACCCATTTTGCTCTGTTGATATTCTGGATGAGTCTGTCATTTACATTTTACAAGACATTCTGGGTATTCTGGATGCTGGCGGCGATGGCTGGACGGGTTACGAGCCCTGCCCGACTTGGGCAGCGGCAGCCACCTCAATTAAATCTCAGCAAGCGAGCGGCGCGCAATTCTTTCGGCTCGTGAAGTCCCAGAGGGAAGATTGTCTGGTCGTTATGTTTGATCGTATCGGCCCCTACCATTTCGCCAGGTTGAGGACGATTGGTAAGCTGATTTCGACGGTGGCCATCGAGATGGCCGCCAAGGACAAGACTTATGATTGGGACCTGGTTGAGGGAGCGCAGAATTTCCAGCGAATTACCCTGTTCAACCCGGGTGATCCGGGTTTGCGGTCGGCGACCGAAGTGCGTCGCCGGGTCCACGCCTCACTGGAAAAGTGCTGCCCTTCGGTCGTGGCAGTTCCCGGGTGGTCCGACCGCGGGGCACTAAGCGCGCTCGAATGGTGCGTCAGCAGCAGTGTTCCGGCAGTCGTGATGTCCGACAGCACTGCTTGGGACTACGAGCGGTTTTTTTGGAAAGAAGGGATAAAAAGGCGGTTATTGCGCCTGGCTGCCGCCGCTTTCGTCGCCGGAACGCCCCATGCCGAATACCTACAAAAGCTTGGAATGACGCCCGACCGAGTTTTTCAGGGTTATGACGCTGTAGATAATGATCATTTTCGACAGGGGGCGGACGCCGCCCGACGGCAAGAGGTCGAACTCCGGAAAAAACACGCTTTGCCGCAAAATTATTTTTTGGCCTCAGCACGGTTCGTCGAAAAAAAGAATCTCGCGCGTCTTATCCACGCATATGCCACGTATCGCGCTCGCTCATCCAATACGGGAAATGGCAAGAGTCCCACAGAAACCTGGGAGCTTGTGCTGTTGGGGGATGGTCCTCTTCGACCCGAGTTGTGTCGTCAAATCGCCGCCCTGGGTTTAAAGGAGCACGTCTTCATGCGCGGATTTAAGCAATACGCGGAGTTGCCCGTCTTTTACGGCTTGGCCAGGGCTTTCATACACGTCAGTACAACCGAGCAATGGGGGCTGGTGGTTAATGAAGCCATGGCTTCCGGTCTTCCGGTGCTGGTTTCAAGTCGTTGTGGCTGTGCCATGGATTTGGTGAGGGAGGCCAGCACCGGCTTTACTTTCGATCCGTTGAACACGGAACAAATGGCGGACTTGATGAGTCGCAGTTCAAAAACCCCCGAGGATCTGGTCGACATGGGGAAAGCTGCTCAGACTATGATTTCAAATTGGGGATTGGATCGATTTGCCGGCGGACTCATGCAAGCAGTCGAAAAGAGTGTGGAGTCGCCACCGCCGAAAGCCTCGCTGGCGAATCGATTACTGATAAAACTGCTGTTGCTACACACTGGCCAATGAACGGCCGAAAAACAAAGGTTTTCAGGCTCTCATTCGCAAGGGAGGTTGCGGTCGCGGTTTTCCGCTTTCAACAAGTTTCGGCTCAGCGGCTACGCGGGTGGCGGGCGTCGATAGGCGGGAAAAGAATTCGTCTTTGCGGGTGGCCAGGCCAAATACAATAAACCAAGAGGCGAATTTCAGGCATGTGACGGCTGAGCCGGGTGTAGACAGACCTGTCCTTTTTCTTAGCATGTGCCGATACTCGGAATATGGTTCAAGTGCTTTGAAGGGCTGACAGCGCAAATTTTTGCCGGGGATTATTAAGCTCGGAGCAAGTGCTTGTGATTGTTCAACAAGCCGTTGAAAATGGGAGGCTTCAAAAAGCATCGTGGAGGTTTATTCCCGATGCTTGGCCATTAATTAAGTAAATGCCTGTCTTGGTGGATGTTGCGTCTTTAAAAACCCATGAAACTGCAAATTTGTGTTTTTGCCGGTGAAACAACCCGGGTTCAAAGTGATTCTCGTAAATCCCTCTGTGGGGATTCCGCGATTTCCATTGAAAACAAGCGTCGTCGGACTCCTTTGTCGGTGGATCGAATGTTGACTCCCACCATTAGCCTTGCGACCGTATTACGTCCGCGAAAAAGTTCTTTATCGAGCAGCATGGCATACGATCTGCTTGAAGCGTCTCTGTGCCGGTTTTCGCCGGCGCAAAAAATGAAAATCGCTGTGAGTTTCGCCCGGAGTGTTTGTTCTGGAATGTTGTTCGCAGGGCTGATGCTGATTGCGCTTTGCTTCCCATCCTCACGCAGTCTTGGTGCCAGGCTGGACCCCACCGGCTGGCAAATTAGAAATTATAGTGGCCCGTTTGCAGCAGAACTCGGGGTTAACCTAATGCCCCCGGTTCCTGTGTGGATATTGGGTCCACAAGGTCAGCCGGTCTCACAACCGGTCACGAACGCTCCGCTCAATCTACCGAACAACCTCCTCAGCACCCTGACGGATAATAATCTTTCAACTTTTATTACTTTAACCAATCCGGCGATCATTGTGATTGACATGCTGCAGACTTCTGCGGTTGACCGTGTGGTTTTGGAGGGAAGTGCCAATCGATTAAATACTTTTTCTAACCAGTGGCCGAATTATGCTCCCGCTTACACCACGCCGCCCCTGGGGTTGATTAACGTGTACGTGGGAAATTCGCCGACAAATTCAAATCTGGTCGCAAGCTATATGGTGCCTTATGACGCTGGAAATCCGGTTGAGACCGAAGCCGATATTCGGTTCAGTCCCGCGCTCGGGCGTTATGTGCGCATAGCATTGCAGACACAGGTCACATGGGGCTTCAACACCTGGCCTGGATTTGCGCTCAGCAGTCAACCGCCGGCCACGAACGTGAATTTGAATATTGGCGAAATTGAATTATATGGGGTTAGCGGGGCGAATGCCCAGGTCAATGCGGACGCGGTGGTCGTGAGCGCCTACCCGCCAGCGCCGCTGGCATTGGCAGCAAGCGATTTAAGCTACTATCTGAGCGAACTCGAAGGCCGTCCAGTTCCCATTATTTCTCCCTCGGCAACCAACAATTATCCGGGAACGCTTTACTTGATCAACGATTTGGCGCCGCTGGCACCCAATTATGCAACCATGATGAAAAATATTTCATCCGGGCTTTTACCCACCAACATCGCGGTGCAGGTAAGTGGTCGACAAGTCGTTTTTAGCTCCTGGCCTTACCGATCCATATTGTGGAGCGTTTGGGAGTTCCTTGAGAAGCAAGGTGTCCGGTGGGTTTACCCGGATGCCCACGGCGACTTTGTGCCTTCTGGCAGTGGCGTTAACTTGTCCGTGCTGCCATTCACATATTACCCGCCTACTTATAGCATCTACGCAAATTTCGACGCCAATGTTTTGGAACCCTGGCCCAACTATCAGAATCAGTCGGTGCGCCAGGAATTTCTCTATTTGTGGCGCAATCATTGGACGTGCAGTGAAAACGGAATGGGACCTCTAGGCGGCCAGGAAATCCCAAAATTGCCGTATCCCAACGTGGTGGTAAACAGCAATTACACCGAAGGCTTTAACGGATATCCACATAATTTGAGCAGTGTCGTTCCATATCGCCTATTGGATTCAGGTCAAGCTCCCTTTACCAATTGGTGGGGATGGAAGACGACAACGCCTGGTTCGCAAGTGGACCCGTCCAGCCCGGGTGCCCCGGTGTTTACAATGGACAATCCGGCCCTCATTTCATGGGTGGCAAGCAAGATGACCAATATTGCAGCGGCCCAACCGCTGGAATGCTCCTCGCCGCTGAATGTCGTCCACTGGCGGCGGCCGTTCAATCTCCTACCTTTGGATGCATCGATCTATTCCCAGGACCCGTATACCATTGCCTCCAATGGTCCGGCCATCGGTGATCCGGTGCCGTGGGTAAAAGAATATGGCACTTCTTATTCGGGAATGTATTACAGCTTTGTCACTGCGGTGGCCAATCAAGTGAGTCAATCCGGTTCCAGTGCGATGGTGGGCGCCCTCGCCTATGCCGATGTTTTTTTGCCGCCGACAAATATGCCTGCCCTGGCGGTTTTCCCCACCAATGTCCAGGTCGAGGTTTGCCTGTATGGATCACCCAACCTGGCCATGACCGCTCCCGCGAACGCGGGATTGAAAGCAGCGCTCGATGGCTGGCATTCTGCGTGCAGCCATCTGGCGACATATGATTATACCTTATTACACACCGACTTCCAGCAGGAAGATCCAAGAATGCCGGCTGCGCTGGTCGCCGGCACGCTGGCGCGCTCGCAGTACCTTGCAACGGACGGAGCCCTTGATGGTGGCAGTCAGGCAAATTTGAGCAGTCTTCCCTACAATCCGTGGAATTTTTACGCTTACCCCCGGACTCGGTGGAATACCAACCAGATCGCCGGGCAAATCGAACAGGAGTTTTTCAACGGGTATTTTCGCGAAGCGGCAACCCCGATGCTTGCCTATTACCAGGCCATGGAGAATTATCAATTCTCGAACAATGTTGATTTACACTACCTTGGTTACTGTTACAATATTACCCCCGGTTCTTTCCCTATTGGCGTGCTGGCTACGATGCAGACGAATCTTCTGGCCGCTGAACAACTCGCGACGAATTGGTGGGTGGCCAGGCGGGTGGCGAGTATCGCCGCTGGTTTCAGCTGGATTATCACCAATTCTCCAGACAATTTAGCCGGGGTTGATTTGACTGACTTATCAAAATATGCGGTACTCAATCCCCCTGTGAACAGTCCGGTGACCATTGATTTGACAGGTTTGACACCCACTGCACATATGATATTCGGGAATAACGTTTCCTGGCAGAATTCCGGTGGAGATTGGTGGTTGTCATCGCCTGCGCAACTTCAGGAATCGTTCAATTTTGGCGCCGGAACGTATCAGGTGAGCGTGACGGCAAATGGCGTCGCCGCCTCCGGGATCTGGCCCATCATGAATATTTATTTTGGGCCGAGCATGGGCTCGGCAACGGTCAATTCGATAACCCCTTCTGTCTACAACTTTACGTTTACGGTTCCAGCGGGCGTGGGCGATCTGGTCATTACTTTTCCCAACAGCAACTTGGGAGCCCTCTACATTGATAAAATTCAGATTACCCGAGAGTGAATCGTGACGCCGGGCGGGGCTCTCCCAGCCCCGGCAATGGTTGCTTGTGGGTCAGCCCAACCGAGCGGGTGCTCGAGGGAGTTAGCAGATGACGTTGCTCATAGTCCATAAAGGCAGGGAAAGCACGTGATCGGCCCAAACTCGAGCCGACGCATCATCCATGTCACCTCCTCCATCTCACGAGAGGGTGGGGGGATCCCCCCGGTCATTTGGTCGCTCGCCGGGCAGATGCAAAAATTAGGAGTCCAGACCATTGTCGGCGGTTTGAGGGATAATCACTCCGAAATAGACTCTGATGATGCTTCCGGGAAAGTCATTACGGGAGAGGTTCTTGGACCAAGGGCGTTGGGATTCTCACCGCAACTGCGACGGACGTTGAACCGGGAAGTGTGCTCGTCGGATATCGTCCATGCGCATGGATTGTGGATGTATCCCGGGGTGCTGGGCGCTGGATTGAGTCGCCGTAAGGGATGTAAACGGGTGGTTTCGCCGCACGGCATGCTCGAACCCTGGGCGCTTAAACATTCCGCGATTAAAAAACGCCTCGCTGGCTGGTGCTTTGAAAGACGGAATCTACAGACCGCTGACTGCCTGCATGCGCTTTGTGCTCGTGAGGCGCAAAATCTTCGCAACTACGGTTTGGACAAGCCAATTGCGATCATACCCAATGGTGTCAATCTGAACGGGCTCCCTGCGGTTGGCAAAAATGATCATGTTTTGCGGGAATATCCGGAATTAAAAGTCCGCAAAATTATTTTATTTCTCTCCCGGGTGCATCCCAAGAAGGGACTACCGGATTTGTTGCAAGCGTGGGTGAAGGCCAAGCCGCGTCAAAATGATTGGGCACTGATGGTGGTGGGACCGGACGAGCTGGGTCACGAGGCCGAATTGCGAAAAATGGCGGATGATCTTGGTATCAAGCAAGATATCGTTTTTGCTGGTCCGGCTTATGGGGAGCGAAAAAAACAGGTTGTTTTCCTTTGCTGATGCCTTTGTTTTGCCCTCTTATAGCGAGGGGTTCAGCATGGCAATTTTGGAAGCGGCGGCAGCGGGCTTGCCGATATTATTGACCGAAGAATGTAATTTCCCAGAATTGGCGGCTGCCGGGGCTGCGATTGAAGTGCCCGCGGGACTGACTGGCGTCTCGGAGGGACTTTCAAGATTTCTGGCCTTGACGGATTTGGAACGCGAAGAAATGGGAAACAGAGGTCTTGAATTGGTACGGCAATCCTATACTTGGCCGGCCATTGCTCGTGAGATGATGGGAGTTTATAATTGGCTGGCAGAAGATGGCCCTCGCCCAGGCTGTATTCAAACCCTTTGAAATCAGAACAATGGAATTCTCCAAGACCGATCTTTCCAGTTTTTCGTCAAGGAACTTTGACCGCGGAGCGGGGGTGGTCAAAGAGAGCCTCTGGTTGTTGGTGAGTTTATTCCTTTTTCGACTATGTCCGGTTAGTTTGTCGGCACTGAAGAGCACCACACTGCGCGCTTTCGGGGCAAAAATTGGCCGGGGCGTTGTCATTAAACCGCAGGTCAAAGTG
>Ga0207029_10245_pt1 | contig 13750 bp, 9 predicted proteins | sample Alteio_BWMinCont_39_FD_153282 | JGI IMG/M metagenome (GOLD analysis project Ga0207029, IMG submission 153282) | Enriched cells from forest soil in Barre Woods Harvard Forest LTER site, Petersham, Massachusetts, United States -... | ecosystem: Environmental > Terrestrial > Soil > Temperate forest >...
CAAAAATGCTCAGCGATCAAATCGAAGCTGAGACACCCGATCCCGGGGCGGCTGACGCGACCAATGTCGCGACCACAGCCAGCGCAGTGATCGGATCCGGAGACACGAACCTGGCCACCGCCAGTGCCCAGGCTGCGGGCGCGGTTTTAACCAACGCAATCGCATCCGCGGTCAGTGGCGGACCTGCCCAAACCGTTACGCAGCTGCGGGGTATTGACGAGGTAAATTTGGGAAAAGGAAGTAAACAGGGGGGTACGGATCGTCTCGTATACCAAAGTGGCGCTGAGCGTGAAAACCAGACAAAATAGCACGACCCACCAGCGCTCGCGAAGGTAGGAGAGATAACGCCGCTTGGGCACCATCATGGTCAGGCGGTACGCGGCCTCATGTCCCGCACTCGCGGATTGTTGTGGCAAAATAATAGTTTTTTCAGTCACAATATAGGCATCTTGGCCAAAGCAGGATTAATTCCGTCTGAGAATGTCTCCACGCCTGAGCGTTATATGCTTTTGCACGCAATAGTCAATCTTATAGCAATTTAGGTTCCATGATGGGCACACAACATCAGAACACGGTCCAGAACGGCGAATAACATGAGATTGTCAGACATTGATTTTTGTTATTTGTTCAGATTTTTCCCAACGGAGCAATTGGGGAAGATTGAGGGAGCGATCAAGGTGGATGAGATCAATTATTTGGTGAAGGGCGGATTTGTCGCAAAGGGATTGGGATAAAAAAAGAAGCTCAAATCAGATTAAACTCTGTTTTGAGCTTCCCAAGAGGGTTAGCAAAAGAAATTAAATCAATGCTCGTCAACGCCAGGCAGGTCAATCAAGCGCGGGAGCGGCGACCAGACTTGAGCAGGAAATAGGTCAAAACTCCCAGACCGGCGAACATCGTTCCAGGCTCCGGAACAGCAACGCCAGGGTTGCTCACAACCGCCGCAGGCGCGGCGCTGGTACCGTTGAAATCTGAAGCCGGAACCGCAGGTGCCACAGGTGCCGTTTCCGCCGGGGCAGCCTCGCTTACAGTAAGCTCCAAGGCAGCTTTGGCAGTGAAGGTGGATGCGGCACAGACAGCAGCTACAACAATCGAAGATGCAGCGAATTTTTTTAAGGCAATGTTTCTCATAAACAACAAACTGATTGGGGCTCAACTATCAACATCAATAGATTAACTGCACGGTAAAAAGAGCGCAACACAAAAAATGGACATTAGTATACACAAATTGGACAGTCCGGACCGGGAGAAGAAACCGTTTTAGGCCGATAAAATCGTCTTAAATACCATCCGTATAGACACTTATAAAATAATAGACCAAAAAGAGCGGGACGAGACGAGTTTGAAAACCTTACCCCAAGATTAATAGGCTGTGCGGAGCGGAAAGAGACATTGCTTGATGGTTTTCAAGATAATCAAGCAATCCAGGCTTAAAGACCAATTCTCGAGGTAATAGATGTCGGCTTCAACCCGGTTACGCACATCCTGTTCGGTAATGATTTCGCCACGAAACCCCCGGACCTGAGCCCAGCCGGAGATACCGGGGTGAACAAACCGCCGAACCATGTAGTTTTTCATCACCTTAACAAAAAGCTCATCGTGTTGGAGCATGTGTGGGCGGGGGCCGACGACGCTCATTTCGCCGAGGACCACATTGATGAACTGGGGAAACTCATCCAGGTTCAATTTTCGCATCCAAACGCCGAGCGGAAACACGCGCTGGTCATTTTTTGAGGCCTGTCTGGCTTCGTTGTCATTGTTGACGTGCATGGTGCGGTACTTGTAGATCATGAAGGTACGCCCCAATAAACCACTGCGCTTTTGCTTGTAAAGCACAGGTCCCGGGGATTGCAGACGCTGGCACAAGTAAACCAGGAGCGTGGTGAACGGAAGGATCAGCACGACAACAGGCACGGCGATGGCCAGATCCATGATCCGCTTGATCATCCGGTTGACGGGACTTTCCAAGGGTTCCTCCCGGAGACCGATGAGGCGGACCCCATCATCCTCGAACACCATGGTATTGTGGTTGAAATAACTATCGAGGTTATCAATGGCCAGGAGGCGGACGGCGGATCCCTCGCAAACCTGGGTGATTTGGCGTAAACGGTCCGATCCAATCAGCAGGTCCATCACGATGAGGTGGCTGACAGCTTGCTGCTGGACAATTTCATTGAGTTGATCCAAGGAACCGAGCAACGGAAGCGTGGGGTCGGCTTCCTTGGACGGCTGGCCGTAATCACCATTGGGACAGATTAGGCCGACCGCTTCGAGGCCGATCATGCGTTTGCGTTCGATCCAGGGTTTGATTTGAGCCGCCTGCTGAAGCGTGCCCACCAGGGCGACACGTTCCGGGCGGTCCACGCCATAAATCATCTGGCTCAGCCAATTGGGCAAAATATAGTTGCTGAAGAGCAGGGTCAGGCAAAGGCAGGGAATGTAGCTGAAAAGAAAGGGGCGGGAGAGGGAGGCATCCTGCAAGGCGAAACTGACGATGAAAACCGCAAACAAACCCATGAACGCCTGCCGGCCCGTGCTGCGCACGGCCTCGACAAATTCGCGGTAGGGGCCATGAACAAAACGTTTCGCGTCCATGCGGGAAAACACTCCAATCAACAGAAATTCGTTGTAAAAGGAATATTTCTCCAGCGCCGTCCAATTACTGAACAAGGGGCTATCCCAAATATATAACCAGCCCCAAAAGCTCAAAGTAACGAGTGCAAGCAGGCAGAAAGCGGTAAGACCTTTGATGCCTGAAGAGCGATTGAGAAGCATGAATAATGATCCGGGTAGTACGTCTTGGGATTTAGTGTGGCAAGGGTTTCAGATCATTACACGCTCAGGGCGTTTAATTCAGAGGGGGAGGCCTGTTGGCGTGGTTTGCGGGAGGCATTCAATTTAAAAATCAGCTTGCCGCTTTTTGCCCGGCCGAAGTTTTTGAGTTTTTTGGCGATCACGACGGCAGCTTCGCCGCCGTTCTTGTTGCGCCAGCGTCCGGGGCTCACCCCGAAGTGCCGGGCAAAAACCTGGTTAAACTGGCTGAGGGATTTGAAGCCGCTCTCCAAGGCCACGTCCACCACTTTAAGATTGCTGGTGGCGAGCAAATCCAGCGCCTTGGCCAGTCGCAGTTCGGCCCGTTTGTCGTTGAAAGACATGCCCACCAGCTTCTGGAAGAGCCGGCTTAAATGGCGGGATGTGCAGTTGGTCATGCGGGCCAGGTCCGTAAAATTCATCTCCAGCAAATCGGAGATGGGGGTTTGTTTCAAGAATAATTCCAAGCGCTGGCCGGCATCGGAGATTTTGGATTCGGCGGGAGCAGCCGACAGATCAAGCTCAATGATCTCCGCCATGAGCTGGAGCATCTTCAAACGCGCGGCGAATCCGCCCGGATTTTCATTGGCAGCCAGCTCCTCCATACGGATGGCGACCGCGCTTTGCGGCGGGAAAATTTTCAGGTTGGATTCGGGGTTCAACAAGGTCAACTCGAGCGCTCGCTTCTCACCCAGAGTCAGCAGTCCGCTGAGCCGCGAAGGAATGACACTGAAAAAGCAAAGAGAAAAAGCGCCGATCTGACTGGCACGGATGGTTCCGGTCACTCCGCCGCCAAGCATCAGGACGGTTCCGGCGGGAAGTTCCTGATTCAACTGGGACTTGAGGAAATAGCCGGTTCCCTGGCGGACGAGAATGAAGGTCGGTCCGGCCAGTCGCGGAGTCCATTCGCCTTTGGGAACAATCGCATGCTGGCGCAATACCAGATGTGGTTCGTAAATAAAATGTGACTTCTTCATGATCCCGTGCTCACGCCAGCCCGATAAATAAATTCCAAACAATAATAGATCCACTAATTAGCATTAATTATTCCACTGAATCATGATATCCAATGATTTGGCGAATCCCGCCCGGGAATTTTTGGCCGCCAACAAAGGTTTTTTCAGCATCAGACTACCTAAATGTAGTGCCAATTCAAAGCAATTGCCAACCTTATGCCCCAATTAATGGAACCGGAGACGATCGGCTCCATTGACCATCGAGACGTGTAATTTGGACAATGGATGTTACGGAAAGATGTCGAAAGTGAAAATTATGAGCAACTGTTTTCGATCAAGATAAATGAATAAACCCTAGGTCACAGGCCTTATTAATTAATATAAAATACTTACCACAAACCGCTAACGACATTAAACGAAGTTTGCCACATACTCCAAAAGCCCTGGCCGACGGATGCCAAAAACTTGTTCGCAAGCAGCGGCCGATTGCGCTTATTGCGGAATCGAGCGCGATTGGGGTTGGGTCAGACGTACGGTTGGTCATGGTAAATTATGCGGTCGCGAATGGTGTCGGGACCATCAATGCCGGGGTGAATGTCCGTGCTCCGACCACCCTGGATATCACACCGCAGACTCAAGCAGGGTTACCTTGGATGGGATGGGCACAACTGCAGAAGAACGGGGAAGGGAAAAACCAAAAGCCAGCTCGCTTTGTCTCGCGCGAGTTTAGTTCAGATCAAACAAGCGTAAAGCATCCACAAGAAGAGAGGAGAGAACTTGTTGATATTGCGGCTGAAGAAAGGGGCTTACGGAGCTTGCAAGGCTCAAAATTTTACAACAAAAGTCCATATTTAGGACACATTAGACACCTATTCTTGGGAAAACCTCGTCCAGATGAAACGAAAAATGGGGGTCTGGCGACGCCTCAATTCTTCTCAACGGTCGGATCAATTCCAAAATGGAAGCCACCCTCGTCCTCGTAACCCTCAGGAATGCTCATATTGATGGAGTTTTTCAGGCCTCCAGCCAATTTGGACGGAAACGCCGTGATGGCGGCCGCGTTCAACCAGAGCGAAGTACGATCGATGATCGAGTGGATGAAATGAATTTTGTCTAACATAGCGAGCATCTAAAAGCATGGGGTATGCCAAGAACAGAATACTGGAACGAGGGCCAGGCTGATATGGGTATTAACCCTTATTCAATTGGTTTGGAAGGAGCAACGTCGGGTAAACCAGATTATCGGCGGCGGCGACCACCGCCAATTGGACGGATGGAGGTTTTGAAGAGCAGTTTGGTTTGGCCGCCGGCTTTGGAATGCGCGGGCGCGTGAGACCGCCGCTCGGGCTGCTGGCGGCCGGTCACTTTCGGAGCCGCCGCCGCTTTGACCAGGCTGAAGTCGACCTGCTTTTTAAAGGTGTCCACCCGCGCCACCTGAACGGAAATTTTATCGCCGAGCCGGATCATTTTCCGGGTGCGCCGTCCGGTGAGATTCCGCCGGGCCTCGTCGAACACATAAAAATCATCCTCCATCAACGACAACGGCACCAAGCCGCTCATGGCGAGATCAGGCACATCCACAAAAAAACCGAAATTGCGGACATCGGTCACAAGGGCAGGATATTTTTCCGGTTCGCCGGATTCCAATTGCGCCTTCAGAAACGCATAGAGCTTGACGTCTTTGCTGTCGCGCTCGGCATCTGCGGAATTGCGTTCGGTCACGGAGATGTGTTCCGCGATTGCCTTAAGCGCGCCAGCCGCCGCCGGGTGGAAATCAAATAAAGCGCGATGGACCACGAGGTCGGAGTAACGGCGGATGGGAGACGTGAAGTGGGTGTATTTTTTCTTGGCCAGGCCGTAATGCCCCAGCGGTTCGACCGCGTAACGGGCGCGCATAAGGGATTTCAGGAAGCCGATTTTCAAGGCCGGCCCGAGCGGCAGGGTACCGAGCCGTTGCAACAATTTTTGGACTTCGGCCGGGTGCGTCAGGTTCCCGCACGGAACCTGATGGCTCAGAACTTCCTCGCGATATTCCTGGAGGCGCCGCGGGTCCGGGGCTTCGTGAATGCGATAAATCGCGGGCACGCGCTGTTCCATCAGCCGCGCGGCCACGGCCTCGTTGGCCAGCAGCATGAATTCCTCGATCAATTGGTGGGACTCGTCGTTGGCCATGCGCTCGATCCGCAGAATTTTCCCATGTTCATCCAGGCGGATTTTCATTTCCGGAAAGTCCAGTTCGAGGGAACCGGCGGCGAATCGGCGGCGGCGGATTTTCTGCGCGAGTTCGTGGGCCTGATGCAACATTTGCTCGACCGGATGATCTTCCTCCGGCGGGCGTTGCAAAATGGCGAGCACCTGGGGGTAGGCAAATCGACGCCGCGAATGAATAATGGCCGGATAAAATTTGGTGGCGGTCACCCGGCCATCATGAGTGATCAGAAACTCCACGCATTTAGTCAAGCGGTCCACCTTGGGTTTCAGGGAGCAAAGCTCGTTGCTCAGGGCCTCGGGCAGCATGGGAATCACCCGGTCAACGAGATAAGTCGAATTGCCACGCTTGGCCGCCTCGGTATCCAGGGCCGTGCCGGGTTTGACGTAATGCGATACATCGGCGATGTGAACCCACAAACGCCATTGCTCTGACGACACGCGCTCCAGACAGATGGCGTCGTCGAAATCCTTGGCGTCATCCGGATCAATGGTCACCACAAGTTGGCCGCGACAATCCACGCGCCCGGCGATGTCACGCGGATCGACCGTTGCACCAATGGCCTCCGCCTCCGCGAGGACGCCTGCGGGAAAATGCAGCGGGAGGTTATACTGGCGGAGGACCGAGAGCATATCCACGCCCTCGGCATCAGGGGACCCGAGTACTTCCACCACTTTGCCTTCGGGGCTGGTATGGCTGGATTCCCATTCCAGCAGCTCAACCACCACCTTGTCGCCAATCCGCGCAGGCCGTCCGACATCCCTCGGTTCAGGCACTAAAATTTCGTGCGGCATGCGCGGGTCATCGGGTATGACGAACAAAAATTGGCGGCGGCGCTGCAAGGTGCCGACAATTTGCGTGCGTTGACGCTCCAAAATGCGGACGACGGAACCGGTATCCCGAGCTTCAGCTTCGCCCCGAAAATTTTTCCGCCGCGGATTGCGTCGGACGAGGACGCGATCTTCGTGCAGAGCGGTGCCGGTGTCGCTTTCAGCGATGGCGATTTCCGGAAGTTTTGCATCATCCGGTTGGAGGAAGCCCTTGCCGGCGCGGTTCATCCGGATGCGGCCGGGAATGAGATCAGCCTCGATGGGGCAGATGTAGCGATTACCCTTGATGCGGGCGATTTCGCCGGCTTGTTCCAGTTCGCGCAGAGTGGCCTGCAACATTTGCTGACGGTGGGGCGGCAGACGCAGCAACCGGAGCAATTCGGGAACATTCGCCGGGACGTAATCTGGTTGTCCCAACAAACGAATGATTTGATCTTTCATGATTTGCAGCCCTGGCCCCAAACTCAATGTTCCTCCTGATCGAACCAGTGCTGGAATTGAAACACCAACCGGGGATTTAAGCAACCGGTAATCCCAAAGCCCGATCCGTGGCCTGCTGAATGGAAATAGCCCCGGTTTCCAAAATGATCCTGACAAATAATGCTCCACAAATCCGGGCAGACGGGGCAGTATTCAAAATTATCAATGGCATTTTAAACAAAGGCCGGATCGAGCAGCCCGCCACTGGGCCGGTTAGAATTTGAAAGATGAAGTCAATCCATCCAATTCGACAAGCGACGGTGCGCTTCGGTAAAACAGTTGTGGGAATTACGGCGGTACTGGTGTTCGGATGGTGCCGCCCGGCATTATCGATGCCGGGTACGACGATTGATTCACGTCAGGATGTCGGCAAGGCGTTTTCGGTCACAACCGCAGACGGAAAAGCGACGATCGACCTCGATACCACCACCGCGCCTGAATTGACGGATTGGACCCGGAACAAGTTGGCACCGGTCCTCGCCGAATGGTATCCGAAAATTGTGGCCATGCTCCCGAGTGAAGGTTTCACCGCCCCCACCCATTTCACGGTGACGATCCGGGACATGGACGGGGTGGCTTACACCAGCGGCACGGAGATAGTGGTCAGCAAAGACTGGATTAAAAGCCAGATGAACGGGCAAGCGGTTGGCTCACTGGTGCATGAAATGGTGCATGTGGTCCAGCAATACCATAACGCGGCGGCCCCGGGCTGGCTGGTTGAGGGCATGGCGGATTATATCCGGTGGTTCAAATTTGAGCCGCAGAGTCACGGTGCGGACCTGGTATGGATACGGCACCGGGGAAAAGGCTTTTCACCGCACTACAACGACAGTTACCGCATCACTGCGAATTTTCTTAACTGGGTCGCGACCAAATATGACACAGAAATTGTTGGCCAAATGAATGCGGCCATGCGGGATGGCAAATACGACGAGGATTTGTGGAAAAAATACACCGGCAAGACGGCCCCACAACTGGGCGAGGAATGGAGCAGGGAAATCGAATCGCAACTTGCCAAAATGAATCCGTGAATCAGCCGGCGCCAGTAACAAGTGAATCTGGCGTTTTAAGCCACCGGACCTGTGATTTTATACTCATAACGCGAAACAAAATACGGTCCAACCTGTCTGTCGCTGTGATGAATAAAACCGAATCGCTCATAGACTGCCCGCAATTTCGGGCGTGATGCCTCACAGTCCAAGCGCAAATAATCTCTGCCAAGTGACCGCGCTCGCTCAACCGCCCAACTCAACAAGGCCGACGAAATCCCGAGGCCTGCAAACCGTCTCCTGACCGCAAGCCGATGCACAAATGCTGACTCCGGCTGCGCCACGTCCGGCCAGAACAATCCATCCTCAAGCTGAAATTTCAAAACACCGGCGGCCTCACCATCACACTCGGCGATGAGGAATAAACCGGCGTTAACGTCGTCGGCGATGCGCGAGGGAAGCAATTCGTCCGCTCGCCATATGCTCATATCCCTCTGCTCCAACCATCGCGCCGCCTCACAAAGAATGTCGGCGACTTTCTCGATGTCTTGGTGGGTCGCTGGTCGGATGGACGGGTGCATGGCGGGTAGAGCGATTTAAATTTAAATGTAGTTAATTGGTTGGAAAGGGACTTGCTCGCCCTCAGCCGAACGCAACCAAAACCGCAGCGGGACGGGTGTGATACCTATTCCTCTGGGGCGGTGTCAAGTTGACTTCGTGTCTTCGTGTGAGATCGTTTTGTCACAAACCCCCATTCCTCTGCGGCACTGTCAAGACACGCCCTCTAGAACCACGTCGCGGACCTGGTAAGGATAAGTAGCTGTTTATTGCGACGGTTTTGCGTTCCAGATCGCCAGCGTGTCTGGCGAACCCTGCGAGCGAACGCCATTGTCGCTCAGGATACCATCGGTGGCCGCCACCATCCTGGCCCTCGGGAAAATCATGGTTTCACTGTGGTTGCCAAAAAATTCGAAAGTGATGAATTGGTTTTTGGCATCCCGCAAAATCTCCACGAGATGATTGAGGTTCTTTACCCGGATGCCATTCACCGCTTTCACCACCTCGGATCGCGGGCTGGTATACCCCTCTGCCAGCCGGTCGGGAAAAAACGGCGAGGAAACGACTACCAACCCTTCGCCCGGAAACGCCGGCTGATCGGCCATGCGCGTGACCAGCGGGTTACTCGCGAGACTCAAGGCATCCATCATCATCGCGCCATATTTGGAATCCAAATAACCGTTGAGATAGTTGCGTGTGGCCGCCGAAAACACCAGCGGCCCGTAGATGAAGTACGAGGGGTACCCCCCGTTCAATTCGGGGATCAAGCACGGATAATTTTGCGGCACGGGCAGGTTCACCCGCAGTTCCTTGCCCGCGCGCACAATGGTCAGCGGCACGGCGCCATTGGTGGCGATGTGCTGGATCTGATATTGGAAACGCACCCGCAGATCCTCGCCCAGTTTGATCATGCCCTGGTCATCCACCGGGGTATCCCCGATTTTGGTGATCACATCCCATTCCTTCAACGGATAGTCCGGATCATCCTTGTAGGGCTCGTGCACCACCATGCCATCAACCGATGGCGGCAGCTTGAGAAACGTGCGGAGAGCGGGATTTTCCAGGGTCTGCAAGGTATCATACATGCCCGGTTTCCCGTAATCATGACCACCGGCGATGCCTTGCAGAAAAAGTTCGATTTCTTCGCTGGGTATGATGTAGCCGATGTTTTCCGCCCCGTTCAGGCGGCTGAACGTCAGCCCAATCATCTTGTCGCCCACCACCGCCGGTCCGCCGCTGTTGCCGGGGTTGATCGCCGCGTCCACCTGGATGCGCAGGCCGGAAATCGGGAAGTTATAGGGGGCAAACTCGACCCGCGAAACGATCCCCTTGGTGATGGAAAGGCTGTTGCCCCCTTCGGGAAACCCATAAGCCAGGACCACGTCCTTGATGCCCGGCAGGGTTTTAGCCCGTACCAGCGCCGGATGCGTGTCAAAAAAGCTTTCATCATCCAGTTTTAATACCGCGAGATCGATTCCCGGGGAAATGGCTTCCACCGTGGCGGAGATTTTATCGCCGGCTTCGTTGGCCTGGATTTGCACCTGGCTGGCGTAATTGACCACATGCGCGTTGGTCAGGATTCGCTTGCCTTCGATCACCACGCCGCTCCCCGTCACATCCAACGGCGACTCCTTTGACCAGGGTTTGTAAGGGTCCGGATACCGCACCGTGGAGAATATCTTCACCACCGAATTTTCGATGGTTCCCCCTCCCGCCGGCCTGGTGGAAGCCGCGGTCGTGGCCGGAAGCGAGGTGGCGTCCTGAGCGCACAGATTCCAGCCCACGGCACACGTTAACGCCACCAGAAGCCAGGTCGCTTTCACCCCCCAAAAAAAAGAATTGGATCCCATAGATCGCAGAATGCTAGTGAACGGATATTGTCCGTGCAAAGGAAATGTCACCCAACAATGTCATAATTATAGACGCCCTTTCAATCTGGAAACAGAGCCTCCGTCATGCGTGCGAGCTCGGCGGTCAGCCCTTCGATGCGCCTGTGTATTGCTGCGCCGCCAATAGCTTCGTCGTCATTTGCGTTATCGGGTGCGTAGACGAACCGGGGAATAATCACACATCGGAAATCCAACATCAGGCTGTTCGCAAACGGCATAACGGACATGTAGCTCCCTTGCCCTCCGGCAGCGCAGATGAAGCCGACAATCTTGTCATTCCAGGAATCGCCGGTCAGTTCGACGAGATTTTTTGCGGCAGCGTTCAGATCGTAATTGTAGATGGGCGCCGCGACAATGATACCGCGTGCGGCGGCGATCTGCTCACCGATCCGCTTGACAGCGGGCAAGGCGTAACAGGAGGAGGCATCGCACATCGGGAGATTGAGCGTGGCCAAATCAACAAATTCGGCGGCAAGTCGGGTCGCCTGAAGCTGTTTCAAAGCCATCTGAGCGAAAATTCGACTTCGGCTCTCCGGTTTATGGCTGCAACTGATAACGAGATATTTCATTGCTGGCGGGGTTAAGAGGAGTATTTCGTGGCAACGCTAAACATAAATTGAGGCATCAGCCCAACGGCGACATGAACGGGGGCTGTGGACCGTGCCAGCGCCACCAGCCTGCGCTCCAAAGCGACGGCCCGACGAGATGGAGGGTTGGTTCCGGCGACGTGGCGGCGGATTTATCGTTTCCATATTTCTGGATGCGGCTGATGGTCATAATTCCACAGCGCCGCAGATTTTGCGGGGTCAAACAAAATTGAGGGCAACATCGCTGATGCGTGTCCATCACAATAAAGTTGGTTGTACTCTTTCCCATGCCGCGCGGCGTAAATCCATGCCCACGCGTTGAGGTCGCAATGCAAAAAGTCATCGCCTCCGACGTCGGGAGAATTGATTCCCATGCCCGCGTCCGGGACTGCGCCCGCTATCATTGCGGAATCACTTATTGCCAGCATCTCGCTCGGCACACTGACTTCGCTTTCTGAAACGCTTGGCACAAATTTCCCTTGTGAATCTTTCCAATATAAGACCGGGCCCAATCCGAAATTCTCATTGGTTTGGTCATCAACACGGGCACCGGATCCGTTATAGGCGTAACTACCAAGGCGGTTAATCGCTCCCGGAATATGCGGGCCAGAAATCTTACCGCTATAACCCGGGCAATGAAACGAGCTATTCGTCCAGTTTAGCGGGTAATACGGGAAAAGCTTCGACGACCAATAAACCAAACCAAAAGCCCGGCCGCCCTTGCCGGTGGCATCGCCACCCGAAGGGCCAGCAGAACCAAGGTAACGAGGATACTGGTTCCGGCTGTCATTCACATACATTTGGAGTGCCAAACCCATTTGATGCAGGCGGTTTTTGCAGGAAACGGAGCGAGCGTAGGACTTCGCCAGCGAAAGTGTCGGCAAGAGCAAGACGGCCAGTATGCCAATGATGGCGATGACAACAAGCAGCTCGATCAATGTAAATCCAGTATTTTTATGGTTTGGCTTCACGTTGATTTTGACAATCTACAAGCTTGTGACTCACGGCTCCAAGGTAAAAAACCGAGCCCACGCCGAGTCCTTGCGGACGGCCATCCCTGACCTGATCCGAAACAGCGCACAGCCAGCGCCGACGACGGTTGGTCTACCGCGATCTTGATATGCGGCAAATCTCTCATCGCACTGGCACTCCGTTTGAGTAAACGACAAACCGCCGAGCGTCAACATCAACTGCCGTGCTGTAATGATAGTTCTCGTCCGTCCAAGCAATGGTGACAATGTTTGACGTGGTGGAAACTTGCCCTAACGAACAGTGCTGCGAAGCATATGGCCCCAAACATTGAAGCTGGCCTGAAATGGGCTGCCCATGCTCGTATAGTTGAACATCGTAACAGCCTGCCAAATCTGCGGTGACAACTGCTGTCATCGAACTGCCCGGAATTGGCACGCGGGAAACCGTCGGAACCAGACACGATGAAAGCAAGAATGCCATGCCGACTAATGAAACCAAAAGTCCGGCGCCGATGGAAATCTTCTTGGTTGTGGTCATAGCACGATGTGCCTAACGTAGCAATCAGGTCCAGCCGACCCGGGCCATAAACCGGGACAGCGGCACGGCTTGCGCCAGTGGTGGTTGGTTCGGATGGCTTGTTAGCAATTAATTGTGATCATCAAGTTCTTTTTGTGCTTGTTCGTGCCAAAACTTATCTTCATGGGTTTCAATGCCAATGAGGCCCGCCCAGAGTGCTGCGACTATGGCGAAAAGAGCTAGTATTTGAAATGATTTGGTGCGTCGAAATCGAAAGAAAATCAAAACCAACCAGATTAGATTAAAAATAATAAAAAGAGGCAATAGTAGATTTAGAAATGCATATTCAGGAAACAGTCCTCCAAGCGCATGATCCAGATCCCAGGTATTTATTGCCACGAACAGATAAATTAGCATTCCAACCAGGTTGGAGAATACCCAAACTTTCTGTGTCTTAAATGTTGCTGTCATCGCGCTTTTCATGCCTAACAACAAAAACCGAGCCACCGCCGACCCGGGACCGTGGCCCCGGCGACTGGTTGGACGTCGGCTTTTTTGTGGCCCCGCAAATATCGCCTGAAAATAAAAGTGATGCTCACAAGCCAGCCAAGAAACACAACTGACAGTCGTGCCCGTGTTTCCGCCGCGGACCAACGCATATAATCCGGCGGAGCGCTTACCCACTCCGGCTGCACCAGCCGAAAATGCCAGATCTGCCTGACAAGATCTGCCTGCGTCCAATCAGTCGGGTAAAGATACAAAAGTGCCGTGAGCAGAGGACGTAGCGCCCAAAACCAAGCCGCAGCAATCGCTGCCAAAGTAGCGAGTAGCAACCAAACTACGAATCTCGATCTTTGCATAGTACACTAGGACGACGCCTGAATTACAAATCCGAGCCACCACCGATCCTTGATCATTCCCAGGAGCACAATAGTCGTCGGAAGCTGATTTCA
>Ga0207029_10202_pt2 | contig 13682 bp, 14 predicted proteins | sample Alteio_BWMinCont_39_FD_153282 | JGI IMG/M metagenome (GOLD analysis project Ga0207029, IMG submission 153282) | Enriched cells from forest soil in Barre Woods Harvard Forest LTER site, Petersham, Massachusetts, United States -... | ecosystem: Environmental > Terrestrial > Soil > Temperate forest >...
GCCGGATACACAACCACGCTGGATAAAATTGATGCGCCGCTGACGGTGCTGGCGCAAATGTATGGAGTGTCGTGGCTGGGGCCGATTACGTCCATTGGCGCCATGGTCAGCTTTTTTGCGCTAGCCTCATCTTGCATGAACGCCGGCGCCCGCGTGATGTATGCCATGGGCCGTCACAACTTTTTCCCGGAAAACACCGGTTATGCGCATTCCAAGCACGGCACGCCGCACGTGGCTCTAATGGTCATGGCTATTGTGATGTTTTTGGTGGTCACCGTTTCCTATTTCTTCCTGGTGCAGAACGGCATGGCGGTGCTCGACGAATTCAATGATGCCGGAACCATGGGCGCCTTTGGCTTCGTTGGTGCCTACACCTGCATTGTGCTCGCGGCACCGTTCTTCCTCAAGAAACGGGGAGAACTGAAAGCCCAGCATGTCGTTTTGTGCGTCGTGGCAATGGCGCTGATGTTGATTCCCATCATCGGCAGTGTTTATCCGCTCCAGCCGCCGCCGGTGGAATATTTCCCGGTAGCCTTTATTGCCTATCTTTGGTTTGGCGTCTTGCGAGTGATGGGCATGCACCACCAGAAACCGGCACGCGTAAGCGAAGTCAGTACTGAAGTACGCGCGCAGCACACGCGTCACTCAGGGGCGGAAATGGCAGGCGCGCCCGCAGGGGCAGTCGGAGCCGCAGCATGAAGAATCAAATTGGCTCCATGGTGGCGATTCACCGCTATCCAGTCAAATCCATGATGGGTGAGGAGTTGAATGCGACCCGCATCGGGAACAAAGGAATTCAGGGCGATCGGGCGTTCGCCCTGGCGGATGTGGCGACCGGCAAGATTGCCAGCGCCAAGAACCCATCCAAGTGGCCGAATCTATTCGCATTCAAAGCCTCATTTACCGAGCCACTAAACGGGGCCGAGTCGCTTCCTCCGGCGCGCATCACCTTTCCGGATGGCAGCACGGTCTTGACTGCGGATGGCAACATCAGCAGCCGACTGTCGACTGCCTTGGGCAAGCCGGTCCGGTTTCTTTCCAGCGCTTCCGCTCCGGGCACGCTGGAGGAGTACTGGCCGGACATTGATGGGTTGGCCCGGCGTGACGTGGTGACAGATGAAGCCATGCCGCCGGAAACCTTCTTCGACGTCGGCATCATCCATATCGTCACCACGGCGACGTTGAGCAGCCTGAGCGCGGCTTATCCCGGCGGCCAATTTGAGACCCGTCGTTTTCGGCCCAATCTCGTGATCGATACCGGGCCGGACGTCAAAGGCTATCCAGAACATGGGTGGGTGGAAAAAATCCTGTCGATTGGCCGCGAGGTGAAGTTGAAAGTCACCGGCGATTGCGGTCGTTGTGTGATGACGACCCTGGCCCAGGCGGATTTGCCGCGCGACACTGGCATTCTCAAGGCCGCCGCCAAGGACAATCAAGCGCGCGTGGGGATTTATGCCTCCGTCCTGCAAGGCGGCGTCGTCCGGATGGGCGACTCGGTTCACCTTGAATCGGCTTGAATGAAAACATCTGAAACCGCAAATGGACGCAAATTAACGCCAATCAAAAACGGACAAACTATGCGCAGTGGCATTGAAACCCAAACCTCACCCTGGCCTTTATTCCGGAATTATTCGGCATGGCTACGGTATTTTGAAAACGGCCTGGATAGATCTGCCGGCAGGATGGTCCGATGCCGGACTGGCAAGGCAGCACATTGGAGACGGAATCCCCGCGCGGTATGGGCATTTGGTTGGAAGGGGTAATCTCTTTCCAGCCTGGTTATAACTTCAGTCGAAAAGGGATCATCGAGGAGTGGGCGAAACCGGCGCGGCGGTAGAACTCGATGGCGCGATCATTGGTGCGATCCGTCAATAAGGTGATGCGCCGTAAGCCAGCCTTGCGGGCTTGTTCGATGGCGAATTCGAGAAGGCGGGCGCCAACCTGACGATCACGCCAGGCAGGATGCACGACCATGTCCTCGAGCCACGCCGCCCGACCGCCTTCCGCGGTGCTCACCGTATAAAGCAGGCTCACCATGCCCAGCACCAATCCTTTCCGGCTGGCACAATAAATCCGGCCGACATTCGGCTGCTCCAGGATCAAACTTAAGCCGGCAATTTGAGATTCGCTATTGGGCTGGAAATCCGCCTCTTGGGTAAAAAGGAGCGTCAGGAGGTCACAAAGTTGCGGTATATCCGCCACTGTCGCCTCCCTGATCAGAATCGCTTGTGCGGTGCCTTCCATGCGTGCCTGCTGTGCTATGGATTATCCGGGCTGGCCAAGGCCTGTTCAAGCAAACTTTTCTCGTGCGGACTGTAATTCAGTTTTAGCGCCTCGGCGCGCGCGGCTTCGGTCATTTTTCCCCAAGATTTGCGCAGCGCATTGATCATTTTATCGTCATCGCTTTTCGCGGCCAGTTCCGCCAGTTGGAACTGGAGAAACATGAGACACAATGCATCCTCCAGCACGCGGACTTCGGGGTCGGCAGGGAAATTCTTCTTGATGTTCAGATCCTGCACGCGGCAGATGGTGGCCTCGTCGTAACCGGTTTCGCGCAGGATCTCGCCGGACTTTTTAGCATGGAAAGCTTTCAGGTCGGCGCGCCATTTCAGGTACCCGGGGCGCGTCATGGGATACTTTTCGCGGGGACTTTCCCATCGGCAGATATGCTGGCAGCGCGCTGCCAAACGAAGGGCTTCACTGGCGTCAGGTTGAAGCTTCAATACCCAGTCCGTGAGACGTTCCGCGTACACCAATTCCCGGGGGCGGCCGCCGTCCTGGTTGGGGTCACGCGAGTTTTCCCCGTCGAACCGGCGGATGGCCGCGGCAAACTTCTCGTTCATGGGCGATATGCCACGCCCGATTGTCCCTGCGGGCAAGAAAAAAGCGCAGGAAAGAATATCCTGCGCCTGAAAGATCGGGTGTGAATATTAGTGGCTGTGGCAGCCGCAACCGTGGCCGCAGGAGCCCTCGGTCAAGTCATCAGCCAGGGGGATGCGACCGAGCTCGATCGTCTTGGCGACGGTCTTCTTGACCGATTTCTCGATCTCGTGCATCTCTTCCTGGGCGTCCAGGAAACTGGTGGCCACGGGATTCTTCAAGAGGGCATCGCGGTCGCATTCAAACTCGGCAATCTCGGCGGCGTCCAAGGTCTGGCCATGATGCTGTTTTTCCTGGAGAGCCTGGCCTTTGGTCATGAGGGCTTCATACTGACTCCGCGCCCGGTCATCAGCCATGAAAGTGTCAATGCGTTTGCGGATACCCGCCGTTTGCATCTGCTCAAGGATTGCCTCGCACAATTCGTTCGTTTTTGCTTCAAGTTTCGTCGACATAATTCAATTTTTTATAAAATATCACGCCCGGGACCAAAAGCAAGATGGTTGGTGTGCTCCGCCCGGGATATTCTTACGATTTTTCACCTTAAATTCCATTCGTTGAGCAGGCCTTTCGGGATCTCGGCAAGGAAGCGGGAGGGCGATTGGAAACAGTCGTTGCCGGAATTGCCGAAGCCGCCGCGGATCAGGGGGTAAGCGAGGTACAACTCGCTTTTCGCCCGCGTGATGGCCACGTAAAAAAGGCGTCGTTCTTCCTCTTCGCCGTCGTTGCTTTCCGTGGAACGGGCCGAGGGAAATAATCCATCGCACAGCATGATCACGAACACCACGTCAAATTCCAGGCCCTTGGCCTGGTGAATGGTGGATAGTCGGATTTTATCCGCTTCATCCTTGGAGTTGTTATCGTCCTCGGCCTCGACGTTGGTCAGGAGCGCGAGCTGGGTGAGAAATTCGTCGACCGAACCGAATTGAAAGGCGAACTCGGCCAGTTGTTGCAATTCCTCCAGTCGCCGCTCGTAATTGTCGTAGGTTTCCTTCAAGTAATCGTCGTAGCCGGCATCCATGACCAGACGCAGCATTTTGGCAGCGCTCCGGCGGGTGGCGGGATCTTCCAGTTGGGCCAGGGTGGCGACGAATTGAGCCCAGGCCACGGCCGCTTTCTTGGGAACCGCTTTCGCGCAGGCTTGCAGCGACTTGGCGATTACCGGCCGGGGGGCGTCGTCGGGCGCGGGGGGATTGCCGGCCTGGGCCTCGTGACTCCGGCGGCTGGCGCAGAAATTCTGCCAGAGCTTGTCGGCGCCCTTGGCAGCGATACCAGGGAGCAGTTGGGTCAGTCGTTTAAACGAAATTTCGTCGAGCGGGTTGGCCGCGAATTTCAAGTACGCGGTGGCGTCCTTGATATGGGCCTGCTCGAAAAAGCGGATGCCGCTGGTGATGGAAAAGGGGATTTGCCTCCGGGTGAGCTCCAGTTGCAATTCCAGCGCGTGGAAATGAGAGCGATACAGCACGGCGATCTGGCTCATGCGAGTGCCTTCCTCGTGCATTTCCAAGGCGCGCTGGGCGATAAACGCCGCTTGTTGTCCCGCATCCGTGCAGGCGACCAGGGCGGGTTTCAAGCCGGATTTTCGCGCCGGCGCCAGTTCCTTGGCGAATTGGTTTACATTCGCCGCAATGGCCGCGTTCGCCACCGCCAGGATTTCCGGGGTGCTCCGGTAATTGGTCTCGATCTTGAACACTTTGGCCCCGGGATAGCGCTTGGGAAATTCCAGGATGTTGGCGAAGTTGGCGCCGCGCCATGCGTAGATGCTCTGCGCATCGTCGCCCACCACCATGACATTGCGATGGCGCGCCGCAAGCAAATCAATCAAATCGCTCTGTAGCTTGTTGGTGTCCTGATACTCATCCACCAGGATGAACTGGAAGCGGCGTTGATATAATTCGCGGACGTCGGCATGGTCCTGAAGCAATTTCAGCCACAGCGCGAGCAGATCATCGAAGTCCATGCCATTGGTCGCCCGTTTTCGGGCGATGTAGCTTTTCTGGAGCTCGGCGATCTGCGGGGCGAACGATTCAAAATAGCTGAATTGTCCTGCCAACAACTCGTCGGTGGTCTGGTGGGTGTTGCCCGCGAGCGAAAAGATTTCATTCAGCACGTCCGGTTTGGGGAAGTGCGTGCCCTTGGTTTCAATATTGGCATCGGTCAGGCAGGCTTTGATCAGATCCTTGGCGTCATCGCGGTCGAGGATCGTAAAATCGCGGCGGTAACCCAGGGTTTCGGCGTGGGTGCGCAGGACGCGCGCCCCGATCGAGTGAAAGGTCCCGCCCCAGAGAGCGCGCAATTCGTGGCCGAGCAGGTCGCTGACCCGATGCATCATTTCGCCGGCGGCCTTGTTGGTAAAGGTCAGCAGCAGAATGCGTTCGGGCGGAATGCCTTGTTCCAGCAAGTACGCCACGCGATAGGTCAGGGTACGGGTTTTGCCCGAACCGGCCCCGGCAATGACCAGCGCCGGACCGGGCAGGGCCGTAACGGCGGCGAATTGTTGCTCGTTCAATTCGCGCGCATAGTCGATGTTCAGCCGGATTTCCGGCGCGAACGGCTTCAGGGCATATTCGTGCGACATGGTGGGAAATTGAACGGCCAAATCAACAGCGGCAAAAGGAAAATCTTTAGGGGCGGAGAGGAATTGGGGAAGCGGGGCTGGCTGGATTTGTCCGGCGGGCGAGTTTCTCCTGGCCGGTGAGAAATAGCAAGGCCGCGCTGATAACAGCCGTTACGGCCACGCAGGCATGTGCCAGCCAGCGATCCAGCGGTCGGGCGCCTGACATCGGCAAACGAAAAGTTGCCGCCAACAGGTCGCCATCGATGGCAAATCTGGTTTGGGCAAGGACCGTCCCGCTCCCGGAAACCGCCTGCGAAATGCCGGAACTGGCCAGTCGGAAAATGGGAACTCCATATTCTGCGGCGCGCACGGGTGCGACCCGAGCGTGCAGATTATGTTGATGACGCCCCCAATCTTCCACGTCCATGGTGGGGACGATCAACAATTGCGCCCCTTGTTTTATCAACGCATCCGTTACGCGGGTGTAGCTCAAGTCGTAACAGATGCAGATACCGATCTTCCCCCAGGGCGAGTCCCAGACTTTCTGTTGTGTTGCGGGGAGACCGTCGTGAAAAAACTGGATCGGCACCGACTTGGCCTGTTTAAAAACAATCTCGCCATTCGTTCCCACCACGAATGCGGTATTGTAATAAACGTCATTCGTGACGAAATCCCTTCCGCCGACGACCAGGCATCGCGAGTGGTCCCGGCACCAATGTTTTAGGGAATCCGGCACGCCGCCATCGAGGCTGTATTCGCTCAAGACGAATATCTGCGCATCGGGGTATTTCTTCAGGACCTTATTCAAGGCTCCCGGCAGGATGCCCGCCGAGGGGAATTCCATTTGGATGCCGGCAATAGAAACCGGGGGTTTTGGGGTTTCATACCTTGCGGCAGCGATGAACGCAAGGGACCCGGCCACAAACGTAATCAAAACCAAAATTACACAGACAATAGTGATCGTCGGGCGAGTCATGGTTTTCATGCCGGAAAGGACACTGGCCAAGGCAAAAATCAGGAAGCCGACGCCATACATGCCAAAGCACAAATACGGGGTGATTTCAGAATAAGGGAAAACGTAACCAATGTTCAGCCAGGAAAATCTCAGATAATAAAGCTCACTGCGAAAATACTCCAAACCCGTCCAAATAAACGGGATGAGCCAAATCGCTTTGGGTTTTCCCCAACGCCTGATACAGCCGCAGCTAAGCGCGGCAAACAAGCCAATCCAAAAGGCGAAGACCAGCCAGAGGACGACGGCCGCGACGCTGAAAATGTTCCAGAAGAAATAAAGCTGCGGTGCAGCACAAAGAAATCCCGTCGCCAAGCCAAAGTAAAAAGCGCATCGAACGGAAGGCTGGTCAGTGAGTTTTACCAGTCCGAAGGCGTATCCCAAAATAACAAGGCCTATTGCGGGGTGGTTTGAAGGGGTGTAAGCGAGATGAAAACATCCAACCGCGATCGCCAGCCAAATGAGAGAATTCAGCCACTCGGGCGCGCGGTTGGTGGTTTGCTGGTTTGGTGCTAGGTTGTTCACGGTCGTTTTCCTGCTTTCCTCACTTCGGGATCGTTGAACATAATGCGGTATGCAAAAGACTAAAACTGTGCTCGCCTTTTTGGAAGACGTTTATGAGGACTTGGAACTTTGGTATCCCAAATTGCGGCTGGAAGAGGCCGGGTACGCTTTGAAATGCGCCGCGCCGCAAATCAAAACTTACACCGGCAAGCATGGTTATCCTGCCGCCTCCGATCTGCTGTTGAAGGACGCCCGCAGCGAGGATTTTTGCGCCTTGCTGGTCCCCGGCGGGTTCATGCCGGATAAATTGCGCCGGGATGCGAAGGTGCTGTCGCTCACGCGCGAATTTTTTGAATCCGGCAAGCTGGTGGCGTTCATTTGTCACGGCGGCTGGATTCCGGTTTCCGCCAAAATCCTGCGCGGCAAACGGGTCACCGGTTCGCTGGGTATCAAGGACGATTTGGAAAATGCCGGCGGTATTTGGGTGGACGAACCGGTGGTGGTGGATGGTAATTTGATATCCAGCCGTACGCCGCGCGACCTCGCGCCGTTTGGCGAGGCGATGGTGGACTTTTTAATACAATAAGGCAGGGGGCCGGAACATCGTCCGGCGCGTGTTTTCAAAATCAAATGAATGAACTGGGAAAAGTCTTGGTGGTGGCTGGGTTGCTGATTGCGGGTGTGGGGGTGTTGATTTGGTCGGGTTTTGGCCGGGGCTGGATGGGGCGTTTGCCGGGGGACATCAATTATTCACGGCCCAACTTTAGCTTCCATTTTCCCCTTATGACCTGTTTGCTGATCAGTCTTGTGTTGAGCCTGCTGCTGTGGCTGATCCGGAGATGAAAGTTGTTTTTCGTCATTGAATTTTCGCCGGTAATTTCCTAAAATTCCCGAATGGATAGTCAACAGCCATCTCAGTTTGTGCAATATTTGCCCGTGCTGATCCTGCTCTTCGCGGCGATCGGTTTCGCGGTCAGCGTTCTTGGGTTGTCGCTGCTGCTCGGAAAGTTCGCCAAGCGCACCAAGGCCAAAGACGGCGCTTATGAATGCGGCAAGGATCCGATCGGGGACGGCAACGCCCGCTTCTCGGTCAAGTTCCACCTGGTCGCGATGCTTTTCATCCTGTTCGATATCGAGGTGGTGTTTCTTTATCCTTGGGCCGTGGTTTATCGGGACATGCTGGCCGAGCACGCGACCCGCAATTTGATTTTCGCCTCGATGGTTTCGTTCCTCGTCATCCTCTTCGCCGGCTACCTCTACGCGCTGAAGAAAAAAGCGTTCGACTGGAAGAACTGAGCAGTCTGGAAAAATAAGCGTTCGCGCTGCGCAGGTCTCAGGTAGGGCTCGCTGTCCCAGCGAGACGTCGTGGCCAGACACGAGAACGCCCGCCTTCATCCCTCAGCTTTAAACTCTCAACTACAACCTCAATTCTCTATAAGTACGGCGAAAACAAACGCGCAGTGGCATCGCGCAATTTTACCGGATAAGAACGGCCGTCGACTTCCGACAAAGTCACCTCGCGGGCGCCCTTGAGCTTTCGCGATATAATTTTCTCCGCCATGTCGCGGGCGAATTCCCGGCCGTAGCATTCCACGTTCAGCTCGAAATTCAGGCGCAGGCTGCGCGCATCCCAGTTGGCTGAACCCAGCAGCACCCAATGATCGTCCACAATCATTAATTTAGAATGGTCAAAGGGTGGGGGCGTGAGCCAGACATGACATCCGCGCTGCAGCACCTGCCACCACATGGCGCGTGAAGCCCATTGCACAAAGGGCAGGTTGTTGCATGCGGGAAGGATGATGTCCACCCGGACCCCGCGCAATGCCGCCAGGTTGAGCGCCGAGACCAGCGCGATCTCCGGCAAAAAGTACGGGGTCACAATTTTGACCGACGTTTGCGCCTCCGCCAGCGCGGCCTGCAAGGTTAATCGCAAATTGTCAAAGTCCCCGTCCGGGCCGTCTGGAATGGTGCGGGCGATCACCTCGCCGCACTCTCTCACCTCGGGAAACCAGATGTAGCTTTCCAGAATTTCGCCGGTGGCGAATGCCCAGTCATTCGCGAAGGCTTCCTGCAGTTGGGTGACCGTGGGGCCTTCGACAAGGAAATGGAGATCCTGCACCGGGGACTTGGGATTTTCCGACAGCATATTTCCATGACGAATGTTCATGCCGCCGGTGAACGCGGTCTGGCCGTCCAGCACCAGCACTTTACGATGGTTACGGAGGTTGATCGTCGCCACCCGCCAAGGCGTGAAGACTGAGGCCGGCAGAAACTTCGCGTGCGGGATTTTGGCGTGCCGCAATCTCCGGCCAATCGGTGGCCAGGAATAGCGGGCGCCGGCCGCATCGATCAGGACCCGGACTTCCAACCCGCGCTCCACCGCTCGTTGCAGCGCGGCGACAAACTGTCGGCCGCTCGCGTCGTTGTCGAAAATATAGGAGCAGAGCGAGACGGATTTTTGGGCAGCATCGATCGCCGCCAGCATGGCTGGAAACGCCTCGTCGCCATTCACCAGCGGCGTGATATTGTTTCCCGTGGTCAGCGGTTGTGGAATGACGCGGCTGACGACGCGCGCCAGGAGGCGGAGATGCTCCGAACCTACCGGTTCCGGCTCCCCGAGATTTTCCGGCACCGGCCGTCCAAGGGTCCCGTGCACAGCCAGTTTGATCGCGCGCCGCCGGATGCGGTTGACCCCCATCACCAAATAGAGGATCGGGCCGAATACTGGCAGCAGCCACACTACTCCGATCCAAAGTGTGGCCGCGCGCGTATCGCGTTTGTGGAGCAAAGCATGGCAGGAGGCCAGCAGCGCCGCACAGAAATCAAACCCGGCCGCGAAGTGCGGCCAGAATCGCGATGCCATGTCGAGCCAATGCACCCCCTTCTTATTGGCCAAACGCGACGCCGATGCAAGCGCGCTGTTTAAATCTTTGCTTCTATCTCACGCGATGGTTATGTCCTTGTCCAGGTAAACATCCTGGACCAGGTTCAGTAGCTTGATGCCTTCCTTCAGCGGGCGTTGAAACGCTTTGCGACCGGAGATCAAGCCCGTGCCACCGGCGCGTTTATTGATAACAGCGGTTTTGACGGCCGCAGCGAGGTCGCCCGCGCCCTTGGATTCGCCGCCGGAATTGATCAGTCCCGCCCGCCCGGCGTAACAGTTCAACACCTGATAGCGGCAAAGATCGATCAGGTGGTCCGTGGTGAGCTCGGTATAGATCCGCTCATCCAGTTTGCCATAGCTCGAATTGCCGGTGTTCAGCGCTTTGTAACCCCCGTTGTTTTCGGGCAATTTCTGTTTGATGATGTCCGCCTCGATGGTCACACCGAGATGGTTCGCCTGGCCGGTGAGGTCGGCGCTGACATGATAATCCTTTTCTTTGGTCTTGAAGGTGTCATTGCGCAGATAGCACCACAGGACGGTGGCCAGTCCCAGCTCATGGGCGCGCTTGAAAGCTTGGCTGGTCTCAACGATCTGACGGCCCGATTCCTGCGAGCCGAAATAGATGGTGGAGCCGACCGCGGTGGCGCCCATGTTCCACGCCTGTTCCACCTGGGCGAAATAAATCTGGTCGAACTTGTTCGGGAAAGTGAGCAGCTCGTTATGGTTCAATTTAACCAGGAACGGGATTTTATGGGCGTACTTGCGCGAAACCGCACCGAGCACGCCAAGCGTTGAGGCCACGGCATTACAACCGCCCTCGACGGCGAGTTTGACGATGTTTTCCGGGTCGAAATAGTCCGGGTTCCTGGCGAAGCTGGCCCCCGCGGAATGCTCCACGCCCTGGTCCACCGGCAGGATGGAAACGTAACCGGTGCCCGCCAGCCGGCCATGATTATACAGCGCGTTCAAGCTTCGCAGCGTTTGTGAATTTCGATCAGACGGTTGAAAAATCCGGTCCACAAAATCCGGTCCCGGAAGGTGCAGCCGTTCTTTGGCGATGGTCCGGCATTGATGTTCAAGCAGGCTCTGGGCGTCCGCGCCCAACAATTGAGAGATTTCAGTGTTCATATTTTAAAAGCATTAATTTTAGATAATTAAATTGTCACGATTCCATCCGGCTGTCGAAATCAATTTTAACGTCGGGCAACGTCGTGGTATCCCCGGTGGTTTCGGGCACGGCGTCAGCGTTATTCCGCGCATGAAAATGTTGCCACCAGGTTGCTCGGTCTTCCGGCGTGGAATCATGCGCGCGCGGACTGGTCATCAAGAGGGCAGCCAGTTCGAGCGCTGATTGCGGCCGGTCATCGGGATTTTTTTCCAGGCAGCGCAAGATAATGGCATCCATTTCGGCGCTGATGGGATTGGTGGTGACGCTCGAGGGCGGGGCGGGCGCGCTGGTGAGTTGATTCTGAATGACTTCCTCCGCCGATTCATGCTCGAAAACATGGCGCCCGGTGAGGAGGTAATAAGCCAGCCCGCCCACGGAATAAAGGTCGCTGCGCGGGTCGCTCGCCGCGGGGTTTTGGATGGCTTCGGGTGACATGAACCAAGGTGTCCCCACCATTTCGTGGTCATCATGGTGTTCGCCGCCCGCCGCGTATTCACGCACCAGACCGAAGTCCAGCACCTTCACGTAATCCGGCACGCCGGCGCGATCGCTGATAATGACGTTGGAAGGCTTGATATCACGGTGCACCAGTTGCTGGCCGTGCGCCTCGGCGAGTGAATTGCAAATTTGCGTGAGGATATTGATGACGCGCCCCTCCGGCTGTGGGCCGAATTCCTCCACGAGCTGGTGCAGGTTGAGGCCGGTCAACAATTCCATGGCGTAATAAAAAACACCGTCCGGCGTATGCCCGTAATCGTAGATCTGGATCGTATTGGGATGCGCCAGCTGGCAGGTCAGGTGCACCTCGCGCTCGAATCGTTTGATCGATGTCTCGTTCGCGAGTTCCGGCAACAACAACTTCACCGCCGTGCCCCGCCGCATCAGCGCATGCCGGGCGCGGTAGACCACGCCCATGTTGCCGGCCCCGATCTTTTCCTCCAGTGAATATTGGCCAAGCTGGCGCAATTGCGATTCCACCTCGTCCAGGCGGCGCTGGGACGCGAAATTGACATAGGAAAATATGAATAAAATCGTCGCGCTCAACAGCAGCAGAAGGAAAATGATGAGGAACACGAATTGAGAAAGTTGCACCAGCTCGAACGCTTCGCTGGCCTCCATTTCCGTGGCGACCCCGATGCCAAATTCCGGCAACCAGCGCCATGCGCCCACCACGGGGACGCCGCGATAATCCCTTGACGGCACCACATCCACCCCTTCATTGCCCTCCACCGCCCTGGCCACAATGTGGGTCAGTGAATCGTCCAGCACGTTGGTGGGAAATGCAAGGGAACCCTCCGTCAGGTCGACGCCAGGGTCGTGCAGACGGAAATTCAAGGCAGAACTCACGTTGGTGGCCGCCAGCAAACCCAGGGCGTGAAGTTGCAGGTCAAAGCGACTCTCGGAAATCAGCAAGCCCGTCTGATCGAACGCAAATGTTTCCCCGGTTTCGCCGCGATGCGCCACCGACAGGACCTTGGAAAACTCATTGGTGGGATTGATGATCAAGGCAAGCGCGCCGAGGACTTTTCCGTTCTCCCGGATGGGTGCCGCCACTTGCATCAACATCACGTCCCCCCGGCGCCGCGCAAAATTACCGCGATCCTGCCGCCGGTTGGGATTGGCGTTCAACGGACGGCGTTCCGCGACCAAGTCCGCTTTGAATGGCGTAATGATGATCGGTTCATTCCGGTCGAAGAGCTCGTCAAATTTATCTGTGTGCGCTTCGGCGACCGGCAACCCGACACCGAACTGCGTGCGCAGAGAGTTGGCGGCGACGAATAAATTGGTGTTGACGATCTGGCAGACTCCATAGCCCATGGTAAAAAGTCGCGGACGTAAGTAATTGCCCAGAATCTCCGCGTCATCCGATGCTGGGGAATTTGGCGTGGCCAGGGGGGCGTGCAGGATCCGGAGCCCTACGTTATGAACGGTCGGCTCGCTGGCCAGCGTTGTGGCCATCCGCATTTGATTGGTGGCCCAGATCTGAAGTGAGGTCACGTTGGCGTTCAACGTGGTGGTTAATTCAACCTTAAGATCCGCCTCAATGGCGTCTCGCATGCGCTCGTTCCCCCACCAGCCCACCAGCGCCACCAACACCGCCATCACCAGCGGAATCGTCCAGATGGGCAATTTGAAACGGCCAGTCATTATCGTTCTTAGACGGGATATACAACCAGTTGTTTCATTAAACTAATGTAATCCATTTGGCAAAAAATATCATTCCTAGAGAAAGATAGCCCGCTGAAGCCTAAGAGTCTGTCTGAAAATTGCGAGGGGTGCTGCGGCGAGGGATTTTGGCTGTGGGCAAGGCGGCGAGGGAGGAGCATCCCCGTAGTGGGCTGTAACGACCGAGCCAACGCGGCCCACAGACAAAAGACCCGCCGCCCGAAGGGTTTTCGAGCAAAGAGCCGCCCGGCTTCGTTGCTCCTCGGTCGAAGACCCATGAAGGGTATTCTCCCTCGTCGCGCCTCGCCATCCAGCTCTTTGCTCGAAAACAGCACCCCTCGGAATTTTCAGACAGACTCTATAAGAAAATGAAGGATTATCGCCCAAACCGGTGTGGGGTGTATCTGACACTGCCCCCTTGACTGTCAAAACCCCCGTACCTCCTTGAACCAGACTTACTGCTGCGCCTCGGCAACTTCTGCCTTAACTTCAGCCAGGTCATGCTGGAACTGCG
>Ga0207029_10249_pt1 | contig 13522 bp, 8 predicted proteins | sample Alteio_BWMinCont_39_FD_153282 | JGI IMG/M metagenome (GOLD analysis project Ga0207029, IMG submission 153282) | Enriched cells from forest soil in Barre Woods Harvard Forest LTER site, Petersham, Massachusetts, United States -... | ecosystem: Environmental > Terrestrial > Soil > Temperate forest >...
GGACTTCTTTTTACCACGGATGGCCACTGATCAGCACTGAGGCCGATGATCCGCTCCGGGCAATGGGGAATTTCCGCTGGTGACCTCCTAACGCAAATATCGATATGACGATATCAAGAACCGAGTCCTAGCGGCCAGGAGCACACAACCGGCGCCATCAATCGCCCTCAAAGGGTCCTTGAAACCTTGAATCGTTTTGCCGGTAAACAATCGGACTAGATTTAGAAATGATCAAAAACAGGCAAACTGAATCGCCTGCAGAATCAGGAAGACCGACCAGGAGTTTATTCCAAAGCTGGCCTTTACGATAACGAAGGGACAAACGACGGTCACCACGGCCAGCGTTAGAAGAGGAAGCATCAGGAAGACGGTTCTCGCGTTCCACGGAGAAGATGCGTTCATATTAATCGACCGGAAACGAAGGTGGAGCCGGCGTTGGCTCCGGCGATTTGGGCATCATAGTTTATCACGATGTGGTAGATGATCTTTATTCCACCGACTCAATGCTTCATCGCTCGTGTCTTCAAAAATAAATCCCAATTTTGGCGATTCAACGTGGCCGTCGCAAAATGCCACGTTGGCTTTGCCTTGATGTCGGGAAAGGGCAAATCCTCTGCTTTCAAAATAATCTAAAGCTCCACGGTAGAAAATAAGTCCACCATCCAAACTATCACCAATCGCCATCATGTCGCTAGGGCTGACGACTTCTGATTCGCCAATTGGGACAAACCCTTGCGATTTGGAAAAAGTGCCGCGAAGTCCGAGCGTGTTTGCTTCCGAACTAATGGGATTCGGTTCAACCCCGTCGCAGTTATATGAATAATAATCTACCGTGCCGCCGGAATGAAACCATGCTCCCCACCGAGCAGATGGACAACGCCACACGCCAACCTCAAAATAATTGGTGACGGGCTTGGAAACGTCAAACCCACCAGTTTCAAGCTGCCTTTTCCAGGTTCCTGGAACATCCGCATTCTTTCTAGCGTCTATAACTGGATAACCGTGATTATTTGCTAGGAAGCTTTGAAGCGCAATGCCCTGCTGGTGCAAATTGCCGACGCATTGAATCTGTTGTGCCTTGCGCTTGGATTGAACCAATACGGGAAGCAGAAGCGCCGCCAGAATCCCGACGACGGCTATCACGACGAGCAACTCCACAAGTGTCAGACCACTATTTTGATGACTACAGCGACTTTTCATATGATGTCTAACAACCAACGCGCCAAGACGTGCGGAATGCCGGAACGCTTCGCGCAGGAGGCTCTGGGACACAACAGTAAGGCCGTGCATCGCGCCTACGCGAAACCAGCTTTGATGAAAATTCCTTCACTTGAGGATTATGAACAGAAAGCCCTGTGAGGGAGGAAGATGACTACGGCGATCTTGTTAGGCGGTATCATGCAGATGTCTAAAACGGCCGAAAATCATGGCTGTCCAATAACAGAAGGGCAACGTCATTGGTCGAACCGTCCGCTGCAAGCTCAACTCTGGCCCGAAGATCACCTTGGCCAAATCCCTGCTGACCTGCCCAAACCCAATGTCCGGCCACCAAATGCGCTGCCTGACCAACGTGGAATGGCTGGCAATGATATAACGTGGCCGCCTTGTGGTTGACCAAACGGACGGCGAGCGTGCTCGCCTGATCTGGGGTCAACGACGTACTCTGCCGGGAGCTCGCGCAGCCAACGAGCAGTATCGCACAAATGGTAATAGTTAGTGATTTCATAAAACACCTATGCCACCCCACAGGTCCCTGACCAAACTCTGCTGTATATCAAAAATGGCATACTGACTTTTTAACGCCGGTTTTCTCCTTTGTCAACAAAGGCTTATTCAGGTTTCAGTTCTGGATATCAAATCGCGAAAAACAGAAACCTTGAACATGACGAACACGGCAGAGCCAAGAGGTTAACGTGATTTTGCTTGCTGGCGACATTTGTCCGCTAATGCCGGTTGATCGCGTTCGTCATTCTGACCAGCCAAATATGAGTCTCGCGACGACGCGTCTCTTACAAGAATCCCATATAATGGGGCCGGCTGGAGCCCGGACGGTGACACTAGCCGAGAATGATTTACATTTACGGTTCACGCTCATTCCGCATTATATTCATTGCTTCTCCGCAGCACTCACAAGTTTCTCAAGCGAATCATCCAGTCGCTTGCCGAGAAGGTTTTTGTGCCGGATAACACCTTCCTGATCCAGCACGTAAATTGTGGGCCATCCCCGCACGTTCCAAGCCACGGCGATCGGTCCGCCTGGCCCCTTCACCCCATCCCAGAAAGTGCGCCAGGATATTTGGTGCCCGGCTACAGCTTTAGTGGCAGTTGTTTTTGATGAATCGCCACTCACACCAACCACCGCGAATGGTTTGCCTTTAAATCGTTCGACGAGCTCCTTCTCATGGGGAACTGCTGCCATACACGGCCCGCACCAAGAAGCCCAGAATACCAAAAGAACCACTTTGCCGCGATAGTCGCTCAGTTTAAATGCAGCGCCATCTAAATCTTCACCTTCGATCTCAGGCGCATTCTGACCTATCCGTAAATGTTGAAGTTCATATAGCTCCGGCTCTGCTTCTCCGCCCAAGGTAGCCGTTGGCGGACGAGCACCTACGGTGCGAAGGTTTGGGCAATCCGGGTAATTTGTAAGCACCGACTCGAAGGCCTGCTCCGCCTGCGCAGCCAACTCATTTGCATCTGGTTTTCCTTCCCATTCAGCCTGCTGAAACTTACGTTTAGCCAGCCACGCAAGCCCAAGGGCGGCCTGTCCCCGGGCGGTGCGGTCAGGATTTTTCTCGGCTACCGCGCTGAGCAAAGCCACGGCAGGGGCGTGGGATGGGTTGCTTTCTTCAGGAAGATAGTAAGCAAGGACTGCAATCACCTTTCCGATTTTTGGATTCTCGACATATTGGCTCGTCATGATTTCCAACGCCGGCGGTCCCGACATGAGTGCAAAGCCCGTTACCGTGTTTATCACCCACTCTAAGGCGGAAAAGCCAACTCCCGATTTTGGATTGGCCTTGGCCAACTGGACAGCAGCCATAAAAAGATTAGTCTCCTTTTTTTCAAACTGCTCCCATAACTCCTGACCATTGGTATTCCCCTCGGGCGTGTTGGGAAGAGACTGTCTGGCCTGATAATAGGCAGCTTCTGCCTCTTTATACTGCTGCTGAACAACCAACAATTTATTAGTCGTTGAAACCACCGTCTGTTGTTTTTCGTCATTCGCAAATGCTGCAAACGAAATGATGCACAATAGAATCAGATAAATGATGATTTTCATGTTGTGCGCTGGCCTAACAATATTGATTAGGCCTGCGTGCGTGCACGGGTGCATGCGCGGTTGATTTTGCCTTGGCCCTAGGTGGCATGCGCTTATGAAAGCGGACTTGCAAATTTCTGTCAAAGATTATTCACGCAACAAAAACCTCAAAATCCAACTTGTCAAGGTTTGCTCAGAGGATGGCCTTAGGTGTTCAATTCTGATGAGCCTTTGCCCAGATTCGAAGTTGCTCAATTGCGTCGTACAAAACCCCGGCCTCTCCACGAAAATCCCTTGACCCGCTTGGCTCGCCGGTTTGTACGTTGTACCATTCGTAAAATCCCTTGTTCTTCAGTACTCGATCGACCATCGGGCTCATTTCCACATATGCCTTCTCGGCAAAGCCATTGACAACCAGTGCCTCGATCATTCGTCCCCCAAACCAAGTCCAATCCCCGCCGTTCTGGTATGTGTACGGCGGAATATCTGGAAATTCAGCCAGGGGATATGGCGGGTAAACCGTCATCCCAATCGTGGCGTATTTTTCTTTCGCTGCGGCTGCTAAAAATTGCCGGTTTATCTCACCAATCTCTTTTCGATCATGAAGCCCCGCCAATATCGCGCAGGCTGTGCCGCCGGTGTACAAAATCTCCCGTTCATTGAAATCCGACGGAAAAGGGCTCCCGTTCAGATAAAAGTGTGGAATATATTTCTGTGCCTTCGAATCCCACAAGTATTGGCGAATATGCTTTTTGAGTTGAGTCGCCGTTTTCTTCCAATCCACACTTGCGTGATAACCGACCGGCAGCAATCCAATAAAGTCATGGATTGCTTGCAGGTACATTGCGTTGTCGTAAATGCTGATCGCCCACTTTGTGTTGTGATTAATTGCGACACCCCAGCCGGTTTGCGCCTGCATATCGCCCCAATCCACAGTGGTGGCCCCAGTCACTAATCCATATTTGTCTGACCACCTATTCTTTAGAACATACTGTAGCGCGTCATCCAACCGTTCCAGCACCCGTCGCCCGCCGATCTCTTCCGAAAGAATGGCCTTATCCCCGGTCGCCGCGACATATTTGGACACCGCCTGAATCAATGAAGATTCTTGATCCGTTTCCACCGTGTTTTTATGAGCCGCCCAGCCTGGAGCCAACTCTGAGTAAATGTATTTATAACCCACGTTTGCCTGCGCGGATTTGATTGCTCCATCTGGAATATTTCCATCGACTCCTTGAAACTTAAAAAACAGCAACAGCCGCTCCTTCACTTCGTCCCGGGTATGCACTCGTAACGAGCCGCTAATAAAGGTGTTAAAATCTCGAATCCAAATTTCACCGTACGACGTGCCGGCGTTAAAACCTTTTAATAATTGCAATGCCATTGCCTCCACTTGGTCAAGCCGCTGGTCCTGTAAAATGTTTCGCGCCAGCACCACATCATTCGTCGCTGCGCCTGCCAATGTGTCTTTCGCTTTGGCATTAAACCCGAGCGTCAAGCCAATCAGAACAATCGCCAGTAGCGGGTTTCGTCGAAGCCTCGAATTCATGGAGTGGTTATCATTGGTTTGATGACTTTGGCAACGGGAAATTCCCTGCGCAACTCAATTGTGGCTGTGACCGGTGGCCAGACTCCTCAGTGTGCACGGTGCCAATCATCGGCCTGTGGTAAGAATCAGCATCTTCAGTAAAACGAGACTGTACCATTTTCTTCTCTCTCACCCATATTAATATCTGGCATGGCATTGGCGACGATAAATGCGGCATTGCACCGCTCCGGCTGACAAAAAACAGACCCAATAATAAAATGCTCCTCAACAAAGTGCTGCGGGCATCCTGCCGGCAGATCCAACTAAGATTTTGAATCAGGAGCCCGACAAACCAAAGCAAAGTATGAACTTCCGGCAGGATGCCAGAAGCACTTTGTTAAACGGCAGATGGGTGCTGCTTTATTGCCCGATAATCCGGTAAAACATCGCGCCGTTGGTTGGGACAATGGCCACGTTATTGCTGGGAATCGTGCTACCGAGGTTTTGCCAGACCGGGTTGACGAGGTTTGTAGTCCATTGCACCTGGAAGGGGCCATTCCCGCCAGCCCAGCTTAACACGAGGCTGCCGGATGGTTGAGTTGTAAAGGAAGAAACGAACGGCGTCACGGGGTTTACGGAAATATTCAGGGTGGCGGTGGCGGACAAGCCGCCGGGGTCGGTGACGCTGACCTCAAAACTATTGGCGCCGGCGTCGCTGGCAAGCGGCGTGCCGGAGAGGGTGCCATCGGTTCCGACGCTGAGCCATGCGGGGCCGCTGACCAAGGCATAGGTAAGCGTGTCGCCGTTCAGGTCGCTGGCATTGGTCGCGATGGTTCCTGAATAGGCGGAACCGGCGGTGGCATTGGCCAGGGTGAGCGGATTGACGTTGAAAGTTGGCGGCCAATTGGGAACGAGGCTGATGGCGGTGACAATGACATTGGCATCGGCGGGCAACCGGACGCTTTGCACTGTTTTCGCGCTGTTGAGCGTGAAGGAATAGCCGTAGAGGTAGAAACTGCGGTTATCCTTGGAGCCGTCACTGTTGTTCCGATGCCCCATGGGAACGGCTTTGGATTCACCCGCATAATTTGCAGGCGTGAACCAATCGCTCAAACTCTGCACAAAAGTCGCGGTGGAGGAGTCGCTATAAGTGACGACAAAGGATTGCGAGGTCTGGTCGCCCTGCACGCCCGTGGCGAGCATTTTGAGGCGGGAATAGTTTCCCGGAGTGAGCGGAACGGTCTGACTGGCGCAACTGACGACATCGGTGGCGTTGCGCGGGCCGAAGGCGAACAGGGTATTGCTCCAGGTCAAATAACTGCCAAGCAGGTTGGCCGAGTAGGCTTCGCCGCCGCCATCCAGACCGCCCGTAGCCGGATTAGTAAAGGTGACACCATCATTGTAAATACCGGCGCGATTGTAAAAAGAGCTTAAAGACGCGGCGACTGTGTTGTTTGCCAAAGTCATGGACAGGAGTACCACATCCGAGTTATTCGGCAGCGTAATGCTTTTGATTGTCTTTGTTTGATTCAAGGTAAAGACATAGGCATCCACGGTCACATTCAAGGTTTGTGTCGAACCATTGCTTTGATCGCGGTAAGGCATGGTCAGCAAGGTGTATTCGCCGGGGTACGATTGGGGATTCGCCCAGTCGCTCAAGCTTTGGGTAAATGCAGATGTGGAGTTATCGGTATAAGTTACTATGAATGTTTGCGAAGACTGATTGCCTTGAACGCCAGTGGCGACAATTTCCAGAGTGTTGAACTGGCCGTTGGTCAGGGAAATGGTCTGGCCGGCGCATGCCACCACGTCCGGGGTATTGGCGGGTCCAAAGGCAAAGACGAGATTGTTCCAGAAAATGGAGTTGCCAAGCAAGTTGGCGGAATAGGCCGAAGAACTGCCATCGAGGCCGGTGCTGAATGCCCGTCCGTCCGTGTAAATTCCCGTCCGATTGTAGTAGGATGCCAGGCTGACGGGGGATGCACCGGGAATAATGGTTGGTCCGGCCGGGGTGGCGCTGACGGCGGCGGAATCACTGCTTGGTCCGTCGCCGCCAACCGCGGAAATTTTATAATAGTAGGTGAGCCCGTTGGTCAGTGGAGCATCCGTATAATTGGTGGAGAATACAGTGGCGATGGTGGCGAAATAGCCGCTGCTGTTCAACGCCCGCTTGACGGCATAACTGGTGGCGCCGGGGCTGGAATTCCATTGCACACTCACAAAGTCATTGCTGCCGCCGGCAGCATAGAGTCCGGTGGGCACGGCCGGGGGAGAGTAAGTAAAGGTCTGCGGTGCGGAAGCATTTCCGACGGCAGTGACGACCAGCGAATAGCTTCCCGCGGGCAGGTTTTCCGGGAGCGTGAAATCAGTGGTCACGACCCGGCTGCCGGTCTGCACGCTGGTGCTGTTCCAATTGAAGGTGCGCGCATAATAAACATTCTTTGAAACGTTGTTGGTCATGCGAATGAGCGGGTAATTACCATTCATTTGTTCATCATCCCCATAAGCCGCGCCTTCGGAGATGCCATTCAGGCCGGTGCCGGTAAGAGTATAGGAACCATCCGCATTTCCGTTAATGCTGTTGATAACCGGTTGTCCGGCTGCCAGCGGCGTGCCATCAGGAGTATAGACATACAAAGTGTTTCCATTCTGGCCGTCGATGAATAAAACGGTGCCATCTGGCAATGCCAGCATGCTGGTTCCGAAAGGAGCAGTATTGGCGAGGCTGGTGCCGCCGCCGGGAGCGCTTACCTGGGTGAAAGTATTCACGGTGTAATCGTATTCGTAGAAGCTGCACGGACCGTTATAGGTCGCCGACGGTCCGAGACAGCAAAGAATGTTTCCGTTCACCATCATGGCGGCCGGTGCGTCGGGGGCGCCGAGTCCGTTGGGGATGCCGGAAGCGGCGACCCACGAACCCGGGCTGGTGACGGTGGCCCCCGGCGTATAGATGGCGGTATTGGTGGTGGATCCGATGTAAAAGACTTTGCCATTGGGCAGCAAATGCCCGGTGCCGATTTCGCCGAGGTTAGAGTCGTAAAGGGGCGCGGGAAGGGTGCCGTCGGCCACCCATTCGTTGAGGGAGGGAATGTAATGTTCCGAGTTTTGCGAAAACGCATCAACGGTGACTATATTGTCGCCGGGTAATTTCACCCAATCGGCCTCGTCCTGGGAAGCACGGCAGGAAGCGACGGTTTGCCAGCTATCGGAGGTGACGTTATAGACAAGACAAACAGTGCTGAGGTAAACCGGGGGAACCAGGGTGTTGCCGTTGGGGAGAATCTCGGAAATGCTGTCGGAAAAATCCGGATAACCGGTGGCAGGTGGAGGAATCAAGGTCCAGGTGTTGTTCAAAGGATTGTAGAGTTCAGAGCTGCTGCCACCGTTGCCGTCTTCACCGCCGGCCACCCATAAATTTCCGTTGGTGAGCAATTGGGAGGAAAAAAACATGCGGCTGTTGTTCATGGATGCGAGCGTGGACCAGGTGCCGTTAATATAGCTGCCGTGGATATCCGGGGTGAGTTTCACGCAGGCGCCGGAACCGTTCATGCCGAGCACAGTACCATCGCTCATCAGCATGCAATTGTTGACCCCGCCCGGAGCGAGGCTGGCCAATTGAGTCCAGGTGCCGGCGGCTGAGGTTGCGCGGGGTAACAGCAAGGCGAGCAGCAAGGCGAGCAGCAAGGCACCGCAAAACCAAAGTTGATTTGGCCGGGCGAGGTGTTTACGCCGGTGCCGGGAAAAGTGGAAAAGCGCATCTATTTTCAAAGAGAAACGCAAAAAGGACGAGGCTGATTTTGAATAGAATGCAGTCATGATGAGAATCGAGATGGGTATGGGGTGATTGGGCAACGACGAAAGCCGGGGTGAAAATGATCTTGAATTAAAATGATCTGTTTTGCGCCTTTAAAGGTGGTTCGATCTAAAACCATCTGTTTCTGGCGGACGACAGGGATTGTCTGGTTTAAATCGGAATTTCCCATTTAGTTTCCTGGTCATGACCGGCGTGGGCTCTTTTTTGTGATTTAGGTTATTTTCGTCCTTATTCATAAATTTACAATTCATTTTTTTCAGTCCGCCCTCGTTTTTTTGTCAGCACGGGAGGTGTTTCGACGTGATTTTGGGCTCAAACGAACGGGTCTGTCCTATAATTGTGGCAGTTTTCAGTTTCATCCGTCGTCGCCCTTCGGGCTTCAGCCGTCGCTTAGGCTATGGCCGACGAGATGACGGGACAAGTCCGCCGTCGCCTTGGAGGCTATGGCGGACAGGTGCGCGCTGTTCCAAAAGCTGACGTTTCACGACCCTATCGCAAAATCGTCACCGGTCGCTTGAAAACCAGCCAGCCGGGGTCGAATCAAAACCGGCCATTCTGAGGCGGGGATTTGATAGCTGTCCGGAACGAATGTGGTTTTGAGTAATCAATCTGGACTCCATTGGTAATCATATCCTGCAGGCGGATCGTAAAAATACGAAAAAGAATAATAACCACCATAATTTGTGGAATTATTCCAGTAGATCTTAATATAGCTGACGTGACCATCTACAAAGCTGGCCACGTTTTTTGCATTATCGAAAAGGGGCATTTCATATCCCTGTGAATTGATAGTTGGGGGCTGTGGCTGATGCCAAGAATAAGGAACGAACGCCGATGCGTCGGCTGCCAAAACCGTGCGGTCAGGGTGTTTAACGGTCGTTAATTTGCGACCGCTGATACCCGGCAGGGCTTTGATACCTAACAGAGAAATCCTGGCGTTTGTCGCTTGATTTGCGCCATTGAACTCATAGCTGGAATAAACAAAATTGGATTGCATATAATGCCCTTGCGAAACATAGCTCATTGTCCCGTTGGTTACGTCGAGCCGGTAGTAAAAAGTATCCGCCGGGCAGGCAAACACTTTGTCGTCCGGCGATGGCGGGCCTTTTAAGCCGAGGTAACTTTGCAACAATTCACGGTATCGAAACCAAATTCTCTGCCCACGTCCAAGTGTGGGAGCAGAATCGTTTGCCTCGTCGGAATAAATCCGAATGCCCAAAGCAATTTGACTCAAATTACCAATGCAAGCGGTGCGGTGTGCTTGCGCCTTGGCTCGGCTCAAAGCGGCCAGCAATAACGCAGCGAGAATGGAAATGACAGCAATCACCACGAGCAACTCAACCAATGTGAATCCTGCTGCGGCTTTGAAGCTGTTTTTCATGTCAGTTGGACGGTGCAAAGAAGAGTCGTCAGCCATGGTGAAAATGCGCCAGCCAGTGCCCAAACCGTGTCCAGCACCAGATGACATTCCGCGTGGAATCCCAAGCCTGCCAGGAACAAAAGGCGGTGAGCGCGGCCATCTTGATCCACTCGAACCAGTACCTTCGGCGAAACAAATGCACGAATACAAGGATGGCAACCGGCCAGAAAATAAGTCCCACATGACAAAGAAATGTTCCGATGGCCAGTCTCATCCAGCCCAGCGGGCTGCCCCGCGGCGTGAGAGACCAGGGAATAAAATTCCAGAGGGGCCCGGTGAGCAACACGACCACAATCAACAAGGCGACGCCGTTGGAGACTTTGGCGGCCATTGACGTGGAAATCTTGTCGTCGTTTTCACGATTTGAGTCGTACCAGATTTTTTCCACGGTGGCTCGCCGGGTGAACGCTTTGAACGGTGAACAAACCATGCGGCCAAATAAGGCGGGCAATTTCAGTCCTGACAAGGTGCGGAAACGACGGGCGGAAGTGAGCACCGGTCTCCAGAGCACGACAAACCAGCCTTCCTGCTTCAACCGCAGGGCGAAAGTTCCTTCCTCGGCCCAATAAAAACGCTCGTCGAAACCGCCCGTCGCCTGAAACACTGCGCGCGTGCAGAACATGAAGGCCCCGCCGGTAAATCCCGCGAGTTTTGCGCCAATGACACCAGCATAGGCCAGGAGTCGGATGTAGAGGGGCACGATTCCATCAAACAGCGCCGGCCCTCCTCCGCCGACCGCTCCTTTGTCCATGTATTTCAAAGCCGAGGCGACGGCCAGCGGATTAATGGTCGTATCCGCATCCACAAAAAATAATCGGTCGCCGCGTGCCGCGCGCCCCCCGGAATTCCGCGTGGCGGCGATTTGCCGGTGATTAACCGGCACAACAGTCGCGTTATGTTGTCGAGCAACTTCTGCGGTGCCGTCCGTGGAGGCATCATCCACCACGATGATTTCATAAGGGCTCTGCACGGCGCGAGCGGAGTCATGGATCGCCTGCAGCGTTCGACCGAGGCACGATTGTTCATTGTGCGCAGGAACGATGAAGGAAATCATTTAGCAGAGAATAATCTCAAGCTGGCCGCACGTGCAACTCCGGCGCTGCGTACTTCTGTGTGAACGGTGACAAAGTACAAATCAAGCCCAGCAAGGGCGGACCAAGGGCAGAGATTTTGAGCCGCCCATGCAGGGCTTTGGAAAATGTTGCGGATGCAGACCCGGGGCGTTGCCCTGGGCTGGAATTGAATCGCGCCTTTGGCGCTAGCTCAGGTTTGGGCGATTTCGTGTTCTGTTCAAGGGCCGCAGCAGTATAAGTTTTGGCGAATGATATGGCCTGGCAAGATCAGTCGCAAAGGTAAAGCGAAGGCGGGTATGCACGGGTGATCCAGGCGGTCTGCCGATTGCAACGAAAACCCGGCAGGAAATCGGAGCGGTTGAAGCAACGGCTCCTGGAAGCGGATGTGGAACACGGTTAAAAACCAAAAACATCACAATCATCGGACCCGTTCACTGCCTTCTCATCTAATCCTGTTGGCTGAAGCACGATCTCTGGCAATCAAACTCTGAATGAAATCCTTGTCGGGGTGGAAAAAGGTCGTCCGCCATTTCTGGCGAAAGCCACACCACCAATAATTGTATTCCGTAAATACACCGATGAGCCTGCCATCGCCCGAAATTAATGGCCCACCGCTGTCACCACGCCACAGGGGGACATCGGTATTGATGAGATCAACCGAACTGCCTGTGGGGCCTTTTATAACACCATCAACCGTCCCTCCTGTGAAATTAATTACCCCACCCATCTCTCCACTTTCGTAATAACAGGCAACCGCGAACACCTGCTCACCAACCTGTGGCTTGTCGCTGAATATGGCGGAATGGTCCAATTTCCCTTCCACCTTGAGCACCGCGACATCAGCAGGTCTCTTAAAGTCGCTTCGGAATACCACCCGCGCTGGCCGCAAATCGATCCTGCCATCAAACCATCCTAAAACAAAAGTCTTTGCTCTGAGAACATGTCCGGCGGTCATCAAATAGCCGTCAGTGTCAAGGCCGGTTGCCAGGCCTCGATTAATTGTTTTGCTTTTGAAGGTCTCAACGAATTCCCCGGTTTTAGACTCCAATGTCGACATCCGAAGTTCCGCGCCCCCGGAGAACACGATATACGTTTGACGTAAAACATCTTGCTGGTTGGTTGTAAAATGGCTCTGGATTTTTTCATACGAAGCATGTCGAGTTTGATTGGATGGTCTGCTCAGCGAACTGCATCCGCACAAGGTTGCGACCATGACTGCCATGAACAGATTGGCAATGACTGAGTGCATGATTGCGTTCAGCTAGACGGTATGGCTGGAGATGAAAACGAATGAGGTGTCTGCTCTCCGGAGTAAACGTAGGTTGTACCGCGTGAACGGTGCCGAGCCACAAGTTGTGGGACTCAGGCCCCAGACAACGAAGGAAATGAAAATAGACACCATGAAGACATACATACTGCGCGAAGCCAAACCTGTCGAGCCGCAAAAATAACCACACCCGTTGCACCCCAAGCCCGCTGCTCCGGTGACCGCTGCCACCCGGTTTGGGCGCCCGCTCGCGCCCGCCAAAGGCCCCTTCCTGTTCATCGGACTGGACATGAAAGGGTCCTATAATTATGATATTTCGCAGTTTCAGGCATCCTCTTGCTAGCTTTCCAAAAGCTGCAGTTTCACGACCCTTTCACTTTCGTCCCAGGAAAAGTTCTTGACAATTTAGACATGTGCCTGTTTAATGCTCTAACTCAGTAGGGCAATTTTCGTAATTCAAATTGCAGGGGGGTGGGAAGTTTCATTTTAGCTCAAATGGTGTGTAGATGGTGATTTTGTTTGTGACAACAAAGGAGGCTGCGCCGAATGATTTGATTTAAACCGATTTCGTTTTACCCATTGTTTCAACCATGGTGATCCACTGCGGCCATGAAGAATCCAATATATGCCATCATTTTAATTGCCTGCGTCGTAAATATGAGTCAGCAACTCACACTAACCACGCTTATACCCCATGAAATCTAAAAACATCCTTTTCGGTTTTTCCACTGCGGTTGCCTTGCAGTTAGGAATGGTCGCCGGTTCAACCCAGACCACCAAATACCTGTACACAGGTCAGTTGACCAACATCACGCTTGCCGCCGGCACTTATATGATTAGCGCCTTCGGCGGCCAGGGCGCCATCGGCCAAGGCCAGACCAACGCTGGCTACGGAGCGTTGATGAGCGCCGAATTTAACTTCTCAACGCCCACGACCCTCACTCTGTTGGTGGGGGGCGGCGGCGGTGAGTGGGGCAACGGCGGCGGCGGTAGCTTCGTGGTCGAAAGCAACACACCACTGGTCATCGCGGGTGGCGGTGGCGGCAGCGGCGACAGCAATGACAGCCCTCCCGGCCCCGACTCCAACGGCAGCATCACCACCACCGGCGGCAACGGTAGCGACTACGGCGGCGGCGTCGATAGCGGCGGGGCAGGCGG
>Ga0207029_10255_pt1 | contig 13373 bp, 10 predicted proteins | sample Alteio_BWMinCont_39_FD_153282 | JGI IMG/M metagenome (GOLD analysis project Ga0207029, IMG submission 153282) | Enriched cells from forest soil in Barre Woods Harvard Forest LTER site, Petersham, Massachusetts, United States -... | ecosystem: Environmental > Terrestrial > Soil > Temperate forest >...
GCGTCCATCATCAAGGAAATCAACAAAAGGTCGAAGTCCCATTTGATTGGGCGTCTCCCTGAGTTCCGAAAAAGGGCGAAAGGTCTATCGCGCATACCCGCCCGCAACATTTTCTCTTTGCAAACAACATTTGAGCGTTACGCGTTCCACACAGGCGGGCGGAAGGAACTACAGTTCAACGTCGGATATGAGGGCCAGGGCAGGCAGCGTCGCTTGCGGCACGGTGTGGCGTTCTCGTTCAAGAGGGGGCAGACACTACCTGATCCGGCGATTTTGTTGCCAAGAGTGAGGAGGTTCAACAAATTCTTGGCATCCAATCCGAAGGCGTTCTCTGATTTGAAGATGTGGCAGTGGGGAAAAGACAAGGAGCGGAGCAAAAATAAGTCGCCAGCACCGATTGAGTTGAGTGGCAAGCTGCTTGTCCGGGACAGTGTGTTTATCTTCCTCGGGCGACTGCAACCAGCAGACAAGATCGATTATGAACTCATTCTTTCTGACTTTGACCGTCTGCTTCCGCTCTATGAATTCGTCGAAAGAAATAGTGTGTCTGTTGACGATCAGGATAGTTTCGAGACCGTAGGTGGTTTCAAGTTCGAACCTCGCGATATCGATAAAATCACGCACACCACGGCTACCATCATCGGGAAGCGCCTGAAAGTCGATCTGCATGAGAATAGGCTTCAATCGGCATTGCGAGACTGCCTCGGGTCCATCTATGGTTCCAAGAACGTAAGTCCCGAGCAACTCATCAGCACAATGCGAGGGTACCTGTATAGGGCAGACATAATGCTTAGGCGGCGCGGCAACGAATACTGGCTCTACGAGGCAAAAGCGGCTTCCACCGCCCGGCATTGTATTCGACAGGCTCTCGGCCAGTTGTTGGAATATTCCTTCTGGCCCGGCCATCAGGAAGCAACCAGGCTGATCGTCGTTGGAGAGGCTCCCTTGAACCGGGAGGCGAGCCAATATCTGAGTCGGCTAAGGAAGGAATTTCTCCTTCCCGTTGAGTATCAGCAATTCGATCTAGCGAAGAAAAAGTTCGTTCAGCCGAAAACTTGATGCGACTTTACATAGTCGCTACGCAGAGTGGGCGAGAATCCGGCTTCTGACGGACAACCTCGATTCTAGAATGGGACATCGAGCCCCTTGGCCTGCCATCCCTGGTTGGTGAGCGTCAGAGCCAGGTTCATCTTTGTCTTTCCGGCTCCATCGATTGCCAAAACAATTCCAGGAAAAACTGTCTGAACGTCTGGGCTCTTCGCCCAGTCAGCGAGATTCTCGATCTTGTACGTATAGAAAACTGACACTTCTTTGGAGTCGCCAGCGGCATTTGGCCCCTCCCACTTGACGATTTTGTCCAGTGCTTGCTGTCCAAAGCAGAGGTCGCCCTGCTTCCCCTTCGTGCCAACCAAAGGTAGAGTCGGTTTTTCACGGTAAAACTTCTTGCCGTCTTCAGTCAATTCGTACCGAAGAACTCTTGCCTTGACTGGGCGGGTGCTCAGCGGCGGTGTGTATTCGGTTTCCGTCTCGTGAGAGCGCACTAAGCCAGCTTTCTCCAGGGCGGCCATTTCCGCTGCCGTACCCATACCGCCCCGGCGCTCGGCTTCATTGAGATCGACCGACCACGCGGACGGAATGCCGAGGCAAAGCTGGCCCTTCTTGGCGAGGTAAGAGTTCACCGCTTCTGAGAAGTTCTTCTCGTTCGCGTCTTTCTTGATTGCACAGCCGTTCAGTAGCAAAACGCCCAATAACAGCAACTAGGGGAAGCTCTTTTTCATGGGATTCACCCCCTTGGTACCTGTAGATGTAGAAATCGGTTAGAGCGTTGCTATCGGGGCGATCTTCGCGTGCTGTATAGCTGCGCAGAGAAATTTGACCGATGTGCCGTCAACTAGGGACTGTTCCTGTCGGCAGGTTGAGTGCACTGAGCCGTCCACCTCGAAATGTCATCATGTCAACGACTCGATGGTTATGCGGCCCAGTCATTGCACAGCAGTTCTGCTTGCTCCAGGATTGTTTGGGTTGCTTTCTCTTGTTTATCTGGTGGGTAACCGTACCTGCGGAGGATGCGCTTGACCATTGTGCGGAGTTTGGCGCGAACGCTCTCCTTTGCGGTCCAGTCAATGGTCACGTTCCGCCGAACGGTTTCTACAAGTTCGCGAGCTATTGTCTTCAAGGTCTCGTCACCGAGGACTTTGACAGCGCTGTCGTTCACTTCGAGCGCGTCGTAGAACGCCAATTCTTCGTCGCTGAAGCCCAGATTCTCGCCGCGCTTATTCGCTTCCCGCATGTTCCTAGCGAGGTCAATCAATTCCTGAATGACTTGGGCGGCTTCAATCGAGCGATTCTGGTACTTGATGATGGTGCGTTGAAGCATTTCTGAGAAGACGCGAGATTGAACCAAATTCCTTTTGGATATAGTTCTCATTTCGTCGGTAAGCAGTTTTCTCAGAACCTCAAAAGCTAGATTCTTGTGCGGGAGTTCCTTCACTTCGGCCAAAAACTCATCTGAAAGAATCGAAATATCTGGCTTCTTGAGTCCCGCCGCCGAAAACAAATCAATAACCTGATCCGAGGCAACTGCGCGAGAAACAATCTGACGGACAGCGGAATTCAACTCTTCCTCGTCTTTGCCGCCACCAACGGTAGTTTTTGCGAGGCCTGCCCGGACCGTTTGAAAGAATCCCACGTCATCGCGTACTGCGATGGCCTTTTCATGTGGAACAGACAAGGCAAACGCCTTTGAAAGCTGAGAGGCTGCCTTCATGAATCGGTCTTTGCCGTTTTCCTGCTCTAAGACGTGCTCGATGGCGGAAGGGACGACGCCAGCACGCTCCTTGGGGCTTCCGGCCTTGTATTTTGAAAAATTGAAACCGTGAAATATGCCCGAACATACTTCATATTTTTCAAGCATAGCCTCGACCGCTTCCTCCTGATCGAAGACAGGCTTGCCTTGCCCCCCACTCTCGGTGTAGTCGGCAAGAGCTTTTCTCAACTGATCGGCAAGGCCTAGATAATCGACAACCAATCCGCCCGGCTTGTCTTTGAATACTCGATTTACACGCGCAATGGCCTGCATGAGTCCGTGCCGCTGCATGGGCTTGTCAACGTACATCGTATGTAAGCAAGGCGCGTCAAACCCGGTTAGCCACATGTCGCGAACAATCGCGATCTTCATCTGATCACCGTCATCCTTGAATCGCTTGGCCAACGCTTCCCGGCGCGGCTTGTTCCGTATGTGAGGTTGCCATTCGAGATCGTCGGCGGCAGAGCCGGTCATGATGATTTTTTATTGCACCTTTATCGTCATCCTCGTTATGCCACTGCGGTCGAAGCTTTTTGATCGCGTCGTAAAGATCCACGCAGATTCGGCGGCTCATGCAAACGATCATGGCCTTCCCGTCCATAGCGTCGAGCCGCCGTTCGAAGTGGTTCACGATGTCCTGGGCGATTAGGCCAAGGCGGTGCTCTGTGCCGACCATCGCTTCCATACGCGCCCACTTGGTTTTGAGCTTCTCCTTTATCGTGACCTCTTCGCCCTCAGTAATCTCCTCAAACTCGGGATCGATCTTTGGTCTCTCCTCCTCCTTGAGTTCAAGTTTTGCTAGGCGCCCCTCGTAGTAAATTCGGACTGTCGCGCCGTCTTCGACTGCGCGCTGGATGTCGTAAACGTCGATGTAGTCGCCAAACACGGCAGGAGTGCTTCGATCACCTGACTCCAATGGCGTGGCCGTAAAACCGATGAACGCGGCGCGTGGGAGAGCGTCGCGCATGTGACGGGCAAAGCCTTCGATAAACCCATATTGGCTGCGATGGGCTTCGTCGGCGATCACGACGACATTGTGACGATCCGAGAGGAGCGGATTTCGGTCGCTATTTCGTTCGGGGAGGAATTTCTGAATGGTGGTGAAAATTACTCCGCCAGAAGACCGTTGCAGGCGGTCTCTCAAGTCCTCACGGCTTTCCGCCTGTTCCGGCGTCTGCCGCAAAAGGTCTTGGCACGAAGCGAAGGTTCCGAAGAGCTGATCGTCCAAGTCATTGCGGTCTGTGAGCACAATTAGCGTAGGATTCGTCATTCCCGATTGCTGGATGATTTTCCCGGCATAGAACGCCATCGTTAAACTCTTGCCGCTACCTTGCGTGTGCCAGACGACTCCCACTCGTCTGTTGCCCTCTGGAGAAGCCGCGGTGAGAGTACACTCGACGGCCTTGTTGACCGCATGAAATTGGTGATAGCCCGCGACCTTCTTATTCAGCGAGCGCCCATCATCTTCGAAGACAATGAAATTTCGTACGATGTCTAGGAAGCGGCGCTTGTCGAAGACTCCTTTTAGGAGAACCTCCATTTCAAGAGAACCTTTAGGTGCAATGTCCTCGCCTTCGACTGTCCGCCACGGCATGAAGCGTTCCCATCCTGATGTGAGCGTGCCGATACGTGCTTCCAGACCGTCTGAAATCATCAAGACTTCGTTGTAAGGAAACAAGCTCGGGATGTCCCTTTGGTAGGTCTGAAACTGCTTGAAGGCATCTCGGACAGTTGTGTTTTCGTCCGCTAAGTTCTTCAGTTCGATTACAGCCAGTGGAATACCGTTGACGAAGACGATGATGTCGGGCCTGCGGTTACTCCTGTTCTCGATAATCGTAAACTGATTTGCTGCGACCCAATCGTTCTTCTCAGGCTTGTCAAAATCAAAGAGGCGGACCTGATCGTGCACGATTCTGCCATCGCCCCGGTACTCAACGCTGATACCGTCTGTCAAGAAACGGTGAAAACGCCGGTTGTTTTCTATGAGGCTGGGGCTATCCGGGTGAAGAACCTTACGAATGGCCTCTTCAATCGCTTCGACTGGAATCTTGGAATTGATGTCCTTCAGCGCCTTTCGCAGACGCTCAACCAGCACCACATCCGAGTAGTTTGCGCGCTCGGCGAACATTTCGCCCGGCGCGATGGTGGGGCCGTGGAGAATTGTGTAACGTAGCCCCTCAAAGATTTCGAGAGCGGCATCCTCGACCGTGGTTTCTGTAAATTGGTTAGGCACCTATAAACCTTATTTAGAATCCGTAGTGGGTACTGTTGTAGGTTTTTCCGACTCTCGATGCGTTTCGAATAGAAACACTGTCAACGCAGTTGCGGCCCCAACAGCAAGTTTCGCATGCCTCGGTCTCAAACCACGCGACCTTCCGTCTTTGCCGTGCCCAGAACCATACAGATTTCTTAATTCGGCCAGACCTTGAGTGACAGTGGCAAGATTGCTCAAGAGTCGCTTAATTGTTTCTGCGCCTTTAGCCTTGTCTGGAATGTCGTCCGGCAGCAAGCGCAACTCTTTGAGAGTAGCTTTTACGAGTTGAGACAGCTCCAGATTCTCCGCTGCTATTTGATTTCGATCCTTCAGTATTGTCTTGCAGCACGTTTCTACAAGTTCTTTTGCAGAGCCAACAGCTAGCGCCGGGTCCGTTTCGACTGATTGCTCCATTCTGGCAATCTGGTCGGACATGTAGTTCGCGCTAAACTCCACAGCGATGTGTTTCGCTTGGGAAAGCGAGGCTGTTCGACTGAGAGACACGATCCTACCGTTCGTGAATTCGAAACCGTCTTTCCTGAGCCATTTACATAGGTCCGAGAAGCTTGCTGTGTTTCCTTGCGAGGCTGACTCCAGAACGTTTTCGTAGACGGCCAGAAGCTTCATCACGTCATTCCAATTTGAGAAGTCAAGCGATGCATAATACTGCTCAACAAGCGAGCGACGAACCCCAGAAAGGTTAGGAGAGTAATCCGAACGGCACGCTATACCGGCAGCGTCAAACTCCATTTCAATTTGGCGCACAACCCACCCTGTCAAGTATTCACGGAATTCATTTCGTGTTTTCTTGCTGATCAGCTCTCTGCTCATGCTGGTTCTCTGTGACTAGAGAGTGAGACTTCGTTTGAGAGCCTGTTCAACAAGCTCAGTCGAAACCTGATGCATCGTCTTTTCTTTTTCACCTCTCAAAACGCGATATACCCAGTTGAAGACGAATGGGTTTCTTGAGCGAGAATGGAAGACCTGGTTCTGAATGAGGACGCTCTCCTCTTCGAGGGCATCGTCTGCCAAATGTCCCGTCAACGCTTCGCGCCATAGCCCGTCAATATGAGTCTGCAACTTGCCCAGATCGTCGGCTGCCAAGGAATTCTTCCGAATTTCTCGTACGCCCCATAGGATTGCAGGTGTCAAGGGCGCGACGACTGAGAGGACAAAAACATCCATTGTCATTCCTCGGTGGATGGCTAATACGAATACGAAGACAACGAGCCCCCATAAGAGCACCTTCAGGCTGGTGCAATAGCGCTTGCGAAGAGTTGAGTCCCACCACGCATTTGTGCGCTGGCAAACCAGCCTTGCAAGGGGTAGCGAGAGTCGCGAGACCGCTGGCGAATACCAATCTCTGATATGAGAAAGGTCTTTGTGACTGCGCTTGTAATCTGAGCCTTCCTCGGTAACGACCTCCGGCGTTGGCGGCTCTCCGGCAACCAACCGCCGCCAAGGCAGGTGAAATAGATCGCAATCGAATAGCTCTTGAATCTTGGCTCCAGTTTGTCGCCTGTCAGATTGAAGCCGTTCGAGTACGAGAGCGTCGAGCAGGGCCACGCTGAACGCATAGAAAGCTGCCCACACTTTGAGTTGTGGAGAGATGGCGACCGCAATTGGAGACATGAATCCCCCAAGTACGGTGAGAGTCGCCTGAAGGCCAAGTATTTGCTTTCCGTGAGCGTAGACCGCGCTCGCTGCTGCGAGTCGAAGTAATTGGCGGTCGGAGTTTTCCTCCGAGTCAATCGCGTTTTCGGGTGATTGATTCATCGTCCTGCCTTGATATCACCAGGGAAACTGTCCGTTAAACACGATATCCCACTGTCTTTTGGCCTCTTGGACATTCCCATGCCTCTCTGCGTAGAGCGCGTCCTTTGCATGGTCCCGCGAATAAATAATCGAGCGCAGAGTGGTTTCTCGCTGTTGGAAGCTGCGAGTAGCGCCGATGTTTCCAGTGATTTGAAGAGGATCACGAAAAGCCTGGCACTCTCTCTGAGCAAGTAGCTGGAGTAGTTCGGTGACACACTCAGCGTAGCTCTTCGCGCCTTCACAAATTCGAGAGGATGCAATGAGCATCTCAATATGAAAAGACGATAGAGGAACCTTCGGGGTGCGGCACTCGCGCCAAAATTTCATGAGTTGCGCCGTTCGCCTCAATTTCCCCCCGCTCTTCCCATCTGCTTCTTCGATATACTTCGCGTGAAGTTCGGGACTAGTCTGCATCCAGTTCCCGTCCCCGTCGGGCATTTTGTAGATAGGCCAGTTTTTTGGGGTCATTCCGTGGAAAGCAGCAGGGACTACATCCACCTTCACCCCGTCAGAGAAAGACACTACAATTGCGTGCACATCGCGATAAACCGTAGAGGCAGGGTACCTAGCTTCGAGCTCTCGTCTCAGATTGTCCAGTGCTGTCGAAGATCGAACATAGCTGTCTCCGCAGCGCACATCATCTCGGGCGAATACCGCGAAAAGATCAAGATCACTGGAACTGTGGATGTAAGTCTGGCGTGGAAAACTTCCTGCCGAGAACAGCTTTCGAAGATTGTACGATTGCTCCAATCGCGTCTTGATCTGCTTGGCGTGTTGGATCGCATTTCGGATTTCTACCTCTGTCGGTTGAATGCGGTCGATAAGGGTGGCGAATGAAGACGCGACACTCATGAGAGTACCTTTGCAGGTTCTTTCAAGCGAAGTTCCCCAGAAATCAGTTTCGGCAACAAAGTGTCTCGGAGGGATGAGAGTGTGCGAGATTGGCGGAGGTTTACAGAGGACTTAGCTAGCATTGGCACTACAAGTTGAGTAAAGCTGTCAATGACCTGGAGTGGGGCGACAACCGCTTGCATCGCCAGAAGAAACTCTGGTTTGACCCGCTGATGACTGCCGGATGTCCCTGTTACGAGGCTTTCAAAAATGTCCAGAAAGGTTTGGGAATTGAAAAGACAGAAAACGTACTCACGTGACATAGGAGCCTTGGAAGTCAGAATCAAGAACTCCGTGGATGCTATGCTACGCCTAGGCCCGCCCACCAAAGGCATCCAGACTCTAGGAAAACGTGGATTCAGCTTAGACAGAAGAATTGCATCGAGCGGAACGACTGCTTTGTTGCTCTTGATTTGGATTCCGGCTTCTTCGGTAGGCCAGCGCCCCGTGTCAAATGCTGGAATGCTGTAGTGGTCGAAGACTTCATTTGCGTACTCTCGCGGGCTGAGCGTGTCATGACTAAGCTGCACCAGGTCGTTTAGTGTTCCTACTCCCCAACCCTTCGGAATCTTTCCGAGCGAAGAATCCTGGAATGAGCTAGGGAAAAGTGCGGCGGTTTGAGCGTTAATTCCACACGGATCGCGGCCTTCGACTTTGGCGAGTACTGGATCAAAGTCCACAAACCAGGACTTGAACACGGTGTGAGCCATTGCTTCGAGCGTTTCGCTTGTTTGCCGGTTCAACTCGACTTTGTCGTCTAAGGCGGCGCATAGGGAAGCAATTCGCTGCTGCTCATGAATGGGCGGAAGCGGGAACCATTGTCTGCTAAATGTCTCGCGCGTGAGGCTGGGGTTTGAAGTCCCGTCCTTCAAGTGATTCAATCCAACATAATTCGCAAAATAGTAGAAAAATCGGGGAACTACGTCCTCACGGAATGAAGTGTAATAAGCAGTGTCTATTACCCAGAACGGACCTTCGCACCATTCAACCCCGAGGTTGCCCATGCCCTTTCGACCGAGGATTACGGTGGGGCCGCTAGCTAAGGCGGTGTCGTGCCATCCGGTCCGTCCATTTGTTCCATACACTGGAACAGGACCAGGACGACGAGATCCTTCAGTCAACCCTTTGCCGTAGTGAAGGGTAACAACATCACCCATTTGAACTAATGGCCATTTGAACTCAGTGCCAGAGCGGAATCGATTGATGCTTGGAGCGGTTTGAGATGCCTGCCTCATCATTCGAGTCTCTCAAGCTGTCGCAGAATATCTGTGTCAAGGATCGCCGCCCTTCTCACTTCATCTCGCAACTTGCTTTTCAGTGCCGAGAATCGCTCATCGAATGATTTATCTTCGTCCTGGATGTCCGCCGCACCAACGTAACGGCCTGGGTTAAGGATGCAGCCATTGTTTGCAATCTCCTCTGTGGCGGCGCTTTTACAGAAACCCGGCACATCTACATACTCACCAGTATCCTTCTCGCCGCGCCACGCATGGTACGTTCGGGCAATGCGTGCGATTTCCTCATTTGAAAGGTCACGGTGTGTGCGATCGACCATCACGCCCAACTTCCGTGAGTCTATAAAAAGGGTCATTCGCCGTCGGTCTCGGAATTTTCCGTTCGATTTGTTCCGAGCGAGAAACCAAAGACAAGCAGGGATCTGAGTCCCGTAGAACAGTTGCGGCGGCAGCGCAATCATGCAGTCCAGAAGGTCCGCTTCGACAATCGCTTTGCGGATTTCGCCTTCTCCCGACTGATTTGACGACATCGAACCATTTGCGAGAACAAAGCCCGCGATTCCACTCGGGGCGAGGTGAAATATGATGTGTTGGACCCAAGCAAAGTTTGCGTTGCCAACTGGTGGGACTCCGTATTTCCATCGCGCATCCTCGCGAATACGGTCGCCTCCCCAATCACTCATATTGAAAGCTGGGTTTGCAAGAATGAAATCCGCTTTCAAGTCCTTGTGAAGATCATTGTGAAAAGTATCGGCATTATGGGGTCCGATATTTGCTTCGAGGCTTCGAATCGCCAAGTTCATTTTAGCGAGACGCCACGTCGTCGGATTCGATTCCTGACCGTAAATAGAGATGTCTCCAATTTTTCCGCCATGCTGCCGGATAAACTCTTCGCTCTGAACAAACATTCCGCTTGAGCCACAGCACGGATCGTATACGCGGCCCTTGTATGGCTCGATCATTTCGACGAGCAGCTTAACGACGCATCTCGGCGTGTAAAACTCGCCGCCTTTCTTGCCTTCGGCACTCGCAAATTGGCCCAAGAAGTATTCGTATACGCGTCCAAGAATGTCTTTGGAGCGACTTTCCTTGTCGCCCAGGCCAATCTTCCCGATCAGATCAATAAGTTCGCCCAATCGGTGTTTATCGAGAGAAGGGCGGGCATAGTCCTTCGACAGAACGCCCTTCAACGAAGGGTTCTCCTTTTCGATGGCAACCATCGCGTCGTCTATTAGCTTTCCTATCGTGGGCTGCTTTGCATTGTCCTGAAGACGCGGCCATCGGGCCACTTTGGGGACCCAGAAGACATTCTCGGCGGTGTACTCGTCGCGGTCCTCGGGATCGGCGTGTGGCTCTTTCTTGAGGGCTTCGTATCGTTCTTGAAAAGCATCTGAGATGTACTTGAGGAAGATCAGACCGAGGACGACGTGCTTGTATTCAGCGGCGTCCATGTGGCCGCGCAGCTTGTCGGCCATTTGCCAAAGCTGTTGCTCGAAGCCTAGATTGGCTCCGTTGTTAGACTTCTTTTGGTCTTTGCCGACCTTTTTCGCCATTGCTGGGCTGGCTCCTGGTGGTCCGTGGAGAATATATCCGGCCATTGCCCAAAAAGGAAACAGAAACGGGCTTCGGCGCAGCCGAATACCTTGGTGAAGCGGACGCTCCCTAGAAGGGAGCGTCCGTGGAAGATTGTATCTTAGCAGCGGTTGGGCGGTCGCCGGAGGCGGCAGAAACCGCCTCCGGCTCTTTCTCGGCGCGGTTTAGCTTGCGCACGACGTTAGCGCGAATCGACCATGACGTAAGCTTTAGCGTCGCGGCTTTCTTGCCTTTGCCGATCACGCGCTCGTAGTTGCTGCTCACAAGCGTGCCGCCGACCAAGATGTGATCGCCGGCGTGCAAGCGTTCCGCGAATGCAACGCGATTGTTCCACAATACGACGCGGTGCCAGTCGGTCTTCGACTGCCACTCGTCCTGCGCGTTCTTCCGTTTGAGGAGATTCGGCAGCTTGGGCGGTTCCTCGCCATCGTAGAAGAGGTGATAGAGAGGCACTTCAAGTGCCCGAGCCATCTGGCTCGGTACATTTTCCCCTTTCCCGCCGCGCTTTTTCTTGGGCACGGCTTCGGGAGGGGCACAAGCAAATCTTCGGCGAGGGTTCAGAAGATTTCTTGGGAGGAGCCGGAAAAGCAGACGGCGCGAAGCTGCCGGGCGTGGGAATTCTCCCGAAGCCGTGCCCAAGAAAAAGCGCGGCGGGAAAGGGGAAAATGTACCGAGCCAGAGCAACGCGTGGATGGGGAGCCCTCATGCGACGCCAGAGAGGAGATGGGGCAATGAAAGCATTCCTTTCCGTTGCGCGTCGTGGTTGAATGGGGGGCCTCGGACGTTTGGCGATGATAGTGGGAGGTAAAGAAAATGGTGATTTGCGAGCGCTTACGCGCTTTGCGCGAGGGAAAGAGCTTATCTCAGGGCGATATTGAGAAGCGCACAGGTCTGCTCCGTTGCTACATCTCGCGCGTTGAGAATGGCCATACGGTCCCAGCTATTGAGACTCTGGAGAAGATGGCTCGGGCACTTGAAGTGCCTCTCTATCACCTCTTCTACGATGGCGAGGAACCGCCCAAGCTGCCGAATCTCCTCAAACGGAAGACCGCGGACGACATTGTGTGGGGCAGTTCGGGCAAGGAGGCGCGGTTTCTTTCGCATTTGCAGAGGCTTCTAGGCCGGGTAGAGGAAGGCGACAGAAAGCTTCTGATGTCGTTGGCTCAGAAAATGGCGGGAAGGCGCAACGGGCGCAAGTCGATGGCTGCCTGAACGCGATTACCCGCTTTAAGCGGGTGGCGCGGAAGCTCCTTCCGCGCCGACAGCGTTGAGAATTTGATTCGCAGTGTGCTGGATGTGTTCCAGGCTTTCCGTGAGGAGCGTCGCGTCACCGTCATAAAGCTGAATGTAATCTTGAGACGCTGAGCCCGTTTCTAGGCCGATGGCCTGGCAGATGACAAATGCAACGGCCTCTGCTTCAGTCTCTCGGCTGCGCTTTGAAGTGCTGCTGCGGCGCTCGTCACGGTGCATCATTTCGTGCGCGAGTTCGTGCGCCAAAGTTGCGAATTCCTCGGCTGGAGACTGACCGGGCAACAACGTGATCTTGCCTCCTGCGGAAGTGCCTCGCGCCGGAGCGATCTCGTCTGAATACTCAAGAGCGATGCCTTGCTCGGTGACAAACTTTGCAAGGCGTTCACGGTACTCACGAGGATCGCCATTGACGCTGCCGATTTCGGGAAGTTCCTGGCCGTCAGTTTGGCTGATGTCGAAGACATAGGCCGCGCGGAAGCCGACAGCCGTTGATGATTCATCGGTTTCGTTTTGTTCTGCGCTTTCGTCCTTTCGCCGAATGATCGGAGCGAGAATCAAGATGCCTTTCTCGCCTTTCTTCACGAAGCGCCCAAGCTTATGCCAAGCGTGAAAGCCCGCAACGTGTGTTGCGGTCGGTTTCTGCGATGCGATGAGCATCACGTTTCGGAGGCTATAGCGGTGAAATCGCCCAATCGCTGCAAGGTATTGCGTCAGCGTTTCGCTCCGGCCCTCGTTGAGCGCCGTGATGAGCTGCTCGATGGCTTGATTTGTAACTTGCTTGATGTTTTCTGAATTCATTTTCTTTGTCCTTTCGGTGAGTTGAGAGTTGGTTCCCTCACACAGACAGGGGACCAAATCGCAACGGGCTCACTGAAAGGACAGAGAGCGAAGCGGTCTGATATTTTGGGGCTGGAGCGGATGGCAACGGGCGTGACAGGTTGCCATTTACCTGGCACGCCTGTGTGCTAGCGGAAGCTTCGGTTCGTACACAATTTTCGAATTGTCTCGTTAGAAACTACGCAGGCCAAAGTGATTTTGGCCTTTACGCTTGTGGCTTGGTATTCCCTAAGGCAAGTACTCGTATATAATCTGAGCACTTGCAGGGTAGAGAAAGTCAGGAGAGGAGATCAAATGTCAGGATCAGGCGGCGGGACTTGGGGACCAGAGCCCACTGATGATTGCGCGAAGCTGTCGCAATCTACAACTCTTAATTCGCCAAACCAAGATGTATTGAAGAAATTGAAGAAGGGCGATTTACTTGAAATCAGTGTGCGAAAAGCCGGTGCGGCTGTGATTGTGGAGGCCTTATACAAGAACGAAGTCGCAGGTACTATCACTTCTTCAATTATTCAGCGGATAGCGGAATGCATCGAAAAGGGGTTCGCCTATGTGGCTGTGGCGAAATTAAACGTCTGGGCTAGGCTAGCAAGAACATTCCCTGTATTCGCATCCACAGCGGAGTGCAAAGTCACTCCTATTTTGAGCCCCGCAATTACTGCGGCGGCTCGCCCTCCGCTACCCCAGATCT
>Ga0207029_10258_pt1 | contig 13298 bp, 12 predicted proteins | sample Alteio_BWMinCont_39_FD_153282 | JGI IMG/M metagenome (GOLD analysis project Ga0207029, IMG submission 153282) | Enriched cells from forest soil in Barre Woods Harvard Forest LTER site, Petersham, Massachusetts, United States -... | ecosystem: Environmental > Terrestrial > Soil > Temperate forest >...
TTGAAGCTCAGCAGATTTCCTCGCGTGCGGCGCGTGCTGGATTTGACTGGAACCATTCTGATGACGTGATCGCCAAGCTTGAGGAAGAAATTGCGGAATTTCGCGCGGCTCGCGAGGCGGGGTCGGTTGATCAGATGGAAGATGAATTGGGCGATTTGATGTTTACGATTGTGAATCTGGCGCGGTTCGCGAAGGTGGATCCGGAGCAGGCGTTACGGCGAACGAATGCGAAGTTCCGTAAGAGGTTTGGGTATGTGGAAGGGCGGTTGGCGGAACAGGGTGAGGGAGTGAAGGGCACGTCTATCGATCGGCTGGAAGCGCTTTGGCAGGAGGCGAAATCGTGAGCGCCCCGGACGAAGCCGGCGACTCCATCGTCATTGAAGACCTGGTGACGGAAGAGCAGTTTCGCGAAGTTGTTCAGCTGCAGAAGACTTCCGTCACCAGGTCTTCAATGACGATGGAGTCGCCGGCTTCGTCCGGGGCGCTCACGATTTCGATCTGTTGCCGGTGCGGTTTTTTGTGGTGGCGGGGAAAATTGGCGGCCAGGTTTTCGGGGCTTACAGAAGCGGGCGGATGGTCGCATTTTGTCTGGCGATTCCGGGGCTGAAACCCGATGGCAAGGCTTATCTGCACAGTCATATGCTGGGCGTCTTGCCGCAGTACAGAAATACGGGTTTGGGGCGGCGCTTGAAAATGCATCAGCGCGAGAATGCGTTGGCGCGCGGGATCGAACTGATTGAGTGGACTTTCGATCCGCTGGAAGTGAAGAACGCATATTTTAATATCGAGCGGCTGGGGGCGATTGTTCGCAGGTATGTGCGGAATCAGTACGGAGCCAGCAGTAGTCCGCTGGCGCGTGGATTGCCAACGGATCGATGTGTGGCGGAGTGGTGGATTTCGAGACAGCAGGAGCGTGGTGCTGTGTGCGAAGGGGTTCGTCTGCCGGTGGATATCGCGGAGATTCGTGGATCAGACCCAATGCGGGCTCGCGCTATTCAAAATGAACTGGCGGATCAGTTCGAAGCGGCATTTCAGCGCGGACTGGCTGTGATCGGGGTGGAACGCGACGATACGTGGTTCACCTACTTGCTGGGGGAGGCGCGATGAAAATTGAACGTATCGTGCTGCGCCAACTTCGGATGCCGCTGGTGCATTTCTTCGAAACCAGCTTCAGCCGGACCTACGAGCGGAACATCATTATCGTGGAAGTGGTGACTGAGGGCGTTTCGGGATGGGGCGAGATCACGGCGGGCGAACATCCTTTTTACAACGAGGAATGGACGGCGGCGGCCTGGATTATCGCGCAGGATTATGTGGCGCCGCGGATTGTGGGGAAGGATTTAGATGGTGCAGAAGATGTGAATGCACTGACGCGGCATATTCGCGGGCATAATATGGCTCGCGGCGGAGTGGAAGCTGCGGTTTGGGATTTGCAGGCGCGGCGCAACGGGAATCCGCTGTGGAAGGAAATCGGCGGCGGCGCCCGCAAGGAAATACCGTGTGGGGTGTCGATTGGAATTCAGAATACGGTCGAGGAATTGATCGGGAAGATCGAAACTGAGTTGGCGGCGGGGTATCGGCGGATCAAGATGAAGATCAAGCCGGGTTGGGATGTGGACGTGATCCGGCGCATCCGTGAACGCTTTCCGAAAACCCCGCTGATGGCAGATGCGAATTCCGCGTACACGCTGGCGGATGCTCCGCTCCTGAAAGAGCTGGACGCGTTTGGCCTCACAATGATCGAACAGCCGCTGGCGCATGACGACATCATCGATCACGCTGAATTGCAGGCGCAATTGACGACGCCGATTTGTCTGGATGAGTGCATCCGTACGGCCCATCATGCGGAGCAGGCAATTCGCCTGAAGGCTGGGCGCATCGTCAATATCAAGCTGGGCCGGGTGGGTGGATTTGGCGAGGCGAAGCGGCTGCACGATGTTTGCCAAGCGGCTGGCATTCCTGTATGGTGCGGGGGTATGTTGGAGGCCGGCATCGGGCGCGCCCACAATATTGCGCTCGCGACGCTGCCGAACTTCACGCTGCCAGGTGATGTTTCGGCCAGTAAGCGTTACTGGAAGCGGGACATTATCATGCCGGAAGTGGAGACGACGGCGCACGGCACCATCGTTGTTACGGACAAGCCGGGTTTTGGGTATGAGATCGATCAGGATTTTCTGCGGCACGTGACGGTTCGCGAGGAAACAGTGAGCGCGAAGGGCCAATGAGCGCCTTCACACAACTGCTGCGCAACAATCGCAATTACCGTTACACGTGGGCCGGGCAGGTAGTCAGCGAAGTCGGCGATCACTTTAACAACATCGCGGTGCTGAGTCTGGCGATGACGCACCGGAATCCTGGAGTTGTGGTTACCTTCGTCTTTCTGTCGAGGGCTGTCTCCATGCTGGCGGCTGGACCCATCGCGGGTGTGCTGCTCGACCGTCTGAACCGGAAACACGTGATGATGGCGAGCGACGCGCTTCGGGCCGTTATCGCGCTCGGCTTCATCCTTTGCATTCACCGAACCGACGAGCGTCTGATGTACGCCCTGAGCGCGATGCTGATGTTTGCGTCACCCTTCTTTACCAGTGGCCGCTCGTCGGTGCTGCCTTCCATCGCTACGCCCGAGGAACTGCACACGGCGAATACGATGACGCAGACAACGTCGTGGGCATGCCTCACCATTGGCGCGCTTCTGGCGGCTAAAGGAGTTCAGGCGGGTTATCAACTGGCGTTCACCTATAACGCTCTGTCGTTTGTCATCTCTCTGCTGTGTATATCGAGGCTGCGCCGGCCGGGCGGTTTTCGGGCTGAAGGCAGCCGCAAGAAACAGGAGAAGACGGGGGTTGCGCAGTATCGCGAGGGCTTGAAATATATGCGCGCGACGCCCCTGGTGGCGGCCGTTGCCATGATCAGCATTGGCTGGGCCAGCGGCGGCGGCACGGCCCAGATCCTCTTCAGCCTCTTCGGTGAACAGGTATTCCATGCGGGTGCGGCGGGCATCGGCACTATCTGGGGCTGCGCCGGTATCGGGCTTCTCATCGGTGCCGCGATCGCTTACTGGCTGGGCAAGCGTCTCACCTTTAAGGGTTACAAGCGGACGATCCCGATCGTTTATCTGATTCACGGCGGAGCGTATGTCCTGTTCAGCCAGATGCCCACGATTGCGTGGGCCTGCGTATTCATTGCATTCTCCAGAGCGGCTGTCGCCATCAGTTCCGTGCTCAACTTTTCGCAACTGCTGCATCACGTGGAGGACCGTTACCGCGGTCGGGTGTTTGCAACGCTGGAATCGCTCACGTGGTCGATGATGATGATTTCGATGATGTGCGGCGGGCTTGCCACCATGAAATACAGTCCGCGGACAATCGGCGCGTGGTCCGGCGCGATCAGTTCAACTACTGCTCTGTTCTGGTGGTGGGCCGACTGGCGAGGCAAACTCCACGAGCCACCCGAACAGGCTGTCGCACCCGGGGCAGAGGCTGAGATTAAGGCGGAGCCGCCGCTCGCATCATAGGATGCGTCGGTGAGAGCAGAGTCGTAAGATGGCGTCAGTATGAATGACAAAGTAATTCTGGTTACAGGCGGGGCGAAGCGGATTGGCCGTTCGATCGCGCTGGCGTTGGCTGCCGAGGGTGCCCGGCTCGCGATTCACTACAACGGATCAGAGGCAGAGGCGCGGGCGACGGCGGCGGAATGCGGGAATGCCGCAGTGTTTCAGGCTAACCTCGAAGACGTCGGGCAGATCCGCGCAATGGTGGATCGGGTGGCGCATCACTTCGGGCGGCTGGATGGCCTGGTCAATAATGCGGCGCGCTTTACTAAATTCGATCCGCTGAAGATCGAAGAAAAAGATTGGGATTTCATCCATAACGTGAATCTGAAATCCGTATTTTTCTCTTGCCAGGCGGCGGCGCGGGTCATGCTGGAAGGGGACGGCGGACACATTGTGAACATCAGTTCACTGGGGGCGCTGCGACCGTGGCAGGAGCATGCGCACTACTGCGCATCGAAGGCCGGGGTCGTGATGTTGACGAAATGTCTGGCGAAAGCGTGGGCGCCGAAAATCTCCGTGAACACGGTTGCTCCCGGTGTCATTCCGTTCGACAAGACGGATGAGCGGATCGAGCGCTTTATTGCTGCGACTCCGGCGAGACGGGCTGGTAGTGGTGATGAAGTCGCGGAAGCTGTGATGTTCTTCATGAAGAGCACGCGCTTTATCACGGGGCAACTGGTAGCTGTCGACGGCGGTTTGAGTTTGAAGTAACCAGAAAAAGCACAGGCGAAAACGCCTATTTTACACAGGCTTTATGTGGGCGAGCAGCTTTTCAACGTGCTTCGCCAGAATGTCGCACTCTATGTTGAGGCGGTCGCCCGGATGACGCTTCGCGATGTTAGTGGCCTCATAAGTATGAGGGATAATTGCAACCCGGAGTAATCTGTCGCTGATGTCGGCAATCGTGAGACTGATGCCGTCGATCGCGATAGAACCTTTGAAGACCAGATAACGATCCAGGGCTTCCGGGATCCGGACGTGAAGTTCCCAGTTACCGTCTTCGAGTCCGCGGAGTACTTCGAGCACGGCAGTTCCATCGACATGACCTTGCATGATGTGGCCGCTGAGCCGCGCCGCGAGCGTGATGGGCCGTTCGAGATTGACGCCGTCGCCAGGTTTGAGATCGCCGAGATTGCTGCGGTCCAGAGTTTCGGGCGCAAGATCCGCGGTGAAGCCATCGGGGTGGATTTCGACTGCGGTGAGACACACACCGTTTACCGCGATACTGGCGCCGAGAGTGAGATCTTCAAGAATGCGGCTGCACGTGATGGAGAGCCGCGAGCCAGCCTGCTTTACGATTCCGAGTTCTTCCACTATGCCGGTAAACATCGTCAGGCGTCCTTCCGTATCCAGGCCTCAACGGCGAATTCGTCCGGCGGGATCGGATGGAGCGTGGTTCCGTGGAGTTGGATCGCGTCGATCCGGCTGAGGCGACCGGTGCCGCCAGCCATTGGCAGAGACTCCAGGCCACCCAGAATTTTGGGAGCATAATAGAGAAATACTTTGTCCACCGCGCCGCACTCGAGGGCGGCCCAGTTCACCATACTGCCAGCTTCGAGCATGGCAGACAGGCAGCGCCGCTCACCGAGGTAAGAAATCACGTCGCGAATGTCAACGCGTCCGCGCGGACCGTCGAAGCTGCGAACTTCAGCACCACGAACTTCAAGAGCCTTACGACGTTCGGGGGAGGCAGCCGATGTGGTTGCGATGAGCAGGTCGCTTTTGGCGCTCCTTACAAGCTGCGAGTTGGTTGAAATTCGAAGAGTGGAATCAAGTACCACCCGCAGAAGCGGGCGCGTGCGCGGAAATTCGCTGCGGTCATTGAGGAGCGGGTTATCCGAAAGAACAGTGCCAATTCCGGTGACTATCGCATCGTGGGCATGCCGTAGTACCTGCACGTGTGTTCGGGCGCGCTCGGACGTTATCCAGCCGGTATTGTCTTCAGGCGCGGCAATTTTACCATCGAGCGTCAGGGCGCTTTTCAGAGTAACCAGCGGCTTCCCGGTGCGCATGAAATGCAGGAAGGCTTCGTTTAGTTTTTCTGCGCCTTCACGATGCTGCGCCGACATTTCAACGGTCACAGCAGAAGCACGGAGTCTACGAAGGCCTTCGCCGGCCACCAGCGGATTCGGATCTTCCGACGCCACTACAACTTTCGCGATCCCCGCGTCGATGAGAGCGTCGGCACAAGGCCCGGTGCGTCCCGTGTGAGCGCAGGGCTCGAGCGTTACGTAAATCGTGGCGCCACGGGCACGTTCGCCAGCTTCTTCAAGCGCGATGATTTCGGCATGCTTCAATTCCGACCACGTGTGGAAACCACGGCCGACGATTTCGTCATCGCGCACGATGACCGCACCCACCATGGGATTGGGGCTGGTGAGCGCCGTACCGCGCCGGGCCAGCGCGAGAGCTTCGGCCATGTAGTCGGGAGTCATACGAAGATCTTCATGCTGCAAATTTCATACTGCAAATAATGACTCGATGAAGCGTTCCGGATCGAACGGCAGCAAGTCGTCGATCTTCTCGCCGACGCCGATGAATCGGATAGGCAGACCGAGTTCGCGCGCGATCGCAACCACCACGCCGCCTTTTGCCGTGCCGTCCAGTTTCGTCAAAACGATGCCGGTCACACCGGAAGACTCCGTAAACTTTCGCGCCTGCTCCAGACCGTTTTGGCCGGTTGTGGCATCGAGCACGAGCAGAACTTCATGCGGCGCATCGGGAATAATGCGCGATGCAGTGCGGCGCATTTTCTCCAGTTCCGCCATCAGGTTCGTTTTCGTTTGCAGACGCCCCGCAGTGTCGATAATCACGTAATCCACCTGGCGGGCCTTGGCTGCGGACAGCGCGTCAAACATGACGGCACTGGGATCTGAACCCGTGTTTTGGCGAATGACCTGTATGCCAGTGCGTTCGCCCCAGACCTCGAGTTGCTCGATAGCAGCGGCGCGGAAAGTATCGGCGGCACAGAGCAACACGCTGCGGCCTTCACCTTTCAAATGCGCTGCAAGCTTGCCGATCGTCGTGGTCTTCCCTGCCCCGTTCACGCCGACCAGCATGATGACCGCGGGCGGATTCTCCACATAGGCCAGGGGGCGGTCATTCGTTTGCAGAATCTCCAGAAGGTACTCGCGAATCAGACCGCGCAGTTCGCTCGAATCGCCGACCATCTTGCGGTCCACACGCTCGCGGATCCGCTCCAGAATCTCGTTCGTGGTGCTGACGCCGATATCCGCGCTGATGAGGGTATATTCCAGCTCATCGAGAAGATCGGCGTCGATGACTTTGCGGCCGGAGACGACGTCCTCAATGCGCGAGACAAGGCCTTCCCGTGTCTTCTGGACGCCGCTTTTCAGTTTTTCGAGTAACGTTGGCTCCTGTTCAACAGAGCCGAAGAGGGTTTGAATCATGCTTCTTTCCGATGGTAACAGTACGTACCAGCGGCGATTTGCATGGGGTTTTAGGCTGACCTGTTCAAGCCTGTGGGGTGAGGTGCGCCGCCAGGCTGTCCAGACTCTGGCTCCAGCCAGCTTCCATGCCGCGCAGCATTTGCGGCGCGAAGTCAGCCAGCCCGACCGCGCGTGTCTTTAGTGTGACCTTTGTCTTACCACCTTTATCGGCAAAGGTCACCGACGTAAATCCTTTTAGAAGCGTTTTCCGTTCTGATCAATCGCGTCATTCGTAAAGACCAGGCGTTCCTGGGCAACGACTTCGGAATAAATACCTTCGCACCGGAAATCCGTTCCATCCGGAGATCGCATGACGATTTGCCAGACACCGCCGGGGCGGACATCGAGTTCGCAGTTGTGGTTCGTAAAAACTCCAGGGCCCCACCATTGCGTCATGTGCTGAGGCTCGGTCCACGCCTGGTAAACGAGTTCGCGGGGAGCATCGAACATGCGCGTGATTTCGATTTCCTTCTCCATCGGATCTTCCGAGGGATCAGGACCCGTCGGCCGGCCGGCAAGCAGATCTTCCAGGCGGTCGAAGGTCTCACTCGCGCCGAATTCCATGCCTGAATTGAAGTGTCCGTCCCGATTCTGTTTTGTCGGATGAACCACGCGACTCGTCATCGTCGTCTTGCCATTGTGCTCTTCGAGGGTCAGCGTAGTCTGCCACTGAGGATTGCCAAACCGGGGTTCGACGAAGCATTCGGTACAAACGAGCCGCTCCGGTGGCGTGATTTCGTGAAATACGCCGGTCATGACCATCTGCTCGCCGCCAGGCAAATTGATGACATAGCGCCAGGTTCCTCCGACGCGAAAATCGATCTCGCACTCCGCGAACGAACTCATACGAGGCCCCCACCACTGCATGACGTGGGAAGGTTTCGTCATCGCTTCGAAGACCAGTTCGCGTGGCGCATCGAATACACGCGTCATCAGGATCTCTGTGTCCGAAGGCAGGGTAATCGTCAACTTATTCTTGGCTTCCATGTTTCGCTCTCTCCTGTTTCTTGCCTTTTTGTTTCGCGGCGTTTCTTTTCATTTCGACGAGGTAATCGTCGAGTCTGTCAAAGCTCTGTTCCCAGAACTGGCGATAATCCTCCACCCAGGCCGCGACTTCCCGTATTGGAGCGGCTTCCAAACGGCAAGGCCGCCATTGAGCTTGCCTGCCCTGGGAAATTAAGCCTGCCCGTTGCAACACCTTAAGGTGCTTTGTGACAGCGGGCGGGCTAATCCGAAAAGGCTCTGCCAACTCTTTGACCGTCGTTTCGCCCAATGCCAACCGGGCGAGAATTGCGCGCCGGGTAGGATCGGCCAGGGCGGCGAACGTCGTACTGAGGTGGTCCTGAGTCATACGTAAAACACCATATGGTTAATTAACCTATTGGGATATTACACTGAAGGGAACGGCTCTGTCAAGAGTGAACAGGCTATGCTTGAAATTTCCTTTGGGGGAATAGCACGTGGCTCGTGGACGGTTCCTGAGATTGTTTATCGGCAACATGGCGTCGGGAAAGACCCGGCATCTGCTGACTGAAATCGATACGTTGCGGAAGTACGGCAACAAGAAGATCGCCGTGTTCAAACCGCGCACGGACGTCCGCAGCGGGATGAATCTCATCAAGAGCCGCAAGGGCGACGAAGATTCCGCTGAGGAAATTTCGGCTACGAATCCCGCTGAATTGTGGGGAATCCTGCGAGCGAAGGAAGTTGCCAGCGGGTGCCGGTTTCAGGTCATTGCGTTTGACGAGGTGCAGTTCTTTCCACGGGATTCCGGGTTCTTTCAACTGGTGAATCAATTGTTGAATGAAGGCTACGATGTTCTCGCGTCAGGACTCGCATTCGACTTTCGGGGTGAGCCGTTCGGGTCGACTCCCGACCTTGCGATGCTGGCGGAAGATCGCTGCATGTGGCTGACCGCGTATTGCACCAAGTGCGGCGCGCGGGCGCCTTATCCACAAAGAATTATCGATGGTGTGCCTGCGCACTACAACAGCCAGCAAGTGCTGGTGGGCGGGGATGAGACATACGAGCCACGTTGCGACGACCATTTCATCCTGCCGGGCCGGTTGCTGGCAGGGCAGGAAGATGCATCGCCACAACGGAAGATCTGGCCCGAAGGCATCGGAACAGACTAGCAGCTGCTGAGCCTCTTATTGAGCCATAAAGGCGGCTATTTCGGCAACTTCGCTTTCGCTGAGCCGGAACCCGGCGGCCCCGATCACCCCATCCACCTGAGCAGGCGAACGCATGCCGACAATGGCGCCGGTCACTTCGGGGCGCCGGAGTGTCCAGGCAATCGCGACTTCGCCTGTGGTGCGCCCGTGCCGCGCGCCAATTCCACGCAATAGCTCGGCGAGATTCAGATTACGCGTCAGCAGCGGTTCCTGATAGTTCGGCGTGCGGCGGCGGAAATCGTCAGCCGGCATCGCCGCAACGCGTTCCCGCGTCATCGCACCGCTGAGCAGCCCCGATTTCATCGGAGAATACACAATGGTTCCGACGTTGTTCTTCGCGCAATACGGCAAAATACTCTCTTCGATCTCGGGCGAAATAATGCTGTAGGGTGGCTGCAGCGAAGCAATCGGCGCAATCGGTTTCACTCGCGCCATCTGTGCGGCACTGTAGTTACACAAGCCGATCCAGCGAACTTTGCCGGCCTTCTGCAATTCAGCGCACGCTGCCCAACCCTCTTCTATATCCTCATCAGGCTCCGGCCAGTGGATCTGATAAAGATCGATCACATCGACACCGAGCCTCTTCAGGCTTTCCTCACACTCACCGATGATGGAATCGTGTTTCAGGCTTTTGTAGATAACCCGGTCTTCACCCCACTTGCGCTCGCACTTCGTGAAAACGTAGGGGCGGTTGGAACGGCCCTTCAAGGCACGGCCGACAACTTCTTCGGAATGCCCAAGCCCATACACGGGAGCGGTGTCTATCCAGTTGATCCCTTTATCGAGAGCCGCATGAATCGCCCCGATGGAGGCATTGTCATCCTGCTCACCCCACGAGAACGCCCATCCGGCGCCGCCCATTGCCCAAGCGCCGACACCGAGGGGCGTAATCTGAAGATCGCTGTTACCAAGCTGTCTGGTCTGCATTAGAATACGGTACCAATAACGCTTGGTCCCAGCCCGGAGCGGATGCTAGATTCGTGTATGTGCTCAACGAAATCATGAAGCGAAGACTTTCCCTGTGAAGCGCGTTGCCGTATCGGGCGCGGCCGGTTTTGTGGCCTCCCATCTATGTGACAGACTGCTCGCCGAAGGCTATTCGGTGCTGGGTCTGGACAATTTCCTGACAGGCGCCGAACGCAACATCGCTCATCTAAGAGGTAATTCCTCCTTCGAGTTCCGGAAGCAGGATGTGACTGTCCCATTCACGGTGGATGGTCCGGTCGATTTCGTGATCCATGCAGCCTCCCCAGCCAGCCCCAGGGACTATCTGGCTTATCCGATTGAGACCCTCGACGTGGGGTCAGCCGGCACGCGCAATATGCTGGAACTGGCGGAGCAAAAGAAGGCTAAGTTTCTGGTGACTTCCACGTCGGAATCGTATGGCGATCCGACCGTCCACCCGCAGACGGAAACATATTGGGGTAATGTGAATCCGGTGGGTCCGCGTTCCTGCTATGACGAAAGCAAGAGGTACGCCGAGGCGTTGACGATGGCGTTTCACCGCGCGCGCGGGGTCAAGACCAGCATCGCCCGCATTTTCAATACGTATGGGCCGCGCATGAAGCTGAATGACGGCCGAGTGGTGCCGGCGTTTCTGGATCAGGCGCTGCAGAACCAGCCGATCACGATCTTCGGCGACGGCTCGCAGACTCGCAGCTTCTGCTACGTAAGCGACCTGGTGGATGGCCTCTACAAGCTGATGCTCTCCAATGAGGCGATGCCGGTCAACCTGGGCAATCCGGTTGAGATGACGATTCTGGAATTCGCAACCGTGATAATCCAGATGACAGGTAGCAAGAGCACGCTGATCCGGCAGCCTTTGCCTGAGGACGATCCAAAGCAACGCAGGCCTGATATCGCAAAGGCGGGGCGGGTTCTGAACTGGCAGCCAGTGGTATCGCTGGAAGAGGGTCTCGGGCCGACCATTGAATACTTTCAGGGGATCATCGCAGCGGCGAAGTAATTCGAAGAGACAACGAAAAACGCTCCGCAGGCTGCTCAAATAAGCAGACCGGCGGAGCGTTTTTGCTTCAATCACCAATGACCGCGATTACGCGGTAGTCTTGATCTTCTCGCGCTGTTCCTTCAGGACGGCCTTCCGGCTCAGCTTGATCTTGTTGCCTTCGAGGCCGATCACCTTCACCAGAATCTGGTCGTCTTCCTTCAGTTCGTCGCGAACTTCCTTCACGCGGCTCTCGGCGATCTCGCTAATGTGCAGCAAGCCGTCGGTCCCCGGGAAGATTTCCACGAACGCTCCGAAATCGACAATCCGAACAACCTTACCGAGGTAAGTCTTGCCCATTTCAGCCGACGCCGTGAGATCGCGGATGATCTGCAACGCCTTATTCGACGCAACCGGATCGTTCGAAGCCACATGAATCGTGCCATCGTCCTCAACGTCAATCTTGACGCCGGTCTGTTCGATAATGCCACGAATGATCTTGCCGCCCGGTCCGATGACGTCACGGATCTTGTCGACCGGGATCTTCATCGTGTAAATGCGCGGGGCGTAGGGAGACATGTCCGCTCGGCCTTCGCTCAGAACCTGGTCCATGGCGGCCAGGATGTGGAGACGGCCCTGACGAGCCTGTTCCAGAGCTTCCTTCATCAGGGTCGTGGTGACGTTCGGCACCTTGATATCCATTTGAAGAGCCGTGATGCCGGTCTTGGTTCCGGCAACCTTGAAATCCATATCGCCGTAATGATCTTCAGCGCCTGCGATGTCGGTCAGGATGGCGTACTTGTCGCCTTCCTTCACCAGACCCATCGCCACGCCGCCGACTGCCGCCGTGATCGGCACACCGGCATCCATCAGCGCGAGACTGGCGCCGCAAACCGTGGCCATCGAACTGGAACCGTTCGATTCCAGAATGTCGGAAACCACGCGAAGCGTGTAGGGGAAAACTTCCTGAGTGGGCAGGACGCCGAGCATGGCGCGTTCGGCCAACGCGCCGTGGCCGATTTCACGACGGCCTGCGCCGCGCATAAAGCCGACTTCGCCAACGCTGAACGGCGGGAAGTTGTAGTGCAGCATGAAACGCTTGAAATACTCGCCCGCTTCAAGCAATTCAATGCGCTGTTCATCATCCTTGGTGCCCAGGGTGACTGTAACCAGCGCCTGGGTTTCACCGCGGGTGAATAACGCCGAACCGTGGGTACGCGGCAGGGTGCCTGCTTCGCCCCAGATAGCGCGGACTTCGTCAAACTTACGCCCGTCCGGACGGCGATGCGAATCCAGCATTTCGTCGCGGAAAATGCGTTCCTTGAGGCTCTTGAAGCACTCGTTGGCTTCCACCTTTTTCTCGTCCGGAATGTCGGCGAGAGCGGCATCGTGCGCGGCATCGATACGGGCGTAGCTGTCGAGCTTCGAATACTTCTTCGTATCCAGAGCATCGGTCAGTTCGACGCGAATCTTCTTCTCGATGGCGGAGTAAAGTTCCTTGTCGAGTTCGGGAGCAACGAAAACCCTCTTCGTTTTGCCCGAGACTGCAAGCAGTTTCTTCACCGCGGCGGCGATGTTCTTGACGTGATTGTGGCCGAAATCAAGCGCGCCGAGGATATCGGCTTCGGAAACCTGCTGTGCGCCGGATTCCACCATGCAGATGCCTTCGGGCGTGGCTGCGATGGTGATGTTGAGATTGGCAGCGCGGGTTTGTTCGTAGGTGGGGTTGACGATGTACTTGCCATCGACCATGCCAACACGCACGGCGCTGACGATATGGCTGAAGGGAATATCGGAGATCGCGAGGGCCGCGCCTGCGCCGACAATGGCGAGGACACCGGGGTCGTTATCGGGATCGGCCGAGAGCACGAACGCAATTACCTGGGTTTCGTTCAGGAAACCTTCCGGGAACAACGGGCGCAACGGCCTGTCGATCATGCGGCTGGTGAGCGTTTCCTTTTCGGACATACGCCCTTCACGCTTAATGTAGCCGCCGGGGATTTTGCCCGCTGAGTAGGTGTACTCGCGGTAATCGCAGGTCAGGGGGAAAAAACTCTGGTTCGGTTTCGGTTTCGGCGCCATACAAGCGCTCACGAGAACCACCGAATCGCCAAACCTCACGACTACGCTGCCGCTGGATTGTTTGGCTATTTTGCCGGTCTCAATCGTCAGCTTGC
>Ga0207029_10225_pt2 | contig 13284 bp, 5 predicted proteins | sample Alteio_BWMinCont_39_FD_153282 | JGI IMG/M metagenome (GOLD analysis project Ga0207029, IMG submission 153282) | Enriched cells from forest soil in Barre Woods Harvard Forest LTER site, Petersham, Massachusetts, United States -... | ecosystem: Environmental > Terrestrial > Soil > Temperate forest >...
GTGGTGGATGCCATTCGCCGGCGTTTCCAAATCAAGAAAGTCGGTCATTGCGGCACCCTGGACCCGAATGCCACCGGCCTGCTCATCATCGTTCTTGGTCGCGGCACAAAATTATCCGAGCGCCTCATGGGCGATGACAAGGTGTATGAAGGCACCATTAAATTCGGCGAAACCACGGATAGTTATGATTGCGACGGCGAATTGACCGGTTCGCTGCCGGTCATGCCGATGACGCTCGATGAATTGAACGCGGAGGCGGCCACTTACATCGGCGACCAAATGCAGGTTCCGCCGATGGTCTCAGCCATCAAAAAGGACGGGGTGCCACTTTATAAACTGGCGCGCAAAGGCATTGAGGTGGAACGCGAGCCGCGGCTGGTCCACATTTATAATTTCCGATTCACCGAATACACCGAGCCTTTCGGAAAATTTCGCGTCGCGTGCACGAAAGGCACTTATGTGCGCAGTCTCGCGCATGATCTCGGCCAGAAACTCGGGTGCGGTGCGCACCTGACCACCCTGCGTCGCTCAGCCTCGGGTAAATTTGATGTGGCTGATGCCTTGCCGCTGGATGCAGTGTTAAAGCTCAGCGCCGCCGAACTCGAAAAGCGCGTGCTGCCGTTTTTAAAACTGATGGTGGCTTGAAGGTCGGGAGCCGGCAGGTTGTCGAGCGTCGCCGGGCCGTTGGGGAACAGCACCATTGCGTACACGTACGATCCCCTGGGCAGGTTGAGCAGTCGGGCGATCAACGGCGTGGCTCAGGGGCTGACATACGACGTGCTCGGTCGGGTAACGATGGTCACCAACGCGCTGGGCACTTTCACGAACAGTTACGTGGATACGACACCCCGACTGGCCTCGGTCAGCTATCCGAATGGCCAGATCACCCAATTTAGTTATTACGGCACCACGAACAATGAGCGCTTGCAGCAAATCCAAAACTTGACGCCCACTGGTCAGAACTTGTCCAGTTTCGACTACGTTTACGACGCCGATGGTGACATCACGAACTGGACGCAACAGGCGGATGCCAGCACGCCGACGGCATACAGCTACGCCTATGATCCCGGAAATCAAATACTCAGTTCCGTTTTGAACAGCACGGGCCCTGGCGCGGCAGTTCTGAAGACTTTTGCCTATGGTTATGACTTGGCCGGGAACCGGACCAGCGAGCAGATAGGTGCAACCAGCAATGCGCCGGTGGCAATCAGTGAGTCCAGCTACAACGATGTCAATGAATTGACGAACCGCAGCACCAGCGGAGGTCCGGTACAGTTTGCCGGTTATTTGAATAAGCAGGCCACTGTCACCGTTGCCGGCAGCCCGGCGACCGTGAACCATCAAACGACCAACTTTGTGGGTTATGCCAACGTTGGCCCGGGAACCAACACTGTGCTGGTGGTGGCGACGGATTATTCGGTGAATCTGAACAGCCAAACCAACACGTATCAATTGGTGGTGACCAACAATGGGGTCGGAGAGACCATTACATATGATTTGAACGGCAACCAAACATCAGTAGTCACTGCAACCAGCACGAATACGTATCAATGGGATGCTGCCAACCGGTTGGTGAGTATCACCGGCCCAACGAATCAGAGTGTGTTTGTTTACGACGGTCTGGGACGGCGCGCGCAGATCATTGAGTTGCAGAATGGGTTAACAGTGGCCACCAATTATTTCATTTGGGATGGTCAAACGCTGGCCGAGCAGCGCGACAATACGGGGACCAATGTCACCAAACGGTTTTTTGGTCGCGGTGAGCAGATTGCGGGAACAAATTATTATTTCACGAACGACCACCTTGGGTCGGTGCGGGAAGTGGTAAGCGCCGCGGGAGCGATGCTGGCTCGATATGACTACGATCCGTATGGCAGGCAGATCCAGCTGTCTGGCACGTTTATTGCTGATTCTGGATACGCGGGAATGTTTATGCACTTGCCGAGTGGACTAAATCTGACGCTTTATCGAGCTTATAACTCTGATTTGGGCCGTTGGTTATCAAGAGATTCAATTGCAGAAAATGGTGGGCTTAATCTTTATATGTACTCTGGAAATAATCCAGTCAATGACATTGATCTTCTCGGGTTGAGCTGGTTGTCGTCTACGTTGACTATAGTGGGTCTTGGCCTAGGTTTAGCGGCAGTAGCCATTGTCGTTGTTATAGCAACTCCGGCAGTAGTCGCAGCAGCAGCGGCTATTGCAGCTTCAGACGTCATTATGACGGCAATAGTAGTTGGAACGGTCGCGGTTGCTGGAATAGCACTCTACAAAGTCGATAGTGGTGGTGCAAACTGGATGAACAGCGCTCAAAATACGGCGAACAATACGGAAGCGATGATGAATGACGCAGCAAATCCCAACAGTTCATATGTTCCAAATAAAAATGATGATGTCAACAATGGACTTGGCGATAACACGGGTAATTTATACGATATGATAACTGGACCTGAAACGTTGGCGGGCGGTCCGGCGCCCGGTTTGCCGGAAAGTGTTTATGATAATACACTTTCTTTTGCTGCTGCAGTTGGAATGGCGCAAATCACACCGGATGATGCCGCGAATGATGGAGTTAAGGGAATTGATGGCCCAAAGGCCTGCCCGCATTGACCAATAAATTTGCAACACAGAAATTATATGAGTAACAGTCTACAACCAAAGTGGATCAAGCGTGCGGCGTTATTATCAGTTCTTTTGGGGTTCGGCGGTCTGTTTTCTATAGGGTTTTTTTATATGAAATGTGGAGAAGCATTAAACGCGTTAGAAGATCATAAAATTGCGACTGAGGAGCTTGACAAAGCCATTCCGTTTCTTGTTAACTCCATTAAAAGTTGTTTTTATGTATATTGCTCTGCGCTAAATTGCCTTTTAATAATCTTAGGTGGTGGCATACTATTGTGTCGCAATAGGAGCGAAGATAAAATTAAGTAGGTGTGCTAAGTCTATTAAAATAATTATTGGGTTAAAATAGTGCGCTGTCTTTGTGTCGGTATTTACTCTTGTGCTGAGATTATGTTTCTACAATACTGTGACAATTAACCACTTTGTATGGATGAAACAATCGACATTTTTGTTAAGAGAATAGTTTTTGGGGTGGCGTTTGCTTGTCTACCAATTTGGCATGGAATTCATGTCATCGCTAAACAAACAACATCTCTTTCTTATAAAACCGATGTTTTGCGCTTGTACGGAGTGGATGCTTTCTCAGTTGGCCTTTCATTTGTAAGTTTCGGCGCTGCCATCCATTTTTATTGTTTTTGGGGTTTTAGTAAGTCCTTCCAAAGGTTCGGCCGAGTTGGCACCCTTTTCTCCTGTTTGCTGATGATCGTCACACTGCTGTTCGCTATTTGCCACGTCTCAATTCAAGTTATAAAATCCTGATCGACCTTCTTGGTTAACTGGGGAAAACCGTGAAAGGGGTCGCCCATTAGCATAAATGTGGCAACCAATGGCATGACGAATGTCACCCATTAAAAAGTCAACACCAGAGGAGCTTCTTGGAGTTCACGGCCTTGCGCATTTGCAGGTGCGTCCTCACATGTATTCATCCGAACGTCTCAACACCAGCCTTCGCCAAGGCTACGGCTTGGCAAGCAAAGGGCCACCCACATCCAGTGCTGTCCAGGTCAACCCCGGGACATTTCGTTTTGGATCTTTCACCTGAAACCGTCCTGGCTCAACCGAGTTAGAAACGCGACTGCATCCAGCTATGTCAGAAAAAGGTATAATCCCATCCGCCCCGTCCGCAAGGCCGGAATTACGCTGTCAGCGCGAGGCATTCAGTGGACACCGGCGCAGGCATTTTTATGAAGGCATGGCGGTTCATGGTAAGCATCCGGTGAAGCACCGCTATTCAGAGCATTCACAAACGTCGTAGCATATTGCCTACGTCATTTATGAATCCGCCGCTGGAGTTGCTCTGTCAAGAGAGTCTCCGGCGTGACGCTTACTTTTAATCGGCGTTGTTTGATCTGTTGGCCAATGGTGACGAGGCCATCTTGTGATAAAAAGGTAACTCACGAAGTTTCGTTGCCTTTGGGCCTTCCGAGCTTCGGATCGTTAAACGGGTCGTATCCCGGATAGGCGACCAACCGGGGTTGGAAAGCCCATGCCGGACACACCCGGTCGGTTTCCCAAAGGCTGAGAGTCCTGCTGCTAACCCCCAGTTTCAGAGCAGCTTCCGATTGTTGGATTCCTGCCAAGAATCGTTTCTTCTTGAGGTGTTGGCCGAGGGTTGTAGGCTCCTTGGCGATTGGAAAACTGCAAGTCCAGACTGGGGCAACATCTTTGCGAGGCATGCTTACGATCCTGTCACAAAAAGGCCACATCGCGTACCCGGGCGATGAGAGGGCGGCTTGAACTTTCTTTATTGATGCCGGTGTCCAGACTAAGATTCGCGATGGAAAGCGCATGAAAATTATTCACGCCGCCAGTGAGCTTGGTCACGGCAACCGCAAGGTCTGTCTGGCGATCGGCGTTTTTGACGGAATTCACCTGGGCCATCAACAAATCATCCGGCAGACCATCGCCGATGCGCGATTGCACGATGCCCTTGCGGTGGTGATCACCTTTGACCGGCATCCCAATTCAGTGGTCGCTCCGGACCGGGTCCCGCAATGGATTTACGCTCCCTCCCAGAAAATCGAGGCCATCAAGGCGTTGGGAACTGATGCGATGTGGGAAATTCATTTTGACCGGGAGTTTTCCCAATTGTCGGGCGAGGCTTTCATCTCTGAATTGGTGCGTGATTTCGGGAAAATTCAAAGCATCTGTGTCGGGGCGGATTTTGTTTTTGGTCATCGGCGCAGCGGCAACGTGGCGTTGTTGAAAAAACTCGCGCCGGAACTGGGTTTCCAGGTGCACGGATTGGCCGCGGTATCGCTGGATGGCCAGGCGGTGAGCAGCACACGGATCCGTGAGGCGATTCGGGCGGGGAATTTTGATGCTGCCAGCCAGATGTTGGGCCGTCCGTATACGATTTGCGGCAAGGTGGTTGCGGGCGACCGGTTCGGCCGGCAATTGGGCTTTCCCACGGCCAACCTGGACGTGACCGGAATGACTTTGCCGCCGAATGGGGTTTACGCCGCGGCGACGTTGATTTCCGGGCGATTCTATCAGGCGGCCTTGAACATTGGTCTCCGGCCAACCCTGAACTCTCCGGCGCCGCAACTGCGGGTCGAAGCCCATTTATTGGATTTTGAGGGGGATCTTTATGGATCCGAGATCGAGATTGAACCCGGCCAAAAATTGCGGGACGAGCGCAAATTTGGGTCGCGGGATGAGCTGCGCCACCAAATTGGCTTGGACGTCGCCGCTGTTCGGTCGCTGTTGTAGCCCAAGGATGCAGTTAGTGTCATCTGAGTGACCAATTGGTTACGAAAATGACATCCAATCGACATTGGCTGGCCTGAGGAAATTGCGACGGCGTCAAAAACCTGGCCCGTTAATTCGGCGTGTTTATTTGTAACATATTGATTTTTAAAGTGTTTTGACTGTATTTGTCTTTTTTAGCGTTCCTCAGTCTGGAAAAGATAATTCTTGAAATTTCCTGAAAACGCGATATCCTCAACTTCGCGTCAGTCTTCTGGTAATCGCAATTCCAAGATTCACGGAAACCCGCACTAGAAGCGGCAGAAGCCGCATTTCCGCGGTCAGAGATGGATTTTCTCTGAACTGAAACGGATATTCCCGGTCAGATAACTTATGTTGAAACGTAAAGTGGTGGCGCCTAAAAATGCGTCGCGCGATAGTCATCGCGTTGAAAAACCGGCCAAGGCCAAAACGCCTGTGGTCCGGCGTCGATTTGTCATTTCCAGTAAAGCGCTCAAGCCTGAAGCCCAAAAAGCGGACACTGCGAAAGCAAAAGCGCCCGGAACGGATGCCCCTGTGTCGGTGAGATTGGTGAAACCCACTAATGGGCATTCGGTTGCGCCGACCACTCCCGCGTCTCCTTCAGCCACATTTTCGGTGGATCTGACGGAAACCATCAAGACCCTGGTTCACTTGGGTCAGGAGCATGGTTACGTCACATACGATGATATCAACGATGTTTTGCCGGACAACTTAAGCCCGGACGATCTGGATTTATTGTTGACCAAGTTACGCGGCCTTGACGTGGAGATTGTGATGGACCAGGCGGAGGCAGAGCGAGCCGAGCGCAAGCAGCCCGAACAGCCTGAAGAAGCGGCGGATGAGGATTCACGCCTGGAGATTCTGGATGATCCCGTCCGGATGTACATGAACCAGATGGGCAAGGTTCCCTTGCTCACCCGCGAGCAGGAGGTTGAGATTTGCAAAAAGATCGAGGAAGCCGAGATCGCGATGAAGTCGATCATTTACGTGCTGGGTTTCACGGCCAAGGAGCACATTGCGATTGCCGAAAAGCTTTTGTCCGAACCGCCCAAGGAGCGATTTGACCGGGTGATCGTGGACAAAAAGATTGCGAACCGCGAGGGCCACCTGAAGGACTTGCGTTCGTTGATCAAGAAAGTTCATCTGGCCGATCAAAAGGTGGACGAAAAGTATTTCCAATGGCAAAAGGCCCAGCAAAAGGGTCGCAAGGAAAAGCTGGCGAAGGAGTTGCAAAAAATGAGCGCCAAGCTCCAGGAAATGTTTGCGAAGTTTTATTACAAGCAAAAAGTGTCGGAGGAAATGATCGTGGTGGCCGGCAACGTGTATGAAAAGTTCCAGATCAGCCTGCGGCATCTCGCGGAGCTGGAACCCATGCGCAACACGGCGGAACGGCGCACGGCCATGGACGGGGAACAACAGAAAATCGCCACCCTGGAGCAATTCGTGCGCCTGCCGCGCGAAGACTTTTTCAAGGCGTTCAAAGATTTGAAAGCCGCGGCCGAGCGCGGTCTCAAGGCCAAAACCCACATGGCCGAAGCCAACCTGCGTCTGGTGGTTTCCGTGGCCAAAAAATACACCAACCGCGGTCAATCGTTTCTGGATCTGATTCAGGAAGGCAACATTGGCCTGATGAAGGGCGTCGAAAAATTTGAATATCGCCGCGGTTATAAATTTTCGACCTACGCCATCTGGTGGATCCGGCAGGCGATCACGCGCTCAATCGCGGATCAGGCCCGCACGATTCGTATTCCGGTGCACATGATCGAAATCATGAACAAGCTCTGGCGGGCGCAAAAGCAATTGACCCAGGAGCTGGGCCGGGAACCGACGCCGGAAGAACTGGCCGACGAAATGCACATGCCCGTCGCCCGCATTCATGCCCTGCTCAAAATGGCGCAGCAGCCGGTCTCGCTGCATGCCCCGGTGGGCGATGATGGCGATGTCAGCGTGGGCGATTTCATCGAGGATAAATCTGCGGAAAATCCGTCCGATGTAACGAGCTACAGCTTGTTGCGGGAAAAACTCAGCGATGTTTTGACGACGCTGACCGAGCGTGAACGCAAGATTCTTGAAATGCGATTCGGGTTGCTTGACGGCTATGAGCGTACCCTGGAAGAAATCGGCAAGATGTACAACGTGACCCGCGAACGCATTCGCCAGATTGAGGCCAAGGCTTTGCGCAAGCTGCGGCACCCGACACGGGTGCGGCATCTGCAAGGGTTCCTCGAAGGTGCCGAGCCCGCCTGAGAACCGTTTGAATCAAACTCAAGCTGCCGTTGACTCTGCTCAACGGCGGCTTTTTCATTTTTTTTGAGGCTGCCTAATTTGAATCCCAAGCCGGCTGCTCTGTGACTTTGGTCTCCCGCCTATTGCTCCAATCGAAAGAACAATTTATCCGCCGGCGCGGAAGTGAGCGACATGCTGAAGTTTGTGTAATCCAAGCTGGTTGCAACTGGATAACCGCAATCCACCCAATTCGAGGTGCTGAGGTGCGAGTTGGTTTGAACCAAAAAATCGCTCGAATAACAGGACCAAGAGAGCAAGGTGTTTTGGCCCGCATTTTGGATTTGCAAAACCGGGGGGACAAAAGGCACTTGGGTAAGCACCGTGAACCGGGAAAATTCTGTGTCCACGACCAAGTCCATTTTGCCGTCATGGTTCAAGTCCGCAGCCAAACCCAAACCAGGTTCATAATCCACTGGAATGGTCGTGTTGTACCCAAAATCACCGGAACCATTATTGGTTAATACGGTCAGGCTGTTCGAATTCAAGGAGACCAAATCCGTGCTGCCATCTCCGTTGAGATCGGCGGCCACAACGAAATAGGACTCATTTCCCACGGGAATTGTGGCGCTCAAGCTGAAAGCTCCTGTACCGTCATTAGTAAAGATGGAAAGAGAATAGGAATAGGAACCCGAATTGTAATAAATGTCCCCGGTGATCAAATCCGGCGAACCATCCCCATTAACGTCAGCCACCATAAAAGAGGTAAGGTTATTCGAAGTGTTTAAGACGGAATGCACACCGAAAACGCCAAATCCGTTGTTCGTAAAAACAGTCTGCGTGGAGTAAGTGTCGGCCGTGATCAAATCCACGCTGCCATCGCCGTTGACATCCGCTGCCTGCATATATTGTGCACCCACTCCCGGATTGATGGCGGCGCTTAATTCGAATCCACCGGAACCGTTGTTGGTAAGGATTGTCAGAGTGCTTGTCCGATTGAAGAAGTCGTAGTTCAAAACGGCCAAATCCAGCCTGCCGTCACCATTAAGATCCGCAGCCACGCAATTCCCTCCCCAATCATTGGCTGTGAGATAAGTGGCATTTGAGCCATACACACCCGCCCCGTTGTTCGTGAAGATTGTAATGAAGGCACTGTTGATTCCGGGTGGGGTAATAGTTTGCCCGGCGAAAGAAACCACCAAGTCCTTTTTTCCACGACCAAAAAGGTCAGCAGCAACGACGCAGCAAGGATTGGGGGCAATTTCGAAAATGGCATTGGAACTCAAATTCCCCATGCCGTCATTGGTGAAGATGTTAATGGAACAAGAATTTAGGTTGTTGGCAATAGAGTTTGCCGTAACGATATCCAGTTTCCCATCCCCATTCAAATCAGCTACCGCCATACTCGCCACCCAACTGGGAGTTGCATAATACTGTTGGGAAAACGCCAGCGGTTGAGCCGAAACCTCACTCCGGGCTCCGACGAAACACAAAACAATGATCCAGTAAAGAAAAACTCCTCGTATGCTCATAACTCATTTGATTTCGACTACTTTGGGAAAGACTTTAGCCAAAAGTGGCCTTGCCCCGATTTGGTGCGCTTTAGGTCCCGTTCGCTTTAACCTACCCTCATCTCTTCAGGGATAAAGCAGCACGAAATGGGCCATCCAGGACGCATGTTTTGCCACGTTTCGGTGGGGCGAGGTGAACACTGGCGGCGCCTTCGCCTCCGAACGCAACCAAAACCACGGCAGGATGGGTGAGAAACGCCCTGCTTTTCGGAATTTGGGCCGAACGCCATTGGAATTGACCTCAAACCTGGATCGGGAGGATGAGCATGGCGCGGCCGATTTGATAAAGGCGGCGTTGCAACTCAAACACGGTATGGTTGTGGAGCCAGCGGGTCACCGTGCTTTCGTCCTTGAACACCAGTTGGCCGGCGAAAAATTGGGCCTGCGGAAAGCGTTCGGCGATTTCGTTACACGCCCTGGCCGCTTCCGCCACAATATCCGTGCCCAACGCAACGTGGGCTTCTGAGTAAAATCCGCGGCGGGTCATATAGTTAACATACTGCTCCACGGCGGCGCGTGAATGTTCCCGCAGATTCTCCACTTCCGCCGCCCCTTTGAAATTGCCGGCATCGAGCACACCGACCTGGACGAAGACGAAATTCTGGTAAACTTTTGGGAACATTCGCACGACCGCGAGCAGGGTGTGAAGGCCGAGGCCGTTGAACCCGTTCACCAGAAAAACCGCGGTGCGGGCGTTGGTATCGCACGGTGCGGCCTTCTGCTCCGCCACGCCCGCCACGGCATCGTCGGCCAGCGCGGCCGCCACGAGCTCGTTGAGCCGGTGGAGTTTTTTCTGGGTCTTCCGGTAATGTCGTTTGACCCAGAACGCGATGCCGACGAGCAGTCCGGTTACGAAGAGCGTCACCCAGCCGCCTTGAAAGAATTTGACGATGCAGAGGGAAATCAGGATGCCGCCAGTGAGCAGGAGTCCAAATCCGTTGATGCATAACTTCTTTTTCCAGCGTGGGGTGCGGGCGCGATCCAGCCACCAATGCCGGACCATTCCCAACTGCGAAAGGCTGAAGGTGATGAAGACGTTGATGCTGTAAAGGACGACGAGTTCATCCACCGAGGCGCCGGTAAACAGGATGACGAGAAACGCGGCGAAACCCATCATGATCACGCCGTTCTGGGTGACAAGGCGGTCGCTCAAGGTGGCAAAGCGGGTGGGCATCCAGCGGTCAACGGCCATGTTCGCCAGAACGCGCGGGCCGCCGAAGAAACCGGTTTGCGCGGCGATGAACAGCAGGGCACCTGACGACGCCATGGCGACAATCACAAAACCCCGGGACAAGCCATGCGGCCACCCGGCGCTGATTTGCTGGAACAATACGGCGTTCAACGTCTGGCCTTCCACGTGATGGACGTCATACAAAAGATACGCCAGCAGCAGGCCGCCCACGACGAAGGCCAGGGAGGCACCCATGTAGATCATGGTGCGCTTGCCGGTCTGCACCCGTGGTTCGCGCAGGGCGTTGAGTCCGTTACTGACGGCTTCGATGCCGGTGTAGGTGCCGGCGCCCAGGCTATAAGCCCGCAGGATCAGCGCAACCATGCCGAACACGCCGGCCGTGGCGGTATCGCTACGAATGTCAGTCGCCACGCCGCTGGCGATGGCGGGCAGATCGCCAAAATGTGCGATGATGGCGTAGGTAATCCCGAAGGTGTAGCTGAGGACGAAGATGAAAAACACCGGCAGCCACAGGACGACAGATTCCTTTACTCCGCGCAAATTGATCAAGGTGAGAAAGATCACGATGCCGATCGAAAATTTTAATTTCCATACCTGCCACTCGACCGGCAGCAGGCTGAACGTGGCGTCGGCCCCGCTGGCGATGCTGATGGCAATGGTCAGAATGTAATCGCCGATGAGCGCGCAACCCGAAATGACGCCGACGGTGGGCGACAGGAGCTTGCTGGCAACCAAATAACCGCCGCCACCGCTGGGAAATTCCTCAATGATCTGGGAGTAACTGGCGCAAATCACGACGATGGTCAGGACGGAAGCCAGCGCGACGAAGAGGCTCAAATGGACATGACCGCTTAGGGCGATGTAAGCGGCTTCAGGGCCGTAACAGGAGGACGACAATCCGTCGGCGCCCAATCCCACCCAGGCCAGGAGAGCCACCAGTGACATGTTGTGGAAAATGCGCTTATCGGAAAGATTCCGCGCCCGGCCAATCACCACTTCTTTGCACCACCGAATGGCTTTCATTTATAATCAATTCTTCATATTCGGGGAACATGAAGCGGGATTGCTCCAGAGGATCGCCCTTTCCATGCCGGCGAGATTAGCTGTCGGGCTTGGCCGGAAAAGTGGCCTTGACGCGCGTTACCGCGAGTCGTACGCCCCGCCCCTTACCGGGGAATTTGGGTCTCCCGCATCCGGCCATCAGCCGGATTTAGACTGCAACGACTTTAGCTAAGCAAATCCGGGGGGCTTTGTCAATTTGAGTAAGGACCGAGTGATTTATGAGCTTGCGGGATCACTTCTGACTCTGAACTTTTGGCGGTTGGGGAGGAAACCAGGTCTGGGCCAAGGGCATTTCTTCGTCGGTATGGATCCGGTGATCTGTCGAGTCAACCAGCGTTGCGGTGACAAACACCAGCAACTCATTTTTACCAAGCTCATCCGGTTTAACCTTCTGCTTGCCGCCAACCCAAAAAGTTTGTTTGAAATCACCAATCACCGCGGTCTGACCATCCCACTGATTCAAGTCCACACTCGCCTTCCGGATTCGAAAGCAGGGAAGAATTTCGGGGTCCATCCGGTCGCCAGGCCTGTAATAAACATCGGAGGCTTTGGTTGAAGTATTATAACCCAAGAACTCGGTTAACGACGTGTTAAGCTCAAGATTGATGGTATAGCCGTCATCGAAGAGGTGAGGAACTACATGCAAAGTTGGACCAATTCCGACCTTGCTGGTTTGCGGGACAACCGGATTGGTGCCCGAAACCTCGCTCTGATCAGTCCAATTGTCTTTAAACACAAGATTGGTAACAACGGTGACAAATTCCGTGGCGCGCATCTCGCATTGTCTTCCGCTCGTTATCGTAACTTCCGGCTCTGCCAAAAGTTTAACGTCTTGGCGGCTTTGCAAGGCTAAGAAAGTGGCATTGGCATTTTGGCTGTTTAGAATACCCACAAATCCGTCAGCGGGGGAAGAGGGCAACAGCATGGATTTATTGAGATCATTGAGCGTTCCCTTTGGCGCTTCAAAGAACCGGGATTTGATGTGGATTTCCGGCGGCGGCTGGCTGAGATTTGCAACCGTTCGCTCCACCAAATCCAAGTCTGATTCGGTCGCTTTCACAAAAAGCAAACCCAATCTCTCTTTATAGAAAATGCCCTTGCCTTTCGGCGACTCCCAGTTAACTCCCAATATGGTTAAAAGGCTTTTCACAGAGTTGGCGACATTATCTGTCGGCGACCAACCAGGCATGCGTAAATTGAAATAAAAGGAATAGAAGGCATTGCGGTTCAGATTGAAAGTCCGCATGAAAAGTTCCTCACTGTTCGTATCCAAGAACACTGCGTCATTTCCTGTCTGCCACGCCCACGGTTGATTCGCCGCCCGGGAAAATTGACTCACATACCAGGCTAAACCGAGGCTGTTCGTATTCACGAATAATGCGCCATTTCCCGCCCACTCGGATAAAGCGGTTTCGTTCCACCAGTTTACATCTTCGTTATTAGCCGTCACAATCTCTGGTTCGGCAATCGATGTACTGTCTCCGTGTTGTTTGAGCGGCACAAGCGCCGATTGAAAAAAAATGGGGTCTGCCGAGGCACCCTCTACCAGCGCCATGTTTACATCTTCGTTATAAGCCGTCACAACCTCTGGTTCGCCACTCGATGTGATGCCTCGGTGTTGTTTGAGCGCTTCAAGAGCCTTTCGAAAATTGGGGTCTATAAATATACCGGTTAATACCGCCGTGTTTAAGTTTGTGCTTTCCCCGGCGAGGGCAGGGCTGTAAGTATCAGGATTGACCTGACTGTGGACCGGGTTCGGCGCCTCGCCCATCGGCAGGGCGACTACGCTGAAGCCAAAAATGGTCACAAGGGACGCACAGGTCAGACCTGCTTTGCGCGGCGCGCGAAAATCCAGCAGCCGCTCGATGCGTCGCCGCAGAGCGC
>Ga0207029_10261_pt1 | contig 13235 bp, 7 predicted proteins | sample Alteio_BWMinCont_39_FD_153282 | JGI IMG/M metagenome (GOLD analysis project Ga0207029, IMG submission 153282) | Enriched cells from forest soil in Barre Woods Harvard Forest LTER site, Petersham, Massachusetts, United States -... | ecosystem: Environmental > Terrestrial > Soil > Temperate forest >...
AGGAGTTCAACGTCGTGCAAAACGGTAAGGCGGAATTCGGCTGGAGGCCGGGAGCGGAACTCAACGTAGCGGTAAAGTCAGGGACCAACTCGATTCACGGGACGGCCTTCGCTTTGGGACGGGATGCGGCGTTGATGGCCAGGAACGCATTCTTTGCGACCAAGACGCCGACGGCCTTCGAGAATTACGGCGGAAGTGTTGGGGGGGCGGTCAAGAAAGATAAACTCTTCTACCTTTTCGGTTACGAAGGGCAGCGCTACACCGTCGGGAACCCGAAGAATTCAAACGTCCCGACCACGGCAAGCGGGCTCGGACCTGCTAGCAGCCTCCCGGATGCTATTAGTGACCTGCAGGCGCATGAAGTAACTCCGAGTCCGCTCAGCTTGAACTTGGCTGGTTGCGTAATCACTCCGGCAGTGCAATGCACCGCAAACCGGGGTTTGTTCGCCAACAACACACAGAGCACTAATTTTCCCATAGATTTCCTCACCACTGGTGGCACGGATGACGGTGTGGGTAGAGTGGATTACCACCCCAATGAGCACCACACGATCAACGGTTGGTTTTTCGATGGCGACGGAATCGCCGTGGCGCCCGTAAGCAGTGTCACCCAACCGTACTGGTCGTCGCCACTCGAGGTTCACTCGAAGGTGATCAGGGCGTGGTGGACCTGGGTTCCGAATTCCTCCTGGGTGAATGATGCTCGATTTGGCTGGGACTATACTCTCAGCTCGAATTTCCCCTCCTACGACTGCAGTGCGGGGTCGGGGGCGCCAAATTACGCAAGCCTGGACTTCGTCTCTGGAGGGACAGCCTGCGGATTCCCCGCCGTCACCATCACGGGTTTTAGCGGCAATGTGCTCGCCGGCGCCGGGGGACTTACCGAAAATGGGGCTATCTCCCGCTGGTTGGATAATGTTTCGTACACGCATGGGAACCACATATTTAAGTTCGGCGGCGAGTTCCTCAGAGCCGGCCTGGCTATCAGCAACGGCACCGACGGGGGCAAGGGCACGTTGGCTTTTAACACCAACACTGCCTCCTTGTGTGCATATCAAGGACCTATTGTAAATGGCAAACCGACCTGCGGTTCAACGGCCCTGGACAATTTCATGGCCGGGCTGGTGAGTTCGGGGACGCTCCAAACAGGCACGATTCCACGGAACTTTACCAACTACGCATTCGCCTTTTTTGGCCAAGATGACTGGCGAATTTTCCCGCGACTCACGTTGAACCTTGGATTGCGATACGAATATACGCTGCCCATCCGCGAAGTGAATGATCTGATCGGCAATGTCAATCTCACGACGGCATCGGGGATCTGCCAGGAAGGGAGCAGCGGGTGCACCTTGTACAAAATGCATCCTTGGGATTTCGCGCCGCGCTTTGGCCTAGCTTGGGATGTGACCGGCTCCGGCAAGACGGTGGTCCGCACAGGCTTCAACATCATTTACGAACAGCCATGGATTGAACATTTTATTAGCACGCAGACGACCCTGCAAACTGTCCCTACGGGATTGAATCTCATAAACGGCAGCACGGTGGTTACAACGCCGGGTGGAACCATCAACCTGGCCAAGTTCACCATCACCCCGACGCCCACTTCGCTTATCCCATGGGCTCTCAATACTCCTGTCTTCGCCAACTACGTCAGCGGTTCCGGAAGTTGCACCAATGCCAAGCCCTGCTCTATCGGAGGCGTCACGCCGTACCTGGAATATCCTATGGTTCTTAACTGGAACGTCGGCATCCAGCACGCCATCACCAACAATCTTACGCTAGACGTTAATTACGTGGGCAACCATGGGCAGCACTTGAACGGTTTCAACGATATCAACAAACCCGCCCCTGGGAGCAGCGGGACAGGTAATGAACAGTTGCGGCGCCCGTACACCGTGAACGGAGAGTTCCCGTGGTTCGCGGTGATGCAGGTGTACGGAGTGACCAGTCTTAGGTCGAATTACGACGCTCTCCAGATGATCGCGACAGAACGTGCCGGCCACGGCTTGACCTTTCTTGCCACATATACTTATGCTCATGCCTTGGCATCCGCAAATCCCACGGAGATCAATAATCCAACCTCGGAGTATGGAAACGCTGCCTCCGATATCCGTCATCGCTTCACGTTCGGACCCTCCTATCTCGTTCCTGGGAGAAAGGGTTTCGGCCAAATGTTGGAGGGCTGGCAACTTGCGTCTACCCTTTCGATATATTCCGGGAGAGCGATGGACCCCACGGACGCCACCGATGATTTGAGCGGAACCGGACAAACCGGAGCAGCCGCGGATCACTGGACGCTCGTTGGCAGTCCCAGTGCCTTTGATGGGTTTGGCGGTACTTCGACCATACCGTGTTTCGACGCCAACGCCTCAACGACGAGTGGTACCTGGAAGGGCGCCTGCACGGCTGGGCTGCCAGCGGCGTGCACGACCGCAGCCGCGGCTGAACCGACGGGCCTGGCGAACGGGTCCGTCACGACGGGAACACAGTCAGTGATGAATCTGGGCTGCTACATGGTGGGTAACTCGGTGATGGTTCCGGCGGCCCAGGGGACGTTCGGAACCATGAGCCTTTACGAGCTTTACAGCAAGGGCTTCAGCGAATGGGATATGTCGATCATAAAGAGCTGGAAAATAAAGGAGAGGATCACTACCCAGTTCCGGGCTGAGCTCTACAACGTCACAAACTCGACCAAGTACGCTACGCCAACCGCGACCCTTAGCACCCCGTCCACCTTCGGCCAATCTCAGGCAACGCCCGATGTCAGCGCGAGCAGCACCATCGTGGGGACTGGCGGGCCCCGCAAGATCCAATTGGGCTTGAAGTTCCTCTTCTAGGCGGGCTGTCACACGACGTTCATCTCTGAAAGGGGGCCGAAGACAGTTTCGGCCCCCTTTCCATTTTTCGGCCGCATAGATATGGTTCGCAAACGCGGGCGAGAGGTGGCTCAATCTCGGGATGCGCGAATCACCGAGCCTAAATAAAGAGCCTGAAGAGGCTGCCCGATTTGGCGGACTGGATTGAGAAAGTTGCTTGCCTGGTGACGGTCATGGAGTATAGAGTAACGCTCATCCAGGAAGTCAAAACGACTCTTCTGGATCAGAGTTCTGTCGCAAAACGATATAGAAATTGGAGGTACCGCAGCCATGGAGAAGTCCGAGAAGGATCTGGTGAATCGCCGCAAGTTTCTCAAGGGTGCCGCAGCCGGAAGTATCGCGACGCTGGCCGTAGGAACCGGGGCCCTTGCAGCGCCGCAGCCGGCGGCCCTTCCCGCCGCCAAGTTGCCGGCGCCACCGGCCGAAAGCGATCCGGTGAGCGACGTCGAAGTGTTGACGGTGGAGCGCGCCGGATCCGACTTCATGGTCGATGTGATCAAGGCGCTGGGCTTCGAATACGTCGCCGCGAACCCGGGCTCGAGTTTCCGCGGGCTGCAGGAATCGCTGATCAACTATGGTGGCAACAAGGCGCCGGAATTCATCACCTGCTGCCATGAAGAATCGTCGGTCGGCATCGCCCATGGCTACGCAAACGTGGAAGGCAAACCGATGCTGGTGTTGGCCCACAGCACTGTGGGGTTGCAGCACGCATCGATGAATATCTACAACGCCTGGGCGGGCCGGGCGCCAGTCTATCTGATGATTGGCAACACCCTGGACGAGACGATGCGACGCCCGGGAGCGGAGTGGTATCACAGCGCGCAGGACGCAGCGGGGCTGGTGCGCGATTTTACGAAGTGGGACGACATGCCGATCTCGCTGGGCCATTTCGCGGAGTCCGCGGTGCGCGCGTACAAAATTTCCATGACTCTGCCGATGGAGCCGGTGGTATTGGTGCTGGATAGCGACCTGCAGGAAAAGGCGGTTGCCAAGGACGCCAAGCTGACCATACCGAAGCTAACGCTGGATGCTCATCCTCAGGGAGATTTGGGTGCGGTGGCCGAGGCGGCGCGGCTTCTGGTCGCGGCCGAGAACCCTGTGGTTATCGCGGGGCGCGTCGCGCGCACGCCGGAGGGCATGCAGCGGCTGATCGACTTCGCCGAAGCACTCCAAGTGCCGGTCATCGATCAAGGGGGGAACCTGCCCACGCGTCATCCCCTCAATCAGGCTGGCGGCGGAGCGCTGATACGCAATGCGGACGTGATTCTGGGCCTCGAAGTGTCGGGTTTTTGGAGCACGCTGAACTCTTACCGCGATCAGGTGGAGCGCAGTTCTCAGTCCCTCACCAAGCCCGGCGTGAAGTTGATCAGCATCGGCGTCAATGATTCTTATCAGAAGAGTAATTACCAGGACTTCCAGCGCTTCCAGCCGTTTGACCTGTCCATGACCGCAGATCCGGAGACGACTCTTCCTTCATTGACCGAAGCGGTCAAACGCTTGGTAACCTCCGATCGCAGGATCGCGGGTCAGGATCGCGCCAAGAAGCTCGTCGACGCCAAACAGAAAGCCTACGAACGGGCGCGCACCGAGGCGACGTACGGCTGGGATGCTAGTCCCATCAGCCTGCCGCGCTTATCGGCTGAGGTTTGGGCGCAAGTCAAGAACGAGGATTGGGCAGGCGGAATCGGCGGTTTTGAGTGGAACTACGAAAAGCACTATCAGCGCACCCGCGGCGGCAGCGCAGCGGGCGAGGGCGAAGGCGCGCCATCCGCGGTGGGCGCCGCACTCGCACATCGGAAGAATGGCCGGCTCTACGTTCAGCTCCAAAAGGATGGGGACCTGATGTACGCGCCCGGAGTGCTCTGGACGGCCGCGCATAGCCGGATCCCGCTCCTTCTGGTCATGCACAACAATCGCGCCTATCACCAGGAGGTCATGCACATCCAACGCATGGCCGATCGACGCCAGCGTGGTATCGAGCATGGCGGCACGGGCAGCACAATCTTGGATCCGAATATCGATTACGCAAAGGTCGCGCAGGGTATGGGCTGGTATTCGGAGGGGCCGATTAACGATCCTAAGGACCTCGGTCCGACGATCAAGCGCGCAATCGCTGCGGTCAAGCGCGGCGAACCAGCTCTTCTAGACACGGTCACTCAGCCTCGGTAGGGGCGGGCGGGGCCCTTCGAGAGAAGCTAGTCGAAGGGCACTCGCGAGCGGTTTTCTTGGGGACAGGGCTAACCACGGCCGCGAAGAGAAGCCGAGCGACGACCGTACGTTAAACTTAGCGGCTCGCGTCTTTGGCGCGGCCTTCAGACTTCATTATTAATACTTATCAACGGCGTTGGCTTTGTGATCTGCCGCGGCTGCGGCGTTGCCGTCATACTTGCCGGCTGTTTTCATCACTTGACCGTTGGAGAGTATGACCTGGTCAAGGCGCACGACCGGAGCGCCATTCTTGGCCACGGCACTGGTCACCATCGTGACTTCATCCCCAGGCTTGAAGGTCTGGCCGGTAAAGCCGAAGTTGATCATGTTGGACGGAGCCACCAACTCGGCGACCCAATTCGTGACTTCGCCCTTGTCATCCTTCACGTCGACTTTGAGGAAGACATGCGGATTGATCCACATCCATGCCGTCACGGTTCCCTTCAGGGTTAGCTTTTTGCTTTCGTACGCCGCGTTTCCGTGGTGAGCGAACAGCGGAACGGAAATCGCCAAGAGGCCGACAACTGCGAGGAGAATTACCGCAAGCTTGTTTTTCATGCGTATCCCTCCAAATCAATGTCCGGAGAACCCTGCGCCCGTACGGCGCTTCGGTGACGTCGAGAATCTTACAGCCGTATCCACCCACAATGCAAGGTGAAAGCATATTTCCGCTTGACAGCTAACCGCGTGCGGTGGTAGGACGGTCGCGCACACTCGGCTCCTGTGGGATTCTTACAGAGCAGAGGCTCTCCGGGGTAATATCGAAATCATATAGTTCGGATTCCGCCCCCACGGTAGGGACGGAGAATATTGGGAAGCTTCCCATCGGCTCTCATGCATCGTCAGATTGTTTTGAGGGGGTGCAAAATGTTCTGTGGGAATAACCGCCTGTCCGTAAGACTCAATAAAAAAGTTGTCGTAACGTTGGCGACGAGCCTGACCGCGTTGATTCTTTGCGTGTCGGCATGGTCCCAGGGGAATTTGGGCCGAATTTCCGGAATCGTCACCGACCAAAGTGGCGGCGTCATCGTGGGCGCTAAGGTCAGTGTAGTAGACGTGCAAAGAGGCGTCTCGCGCAATCTGGTCACCGATAATGGGGGCCAATATCTTGCTACGGGCCTGATTCCCGGCCAATACGAGGTTACGGTCGAGGCCATGGGCTTCGCAAAGTTCGACCGGCGAAACATCGACGTCGCGGTGGGAGGAGAGGTTGGCGTGGACGCCACGCTTAGCCCGGGTTCTCAAACCCAGACGGTCACGGTGACCGAAGAAGCTCCCATGATTTCTACGACCAATGCCACGCTGGGTGGAGTGGTTGAAAATCGGGAGCTGACCGAGCTGCCTCTGAGCGGCCGCAACTACTTGCACCTTCTGGATGACAAGCCGGGAATGCAAATGAAGCCCGGCGGGGGCTCGAACTCCTATGTCAGCAATGGACAACGTCAAGCGGCCAACGGATTCTACTGGGATGGTTTGTACAGCGGAAACATCGATACCGGCGCCACGCCGAACTTTGGTGGCGGTCCTGGCGTTGGGGGCGGGATCGAGCAGGTGACTGTGGTTCCTGTCGACGGTATTCTCGAAGTCAACGTGATGGAAGATCCCAAGGCGGAATATGGCCCCTGGCCCGGCGCTTACGTCAATATCGGGCTGAAATCGGGCAGCAACGCCTTTCACGGCTCGGTTTATGCTTTTGGCCGCGACCAAGATCTCGAGGCCAAGAACGCCTTCCTGACAAGCAAGCCGCCCACCAGTATTTACCAGCCGGGCGCGAGTTTGGGTGGACCTATTGTTAAGGACAAATTGTTCTTCTTTGCAAATTACGAACTTCAAAATTACACCATTGCTTCGGGGAAATCTATCGTTGAGCCGACAACCGCTACGCTCGGGGGAAACGCCACGCTTAGTCTCCCGGACGCCATCGCCGCTATGAATGCGGCCGATGTAGCGGTAAGCCCCCTTAGCCTGGCTTTGGCAGGCTGTACAAACGGAGCGAGCGTCAGTTGCAACGCGGCCAACGGGCTATTCGGGAACACCTCAGTATCATCTAACGCTTCGGAGGTCGTAGCTTTCCCGGTGAACGATGAATCGAACAACGTGATCGGGAAGATCGATTACACGGTCAACGATAAGAACGCAATCCATGGCGAATATGCCTACGGGGGCAGCAATCCGTTGGCGGGGACTGGAGCCGTAGAGCCTTACTGGAGAGGCAACGAGCACATGCGGGTGCAGATCGTAAGGGCAACGTGGATTTGGACTCCGAGTTCCGCTTGGGTCAATGAAGCCCGGTTCGGGTTTGACCGGCTCATCCAGGCCGCCCAGTCTGGAGATTGCAATCCGCAACAATTCAACCCCCCTAACTATGCGAGTTTGGGGTTTGTAAGCGGAGTGCCCCTATGCGGGTTCACACCTATCGCTTTGGGCAGCCCTTTTACAAGTATAGGCGCCACTCTCGGCAACTCCTCGCTGGCAAGGTATTTCGCCGGAGAAGATGCGGTTACGCGGACTTTTGGGAAGCACGTATTTAAGTTCGGAGGGGGGATTCGCTCGACCGATTGGACTGGCGATCCCTTCTCTGGCAAACGAGGCTCGATAGCATTCAAGGGCACGACTTCTTTGACAGCACTTGAGGCGTTTCTCGCGGGAATACCCAGTTCGACTGCGAACGCCAGTAACCTCACCGTTGGAAACCCGATTGAGGATACCCCATGGAAGAGTTATTGGGGTTTCTTTCAAGACGACTGGCGGATCGCCCAACGGGTCACGCTGAACCTCGGACTGCGATATGACTATCAAGGACCGATGCGGGAGAGCAACAATAATGTTGGTGGCTTCGATCCCACCACCACTACCGGGCTCTTCCAGCAATCGAGCTCGCGCTCGCTTTGGAACCCCTCCAAATTGGATTTCGCACCTCGCTTGGGAGTCGCTTGGGATATAACAGGTAAGGGAACGACTGTGCTCCGCGCAGGCGGAGGTGTCTTCTACGAACCGTTCATTACCCAATTGATTTCCACTCAGGCATCTACCTGGACCGTGCCCACGGGTGCAACGCTCTACCTTGCGAATGGCGCCACGATTCCGGGACCAGGCAATCTGCAAAACGGCACGATTTCCGTGTCGCCCACGTTGATCCAGAACAACTGGGCGCTCAACACCCCTATTTTCGGCACATTGCCTACCAACGCCACTCTCTCCTGCGGCAACGGCATCGCGCCGGTTAGTCCAGTCTCCGGCGCTCCCGCCACGGACCCGGCCCCGTGTGCTCTTTCTGTCGTAGACCCAGGTCTTCAAATGCAGATCGTAGGTGAATGGAATTTGGGAATTCAGCACGCGATCACCAACAGCATTACTCTCGAGATCAGTTACGTGGGCAATCACGGCGATTGGGGAACCGGCGCTCGTGACGTGAATCAGCCGACGCCAGGCGTGACGGCTAACGAACAACTAAGGCGGCCTTATTACAGCCAGTTCCCATATTTGGGGACGATTTCGACGGAATTTAGCCAGGACCCTTCCAATTACAACTCCCTGCAGGCCCACCTTACAAAACGTGTCTCTCACGGATTGACTTTGACGTCAGGGTACACCTGGGGCCATGCTCTTGATGTGCATTCACTCGATGGCGCTGCATCTCCCAAAGGTGTCATGGATAGCACGCATCCGTTTCTGGACTACGGAGCCAGTGATTACGATTATCGCCAGCGGTACACGTTTACAGCAACCTATCTGATTCCGGGAAAGAAATCCCCCGCGCACATTTTGGAAGGGTGGCAAGTAAACACCGGCGTGAATATCCTGAGTGGGGCGCCGCTGGAGGCATACGATAGCACTACGGATCTCACCGGAACTGGCGACGCCGAAGAGCGCTGGGATCTATTCGGTAATCCAAGGGACTTCAAGGTTGGCGGGACCGAGACCCTCCCATGTTATGGAGTTACCAACAGCGTCTTTGCAAAATCGGGCTCCTGCATACCCGTTGTTTCGATGCCACAGGCTTGCGTCTCTGCAGCAACCAATCTGCCCACGAACCCGAACGTGCCTAGTAGCGACCCCAATGCCATAGGCCTCAAGGCGCTTAACAGCTATGGGTGCTATTTGGTAGGGAGTTCGGTGATCGTTCCTCCGGCCCAAGGGACCTTTGGAAATATGAGCCGCAACGTACTGCGCGGACAGAGATTGAAGGTGTGGGACATGTCCTTGGTTAAGAACTGGAAAATCAAGGAGTGGCTCACGGCCCAATTCCGAGTTGAGTGCTTCAACGTCATGAACGTTGTCAATTACACGGCTGCGGGTAACAACCCCGCCTCGCCATCGTCCTTCGGAGTAGCTACTGGGACTCCTGATACTGTGAATGGCGCGCCCGTCTTCGGAGTTGGTGGGCAGCGGAAGATTCAATTAGGCGCGAAGTTTATTTTCTAGCACATTTAGGCTCTAACAGAGAAGGGGCCCGGACGGGCGTGCGGGCCCCTTCTCTCTGTTTTGATACACGGTGAATGCCTCCCCGCTTTTCAGTTAGGCATTGTTCTAGCCAAGTGGTCCGATCCGCTCTGCGCTGCTAATTCCCCCGGCCCACAGTCCACATCGCGTCGTATGGGTGCCCATCAAACTGCATCCGGTCGCTTGTGAAACTTATCGTCCGTCGCGGGGTTTCATGTGTGAAAGAGGTACGCCCGTTTGTCGGAGACTCTGGCACCCAAAACCTGTGGGGAGTAGTCTAAGGGATGGGTGGAAGGCATCTGCGGATCGAGGCAGGCCCTTCCGGAGGAAGAGGAAGATGATGAGGACTGGAAAGCGAGTCTATTGGGCGGTGCTGTTTGCGTTAGCGTTGACGGTTGCGCTGGGGGTTTCGGGGCGAGCGGACGATGATCCGCCGGGCCGAGTAGGCAGAATCAACTATCTTCAGGGGCAAGTCTCGTTCCAGCCTGCGGGCGGCGGCGACGGCGACTGGGTCACAGCCGTGCCCAACCGTCCACTGACCATCGGCGACCGCTTGTGGACGGATAAGGACGGACGCGCGGAATTGCACGTGGGCTCGACGGCCATTCGCGCGGACCACGGCACTGGCATCTCGTTCCTCAACCTTTCGGACAATTCGGTGCAATTGCAGGTTTCCGCGGGCACGATCATCGTGCGTCTGCGCCACTTGGACACGGACGACAGCTTCGAGGTGGACGCTCCGAATTTGGCTTTTTCACTGCTGCGTGCTGGAGACTATCGCATCGACGTGGACCCGGACCAGAACCGGACTGTGGTGACTGTGTGGTCGGGGCAAGGAGAAGTCACTGGCGGAGGCCGGTCCTACAAGATCAGTCCGGATCAGGCGGCGACTTTCACCGGAACCGATTCGCTGGACTACGATTTGGCGGACACCCATGCGGTGCCGCCAACTGAATTCGACCACTGGGCTGCGGACCGGGATGCTCGCGAAGACCACCTCACATCGAGCAAGTATGTTTCTCCGGAGATGACCGGCGCCGAGGACCTTGATACCTATGGTGCATGGCGCAACGTACCCGACTACGGACCGATGTGGGTTCCCGCTGGAGTTGCGGTTGGATGGGCGCCCTACCGGTTTGGGCATTGGGCGTGGATCGCGCCGTGGGGATGGACCTGGGTGGAAGACGAGCCCTGGGGCTTTGCACCATTCCACTACGGGCGCTGGGCATTTGCCGGCGGCGTGTGGGGCTGGATGCCGGGGCCTGTGGGAGTCGGAGTGGTGATTGCGCGCCCGGTGTACGCTCCGGCCCTGGTGGCTTGGGTCGGCGGCGCTCCCGGATTCCATTTCTCGTTGACCATCGGCGGGGGCGGAGGAGTGGCCTGGGTTCCGCTGGGACCGCGCGAGGTGTTCGTGCCCGCTTATCACGTGAGTGATAACTACGTGACGCGCGTCAACGTGACGAACACAGTGGTCGAGCGCACCACGGTCGTAAACGTCTACCACAACACCAACGTCACCAACGTGACCTACGTGAATCAGCACGTGGGCGGCGCGGTTACGGTGGTCTCGCACGATACCTTCGTGAACGCACGGCCCGTTAGCCGCAACGTCGTGGCCGTGCCGGCAGGCGAACTAGCCGCCGCTCCGGTCTCGCGCTCTGTGGCAGTAGAACCGGCACACGCCAGCATTGTGGGAGCAGGACGCCCAGCCACGGCGTTGCCGCCGGCTGCGGTGATGAATCGCACTGCGGTGGTGAAGAGACCTCCCCCACCACCGGCCGCGCGGTTCGGTGCCGCAGCCAGCGTGTCGGCCGTCCGGCCGTCGAATGGGCCGGTCCAACCCAACCAGCCGTCACAACCCTCTCAGCCCGCGCAGCCCAATGCTGGTTACCGGCCACCAAATCGCCCCGCAGGCCAGCCAGGGGGGAATCAGCCAAACGAAATTCAACCGGGCGGCAATCGGCCGGTTGTTAACGCTCCCGCCGGAAATCAGCCTGGCGCAAACCAACCCGCCGTTGGTGGGAATCGGCCCTCTAATAACGTTCCCAACCAGGTCGGAGGCAACACGCAACCGCAGCCGCAAGCGGATAATTCGCGCTTCCGGCCTGCTCCTGCGCCTCGCCAGCCGACACCCACCGAGCAGCAAAACGACAACGCCAAACAGCAACAGTGGCAGCAGCAGCATCAGCAGGTTCACCAGAACGATAAGCCGCCGAAGGGCGCTCAAGGTAAGTCCGACGACCGGCCCAAGCGCTAGCTAAACGTAGGAGACCCGGCCGATGTTTCATCGAGAGTGCATCGGCCAGGGCGCCTGCGGGGTTAAGATAGGCGTGCGCGACAGCGGATGCGCTAGCGACTGACGATCGCGGCAGGCGCGCGTTTACTCGATGGCCATTGATCGGCGAACGAAGCTGAACTGGTTCGATCTCCTGTGGGTCGCCTTTCTCGGGGCGCTGGCGGTGCTGCCCCCGAGGGAGGAGGTGCACAAGCAGCTTATTCTGCTGGCCATCGGAATTGTGCAACTCGCTGAGGGTACGATCATCGCCCGGCTGCCGCGCCGGGGCCCCAGTTACACCGTTCTCCTGAAGATTCTGCTAGCGGCGCTTCTGATCAGCCACACTGGCGACGTCGGCATCAACAGCAGCTACTATCCGATCTTCTACCTGCCGGTCGTCACCGCAGCGGTTTATTTCGGCCCGTGGGGCACGCTCTTTTGGACGGTGCTAGCCTCGGCCGCGTATTGCGCGTATCTCTTTCCTGCTTTGCAGGAATACGATCTTACGCCGGGTGGATACGCCGAGCTTGCCATTCGCATCCTGTTCTTCTTCTTGGCAGGAATGTTGGTGAATCGATTCGCCACGGAAAATCGCCGCCAAACGCGGCGCTACCAGTATCTCGCCGAACAGTTCGCGGAAACGAATGTGCGACTGGAACGCGCGCAGGCCGACGCTCGCCGCTCGGAGCGGCTAGCAGCGCTCGGGCAACTTTCGGCGGGTTTGGCGCATGAGATTCGCAATCCGCTGGGCATCATCAAGGGGTCGGCGGAGATGCTGACGGAGCGGGTGAAGAACTCTGAGCCGCTGGCGGCGGAGCTGGCGGGCTACATCTCCAGCGAAGTGAATCGGGTCAGTGCGCTGGTGACCCGCTTCCTCGATTTCGCGCGCCCCACAAAGCTGGAACTTGCTCCACAGTCACTGCCCGAGGTCGTGGATCGTGCGCTGCGCGCGGTCATGGCGAATTGGAGCGGCCCCGAGGTGAGAGTCGAGCGCAGCTACGAAAGCGATTTGCCCACGGTGCTGCTCGACGAACATTTCGCGGAGCAAGTCTTCGTGAATTTGGCGCAAAACGCTTACGAATCCATGGGCGAGAGCGGAGGCGGTACTCTGCGAGTGGCCATCGCCCGCGCGGCACGGAACGACCGAGAGGGAATCGAGGTGCGCGTCGCGGATTCGGGTCCGGGAATATCGCCCGAACTTCGCGAGCAGATCTTCAATCCCTTCGTCACCACCAAGAAGGCTGGCGTAGGACTGGGCCTTTCGATCGTCTCGAAAATCATGGACGAACACCGCGGCACGCTGGAGCTGGTTCCCGGCAACGGAGGCGCGACGTTCGTGGCCTTTTTCTCGCTCGCCGCCAATGCCGGCGTACGTCTGCCCGAGGAGACTGCGACAGCACGCTCATGACGCCGGCCATCCTCATCGTCGAAGA
>Ga0207029_10268_pt1 | contig 13076 bp, 13 predicted proteins | sample Alteio_BWMinCont_39_FD_153282 | JGI IMG/M metagenome (GOLD analysis project Ga0207029, IMG submission 153282) | Enriched cells from forest soil in Barre Woods Harvard Forest LTER site, Petersham, Massachusetts, United States -... | ecosystem: Environmental > Terrestrial > Soil > Temperate forest >...
ATTAGCGCGGTCTATCGCGTAACGTGCCATTTGGAAAGTGTTGAAATTAACAAAGAACCACCATGCCCCAAGGCGACAAATCCAGCTACACGGACAAACAGAAGCGTCAGGCGGCGCATATCGAAGCCGGCTATGAGAAGAAAGGTGTCAGCATGGAAACCGCCGAAGCGCATGCTTGGGCCACCGTCAACAAACTTTCCGGAGGCGGTAAAAAAAGCGGCTCCGGTAGGCACCGGAAATGATTGATGATTATGCCAGCCTTGCGTTCCAAACAAATCAAGCTGCACCTGCAGGCCGTCCCGCACTGGTCGAAGCGCGCGCAAACCATTCTTCGGACATATAAGTTTGTGGGATTCCTAAAAGGCATTGATTTTGTCAACCAAGTTGCCAAGAAAGCGCAGAAAATGAATCACCACCCGGATATTGATATTCGTTTTGATCAGGTGACCTTGACGCTCACGACGCATGATGAAGGCGGAATCACCGAAAAAGATTTCTCGCTGGCCAGGCAATGCGATGAGGTCTTCTCCAAATGTTCTGTGTCATGATCAACGCAGATTTTAAAGCAAAATAGAAAACCAACATTATCCCAACAACTACATAAACTTCAAAGAAAGATGATGGGGTGAACACCCCATATCTGCCGGATAAAAGAAGCCCCATGATGTTTAAGTTAGTGGTAATGGTGCGGCCCCGCCTACGGAGCCGGCTTAAAACGAGCTCCGTAGGCGGATCAGTATCTATATGAACAGACGCCTGAAAGCGCGCGTTATCATTTCGTTGAAAACATTTCCTGAAAATCCTCGGATTCGTCGAACGCAATGTCCAGAAGCAGCTCGGCTTTCCGTCTTGTTTATGGCGTTTACTTTTTGCACAGTCCCGGCTTTATACTCAGTCCCGATCTTTAAGGATGGTTCGGAGAGAGTGACTCCGGGGGAATGTCATCGTGATCATAATCGTCCTTCCGGAGAATGTTTCTTACCGCTGCCAGTAATTCATCATCGGAAATTGGCAATACCAGGGCTACGTCAGGTGTTAACCACGGCTTGCGGGCAAATTCAAAGGCGGGCATGGCGCCGGTAGCCATGATGACTGGAATCGTCATGCGCGAGGCACGCAGCTTCTCGATCATTTCGACGCCCGTCATTTTAGGCATTGTATTATCTGTGATGACCACGTCGAAGTGTCTGTCCTGAAGCGCCTCCCAACCATCCGCACCATCTGTGGCCCCTTCCACATCATAACCGGAAAAAATCAGCATATTAACGTTGTGATCGCGAACGTCACTGTCGTCATCCACCACGAGAATACGGTGCCGCGAACTCTTGCGGCCTTGGATTGGTGCCGAAACGAATTCTTCAGCGGATGTAACCTCGTTTTTGTTCATAAAATTGTGCCTGAAAATTGTGCATTCGCAGGGGGAGACATTCGAGCGGATCGAAACTCAGAGATATTTTGGAAGCAGCATCTCCATGTGATTCCAATTAGTGTCGTCGGTGCGCAGGACTTTTTTCACCGTTACCAATAAAACATCATTGGAAAATGGTCTTTGCAACGTTGCATCCGGCAGCAGCCATGGCTTGCGTTCGAATTCCAGGGTTGGCAATTGCCTCGTGGCCATGATGACCGGTAAAGGCAGCCGGGTATAACGCAGCTTCTCAATCAATTCAATTCCGGTCATTCTCGGCATTTTGTTATCGGTGATGACGAGGTCGAAGTGCTTTACCCGAAGCGCCTCCCAAGCGTCGGCCCCGTCAACCGAAGCATGCACATCAAAATTAGAACTGACCAGGACATCGACGCTTAGTTGGCGCGTGTCCGGGTCATCATCTACCACCAGTATGCGACGTTGTGGTTTTTTTTTTGGCAACGAATGAGATGCCGGGCAACACTTTACCGGACAAGGTTTTATCATTTTGCGTCAAATTCACGGTGCCCCAATATACATTTTTTAAGCAACTGTTCCATGGGGTGTTTACCCCACATTGAATGAAGCCTCGAAACGGCCACGTTTTTACGTTTTGTGAAGTGATGAGAAGTGGTCGGGGCGGTGAGATTCGAATCTAAAACGCCGTTTTCGGCTATATTCGGTAAAAGTGCTTTGAAAGCCCGTTATTATTGGGTTAAACGACGTTTTCACAACTTTCCGCGTTCGTCGTCTGACCACCCCAAAACGAACTTTTAGTGTTAGGATTTGTTAGGATTTTTCCCATGGTCTGATGGCCAACAAATTTCTCCGCCAACGATTGATTTCCACAGTTGCACCGGCACGAAGCCTAGCACCGGCAAAGGGATCGAAACAAGCAGAACAATTCCCGGAAACCACCTACCACAAGATTGTGAAAGTCCGGGCGAGTCTTGAGGAGGTCGGCAGTCCGCTGGCGACCGGGAAAGATTTTAGCCGACACCGGCTGGTTTAATTACGAGGGTGTAAAATACTACGCCGACAAACTTTAAAATTGGCTTTCAGATGCTCCAAGACCTCCGGCCAGTGGAAAAGGACGACGCTGGAAATTTTTATATAGGGCAAAAAGCCGTCGCGCTGCCAATTTTCGATTGTCCGAATCGTGACTTTCAGCTTCGCGGCCAGTTCTCGCTTGGTGAGCATCTCGTCCTGCGAAACATCATCCGTCAGAGAAGAAAGCCCCGACGAGTTTTTTGTGGGGTCGTCGCTATTCATGATGCTTGCCTGGTAATTGCCGAAGATTCAGCAATTCTTTCATCGGGGCGGAAATCAGCCCCCGCTGGCCGTTCGACTTTGCGGCCAGCACATTCTTGACCTCAGTGTTCATGTCCTTCCTTGGTTAAAGTAATGGTGACGGCGGCAACGTGGGTCTTTAGCGAGGCCGCGAACCGCCGGTCAACTGCCTTCACAAAGTTTAAGTCGCACTTCTGAATTTTTCGCGCGACAGCTTGGAGACCACTGCCCAATAGCGTGACTTCGGCCGTGGCAAAACAGATCACCAGCTTTTCGGGTGGTGCATCGGCATTCTTTTCAAGTGCCGGATTCGGAATCATCTCGGCATACAGCAACTGAGCGTATGGCAGAAAATAGCTATGTTCGTCGTCGGCAAATACGTTTAGCGACGCCACGTTCAGATCGCTGCCGTAGCAAGGATTGTCACGCATGCTAGACACCGATGCTTCGTCTGGGTTGGGGTTTGTGTTCATAGGATATTTTACGTGTTTGTTCGATGCGTTTGCGGGGCGAATGGGATTGCGTTATGCGCTGGCGGAATTGTTTCAGGAAACGCTGGCCGCGTTCCATGACACGCAGGATGAATTTCTGCCGGCTGACATTCGGGACCACTTCCACGGCGGCCAGCCGCTCGCTGGAATGGGTGACATGCGAACGCAGTCGCTCGGTATCATCAGTGAAAACCTGGCAGCGTTCACGACCGCGCGAGATGCTGACATAAAATTGTTGCTGACGGACGGCGGCCAGCGCACGGGAGGACGCTACGACCAATACTTCATCCACGGTCTTGCCCTGGGCAGCGTGTGAAGTGACAGCGTAGCCGTGCGTGAATGAGCGGTAATTTTGAGGAATCACGCGGCCATCGGCCAGCACCACGGAATCGCCCTGAATCGCCCGCACCTCGACTAGTTCGCCGTTGATGAATCGCTTGCCGACCGTGTTCGCTTGCAGCAACAGCTTGTCGCCAGCAGCAATTTTCAACTTCCGTTTCTCCCCCACATCGCAGGCGAAGCCTGCACCCAATGGGTAAAGTCTTTCAGTCCCATTCTCATGCTGGACTTTGATCGCATTGTTTTCGACACCGATCACCGACACTATTTCATCTTTGGCAAAACCTGCCTTTCGCTGGTGGAACCGTATCGCCATGCCGGGACGGTATTGCCGCGCATCTTGTTTTTGCGCTTCCGTCCACGACAACGAATCGAAAACCTCAAATTCTTTTTCTTCACCGATCAGTCGGCCAGCCGTTTTCATTGCGGCCCGGACTTTCTCCGTGACCGCCTCGATTTCATTCCACGTCGGTGCGACCAGCAACGCAGATCGGTTTTGTTCCAACGCCTTTAGATATGAATGCGCGGCCTTGTCATGCAGATTGTCGTTGGAAGATTCAGTGATCGCACCGATGCGTTCCAGTTGGGCAAACGCCTCCAGCGTCCGCTTTTGCGCCGCCAGTTCGACCGCCTTGCGATACTCGGCTTTGCGCTGGCGACGGATGCGGGTCAGTTGGCCGGATTGAAAATTGGAATGTTGCTCCAGAATCCGCAGCGCATCACCTCGCACTACTGAAGCGTGCTGGCCGGTGTCGCCTGAAAGCACAAGGCGGGCATCACGCACCAGGTCAAACAGCCGCTTCATGTCGTCAATGCCCACCGCCCCGGCTTCGTCCAGCACGACCAACCGCCGTTCGCCCAGCATCGGTTTCGTCAGCAGCAAACTTTGCAGCGTCACCGCCTCGAATCCTTCCTTGCGGAGCACATCCGTCGCTGCTGCCGTCGGCGCACAAAACAGCGGTTCGATTTTCACTTCGGCACAGGCGGCGACCAACTCGCGTAACGCCGTGGTTTTGCCCGTGCCAGCCAGACCGCGCAGGCCAGTGATGCGGTCATGGGTGCGCAGGACATGATAAATAGCCCGTTGCTGGTCCTCGCCCAGCCAGTCGGCAGGCCGGTAGCTGGGGTGTATAGGTGCAACGGAATCGCAGGACGCATTGACCTCCTGAATCAAATCCAGTTCCGTGGCCAAAATCTGTGGTGTTGATAATCCACGCTCGGTTTTGACAAGTTGAGCCGAATACTTTGCTGCCGCTTTCAATGCTGGCAATTCCAGTTCACCCGGGTGCTGTGCCAAAGCCACGCCCAACAGTTCATGCTCCGGCACGACCGACTTGCGCTCGAAGACATGGGCAACCGCGTAATTCAGGGCTTGGTTTTCCGGTTCAAACCTGCGGACTTGCCGGACGGGTTGAACCAATGTGGTGAGTTTTTGCAGCGCCTGCAATTCATCGGGCTGCAATTGTGCCAACTGCTGCTCGCGAACCTCGGCGGTCGAGATGCCCTTGATCTTTTTCGCCCGGCTCTGATGCACCGCTAGGGCGATGGCATTATTTGACAATTTGCGCCCCAGCTTTTTTTCCAGTTCCCGGACCACGGCGTCACGTTGTTGGGAGCGTTTGGAAAATCTTTTCAGCACTGCATCGCTCACGCCCTCGATTTCAAAGCCGTGTTTCGCCGGACGAACGCGGTAACCAAGCTGCTGGACACGCTTCGCCAATTCATTGCGATAAACCGCCGTGCCGTAACGAATCGCGTCATACATGCCGCCCGCCTGCAATGCCTTCCAGCGCTTTTCCGTTTCATCAAACGTGGCGTTGAACACCGTGAGGTGGGTGTGCAACAGCGGGTCGAGCGCCCGGCTGCTCGTGTGCGTGAACGCGGCGGCGACCAGATTACCGGTGGTGCGGTCGCGTTGGTTGCCCTGCTTGCGCACCCGCGTTGCGGCAAAAGTTTCGAGTTCGCGGAATGCAACGCGAGTCGCTTTCTCATGTGCCGCCACCAGTCGGTCGTCATTCATCGTCACCGCCAGCACCGAAACCGATTTTGGCGCAGAACAGGTGAAGTCGTAAAAGACACGCCTCTGATTGGCTTTTTCCTGCCGCTGCGTCAGCCGTTTATCGTCATTCGGATTTTGGTTTTCACACAGCGCGTGAAATTCATCACGGGTGACTGCATTTTTTAACCCCAGTCTCTCCGCGCCTGCACCGATCCACTGGCCCGGACGAATCTCACCGGCCGCATAGTAATCATTCTGCGCCAAATGCTCGTCGAAGTAACCTTCGGCATCGGCCAGATTCTTCTGTGCGACGGCTGTGAACATACGCGGCAATCCTAAAAAATTGCCGCAAGCGCGTCGTGCCTATGGGGCACAATTTGCATCCATGGTTTCAACCTTCGCCTCCTCATATATGTCATCTATTTTCATAACCAAAGACTGTATTCAATTCGTCTGCTGATGTGCTGCCTTTGGGACACAAAATCCGTCCCGAGAGGTCAAAAATGCATCCAGTTTTATGCATATCTGGCAGTTTGACAGAGTTCTCACCTGTTGAGGTGTATGTGATACACCAGATGCACCAGGCTGTGTTCAGAGAACTACTACCTGATCGAGGACGATTCTGCGAAGTGTGGTGAAAACCAAACGGACGGCGGCTTGAGACGCGATACGAACTTGATCAACAGTCAATATTCCCAAGGAAACACGTCTTTTAGCTTCAATTTGAGCCTGTTCATGATGGTTTCCAACTTGTTCAACGTAATATGGTGTTCGCCCCGTTCAATGCGGTGCAAGGTGGTGTGTGAAACGCCAACCTTTCTCGCAAATTCCGCATACGAAAGGCTTCCTCGGGCCTTTCTCATATAGCGGGCAAATTCGCGATCCAAATTTCGTTGCACCGGCCCAAAGTGGCTAAAAAACCATAACGTATGCGTGATGACTTTTGGTTTACACGGCTCCTTCCTTGGGTTTTGATTCTTGGTTTTTTTCTAGTCCCGCAGTAATGAATTCAAAATCAAACAAATCGAAATGCCGACATTGTCGCAAGTTCTTCAGTCCTGATTACCGTAACCGCCACCATCAGTATTATTGTCCAGACCCTGGTTGTCGCCGGGTGAGCAAAGCAGCCAGCCAGCGGCGTTGGCTGCGACGGGCTCAAAATCGTGACTACTTCCGGGGACCGGAGCACACCCGGCGAGTGCAACAGTGGCGCAAATCCAATCCGGGTTATTGGAAGAAATCGACCATTCCTCAAAACCCCCCGGCGACTGAATCGCAGTCCCTTGAGCAGGTGCAGAAATCTTGTAACGCATCGAACGGCCTAACGAGACCGTTACAAGATGTCTGTCTCGTGCAACACCCTGTTTTTATAGGACTTCTATCGGCGATCGTTGGCAGTGCGTTACAAGAGGACATCGCCACCACCCTCGGCCAACTGCAAATTCAAGGCCGGAAAATTCTGAGGCAAGAGCCTTCAGATCAATGTGATTCAAAACGATGTATAAATTATGGCTGTCACAAACACCCCGCGGCGGGAGTCCCTGCAGTGAATCTCGACCAGTTCTTGTCCACAGCCGTTAACACGTAAAGCGCGATGGTCGTGATCTTCGGTAAACCTTTCCTTCTGATTTAATTCTGCATGAACAATTCTGATATAGAATCTGAAACGATTTTTGCGTCTGCCTACGTCCGGATGTCCACGGAGCACCAGCAATATTCGACCAGCAACCAGATGGATGTCATCCGGGAGTACGCCAAACGCCGTGGAATGCAGATCGTCAAAGAGTATTCGGATGCGGGCAAGAGTGGTTTGAACATCCAAGGACGTGAATCCCTGGCACAGATGATTCAGGATGTTCAAAATGGGACAATCAACTTCACGAACATCCTTGTTTATGATGTCAGCCGCTGGGGGAGGTTCCAAGATGCCGATGAGAGCGCCTATTATGAATACATCTGCCGCCGCGCCGGTGTGGCGGTTCATTATTGCGCCGAGCAATTTGAAAACGATGGCAGCCCGGTTTCCACAATTGTCAAAGGCGTGAAACGGGCGATGGCGGGTGAATACAGCCGTGAATTGTCATCCAAAGTATTTCAGGGCGCCTGCCGCTTGATTCAGTTGGGCTACAAACAGGGCGGCACGGCCGGATTCGGCTTGCGACGAATGTTGATTGACCAGAATGGCCAGCACAAAGCCTCACTCAAGATGGGCGAGCACAAAAGCCTTCAAACAGACCGGGTGATCTTGATCCCCGGCCCGGACGAGGAGGTCAAAGCGGTGCATTGGATTTATCAGACATTTATAAATGAAGGAAAAAGCGAATCGGAAATCGCCAAGTCGTTGAATGCTCAAGGCATGGTCACAGACTTTGGGCGTGCATGGAACCGGGGCACGGTCCATCAAGTGCTCACCAATGAGAAATATATTGGCAACAATGTGTATCATCGCACCTCCTTCAAGTTAAAGCTCAAGCATGTGGCCAATCCCCAGGACAAGTGGATCCGTGCTGACGGCATATTTGAGGGCATTGTCGAGCCAAGCCTGTTTCACACGGCCCAAGGCATTATTCTGGCTCGCAGTCGGAAGCTTTCCAATGACGAGATGTTGGAAAAATTGCGCGGCGTGCTGAACCAGCATGGGCGCATCTGCGGTATGCTGATTGACGAGGCGGATGACCTCCCCTCCAGCACGGCATTCAGGTACCGTTTCGGTAGTTTGATATCCGCTTACCGTTTGATTGGCTACGATCCGGGCATTGACTACAGTTTCATCGAAATCAATCGTAAGCTGCGCAAAGAGCACCCCGAGATCGTTGCATCAGTGATTCGCCGGATCGGGGACTTGGGTGCCGTCGCCTCATGGGACGAGCGGGCTCAGTTGCTCCACCTAAACAACGAACTGCGGGTTTCCATTGTGTTGTGCCGCCATTGGATCACGACCGGTGGGTCGTCGAGGTGGGTCGTCAGATTGGATGAAGGATTAAAACCGGATATCACGGTCGCTGTTCGGATGACTGCCACCAACGAGGCGATCCGCGATTATTATTTACTGCCGGCGATTGACATGACGTGGGAAAACCTGCGCGTTGCGGAGGAAAACGGCATTTATCTGGATGGCTACCGGTTTGATACGTTGGACTATTTTCTAGGCATGGCCGAGCGCACCAAGTTCGAGGGGGCGGCATGAAAGACGAAGTTAAAATAATCCCGATTGATCGGATTCGTATTCTGAATCCAAGACATCGCGACCGGAAAAAGTTTGAAGTCATTGTCCAGAGCATCAAAAACCTGGGATTAAAGAAGCCGATTCAGGTCAGCCTGCGTTCGTCACAGGAGGAGGAAGGGCCGGAGTACGATCTGATATGCGGCCAGGGGCGAATCGAAGCATTCATGGCACTGGGTCATAAAGAAATTCCGGCAGTGATTGTCGAAATTTCCAAAGAGGAACGCCTGCTTCGCAGCCTGGTGGAAAACATGGCCCGCCGATACCCAGCCCCCTTGGCACTGATACGTGAAATTGAACGGCTAAAGGCCGCAGGATATGGCAATACCGAAATTGCTAGAAAGCTGGATATTGATAATACAATGGTAGCGGGCCTGATTACCCTCAAGAACGCCGGGGAGGAGCGCCTCTTGGATGCGGCTTCCAGCGGACGAATTCCTCTCGGCGTCACCATGGACATCGCCAAAACGGACAGTGTGGAAGCGCAACGCGAGTTGCTCAAAGCATTTGAAACCAAACAGCTTAACTATTTATCCATCCGGACGGTAAAGCGCATTATTGACCAGCGGCGTTTCGCTGGCAAACAACGCGACTCCAACAGTCGTCCTGGACGGAACAGATTGACCAGCGCCGAGAGTCTGGTGAATGCGTACCGACGCGAAAGTCAGAAGCAAAAGCTGATGATACGGAAAGCCAAAATTTGCGATGCCAAACTGGTCTTCATCGTCACGGCATTTGATAAACTCCTCAATGACGAAAATTTCGCAACCCTGTTGCGGGCAGAATCCCTTTCCACCATGCCGAAATATCTTTGGACCAAACTTGGGGCGAAACACAAGGAGGCTGCATGAGCGATATCAAAGTTGGATTTGAAATGCGGAAGGTAAGACTCTCACTTGCCGTGATTCTTCCGGTGCGTCAGGTGAAAGACCCCCAGAAGAATGTCCGGCGCTACCAGACGATTCGAGCATCAATCCAGGAGGTAGGTCTGGTTGAACCGCTCATGGTTCACCCGCAGAAGGACGCGGATGGCCTGTATTTACTTCTGGACGGCCATCTCCGATATTTTGCACTAAAAGAACTCGGCGAAACAGAGGCGGACTGCATCATCTCCCACGACGATGAAAGTTTCACCTACAATGCCCGTGTCAGCCGGCTGGCCCCCATCCAGGAGCACAAAATGATCGTAAAAGCGGTTCGAAATGGGGTGAAGCCGGAACGAATCGCAGCAACATTGAACATTCCGGTCGGAAAAGTGCGTGCGTCAATGAAGCTGCTGGATGGTATTCACGCAGAGGCCGTTGATTTATTAAAAGACAAAGCAATCAGCCCAAAAGCCATTCATTTGCTAAAGCAAGTTTCCTGTGTGCGACAAATCGAAATCGCAGAACTGATGGTGAGCACCAACAATTATACGGCTGGCTATGCGGAGGCGCTGGTTCTGGGCACACCGAAAGATCAGTTGGCACAGCCCGGAAAAGCGAAGGTCAAAGAGGGGTTGTCAGCCGAAGAAATTGCCAAGATGGAACAGGAAATGGAATCGCTCGAACACGACTTCAAAGCCATCGAGGAATCCTACGGAGAAAACATGCTGAACCTGACCCTGGCTCGTGGCTATATCAGGAAGCTCATCGACAATGCCAAAGTGGTCAGGTTCTTGAACGGGAATCATCCCGACATCTTCTCTGAGTTCGAATCAATTGCGGCTGCCGAGACTTTATAATGTGAACCAACCGGCCCCCGACGTATTCGAAAAGTACACCGGTCATCCCGGCGCTTTGACTGGCCGGCTTGCTTCCAGGTATTCAGCAACCGGCCAGACAAATCGCCTCAATGGAAACCTAGACGGTCACGCACTCACCGGTCGTTCTAAAACCGCGCTCAACTCCGCCGTCGTCCGTTCAGGCCACTCCCGACCTGCTCCGTTTCGCTGCCGGTTTCAGAACGCCCGTTCAGTGCTTGGTGATTTGCACATGAGCGCATCAATTTGAGGTGTTCAGTCGAACGGAATCTTTGGCGGCTTTCTGGAATCGGAAAGCCGGTCATTTTGGTTAGACACCATCCCCTTATCAAAAAATAAGGCCGCAAGACGAGCAACGGCCGCGCAATTTCAGCCCAGCATCCGGCGTAGCGTCCGGCCCAACGTCCGCCGAATCATCCGCGCAACATCCGGTGAATTATCCGGGCAACAACCGGCTATCGTCCGGGTAATGGACGGGCAGTGTTCGAGCCGATGCCGGCGAATTTCCAGCACCATGTCCGCAGCCGCGTCCAGTCCATGATCAGTCCGCGACCTTGACCGCGACCTGTCCGTGTCCGCGCGATGTCCGCGTAGCATCCGGCGTGGTGTCCGGCGCAACGTCTGCCGAATCATCCGCGCAATATACGGTAACATATCCGGGCAATTACCGAGCCGTGTCCGAGCAGTTGGCGGGAAATGTCTGAGACAACGCCGGTGAATGTCCGCACCGTGGTTGGCGCAATAGTTCGCAGGTGGCTTGGCAATTTCCGCTGAAGACCACGCCGCAGATCACGCCGCAGACGTGTTGGCATCCATAAAGTAGTCAGAGTGGTGTCCGGCGCAGCATCCGTGGGCAATCCGTGTCCGCGCACAGTCCACGCCCACTCCGTGAACGTGAATTGCCTATGTCCAGTCCACGAACCAACCGCGCCCGCGCTTTGTCCATGTCAGCACACGGTCCGAAGTCGTGCCAGTTTGTAGCCGTAACCATCACATTGAAACCGATGACGCTGCCCAAGCCGAAAGCCCTATTAAATGGTTGAAATCTAGGTGTGTTGATTCAAAAAAGTGGTGTCCGGACATTACGGTGACCTGTTCAGCAGTTGACCGGATGGACGTCGGCAGACACGCCAGACTTAGGATTCGCATTTTGGCACTTTCAGAGGGTTTCTATAGGCTACACGAAAATCGCTAAACACATTGTCAATACAGCACAAAACCCACTTTCACCCCGCCTTTACTGCGTTTCGTTCCAAATGGCAACACTGTCGCAATTACTGTCGCACTTTCGAGCCAAATTTTAACCCGGCATAAGGCTCATAATCGTGTTTTTGTTCACGCCAGTAATTCTTTCAATGGCGCGGATGCTGCCGCCTTCGGCCAAAATGGAAATCACTGCCGCTTCCCGTTCGGATGATGTCGCCAACCGCGAATACTCATCGGCAATGATTGTGGCTTTATCGAGGATGGTGGGTGCTGGCACGATCCTCTTCTCGCGAAAAAATTCATGACCTATTGCAGCAAATGGTCAGCAGCCTTGCTAAACTGCCAACGCGCATGGTTCCATTGCTCATGGCGATGAATCGTGTCACTCCGTTGGTGGTGAAGCGGTCGAGCATATCCCAAGGCTTTCAGCAGTTGCGGCAGGGGCAGGGTTTGTTTGAGTTTTTACAAATCGATTTTATTCATAGTTTTATCGATTTGTTAGTTAGACGTAGTTTCGCCTTCGATTGCCAGGGGCGCCGTCGCGGACGCGTACTCGCCGCAAACATTTTACTCAGATGATTTTGAAGACGCATTGACGCTGGCCATTTTTCGCCGCAAACTCGTCAGCCAACGACGCGCATTGTGCCTGACCGGAAGGTCCACGCATGGCGTGGGCCAAGTCGTTTAAGATTCCAAAAAATAAATAATCATGCTCACCGGCGAAATTCGCAGTAAAATCGATGCCCTCTGGAATGTGTTCTGGACCGGCGGCATTTCCAATCCGCTCGAAGTCATCGAGCAAATCACCTATTTGCTGTTTCTAAAGCGACTCGATGATCTGCAAACGCTGGAGGAAAACAAATCCACCCGGCTCAAAAAACCAGTCGAGCGGCGGGTTTTTCCCGGGGGCAAAGACCCCAAAGGTCGCCCTTACGAGGATTGCCGCTGGTCGCGGTTCAAACATTTTGAGGCCAAGGAAATGTTCGAGGTCGTGAACGACCACGTCTTCCCGTTCCTGCGCACGCTCGGCGGCGATGACTCCACCTACGTGCACCACATGAAGGACGCGCGGTTCACCATCCCCACACCGGCGTTACTAGCCAAGGTCGTCGACATGATTGACGGCGTACCGATGGAAGACCGCGATACCAAGGGCGACCTCTACGAATACATGCTCGGCAAAATTGCCAGCGCCGGGCAGAACGGCCAGTTCCGCACCCCGCGCCACATCATTCAGCTCATGGTTGAGCTCACCGCGCCCACAGCCAAGGATGTCATTTGCGATCCCGCATGTGGTACAGGCGGCTTCCTCGTGGCGGCGGGCGAATACCTCCGCGTGCATCACCCCGAAATTCTCCGAGACCCGCAGCTTAAAAAGC
>Ga0207029_10272_pt1 | contig 12975 bp, 10 predicted proteins | sample Alteio_BWMinCont_39_FD_153282 | JGI IMG/M metagenome (GOLD analysis project Ga0207029, IMG submission 153282) | Enriched cells from forest soil in Barre Woods Harvard Forest LTER site, Petersham, Massachusetts, United States -... | ecosystem: Environmental > Terrestrial > Soil > Temperate forest >...
TGCATCTGCTGGATAAATTGAAAGTTGAAAGCTTCCATTTAGCGGGATTATCTATGGGCGGACAGATCATTATGGAAATATTCCGACAGGCGCCTGACAGGATAAAAACATTAATATTTGCCGATACTTTTGCCGGCTTGGATACCCCCGAAATTAAACAGGGCCGTTATGACACGGCAACACGTTTAGAAAACGAAGGCATGGATGCTTATGCGGATGAGGCGATCTACAAAATGATAAAACCTTTACATGTTGCGTCGATGCCAGATGTTTCCGGCCACGTTATAAAAATGATGAAAGGAACATCGCCAAAAGGCGCGGCAACAGCCTTACGCGCCCGGGCCGAAAGAATCGATTATTTAGCTGATGTACTTCCAGAAATTGATATACCGACCCTGGTAATAGTTGGCCGTGATGATGAGTTCACCCCTGTTGCTAAAGCAGAAGAGTTAAAAGCAAACCTGCAAAACTGTAAACTTGTAATTATTGAAGATGCAGGCCACATGCCAAATTTGGAGCATCCTGGAGAATTTAACACAGCGGTGCTGGATTTTTTGGAGGGAATAAATTATCCTGAAGGTTCATTTTAAATTCTTTCCGGGTATCCTTTCAGACTTACGAAGTTTTCGAAACTTCGTAAGTCTTCCCCGGTGTCAATCCACCGAAACCATCGCCTTTATAACCCCGGTCTCCGGCTTAAGCCAGCTTTCAAAATCTCTTTTTACTTCATCAAAACCTACCCTGTGGGTGATATAGGTTTTAGGATCTACCAGTCCACTTTTCATACAGGCAATAACATGCTCAAAATCCTGTCGGGTAGCATTCCTGCTGCTCATTAGCGTGGCTTCGCGTTTGTGAAATTCCGGATGACTGAAGGCAATTTCACCCTTTTGCAGGCCGATCAACACAAACCTGCCGCCATGTGCCAGGTATTGAAAAGCATTATCGATCGCCTTTTGATTGCCTGTAGCATCAATAATAACTGTTGGCATATCGCCACCTGTTATTTCTTTTAGTTGTTCAAAAACATTCGCTTTAAGCGCATTCAAAGTATGTTTTACTTTTAAATGCTGTTGGCAAAAGCTAAGGCGTGCTTCGTTTACGTCCATTACAATTACCTCTGCCCCCGCAATCTTTGCAAATTCAATAGTTCCCAGACCTATCGGGCCTGCCCCTATTATCAATACAAATTCCCCCTTTTTAATACCTGCTCGGGCAACCCCGTGGGCGCCGATGGCCAAAGGTTCTATCAAGGCGAGTTCTTCATAACTTAACCCTTCACCATGTACCAATGAATACGATGGCACAGATAAGTATTCAACCATTCCGCCGTCAACATGTACGCCGCAAACTTTAATATTAACGCAACAATTAGGTTTGCCCGAGCGGCAGGCAATGCAAGTGCCGCAATTAAAATAAGGGATAAAAGTCACCTTCTCTTCCATTTCAAACCCGTCGGCACCGTCAAATTCAACTAATTCCCCGGCAAGCTCATGGCCCAATATGCGGGGATATTCGAAAAATGGCTGCATGCCTTCAAACGCATGCAAGTCAGTACCGCAAATACCAATGCGTTTTATTTTTATAATGGCATGCCCTTTTTTTAAAACAGGTTTTTCGGCTGTCTTGTATTCAAGGGTCCCGGGTTGAGTACAAACCAGTGTTTTCATGCCTAATTTGCTTTTTCTATAACGCTATCGCCTTATTTTTAAAGGTAAGCGACTTTATAATTATCCAGGCTATAATATATGCCAATGCGCAAACCGCAAACATAATTGAATACGCAATTTGCGGCGTAGCTTTATAATAATCAGTTAGATGGCCGGCTAATTTTTGAATGATAAAGCCACCGATACCGCCAGCCATAGTGCCTATACCAATAACGGAACCAACTGTTCTTTTCGGAAACATATCAGACACCGTAGTAAACAAATTGGCCGACCATGCCTGGTGTGCAGCGGCGGCGATACAAATAACAGTTATGGCTAAAATTGAGGCATTATCGCCAAAAATAGCTTTGTTGCCAAAATACTGCGTTAGCAATAACAATATCGGGAATAATGCAATGATCAGCATGGCTGTCATCCGCGCCTTGTACACAGGCATACCCCGATTGATTAAAAATAATGGAATACTGCCGCCAAAAGTGCTGCCAAAAATAGCTATGCCATATACTATAAATGTTGGCCACATTACCTGTTCGCCCGTCATACCAAATTGTTTCTTCAAATAATCGGGCAGCCAAAACAGCAAAAACCACCATACTCCGTCGGTTAAAAACTTGCCCATAAAAAATGCCCATGTTTGCGGGAAAACAAGTAGTTTAAGCCATGATACTTTTTGTTCAACCGCTACATCTTCTGATGGTGCAACATGTGCAACCAGGTCGTCGCTATGGATATAGTTAAACTCCCCCTTTGATAGTTTTTTATGTTTGGAAGGAGAATCGTAAAGCGCAAACCAAAAAAACAGCCAGATAAAACCTAATGCCCCGGTAATAATAAACGCATATTTCCATCCCGGGTCGTTTCCCCAGTTTGCTAAACACCATGGCACAAAAAGGGCGGCAATCATAGCGCCGATATTTGACCCGCTGTTAAAAATTCCGGTAGCAAGGGCGCGTTCCTTCTTAGGAAACCACTCTGCCACTGTTTTTATCGATGCAGGAAAATTACCACCTTCGCCAATACCGAAAAGGCTCCTGATAACGATGTGTAAGGTTACAGTGCTGCCTGCAAATGCGCTCAGCATACCAAAAACCGACCATACGATTAATGACAGCGCCAAACCTAACTTGGTGCCAATCTTATCGATAAACCAGCCTGCAAATACGGTAACGCCAGCATAAAAAAGGGTGAAATATCCAGTCAGGTTAGCGAAATCGGTATTGCTCCAGCCAAAGCCGCCTTTTTCTATGGGGGTCGAGAAAAATTCTTTCAGGTAACTGATTACCTGGCGGTCCATGTAGTTGATCGTGGTTGAAAATAGCAGCAGGGTGGCTATTACCCATCTGTATCTCCCTACTATATTTTCTTTCGTCATATTAATTTACATGACTGCTTTTATCAGCTCAAGCGCTTTAACGGTTTCTGTATACAGCAGATCATACTCGCGGTTTTTCAACATATCCTTACTTATTAGTTTACCTCCCATGCCCACCGCGCTAACCCCGGCATGAAACCATCCGCTGATATTTTTGGGAGTTACTTCTACCCCACCGGTCGGCATAAAAAGTATACCGGGAAATATTTCTTTTACTGCGCTTATAAATGCCGGACCAACCACATTAGCCGGGAATATTTTCACCAGTTCGGCGCCGTTTTTCTGGGCGGCATAAATTTCGGTAGGCGTCATGCAACCGGGTATCCATAATAATTTGTGTTTATGGGCTACTTTGCCAACTTCCGGGTTAATGGTAGGCGCTACAATAAAGTCGGCCCCGGCATCAACAAAAGCCTCAGCTTCCGATATATTCTTTATCGTGCCTATGCCAAGGAAAAGGTCACCCATTTCCTTATCCACAGCCTTTCTTAACACCTTAAAATTATCAAATGCAGGCTTGGCGAGGTTAGTGTATTCCATTACCCTTACCCCGGCTTTGTACAGCGTGCGGATTATTTCCAGGCTTACTTCAACATCTTCATAATAAAACAAGGGCAGCATTCCCTGTGTGAGGATGCTGTTCAGTACCGCTTTTTTTAATTTCATTTCATTGCATTTTTAATTTCTGCTACTGTTTTGGTGGTAGCATCGCCTTTTATAAACAGCTTTTCAAATGCAGCTGCTGTAGCAAATTCAAGTATTTCGTTTACTCTGTGCTGGTTATAAAAACCATAAATAAGGCCGGCCATAAAACAATCCCCACTGCCTACCTTGTCAACAACATGCCCGGTTTCATATTCGCCCGAATTGTATAATTGGTTATCCGTGTACAAAGTTGTATAATATTTTATATCATTGGTAGCATCAAACCGAAAAGTATTTGCAACTGCCTTACATTTCGGATTTTGTTCCATAATTTTTTGCGAAGTTTTTAAAGCCTCTTTTATATAGATACTTTTTTGCCCGGATTCATGTATATTCGGTATCACATCTATACCAAGCATCATATCAGCCGCCCATATATTTCCCATTACCAAATCACAATATTTAACCAGTTCCGGCATCACCTGCAAGGGCGTTTTACCGTATTGCCACAACTTAGCCCTATAGTTCATATCCACCGAAATGGTGATACCCTTTTTTGCAGCTGCCTCTAAAACTTCCTTACATACATCGGCAACGTTTTGGCTAAGCGCCGGGCATATCGCACTAAAATGAAACCAGCTTACACCTTCGAGCGCCTTATCCCAATCAATCGTTCCTGGTTTAAGCTCGGCAAATGCTGAATGGGCGCGGTCGTATATCAGGGCGTCATTTTTAATATCATTGCGCTCGGTTAAATAATATGTCCCTACCCTTGCGCCGCTATAATGTATCGCCGAAGTATCGATACCATTATTTTGCAGCGATTTTACGATTTGCGCCGTCATATCATTATCCGGCAATGCCGTAAAATATTTTGCCGGCAATCCCCACACCGCAAGGTTATTCGCTACATTAAGCTCCGCGCCTACAATATATACCGGCAGTTGCTTATTGCTGATCCACTCCCCATCGGTATCCGGGCAAAAACGCAGCAATAATTCGCCAAAAGAAAGTATTTTACCTGTGTACGCCCCGTTGTTTAAAAGTGCGCTCATTTTATCTTATCAAAATCGAAGTAATTTTTTGCATTGTAGTAGCAAATGTCCTGTATTATTTTACCTGTCCAGGCTACATCATTTGGCAATTCCCCATTTTCAATGTCATTGCCAAACAGGTTGCATAATAACCGCCTGAAATATTCATGCCTTGGGTACGACAAAAAACTGCGCGAATCTGTAAGCATGCCAACCATCCGGCTTAAAAGCCCCATGTTTGATAACGTATTTAACTGTTTGGTCATGCCATCCTTTTGATCGAGGAACCACCATGCCGAGCCAAACTGCATTTTCCCGGCTACTGACCCATCGTTAAAATTACCCGCCATTGCAGCAATAAGCTCATTATCCGCCGGATTAAGATTATAAAGAATGGTCTTGGTTAATTTATTTTCATTTTCCAGCCTGTCTAAAAATTTCGACAACGCTGTACCCTGTACATAGTCGCCAATAGAATCGTAACCTGTGTCCGGGCCCGATTCCCTGATAGCCCGGGTGTTGGCATTACGCAAAGCGCCGAGATGGTATTGCTGTACCCAGCCTTTTTCGTGGTCCCAAACCGAAAAATTATACAGCATAGCCGATTTAAATTTCACGATCTCATCCTGGGTCAATGCCTGTTGGGCCCTTATTTTTTTGAATATTAGCCGCGTCTCCAGTTCGGTATAATTTTCGGCATATAGTTTTTCAAGGCCATGATCGGATAGGCAACAGTCGTTTTCAGCAAAATAATCATGTCTCGATTTCAAAGCTTCAAGATAGTTGCAAAAATCGTTGATGGTTGTATCCGTGATTGTTTCAAGTCTTTTGATATACGCATTTAATATCCTGGTATCAGCGGCATCCATAGCCTTATCAGGCCTGAAAGCAGGCAACACTTTTACCGCATAGCCATCATTTTTTATTTTTTTATGATGGGACAGGTCATCAAGCGGGTCATCTGTAGTACAAACAACCTCTACATTCATGTTTTTAATCAGGTTTCGTACACTGTACTCCGGCGATTTCAATTTTTCATTACACTCATCATATATTTTTTTAGCTGTTGCTGGCGATAAAAGCGTATTTATATTGAAATAGCGTTGTAATTCAAGGTGTGTCCAATGATAGAGTGGGTTACGTAGTGTATATGGCACGGTTGCCGCCCATTGTTCAAACTTCTCCCAATCACTTTTGTCGCCCGTAATATAATCCTCTTTTACGCCGTTGGCCCGCATCGCGCGCCATTTATAATGATCGCCAAAAAGCCAGATGCGGGTAAGGTTTTCAAAATTGATGTCACCTGCTATCTCGTTTGGCGGCAGGTGGCAGTGATAATCGATAATGGGAAGGCTTGCAGCATATTCGTGGTATAAACGTTCCGCTGTTTTTGTTTCCAGTAAAAAATTTTCGTTTAAAAAACTCTTCATCTTCATATTATCTGTAGGGAAGCTATTTTATTCAGGTTTAACGTATGTTCCGTTTCAACGGGCAATATACTTTTTATGCTATAGAATATTCAAAAGTATTGCAGGTTAATTTTTAATTTATTGACCTTGTGACTTTTAATACTTTATTATTTTAACACTTTTATAGTGAGATGATTGTTATCCCACCAATTAGAGAGATTTTAGCCATGGAAAAGCACATTGTAAAAATATTAAAAACCGAATTTGTAACGCATAATGTAAAGCGTTTTACAGTAGAAAAACCTGCCGGGTACACTTTTATATCCGGCCAGGCTACGGATGTTTCCATCAATAAGCCAGGGCTCGAAAATGACCTTCATCCGTTCACATTTACCTGCTTAAATACCGATGACTACCTTGAATTTACCATAAAAATTTACAAAGGGAACAATGGCCTTACCGAGAAGCTACTGGACATTAATCCGGGCGATGAACTTATACTGCATGAAGTTTTCGGCGCTATTAATTACCAGGGACCCGGTTTATTTATTGCAGGGGGCGCAGGCTTAACGCCATTTATTTCTATTTTCCGCCAGCTTAAAGCGGATAATAAACTGGCTGGCAATACCCTGCTATTTGGCAACCGCACCCAGGACGACATTATAATAAAAGACGAACTTGATGAAATGTTGGGCCAAAATCATGTAGATGTTTTATCAAACCCTACCGGCGATGTCCCCGGCAGCCATATTAATAAAGCTTTAATAAAGCAATTTTTAACCGATAAAACGGAATATTGCTATATATGCGGCCCGGATGAGTTTGTAGCTGCCATGAAAAAATACATACTTGAGATTGGCGTTGAGGAGGACAAGATTGTTGTCGAGGAATAAGAACCAATCAGCTTTAATCTACCTACATATTACAACAACCCACTACTCTGTTTATCCAAAAACAAAACGGCATCAGGATGCCTGCGCAAAATTGCAGATGGATATTCTTCAATAATTTCACCATACACCGTGTTATACACAGCGTTAGCCTTTTTCTCGCCGGGCACCATGCAGTAAATATATTTACCCGCCATAAGCGCCGGGATGGTTAATGTTATGGCATAAGCGGGCACTTGGGGCAGTTCAGCAAAACAGCCATCATTGACTTGCTGTTGCCTGCATGCCGCATCAAGCTTTACCATTTTAACCATTAAAGGATCGTTAAAATCAGCTACATGTGGGTCATTAAAGGCCAGGTGCCCGTTTTCGCCGATGCCCATACAAACAATATCCGGGGGATATGATGCTAATAGTTTGGCATAGCGCCTGCATTCATCGCCTATATTTATGGCGTTCCCGTTAATATAATTTACGGAGCGAAATTGCTGGCGGCCAAATATTTTTCCATTTAAAAAGAATGCAAATGTACGCGGGTCATTTTCGGGCAATTCAATATATTCATCCATATGAAATGCATTTACCCGGCTCCAATCAACATTTGTACTCCAGTTTAAGGCTTCCAAAAAATCATTTTGCGATGGCGCCGAGGCAAAAATTACATTCACATGCTCTTGTTGCTCCAACAGCGCATTTATCCTTGAACATACCATCAGGGCCGCATTCGAGCCCATCAACACCCTGTTTTCATAAATCCTTATGGTAAGATCGTCAACTATTTGTTGCTTCATTATTTACCAGTAGTTTTATCAAACACCATCTTCCCTTTTATAATAGTCATTTCAACATTTATATCTGCGTCAAAAATAATTATATCTGCATCTTTTCCAGCCGCGATTGAACCTTTTTTATCGCCTATTTTCATAATGCGGGCAGGAGTAGCCGAGGCCATTTGAATAGCCTCCAATAAAGGCACATCTGCCAATTCCACCATATTACGTATTAAACGGTTTGTTGTTGCAACGCTGCCTGCAAAACAGCTACGGTCGGGCATTTTGGCCACGTTATCTTCCACAATTACCGCTATCCCGTTTTTAAGGCTACCTAAAATACTGTTGCCCGGCGGCATGGCTGCCGCCCGCATGGCATCGGTTATCAACGCTATTTTACCTGGTCCTTTTATCTTATAAACCAATTTTAATAATGGCGCCGGCAGGTGTACGCCATCGGCAATTATCTCCACATCCATTTCATCAATTAAATAGGCACTCTCAATCACGCCAGCATAGCGGAATGCATTACGCCTTGTTACGCCCGACATCCCCGAATAAAAATGCGTTGCCAGCGTAAAGCCATTTTCAAAAGCGGGCAATACTTCTTCATAAATGGCATCTGTATGCGCAATAGCAACTAAAATTCCTTTTGACGTTACATATTTGCCGAATTCAATGGCCCCCGGCAATTCAGGCGCTGCGCTCCAACGCTTAATAACCGAAGTGCCTGATAATATTTCTTTATATTCTTTAGGGTCGGGGTCACGGATGTACTGTGGGTCCTGTGCGCCGCATTGATTTAGGGAAAAGTATGGCCCCTCCAAATGCATCCCGACAAATTGCGCACCATCAGTGTTTTGCTTGTCGGCTATTTCGTATATCCGCAGGGTTTCAAGCAATTCTTCCTTACTGCTTGTTAAGGTAGTTGGCAGCATGCCCGTGGTGCCGTACCGGGCATGGGTATTGGCTATTGTTAAAAATGCCTCCACGGTATTGTCCATAAAATCGTGGCCACCGCCGCCATGAACATGGATATCGATAAACCCCGGCGAAACATATTTACCTTCGGCATTTATTTCCACAACACCCGGCACATCTATATTACCTTCTTCAATGGCGGTTATCCTGCCATCATCTACCAAAACAGTGCCGTTCCCGATAATCCGCGAAGGCGTTATAATTTGGCCGTTATATATTTTTAATTGTACCATGGATAGCTATTTTGTGTTTGGCTTACCTTTTTTGCCTCACCCTGCCCTCTCCAAAGGAGAGGGTTCTAAAAAACGAGCGAAGTTAAAGTCCTCTCCTTGCGCCACCGCCAAAGCTAAGGCGCACGCGGTTGGAGAGGATTTAGGTGAGGCCGTGTTATTTACTTCTCGATAACCGCTCATAAAGCAGCTTGATCCTTTCATTCCTTAAATCATCTTCCTGTTTTAACTCAGCTGCATTTAAAAAACCTTTGTTCAATTCATCAAAATGCATAGTGATCACCGTACCGTTCATCATCATGTTCCGCAATTCAAGCACAACGCCCGGTATCTCATCGGCTGTAAACTCAGGTGAGTTTACCCGTTTTAATATTTCATGAAACTCAAGGTATTGCAGCCTGATGGCTGTCATTAACCGATAATGCTCAAACTCTTCCTTGTTTTTTGTGGGATGAAGGTCGTAAAGTATTTCTAAAGCCGATTGGGTACTGTCAACCAATTGCTTTACTGTGAAAGGCGTTGATGAAATCACTTTCCCGGCGACAATTTCATAAGGCGTTGTTTTTAAAGCTTTCCAAAAGCGGGCTGCCTGCACTGTGTTAAAACCGTACTTTTCATCACAATATTTTGCGATAAAACCTTCAATATCTAATGGCTTTGCCGATTGGATACTTTCAACATAGGCTGCAATCAGTATATTAAACCCGCTGATGGGGTAAACATGCCTGATGGCATATTCTTCCGCCATTTCATTTTCCGATTCAAAAACAGGGGAATATTGGCCGGATGTTGACCATGAAGTCATAATAATTCCCTTATAACCCAATTTTGCAGCTGCGGGCACAAAGTCGCGGATGTTTTTAAAATGCTTTTCCCATTGGGTGAGATAAAAATTATCGGGCGATGATCGGATGGCCGGCGCACCCCATATTTCGTAACCGCTTTCCAGCAGCTTTTGGTGATTACCAAAGTGGTTCATATCCCAGCCGTAGTTCCAGTCGATAAATACAGTGCCTTTTGGCAGTAATTTAATAGCATCGGGATATTTTAATGCAATATCGGCCCAAAGAACAGGGGTTTTGCCAAGCCTTATAACAATATTGCAAAGCATCCTAATATAATCGATGTACAGTTTTGATTTACCTTCCTTTGCCACCATTTGCCTGCACCGTTCATCGTGGCCAAGCAAATAAGTTTCATCGCCACCTATATGTATATATTTTGAGGTATGGGTTGACGCCAGTTCGGTATACAGATCGGTAAATAAAGCGCTGTCCTGCCTCGTTTGCAGCGGACAAACCTGCGAGAAATCTTTTTGGTCTTCACGTAAATCCTTATACCTGTCATTCCTTAAAATATATTCTACATGCCCAAAGCTTTGCTGCAAGGGGATAACATCGATACCCAAATCATTGCAATATTTTATAAATGATACGATCTCGGCTTTGGTATAAGCATACCTGTTGGGTATTAGCGGGTGTTTTTCAAACGGGTAGGTACCTTCCCACTCCATTATCAACGTGTTTATACCATCCTTGCTCAGTTTTAAAGCGAAAGCTTTAAGGGCATCCATAGTCATCACCTGTATGCGCAAATCCAGGTGAAAGCCCCTTACCATGAACGGGCTTTGCTGGTTTACAGGTTTTTGGGCACTTACGTTATAAACGGCAAATAACGATAACAATAAGATTATTATCCTTTTTCTCATCAATAAATATGGTTTATAAAAAAATCTGGCCGATGAATTATTGGCTGTCCGAAAATAATAAAAAAAGATGGGTTGTGAATGGGTTAACAAAGAGGTTTGTCCCGGTTTGAATTTTTTTTGTGTGATGTATCATTGATGTATATTTGATCGTAATATCAATTATCAATAAAGATAAAATGAAAACATTTATTTTAATCGTTTGCTTAGGGTTGATATTTATTTCCTGTAAAAAGAATAATGTGGCCCCTTACTCAAGTCAAGGCGTTATAACCGGGTACGACCCACGGACCTGCGCTGAGTGTGGAGGACTTTTTATCACAATTAAGAATGATACTACTAAAAATGCCCGGCCACGTTATAACATTAACGCAGACTTGCAACAGTTGGGCATTAACCCCAGTGCTAAATTTCCAATAAATGTTAGTCTGAACTGGAAGCACGATACAACCGCATTGGGAAGTTTTGGTTATATCATAGTTTCTCAAATAAAAGTCATTAATTAATGGCAACGCCCTTGTGGGTGGTTTTATCACCAACAAAGGCGAAGATAACAGGATCGACGACTCACCCTCCGGTGCCCCTGCAAACTGCCTGCTACAAACTGCAAACTCCCGCTACCATGGTATCGTAAACCAAAATGTAGATCCCTTGCCTTCTTCGCTCTCGATATTTATCTGGCCATTATGCCTTTTGACAATTTCGGCAGAGATATAAAGCCCAAGGCCCAGGCCGGCAAATTTTTGGGAACTTTCATCAACCCTGTAAAAACGGTCGAACAAAAGCGGGATCTTGGTGTGTGCAATACCTATGCCGAAGTCGGTAACGGATATTTTCACACCCTCTTTATTTTTAGTTACATCAATAATAACTTTATCGCTTTCGGGCGAATATTTTGCAGCGTTTGATACCAGGTTGATGATCACCTGCTCCAGCCGGTTCCTGTCGGCATGAATTTCCACACCCTTGTCCCCTTGCACAACTAGTGTATATTTTTGCAGGCTGCTTTGCAATTCTTCGCAGCATTCCTCTATCAATTCATCAAGGCTAAAGTTCGTTTTACGCAACGCCAGCTTGCCCGATTGTATTTTGGTAACATCAAGCAAATCCCCTATCAATTCAACCAGTTTATCAACCTGTTTTACAGCCTTCTTTACAAAATTATGTACAACCAGCGTTTCTTCGTTTTGCGGGAATTTACGTTCCAATATTTGCAAAACCGCTTTTAAACTGGTGATCGGAGTTTTTAATTCGTGACTGGCTATGCTGATAAATTCATCCTTTTTCTTTAATAACTCAAGGTTGGTTTCCTCCAGTAACTTATCGGCAGTAATTTCCAACAAAGTCCCCACAAAACGTACGGGTTGCTGGTGTTCATTAAAATATGCCTTCCCTTTACATTTTATCCATTTTATTTTTTCATCAATTGGAATAGTACGGTGCTCAATACCAAATTCACCATCATTTTCGGCATTTAAAGCATCATTAATTTTTCTTTCTACCAATTCCCGGTCTCCAGTGAATATCATCTTAAAATACAGGGGCATATCAACCGGGTCTGACGATTTCAACCCGAATATTTCCTTACATCGTTTATCCCAAACCAGTTCCTTTGTTTGCGGGTTATAGTCCCAGGTGCCAAGTCCCGTTGATTCAACAGCTAATTTTAGCCTGTCCTTATTTTCACTCAATAAGCGTTCTACTTCGGCAAGCCCCTCCTCTATCTTGCGTTTATCAGTAATATCTTCAATGGCAAGCAAAATTAGGGGCTCGCCGGTAACATTGTGAATTTGCCTGGCATTAAGCAGCATTATCCTTTTTCCAATACCGGGAAATACTTGTGAAACTTCGTAACCCTCCAGCTCTTTTTTTTCAGGAAGTATCTTTTCCAGCATCTCTTTAAGCAGTGGTATATCCCATCGCTGGTTACCAAGGTCATAAATATATTTACCTTCCGTTTGCTTTTCGTTGGTTTTAAACTTGTTGTAAAAACCGGCAGTGGCGCGTTTTATACGCAATTGGCTATCAAGTATAATTAAAGGGTCGCGGATGGTGCTTATAATTCCTTCAGTATACAGGCGTGCATTATTTAACTGATCGTTACGGTCAACTAATTCCTTGTTAACGATCATTATTTCCTCATTCGTGCTCTGTAATTCTTCTTTCGAGGTTTCCAACTCTTCGTTCAGGCTTTGCAGTTCCTCGCTGCCCGACAGCAGTTCTTCATTAGCGCTTTGCAGCTCTTCGTTGGCGGTTTCCTGCTCCTCGG
>Ga0207029_10168_pt1 | contig 12955 bp, 13 predicted proteins | sample Alteio_BWMinCont_39_FD_153282 | JGI IMG/M metagenome (GOLD analysis project Ga0207029, IMG submission 153282) | Enriched cells from forest soil in Barre Woods Harvard Forest LTER site, Petersham, Massachusetts, United States -... | ecosystem: Environmental > Terrestrial > Soil > Temperate forest >...
GAGAGCAAGCACGCGGTCAGGGGTTTGAGCAAGAGCGCCGCCTTGGAATTCGCCAGGAAAGGCATCCGCGTAAACACGGTTTCCCCGGGCACGATCCAGACGGAGATGATCGGGCGCATGCTCGGCGACGGAGCAAGTGAAGCGAAGAAATGGTGGGAGAATCAGCACCCCGTTGGGCGTTTTGGATCACCAGAAGAAGTTGCTGCGGCCGTGGTGTGGCTGGCTTCTCCGGAAGCATCGTTTGTCACCGGAACCGACATTGCCGTCGATGGCGGCTACCTGGCGCAATGATTCGAGGAAATACACTTAAGAACGATGAAAGCATTAACCGCAATGGAAGATTTCGATCTCAGTTAACAGACAAACAAATAAACACATTGAAAGGAAACATAATATGAATCAGTACCAAAAACCATACACTGCTCAAGACAGCGCCATCGCGTTCATTGATTTCCAACCTCAGATGCTCTTTGGCGTGGCGAACATGGATCGCGCTTCGCTAATCAACAACGTGACGTTGCTCGCCAAAGTCGCAAAGGAATACAACATTCCCACGGTGCTTTCATCGGTGGAGACCGAATCTTTCAGTGGCTATGTCTGGCCACAATTGCTGGATGTGTTCCCGGGAAAAAACGTCATAGAACGTTCTTCGATGAATTCGTGGGATTCCATGGAATTTCGCAAAGCCATCGAAGCCACCGGTCGCAAAAACATTCTCATGTGCGGTTTGTGGACCGAAGTATGCGTTACGTGGCCGACCATTGAGATGCTGGGCGTCGGCTACAACGTTTACGTTGTTGAGGACTGCTGCGGCGCAACCTCGCCGGCGGCGCATGAAGCAGCGCTCTCGCGCATGGTTCAAGCCGGCGCGGTGCGGCTCACAACAATCCAGGCTTTGCTCGAATGGCAGCGTGATTGGAAAAACAAGGAGCACTACAACGCACTCATGGGGTTGCTCAGGCCGCAGACTGGTGCCTACGGCGTTGGCGTTGAATACGCGTACACGATGGTACACCACGCACCGCAGTCAGCTCAAAAACCGCAAATTGTGCCCAAGAAAGCCACCTGATATCCGCATAAAAGCTCGACCCATTATGAAAACCAAAGCTTTTGCGTTGGGCCTCACGTTGGCGTGTTTGGTTGCAGCCGCACGGGCAGCCGACTCGCCAGCGCCGAAGGAAAATGTTTTTGCGACTAAGCCACTGGGCATCCGAGTCTCCATTAAAATGGACGGCCCTTATATGGAAGCGGCCGATCTGCAAATCATCTGCCTCTTCAAACACAAAGCGTCCGGCGACACTTACCAAGGCGCGGCAAAGGAAACGGACGCGCATCTCGGCAGCATTCTTTCTGCCTTGCGGAATCGGGGCGAATTCGTCGGTGAACTGGGTGAGACGTTTCTTTTCACTCCGCCTAAAGGTTCCATACCGGCCAAGCGTTTCATGGTGATTGGATTGGGAGAGGAAAAAGAACTCTCCGTGGATTCATTGCACGTTGTGGGACGGTTGGCCGCTCGTGAAGCGGTGCGCCTCAAAGCCAAGCACGTTGCCTGGGCGCCGGTCATTCACGACGAAGGCAATACGACTATTGAGGTCGGCGAAGGAGATCGCGCCTTTATCGAGCAAATGCTCTCGGCTTACGACACGGAGAAGCGGCTTCAAGCGCAGGGACTGGCACCGGAATTCAGCATTGAGAGCGTCGTGGTCGAAGCCGGGCCGGCATTTTTCGATAGTGCGGTGAAACAAGTGGGCGAAGGTATTAATTCGGTCACGGTGGAATTAGGCAAACGCGAAGCCGCTCCCTACACCTCGACTGGCAAATAAAATGGAGCCCGCCGCGTGGATATTTCCATTGTTGTTACTCACTTTTTCAGCAGCCCTGGCTGACGAAGGGGCCGCAACAGTGACGAGCGGCAGCCCGACAGAAAGCGGCGCCTCCGCACCACAGGCGGAAGTAGTGGCAGAAACGGGAGAAAGTCCACCAGCGCCACCAGCCTATAAGATACTGCGATTTACCGAGAATTACTCCTACCTCAGTGACCCCGTGAAACGCGGCGATTTGTTCGACCCGATCAAATACATACCCCTTCGAACGAATGAACCATACTGGTATCTGACACTGGGGGGAGAAGTCCGCGAACGCTTTGAAGGAAATTATGACCAGAACTTTGGGATCGGCGCAGGTGATAATTCCTTCTGGTTGCAGCGTATTACCTTGCTGGCTGATATGCATCTTGGCCAGCGGGTGCGTTTTTTCGTGGAAGGAATCTCCGGCGTTATTGCCGGTCAGTCAGAGCCACCTTCTCCAGTGCAAAAAGACCCGATCAATTTACAATTCGCGTTTGCCGATGTCCTGCCTTATCTCACCGAGGACGAGCGATTAACATTGCGTGCCGGCCGGTTCGGCATGAGCCTGGGCTCGGGAAGGCTGGTGGCCACGCGCGCAGCCCCGAACATCCCCTTCAAATTCGATGGCTTCGAAGCAATCTATGACCGTCCTTTCTGGCACGCGACGGCATTTGTTACGCGACCGGTAAATGAACACACCGATAGATTTGACAGCGACGATTATAGCACGGAGTTTTGGGGACTGTATTTGACCCGTTGGTTTGACGATTCGCACAAGTCTGGAGTGGACGCTTACTACCTTGGCATTGCGCGGGAACACGGCCAATACGCTTCCGGAACGGGGAACGAACATCGGCACTCTTTTGGCACACGTTTATTTGGAGAAAAGAACCAATGGGATTGGAACGGGGAAGCTGTGCTGCAGGTCGGAGACTTTGGCAATCAATCCATCCTGGCTTGGACGGCAAGTCTCGATGCCGGTTATACATGGGACGCTTCCTGGAAACCACGGCTTGGGCTCAAGGCGGATATTGCCAGCGGTGATAATAATTCCACGAACGGGACTCAGGGAACCTTCGACGCTCTCTTTTTCAAATCCGGCTATTTCAATGACGCCAGCCTGATCCGTCCTCAGAACATCATCGATGTTCATCCGAACTTCAGCGCGGACTTGACCCGATCATTGTCGATTGACGGCGGCGCCGATGTGTTCTGGCGTTATTCACGCAACGATGCCGTTTACGCGGTGCCGGGATTTGTTGCCGTTCCCGCGTTGAGCACGGCCTCGGCGTTTGTAGGGACGGCCACGGATGTGAACCTGGAGTGGAGATTACAAAGGCACATCACTTTGCTCGCGTCTTACGTTCACTTTTTCACCGGCGGTTACATCCATGCGGCCGGCGGGCGCGATGTCAATTACGTCTCCACCACCATGAGCTTTCTATTCTGACCCAAACGACCAAACCAATGAACGAGCCAATCCACGTGGCGATTGTTCGACGAGTGAAGCCTGGACGGGAACGCGACTTCGAGCGGGAGCTTTTGGCTTTCGCTCAGCGTTCTCTCGTCGAGCCAGGCACCAGGGGTGTTCATCTGATTTATCCATCGCCGTCTTCCGGCTCGAATGAATATGGGATCCTTCGCACGTTTGTCAGCGAATCGGATCGGGCGGCGTTTTATAAATCCGCGCTCTACCGCGAATGGCTCACCACCATCGAGCCTTTGGTTGATGGCGAACCAAAATATCGAGAGTTGCATGGTTTGGAGGCTTGGTTCCGCAATCCTACGTCCGATGGCCCTCCATTGTGGAAAATGGCCATCGCAACCTATCTCGGAGTAGTTCCAGTGGTCATGTTCCTGGCCTTGACGATCGGCCGCATGCTTCAAAATTGGAATTTTGTCCTGAACAACATTGTCTTCAACGCCTTCGTGGTGGCGCTTTTGACATGGGTAGTCATGCCGCTCATTACCCGGGCTCTGCACGGTTGGTTAAACCCAAAATATGAAAACACCATTATATGAATACATCCATTATTCCTGATCTGATTCTTCACAACGGACGCATTACGACCCTCGACCCAAAAAAATCCGAGGCCACCAATCTGGCCATCAAGGACGGGCGCATCGTCGGAGTGGACAACGCAGAGGAATACCAACGGGGACCGGACACGAAGGTGATTGATTTGCAGGGTCGCCGGGTGATTCCCGGATTGAACGATTCTCACATGCATATCATCCGCGGCGGCCTTAGCTACAACCTCGAGCTTCGCTGGGACGGTGTTCCGTCCCTCGCGGACGGTTTGCGCATGCTCAAAGAGCAGGCTCAGCGGACACCGCCCGGCCAATGGGTCCGCGTCATCGGCGGTTGGAGCGAGTTCCAATTCGCCGAACGGCGTATGCCCACGCTTGATGAAATCAACGCCGTCTCCCCCGAAACACCTGTCTTCGTCCTGCACTTGTATTGCCGCGGTATGTTGAACAGAGCCGCGCTGCGAGCCTGCGGCTACACCAAAGACACTCCCAATCCACCGGCGGGTGAAATCCAGCGCGACGGAAGCGGCAACCCCACCGGACTCCTCATCGCCCGCCCCAATGCCGGAATTCTTTACGCTACCGTCGGCAAGCAACCCAAGCTGCCGCCTGAACAGCAGACGAACTCTTCCCGCCATTTCATGCGCGAGCTCAACCGCCTTGGCCTCACCAGCTTGGTGGACGCGGGCGGCGGCTCTCAAATCTACCCAGACGACTATGCGATCATCGAAGAACTGCACAAGCGAGGAGAGATGACCGTTCGCATGGCCTATAATATTTTCACGCAGAAACCCAAACAGGAGAAGGAGGATTTCCTGCGCTGCATGAAACTGACGGGGCCGGGCAAGGGCGACGATTACTATCGCTGCAACGGGGCTGGAGAAATGCTGGTTTATTCAGCGGCGGATTTCGAGGATTTCCTGGAACCCCGGCCCGACCTTCCGTCCAACCTGGAAAAGGACTTAAAGGGGGTTGTTTCGCTCTTGGCTGCAAAAAAATGGCCGTTCCGTATTCACGCCACCTATGACGAAAGTATCTCCCGGATGTTGAACGTGTTCGAGGAGGTCAACCGTGAAATTCCTTTCAAAGGAACAAATTGGTTCTTCGATCATTGCGAAACCATCTCGGACCGCAGCCTCGAACGTGTCAAAGCGTTGGGAGGGGGCATTGCGATCCAGGACCGCATGGCCTTCCAAGGAGAGTATTTCCTGGACCGCTATGGCAGTAAGGCGGCGGAACGGACTCCGCCTGTTCGGAGAATGCTCGATTTGGGCATTCCCGTGGGGGCGGGCACAGATGCAACACGAGTGGCCAGCTACAACCCCTGGCTTTCCCTTTACTGGCTCGTGACCGGGAAAACCGTCGGCGGCACTGCGCTCTATTCCGAAGCAAATCGTCTAAACCGGGAAGAAGCGTTGATGCTTTACACCAAAGGCAGCAGTTGGTTTTCGGGTGAAAGCGGCAAAAAGGGAGCCATCGTCATCGGCCAACTGGCGGACGTCACCGCCCTCACCGAAGATTACATGTCAGTGGCCGAAGAGAAAATCAAGGGGATTGAATCCGTCCTCACGATTGTTGGTGGGAAGATTGTTTACGCGGCTCAGGAATTTCAGAACCTTGACCCGGCACCACTGCCAGTGCTGCCGGATTGGTCACCCATTAAGGTCTATGGTGGATATGGCGCGCCGCTAGACATTCGCAAAGCCGCGCGAGCGGGGGTGCCGATGCCGCAGCATCAGCACAATGCCGAATGCCATCATCACGGCTGTGCCCATGCGGCCCATCAACTTCTCGCCGGTATCGAAGACGCCCGCAATCGCTACGCCGAATTCTGGGGATTGGGTTGCGATTGTTTTGCGTTTTGAGGATCCCGACGACAACGTCAACCTCAACCACCACCCAAATGAAAAAATCAACAACTCCAAAAACCACCGCGTCAATTCTCCATGTTGAAGCGAAAGTGTGCCTGGAAGAGCAAATTGCCCGCCGAGCGCATGAACTTTGGCATCAACGCGGTCACGAGCACGGAAACGACCTGACCGACTGGTTCCAAGCGGAAAGGGAGATTGCTGAATGGCACCAAAAACAGCTTAAGCAGGACTAAATTCATGAACCCACTAAAAAATCGAAAGTGGAATAGAAAGATAAATAGATAATAAACAAGAACATTTATGAGTAAATGTGTCATGTTCACAGCCTGGCTCGTTGCAGTTCTCGCCAGTATCGTTGTCTTTAATTTGATCATCGGGGTCTTTGGGCTCAATTGGGCCATAGTCACCCTGGTTGTTTTCATTGCTTTTGCGATTTATACGAGCCTTCGCACCCAACCCGAAGAGAAGGTGCCTCATGACTGACGCCACGCTTCTAGCCCGCATCCAGTTCGCCTTTACGGTGAGCTTTCACATTATTTTTCCGACCATTTCAATCGGACTCGCACTCTATCTTGCCGTGTTCGAGGGATTGTGGCTCAAGACCAAAGACGCCGTGTATCTGCAAATATATAAATTTTGGCTAAACATATTTGCGATGGCCTTTGGCGTTGGCGTCGTGACGGGCATCGTTCTTTCCTTCGAGTTCGGCCTCGGCTTTGCCAAATTCGCGAAGCTGGCAGGCCCGATTATCGGCCCGATGATCGGGCTTGAGGTCTTGACCTCGTTCTTCCTCGAAGCGGGCTTTCTTGGAATCATGCTGTTTGGTCTAAACCGCGTCGGCCCGCGTCTCCATTTCTTTGCCACTTGTATGGTAGTTTTGGGAACAGTCCTATCCGCCTCTTGGATTTTGTCCGCCAACTCCTGGATGCAGACCCCTGACGGTGTTGCCTGGGAGAACGGACGGCTCGTGGTCACAGATTGGTGGCGAGTCGTCGTGAACCCGTCGTGGCTCATCCGTCTGCCGCACATGCTGTCCGCCGCTTACCTGACCGGAAGTTTTCTCGTCGCGGGTGTGGGTGCGTGGTATCTCCTGAAACAAAAACATCTGACGTTCGCGCGCCGGACGGTTTCGCTTGGACTGGCCATTGGCTCGGTTCTCATCGCCGGACAAGTTTTCATCGGCGATATTCTGTATGGAACCATGTTGAAATACCAACCTCCAAAAATGCAGGCGGCCGAGGGGGTCTGGGAGACGCAATCCGTTTCGGCCGCCCCTTATCTTTGGGTGATCATCCCGGATCAGAAAAATCAACGGAATCTTTTCGAATTCGGCACGCCCCGGCTTGGAAGCATCTGGCTGACTCACAGCCTTGATGGCCGGGTCGCAGGACTGAAGAACACGCCGGTGCCTGACCAGCCTTTAATGGGGATGGCTTTCTATGGCTTTCGCGTGATGTATGTAATTGCCATCGCAATGTTCGCGCTCGCCGCGGCATCGCTTTGGTTGCGTTGGCGTGGCAAGCTGTTCTCGACACGCTGGTTTCTCATCTCCCTCACATTGATGACTCCGTCAGGAATATTAGCGACGCTTGCCGGTTGGTATCTCGCCGAGACCGGGCGACAACCTTACGTCATTTACGGCTTGCTACACACAGCAGATGCGGTTTCTCCAGTGCCGGCGGGAACCCTTCTCACCAGCTTGATTGCTTTCATCGTAATCTATTCTATTTTCTTCACCGCCTTTCTTGTCTTCGTCATCCGCGCAATCCGGCGAGGCCCAAACGAATTGGTCGATGTTCGCGCGCCAAGCGGCTCATTAAAGCGGGCTCTACGTCCCTCAATTATGGCCTCAACCTTGGGCAAAAAACCAATTTAACAACAATTATGGATTTACCCGTACTGTCCGCCTTGTTTCTGACTGGTGCTCTCTGCCTTTACGTCATGCTGGACGGCTTCGATCTGGGTGTTGGTGCTTTGCTCCTGTTGGAGCCGGACGAACGTCATCGTGATCGCATGGTTGATGCCATCACCCCGACTTGGGACGGCAACGAAACCTGGCTCATTATGGCGGGGGTCGCAATGTTGGCCGGCTTCCCAACCGCTTACAGCGTGCTGCTTCCGGCGTTCTATGTGCCGTTGATTGTGATGCTGCTCTCACTCGGACTGCGTGGCGTATCTTTTGAATTCCGTTATCAGACCGTTAAAGCCAGGCCGCGCTGGGATGCTGCGTTTGCAGTTGGATCAATCCTCGCCGCCTTCTCCCAAGGCGCCTTCGTCGGCGGACTGATTATCGGTGTGGCTGTTGACAAGGGCGTATTTGCTGGTGGGACTTTCGACTGGCTAGCTCCTTTTTCCATCCTGTTCGGCTTCGCCTCACTGACAGGTTACTCGGTTTTGGGAGCCGGCTGGCTCCACCTTAAAAGCGAAGGAAAGACCAAGATTTATGCCGAAAGATGTCTGCGTTGGATTACACCGATATTTTTGTTGCTCAGTTCCGCAACATGCTTCGCCGCATATCAAATTCAACCGCAAGTTGCCGAGGTGTGGAGCCATCATGTTGTCTCCCTCCTCGCGTTGGCCGCTATCTTTCTATTGATGGGACTGGCCATCACTTTGCGCGCACATCCGTCGAGCTTCTTTTTCGACGCTGAGCCCTTCGTTGGCGGTTTGATCATGTTTGCATGTGCGTTGGTAGGATTGGTTCTGACCTTTGCACCCAACATCGTGCCGTTCCGAATCAGCATTTGGGACGCAGCCTCGCCAACAGCAAGCCAAGTGTTCCTGCTGGTCGGCGTGTTGTTTGTTGCACCGGTTGTCATTGGTTACAGCGCTTTTTCCTATTGGGTTTTTCGAGGAAAAACGCCAAAGGAAGGGTGGGGCGAATGAACGAGCGTCGCCGCCGTATTTTTTGGTTTGCCGCGCTCTACGTGGCCGGGCTCGTGGCTTTCCTGTTGGTCACGACGGTTATCAAGGCTTCGCTCAAATTACTGCGATGAAGACAATTCAACATGTTGGGATAAAATGATCAAAACCGCTTTTAAGGATACCTATGTCTAAACACGATATTCTTTATGCGCTGGCGCGGGCAATGTTTTCGGCCACCTTCGTCATAAGCGCAATTAGGCACAGTTGTGATAGAGGGGCTGCTTTAGATGAAATGTCAGCTGGCGGCATGCCTCGATCGAATACATTATTGCTGGGCAGCATTATGCTACGACTGCTAGGTGGTCTGTCTGTGCTGCTTGGTTTCCATGCTCGAATCGGAGGTCTTCTGCTTGTTGTATTCATTCTTCCAGCCACTTTTATTGTTCATGCTTTTTGGGAAAAGCCGCCGGAAAAACGAGTGCACGAACTCACGGAGCTTTTGAACAATGTGGCAATAACTGCGGGAGCACTTTTTATCGTGGTATCCGGGTCAGGAGGAGTGAGTCTGGATGCATTGTTGCAGTCAACGAAATGAAACAAGTGCCACGAATAAAATCATAAAAATGAAAATAAATGACCCCGACTGATAAACCGGCTTCCGATTCCACAAATAAAGACACAGCGCCGCAGGCGCTGCCTGACCCGGCCAAACCGGAGCAGCCAGCGCCTCCGCGCAGGGGGCATCGCAGGAGAATTATATTTGTCGTGCTGTTCCTGGTCATCGTGGCCATCGCCATCGCTTATTGTTTCAGGCTGGACTTTCCTTATCGGTGGACGGACGACGCTTATGTCCACGGCAATGAAGTGTTTTTGGTGCCGCGTGTGACCAGCACGGTGGTGACCATTAATGTCGACGACACGGACCTCGTGCAAAAAGGCCAGCCGCTGGTGGTGCTCGATGACAGTGACGCGAAGGTTGCCTGGTTGCTGGCTGAATCGGAGCTGGGAGATACGATGCGCAAGGTATGCCAGTTCTTTGTCAATGTCACTGAAGCGAAAGCGAATGTGGAAGCGCGCAAAATTGAATTGGCCAAGGCGGAGGATGATTATCATCGGAGAATTGTGGCCAAGTCCGGTTCCGTTTCGGCCGAGGACATCACCCATTCGCAACAGGCCCGGGATACCTCCCGTGATTTGCTGGATGTCGCGAAACAGGAATTGGCTGCGGCGCAAGCACTCGTCGCCGATACCGACCTGGAACACCATCCGCTGGTGCTCCAGGCCGAAGCCCATGTGCTGGACGCGGATTTGGGTTTGCAGCGGACGATAGTGAAAGCGCCGGAAACGGGATATGTCGTGCAGCGAAATGTTGAAGTGGGGCAGCGGGTCACGCCAGGGACGGCGATGCTCGCCATCATACCCCTGAACCAGATTTGGGTAGACGCCAACTACAAGGAAGAAGAGCTCCGGTTTGTGCGCATCGGCCAGCCGGTCAGATTAAAATCAGATTTTTATGGCGATTCGGTCGAATACAAGGGCCATGTGATGGGCTTGGCTCCCAGCACCGGCGCGGCCTTTTCGCTGCTGCCGCCGGATGAAGGCTCCGGCAATTGGATTAAAATCATCCAGCGCGTGCCGGTGCGCATCATTCTGGACGACAAAAAACTGGAGAAATATCCGCTTCGAATCGGCCTTTCCATGCGGGTCACCATTAATACGGAAAATCACAGTGGCGCGGTTTTGACGCAGGTCCCTTCCACGCAAGCGGTTTATGTGACGGATATTTATTCGAACGAATGGACGCAGGCAAATCAACTGGTGCAAAGCCTGGTAGCAACCAACTTGCAGGCTCTGTCGAATCTCGCCAACGACTCTTCACCGACGGTGCCACAGGGAAACCATGGAGCAGAGGTCACGCATGAGTGATGCCGCGACAGCTTTGGAGGTTAATCCGCCGGCATCGTTCGCCGACAGTTTCTGTTTTGACAAGATCGGATTTTTGTTCGCGGTAAGCTGCCTTGTTTTGCTGGACGGCGTCAACGGCGCCATGTGCTCGACATTGAGGCAATATTTGATGGGCGGCTTTTCAGCAACGTCCGACCAAATTACTTGGGGGGCTATTTTTTATTACGTTGGGAAACTCTACATGCTGCTGCTGGCGGCCAAGCTTCAGAGACGATTTGGACAACGCCAGGCATTTCTGACGGCATCTATCGTTCTTGTCCTGTCAACAGCAACCGGCGCGCTTATTCCCAATTATCCATTGTTCCTCGCAGTGCTGCTCATCCAAGGCTGCACCGGCGGCGCAATGATTGCCCTAGGCCAAGGCACTTTGCTAGCCATATTTCCACGCCGTGAACAATCGCTGGTGCAGGGCGCATATGCGCTTTCTGCGGTGATGTTTCCGGCAACCGTCGTTCCGGCGCTTTTGGGTGGTTTTGCCTATAATTTCGATTGGCGTGATGCCTATCTTTGGATAGCGTCATTCGGACTGCTCGGTTGCGGATGGCTTCTTTGGAAGCGGAAATTGTTAAGTGACTCAGTCTCGTCTACTGAGTTTTTACCTACGAGGATCATCCTGATGGTAACCGCGCTTTTAGCGATTGTTTATATCCTGGAACAGGGCAACCGTAATTGCTGGCTGGAATATCCGCCCATCGTCTGGGCATCGTTGCTAGCGGTTGCCTGCATCATCGGCCTTGCGTTTATCGAAACCAGTGGCGGACCGACTTTTTTGCCGTATAGTGCCTTTCGCTATGCCAATTTCACCTTTGGCGTGTGTGCGGCTCTGCTTGCGGGTGCCGCTCTTTTTGGAGGTGGTTCCGTCATTTCGGGATTTGCCAGCGGTGTGCTGTCATATCCGGTTTCAGTGAGCGGACTGGTTCAGCTTTCGGGCACATTCTTTGCGACGGTTTCGTTTTTGGCCGTAGGCGTTCTACTTCGGTTCACAAAATGTCCTCCGGTATTTGTCGTCCTCACTGGCCTGCTGTTGTTTGGCATTTCGATGTGGCACCTCGGCGATGCGCCGTCCGACCTTAATTTCGAAGGCTTCGCTTCCTGGCTTATCGTTCGCGGATTTGCACTGGGCTGCCAGTTTATTCCGCTGACGTTGCTGGCATTGACTTGCCTGCCGGTCGAAGAAGACGTGGCAGCGGCGGGTTTGTTTAACTTCAACCGGCAGCTTGGCGCGCTGATCGGCGTCTCCTGGCTGCAAACACTGCTTGAGCACAAGACCGATGGCAATCAAACGATATTTGGCAATGTGGTGTCATGGACAAGCTCCAATGCAACGGATTATGTCCAGGCCGCGCAGCATGCGCTTTCATTGTATGGAGAGCAACCGTCGCAAATTCCATCCGCCGCCACGGCGTTGATGTTGCAGGAAGCGCACCGACAATGGGCCAGCATTGCATTTAATGGATGCTTCGAATCGTTGGCCTTGGTTTTTCTCTTTGCCTTTCCACTGGTAGCGCTGGCCCGGATCCTCACCACACGTTTTCTTAAACCTCCTGCATGTCAATAATTCGCAAACACATTTCATTTGTTCCAGTGACTTGTATTGTGGCCGTGGGCGTTATGCTGCTTTCCCAGATACTCACTGGCTGCGCGGTTGGCCCTGATTATCACCCACCCAACACCAGCGCGCCATCACAGTGGACCTCGTCCCTGGCCGGCGGCGAGACCAACAATCCTGTTAATCTGGCCCAGTGGTGGAAGAGCTTTGGCGATACCAACCTAGATGCCCTTATGACCACGGCTATCCAGTCCAATCTTACCCTTCGCATTGCCAAGGCGCGTGTGCGTGAAGCCCGTGCCCAAAAAGGTATTGTTTCCGGCAGCCTCTGGCCTTCGCTGGGTAGTTCGGCGGGGTATTCTCGAAATTTGTATGGAAAAAATGAATTCCCGCCTCTCACCGGCTTAGGCATACCATTGGATTATAATCTTTATAACGCCGACTTCGATGCTGCTTGGGAGCTGGATATTTTCGGTGGCACACGTCGCGCCGTCCAGGCGGCAAATGCCGAAATCGGCGCTGAGGAGTATGACCAAAGAGACGTGCTCATCTCCCTGCTGGCCGAAGTCGCCCGGGACTATATTAGCGCCCGCGCTTATCAACAACGTCTGTCCATCACACATGACAACATTAAGGTGGAGCAGAATGTATTAGACCTGACCGGTAACCGCTTTGAGAACGGACTGGGCAGCGACTTGGACGTGGAACAGGCCAAAGCGTTGCTGGAGGCCACCGAAGCAGAGGTGCCCTCGCTCGAAACCGGCTTTGATGAATCGGTCTTGTGCTCAAGCAGTGTTTGCAGCCAGGAGACGCCGATCAGCGCGCCA